>ENA-OQAX01000054-OQAX01000054.1-human-gut-metagenome-genome-assembly--contig:-NODE-54-length-21846-cov-2.610986_pt1 | contig 21846 bp, 28 predicted proteins | sample MGYA00242741_ERZ504539 | MGnify/ENA primary metagenome ERZ504539 (study PRJEB26092, sample SAMD00036277) | human gut metagenome | host: Homo sapiens | study: EMG produced TPA metagenomics assembly of... | reverse complement strand
ACCCCAAACGTAAAGGAACTGTTGCAAAATAGTACCCAACAAAAAATGAGATAGTTTCCCCGAAAGGGGGTGCCTATCTCATTTTTGTTGTAAACTGAGGTTGTGAAAAAACAGATAGAACCCGCGCGCTGGGTGCATTGCAGCCTACCAGAGCGCGGGTTCTCTTTGATCTATAAAGTTTAATCGTCGTCGCTGTCCAGCTTGAGCACAGCGGTAAAGGCTTCACTGGGCAGGGAAACGCTGCCCAGCTGACGCATCTTCTTTTTGCCTTCCTTCTGCTTTTCCAGCAGCTTCTTTTTGCGGGAGATGTCGCCGCCGTAGCACTTGGCAAGCACGTCCTTGCGCATGGCCTTGACCGTTTCACGGGCAATGATCTTGCCGCCGATGGCAGCCTGTACCGGGATCTCGAACAGGTTGCGGGGGATGTTATCCCGCAGCTTTTCGCAGATGCGGCGGCCCTTGGCATAGGCATTATCGCGGAACACGATCATGGACAGCGCGTCCACAGGGTCGCCATTGAGCAGGAAGTCCAGCTTGACAAGGTCGCTCTCGCGGTACTCCTTAAACTCGTAATCGTAGCTGGCGTAGCCCCGGCTGCGGCTCTTGATGGCATCAAAGAAGTCGTACACGATCTCGCCCAGCGGCAGAGCATAGTGCAGATCAACGCGCACATCGTCCAGATACTTCATGTCGATCAGCACGCCGCGCTTGTTCTGGCACAGATCCATCAGGCCGCCCACATAGTCGTTGGGGGTGTACAGGTGCACATCCACAAAAGGCTCTTCCTGCTTGACGATGTTGGAGGGGTCGGGGTAGCTGGAAGGATTGTCGATCATCTCCACAGTGCCGTCGGTCAGGGTAATGCGGTAGCGCACGCTGGGGGTGGTGGTGATGATATCCAGATCAAATTCCCGTTCCAGACGCTCGGTGATGATCTCCATGTGCAGCAGGCCAAGGAAGCCGCAGCGGAAACCGAAGCCCAGCGCGGCGCTGGTCTCCAGCTCAAAGGTGAGGGAGGCATCGTTCAGCTGCAGCTTTTCCAGTGCATCCTTCAGGTCGGGGTACTTGGCACCGTCGGCGGGGTAGATGCCGCAGAACACCATAGGCTTGACCTGACGGTAGCCGGGCAGTGCTTCGGCGGTGGGATTATTGGCCAGCGTGACGGTATCGCCCACGCGGGTGTCCTGCACGGTCTTGATGCTGGCGGTCAGATAGCCGACCTCACCAGCTGCAGCTGGGCACAGGGAGAAAGGTTGGTAGCACCCATGTGGCCCACTTCTACCAGCGTGAACTCCGCGCCGGTGGCATCATGCGGATGGTATCGCCGGGCTTCACGGTGCCCTCAAACACACGGATATAGACGATAACGCCCTTGTAGCTGTCGTAGATGCTGTCGAAGATCAGCGCCTTCAGCGGGGCATCCGGGTCGCCGGTGGGAGCAGGAATGTCGGTGACGACACGCTCCAGCACCTGATCCACATTCAGGCCGGTCTGGCAGAGACGCGGGGCGCATCCAGACAGGGCAGGCCGATCACGTCCTCCACCTCCTGCGCCACCTCGTCCGGGTGAGCGCTGGGCAGGTCGATCTTATTCAGGATGGGCACCAATTCCAGATCATGCTCCAGCGCCATGTAGGTGTTGGCCAGCGTCTGAGCTTCCACGCCCTGGGTGGCATCCACCACAAGGATGGCACCCTCGCAGGCGGCCAGACTGCGGCTGACCTCGTAGGCAAAGTCCACGTGGCCCGGGGTATCGATGAGGTTGAACTCGTAGGTCTTGCCGTCCTTGGCGGTATAGTTCATGGTGACAGCGCGGGCCTTGATGGTGATGCCGCGCTCGCGCTCAATGTCCATGTTGTCCAAAATCTGGTCTTCCATGGTGCGCTCGTCCACACTCTTGGTCAGCTCCAGAATACGGTCCGACAGGGTGGATTTGCCGTGGTCAATGTGTGCAATGATGCAGAAATTGCGGATATTGTCTCTTGCCATGTAGTTCCTCCGGGAGAAATTTAAGCTTCCAGTATCCAATCCTCGACATCCACGATCTTTCCGTGCTCGAGGTAGACGCGGGGCACGCGGCGGGACACGCCGCACAGCACCTCGTAGGAAATGGTGTCGGTCTTGCGGGCGATGGTCTCGGCAGTATCACTGACGCTGCCGCCCCACAGGATGGCTTCGTCGCCCTCGTGGATGTCCGGGATACCGGTCACATCCACCATCATCTGGTCCATGCACACGCGGCCCAGCACCGGGCAGGCCTTGCCGTGGATCTCCACGATGCCCTTGCCGCAGCTCAGCTGGCGGGGATAACCGTCCGCATAACCGGTGCACAGGGTGGCCACCAGCGTGGGCTTATCGGCGGTGAAGCGGCGGCCATAGCTGGCGCTCTGACCGGGCTGCATTTCCTTGACCATGCTCACCACGGTCTTGAGGGTCATCACCGGCCGGAACTGCCCAAAGCGCACCTCGTCGCTGGGGTCGTAGCCGTAGAGGATGATGCCGGGCCGCGCCATGCAGCGCTCCCGGGCCAATCCCTCGGGCCAGTCCGGGTGCAGCATCACGCCCGCAGAGTTGTCACAGTGGACGGTCTGTGGCTCGCGGCCTGCCGCCTTGAGCGCATGGAACGCTCTGACGAACAGTGCGTGCTGCTCCGCGGTATAGGCAACGTTCTCTTCGGCGGTGTCGTCGGCCACCGAGAAGTGCTGGAACAGGCCGGTCATCTCAAGGCCCGGCAGCTCACACACAGCCAGCATTTCGCGGATGGCGGCATCAAAATCGGTGCGCAGGGCAAAGCCGATGCGGCCCATGCCGGTATCTGCCTTGAGGTGGATCTTTACTCTGCCGCCTGCCTTTACGGCAGCAGCGGAAAGGTTCTGCGCCTGTTCGGTGGAGTAGCACGCTACGGTGATATCCTCGTGGATGAGGGTCTGGGCGTACTCCGGCTGAACATGGCCCAAAATAAGGATGGGCAGAGTCTGCCCGTCCTGACGCAGCTGCACGGCCTCGGTCAGGCAGCTCACTGCCAGCCATGCTGCACCCTCCTGCGCAAAAACGCGGGCACACTGCACAGCGCCGTGGCCATAGCTGTCGGCCTTGACCACCGCGCACAGCGGCAGGTCACCGGCCCGGGCTTTGACGGCCCGGAAGTTATGCCGCAGGGCATCGAGGTCGATCTCGGCCCAGACGTGTTTTTCAAAAGGTTGAGTCTTCATGATTCATTCTTCCTCGTTTGTAATTGCAAAGCTGCCGCGCCCCGGTGTGGACGGGGCCGCCAGCCATCGATGCCGCTCTCCTGCAGTGCGTGCAGGGTTTTCTGGCGGAAAGCGTGGTCGGTGCGGCAGCGCTCCTTGACGAACTCCTTGGTCTGTTCGCGCACGGTCACGCCGTCGGCAGGGCAGACGCTCTTGACGATGGGCAGCCCCTCGGCGTGCACTGCGGAAATGACCTCCTGCTCGGTGGCCAGCAGCATGGGCCGGATGAGGGTGAGGTCCCGGCGCGAAAGATAGGTGACCGGCGAGAAGCAGCCGATGCGGCCCTCCCGCCAGAGATTCATGTAAAAGGTCTCCACGGCATCGTCCAGATGGTGGCCCAGCGCCACCTTGTTGCAGCCCAGTTCCTGCGCCGCCGTGTGCAGCGCGCCGCGCCGCAGCTTGGCGCACAGGGCGCAGGGGTTCTTCTCCTTGCGGTAGTCGAACACCACAGGGCCGATCTCGGTACGGCGGATCTCATAGGGGATATCGTACTGGGCAAACAGCTCCTGCAATACGGTATAATCCATGGGCCTGCCGCCGAACTGCGGGTCCAGCGTGACGGCCTGCACCGTAAAATCAAAGCCGATGTACTTGCGCAGCTCGGCAAGGCCGATGGTAAGGGCCACACTGTCCTTGCCGCCGGAAACGCCCACCATCACTTTATCGCCGGGGACGATCATTTCATAGTCCTGCACAGCCTTGCGCATCAGGCCGCACAGACGCTGCATTGCACGGGAACTGCTCATAACAGGGTCACACTTTCCACAAGGTTCACAATGTCGTTGATGGAGGCAAGCTTTGTCAGACCGGAAACATACACCACGTCACCGCTGGGGTAGGTAATGGTGGCCAGCACCGCATAATACGCCTGAATGTCGCAGCGCACGGCCTCCACCTCGGCACCGTCCACGGTCAGGTTCACCTTGCGGGGCTTGATGACGCCATAGGCCTGCTTGAGGTCCTTCTCGGACGCATCGATAAAGTCCGCGTAGCTGTCGGCGGTGCCTCGCTGCAGCAGCACAGCTTCGTAGTCCTCACCGTCGGCGCTGTCTGCCGTGGCGAGTTCCAGCACGGTGCCAAGGGTGCTGTCCTCGGTCATCTGGCATACCTTCCAGACGGAACTGTCATAGTAGACGGAAACGCCGTTTGTGCCGGTGTAGTGGGTGTCCGGGTTTGCGGGCACGCTGCGGTTGACCAGCAGCGTTAAAATAATGTAAGCAATGATGCCCAGAGCAACAAAGATGCCCATAGCGGCCAGAAGCTTGGAGGTGCGGCGCTGGGCAGAGGCGTTGCGGTCGATGTCGTTTGGCATGTAAAAAATTCTCCTTGTATCAGTGCGCAGCAAAAGCTGCCATATCCTTTATAGTATACCACACCGGCAGACAAAATTGTAGCGGGCAGCGGCAGAAAATGTGCGGCCGTGGGCAGAAAATTTTGCAGAAAATGCGTTTTTAGAAATAATGAGGATTCAAGAGAAAACGTGAGATTTTGCAAGATTGAAAAAATTACAATGAAAAAATCAAAAAAATGCTGTTGACAGGCACCTTTTTATGATGTATACTGACACTCGCGCCCCAGAAAGGCGCCTGAAACGTACAAAAAGCTTATCAGGAGGAAATAGATATGAGCACTACTCTCGTGAAGCCCGCTGAAGTCGAGCGCAAGTGGTACCTGCTCGACGCTGCCGGCAAGAGCCTGGGCCACGTCGCTGCTGAGGCCGCTGTTCTGCTGCGCGGCAAGCAGAAGGTCGATTATACCCCCAACGTGGACTGCGGCGATTTCGTTGTTGTCATCAACTGCGATCAGGCTGTTCTGACCGGCAAGAAGGCTGAGCAGAAGTTCCACATCACCCACAGCAAGTACATCGGCGGCCTGAAGAAGGTCCAGTACAGCAAGCTGATGGCTGAGCACAGCGATCTGGCCATGACCTACGCTGTCAAGGGCATGATCCCTTCCAACACCATCGGTGCTAAGGCTCTGACCCGCCTGCACTGCTACCAGGGTGCCGAGCACGCTCACGCAGCTCAGAAGCCCGAGAAGATCGAGTTCTAAGAAGGAGGCAATCGAACATGTACGAAACCAAACCTTATTTCTACGGCACTGGTCGTCGTAAGGATTCCGTTGCCCGCGTTCGTGTTTACACCGGCACTGGCAAGATCACCATCAACGATCGTGATATCGACAACTACTTTGGTCTGGAGACCCTGAAGCTGATCGTCCGTTCTCCGCTGGTCCTGCTGGGCCTGGAGGGCAAGTACGATGTCGTCGTCCGCGTTTCCGGCGGCGGTGTTTCCGGTCAGGCTGGCGCTATCCGCCACGGCCTGAGCCGCGCTCTGCTGCAGCAGAACGAGGAGAACCGTGCTGCTCTGAAGAAGGAAGGCTTCCTGACCCGCGATCCTCGTATGAAGGAACGTAAGAAGTACGGCCTCAAAGCCGCTCGTCGCGCACCGCAGTTCAGCAAGCGATAATCGACAACTTCAAAATGCTAAAAAAGCCCGGAAATGCGCTATTTTCCGGGCTTTTTCTATACCCAAAATTCTGCCTGGACTGTTCGGTTTTGATGGAATTTGAACGGAAATTTATGGGTTTATAGTGGTCAAATTACTGGTGGACAAGCCCATTTTGACCTCTTATGGGTTAAATTACTGGTGGACAATAGGAGCAAATGAAGTCCAATTTTGCCATCGACGGACGAACACATACTTGACTGATTTACATAGAGCCTTGGCTCATTCTTTGAAAACGAGAATGGGTCAGGCTCTATTTTATTTTTTTTCGCCTGAAATCCGGCGAGACAAATTTGAGTAGGAGGTAACAGGTATGACGGATTTCAATCAGAGACCCATGACACCGATGTGGGCAGTTATGGCGGACAGTCGAGGCAGATGACGGAGGTGTTCGAGAACCAAGAGTTTGGTTCGATCCGGTTGTTTCAGGAGGCAGGCAAGACATTCTTCTGTGCAAGCGACGTGGCGAAAGCGTTGGGGTATGTGAATCCCTACGCTGCAGTGAGACGCCATTGCAGAGGCCCCCTAACGAAACGTGAGGGGGTCGTTCAGAAGGTGAATCAGTTATGGGGATGCTGGAGAGCAGGTCGTTGAAATCGCCTTTATCACAGAAGGTGATGTTTACCGGCTGATCGTTCACAGCAAGCTGCCATCGGCAGAACGATTTGAACACTGGGTGTTTGATGAAGTTCTCCCTTCTATCCGCAAGCATGGTGTGTATATGAGCGATTCCATTTTGGATCAGGTGATTCAGCATCCGGAGGTCATCTACACCCTGGCACAGGAGCTTGTAGCCGAGAGGGAGCAGCTTGAGGGTATCCGCAAACAGCTGGATGCGGCACAGCCCAAGGCAGACTACTTCGACACCTTTGTGAACTCGGAGGATTGTACCTGCATCCGGAATTTCTGTAAGGAAATCGGAATCCCGGAGAAGACGGCAGTGGCTCTCTTACTGGATCATCGCTATCTGTACCGCAGTCCGAGTGGCTGGCTGATGCCTTTTGCAGACAAATCTGCAAGGGGCTATTTTATTGTCCGGGATTGCTACGGCAGAAGCGGAAAACTGGTGCAGCAGACGAGAGTGACCTGCAAGGGAAAGAATCATCTCTTCAAGTTGTTTAAGAATGGGGTGTGGTCGAATGACGCTTTTTACAGAGGGACGCCTTCAGGCGTTTGAACGCATGATGCAGGATACCGGCAAATACCATCGCCGGGAGGACAGCGAAGATCGTCCGCGCAAATGTCCGAAGAAAAAAGCGGAGCCTGCGAAAAAGGATGGTGAGCACCATGCCGGTATTCAGGGTTGAGAAGAACAGCAATTACACAACGATGTGCAATTACCACCTGCGCGATCAGGGTCTCAGCCTGAAAGGGAAAGGACTTCTCTCTATGCTGCTCAGTTTGCCGGACACATGGAACTATTCGGTACGGGGGTTATCTTCGATTACGCCGGATGGCGTAGATGGGGTGCTTACGGCTCTAAAAGAGCTGGAGCGTCTTGGGTATCTGGAAAGGAACCAGCAGCGTGAGAGTAACGGTCGGATGGGCAGAGCGGAGTATGTGATTTATGAGATGCCAAGGAAAAAGCCGTGTTCGGAATCACCGTGTACGGAAAAGCCGTATACGGTAAATCCGGATACGGACACACCGGTTACGGAAAATCCCGCGCAATTAAGTACTAATAGAACAAGTACTGAAACAATCAATAAAAGAGAGAAGAAGGAAATCCAGCACCGGTATGGCTCATACGAAAATGTCCTTCTTTCTGACACGGAATACAGTAAGCTCCGGCAGGAGTTCCCAAGAGATTATCAGATGCGGGTTGAACGGCTCTCTGAGTATATGGCCTCCACCGGCAGGAGCTACAAAATCACCTTGCCACAATCCGGAGCTGGGCAAAGAGAGAAAAGCCGAAGTATAACCCGGCAGACTACACATTTGAGGAAGGAGACAGCCTATGAGCGACATGGTGCCTGAAATTTTGAATGCGGCGTTGGATTCGCTCTTTACGCCGAAAGAACCCGGAGAGCGGGAATACCAGGGCGAGGACGGACTGCTGTATTGCCGGAATTGCCACACGCCGGTGCAGTGCAGGGTAAAGCTCTGGGGCAGAGACAGGATTGTTCCCTGCCTTTGCAGATGCCAGCAGGAGGCAATGGCGGAAAAGAAACGCCAGGATGAGCTGGTGGAGCGGCAGCGTAAAATCAGACAGCTGAAAGCAACGGGGATTCAGGAAAAGCATCTTCTGGAATGGAATTTTGCCGTTGCAGAAGACAACAAGGATATCCAGATGGCAAAACGCTATGTGGAGCAGTGGAAAAAGGTCAAGGCTGAAAACCTTGGCCTTTTGTTATGGGGAGATGTCGGAACTGGAAAGTCCTTTGTGGCGGCATGTATAGCAAATGCTCTGTTGGAACAGGGCATTCCGGTTTTGATGACGAACTTCTCCAAAATCCTGAATCAGATGGGAGCCATGTATTCGGAAGAGCGATACCGGTATATCGCTTCGTTTTCCAACTATTCTTTGCTGATTCTGGATGATCTGGGAATTGAGCGCAGCACCGAATATGCGCTGGAGCAGGTCTACGCCGTTATCGATGAGCGGTACAAGTCCGGACTTCCGGTCATTATCACAACCAATCTGAAGATTGCTGAAATCCGCAATCCGGAGGATGTGGCATACGCCCGGATTTACAGCAGGATTTTGGAAATGTGTACGCCGGTGCGAATCAGCGGAGAGGACCGCAGGAAGAGCATTGGAAAAGAAAAACAGCAGGTCGTTAAGGAGGTACTTGATTTATGAAGTGCAAGGCAAAAAAGGCGTTTTTTTCGCAGGTAAGAATGACATCTATCACCGCTGGAAGGAGGTTAAGAAGCTGAATGGCAAAAGCAAAAACCAGTATTACAACAGAAAACCGCAGTGGCTCAGCTGCCGACGCTGCGGCTAAGGAGAAGCGGACGGAGATGCCGCTTTCTGACCTGCATCCCTTTGAAGGTCATCCCTTTAAGGTGCTGGACGATGAGCTGATGGAACAGACCGTGGAGAGCATCAAGCAGATCGGTGTGGTATCACCGCTGATTGTACGGCCTGACCCGGAAGGCGGATTTGAAATCCTTTCGGGACACCGCAGGCTTCATGCAGCGCAGTTGGCAGGTTTGGAGACGGTGCCGGTCATCGTCAAGGAAATGGACGATGATGCAGCAATCATCTTTATGGTGGACAGCAACTTGCAGCGGGAAAATATCCTTCCCAGCGAGAGAGCGTTTTCCTACAAGATGAAGTTGGAAGCGATGAAGCATCAGGGACAACGCGGAGATTTAACTTCTGACCAAGTTGGTCAGAGTCGTGGGCTGTGAACCAGTTAGCTGATGATGCGAACGAAAGTAAAACGCAAGTTCAGCGTTTTATCCGCCTTACCAACCTGATTCCAGAAATTCTGGACATGGTGGATGAGAAGAAAATCGCCTTTAATCCGGCGGTAGAGCTGTCTTACCTGAAACCGTCCGAACAGAAAGAATTTCTGGAGGCAATGGACTATGCACAGGCATCCCCATCCCTGTCGCAGGCACAGCGATTGAAAAAGCTCTCGCAGGAGGGCGACTGCACCTTGGATGCCATGTGTGAAGTGATGAATGAAATCAAAAAGGATGAGCTTGACCATGTGACGATTAAAAACGAGGTTCTTCGGAAGTATTTCCCGAAATCCTATACGCCGAAGCAGATGCAGGACACGATTATCCGGCTGCTGGAAAAGTGGCAGCGAAGTAAACAACGAGATATGGAACGATGAGAAGGAGATTTTTATGATGATGAACTTTAAGAAGAATCAGAACAACGCAGTGTGCAGCATGGATTGCAAGAACTGCCCGAATGGTGCATCGCAGCCGAATCCGATGGATGATTCCATGTTTGAGAAGTCCATTGCGATGCTTCATAACTGGGTGATGTTGGAGGCAATCCGTGAAGATCACCCGAAGGAACGCATTGTGATGGTGATCCTGCCGGGGGCTGGCGGCGAACTTCTGACCGAGGCTGGCAGTCGAGACATCTTTGAGGATGTTTACGATGAGATGGAGGCTGATCTGGTGGCAGATGGGGAACTGCTTCTCCATTATGATAAGAGCGATGTGATCGAGACTGACAGAACCCGCTATCTGTTGGGAGCTGCGGAGGTTTCGGAAATCGACCAGAACGGCAACGAATGCAGCATCAATCTGTTTACGCTGGAACGTACCATCGACTATGTGAACGAGAACCTGACGGTGGTTTCCATTGGCGGCGAGTTGGTTCCGGCACTGCGCCTGATCTAAGGAGGTGCCTATGAAGAAATTTGATGTGGAGATTACAGAGACTCTCCAGAGAAAGGTTTCCGTGGAAGCTGCCTCACAGGAAGATGCGGAACGCATGGTGACGCAGGCGTGGAACAATCAGGACTATGTTCTGGATTCCGGCGATTTCACCGATGTGGATTTCAAGACCGTGGGAGAACATGAATTGGCAGAGACCAGGACAATGGATGTGCTGCTGGTGCAGCCCAACGCCTACCCGAAGAAAATCAGCGTTGGCACGGAGCTGGAAGATTTGCAGGCAATGGTCGGCGGCGATATTGAAGTAACCTATCCATTTGAGGATGAAGTGGCCATTATTCTGAATGAATCCGGTAAAATCAATGGCTTGCCGCTGAACCGTGCGATTTACACCGAAGACGGGGATATGCAGGACATTTATGCCGGTGATTTTCTGGTGGTAGGGCTGACAGAGGATGACTTTGGTTCTCTGACTTCGGAGCAGATGCAGAAATTTGAGGAACAGTTCCATCAGCCCCAGATGTTCGTTCGTATGGGTCACAGCATCATGGCGATTCCGGTTCCGGATGACATGCTGAAGAAGATGGAGGAAAAGGCTGCAAAGCCCCAAGAAAAAGAGCAAACCTGCACCGGACCGGGACAGTTTGTAAGGAAGGAGGCGGAGATTCATGCAGGAAGAAGTTGAAAATCGTACCGTCAATCTGGCAATCAGCACCACGAAATTGACCTTTCGCACCATCGTGAATGGCTATAATGCGTGGAAACGGCACCATCAGGCAAAGGTGGCTCAGAAAACAGCGCAGCTGCCGGTTGGAAAGCAGAGCATCAAAGAACTGATCGGTCAGAATCAGGGAGTCAGCAGTATCCCCATTGAGAAAACGGATTTGAAAGGCTTTGAACAGGTGGCACGGAAATATGGTGTGGATTATGCCATTACGAAAGACCAAAATGTAATGCCACCCAAGTACACGGTGTTCTTTAAGGCGAAGGATGCGGATGCACTGACTTCCGCTTTTGAGGAATTCACCAACCGAAAGCTGAAAACAAAGGAAAAACCGAGTGCTCTGGAGCAGCTTAACAAGCTCAAAGAGCTGGTTGCTGCAATTCTTCCGGATAAGGTTCGCCACAAAAAGTCAGGAGCGTGATCTATGAGTAATAAGACAAAGAAGCAGCTGCTCCTGAACCTGCCGTACTTCATTGCCGGTCTTGTATGTACCAATCTGGGAGAAGCGTGGAGAATTGCCGAGGGCGCAGACATGTCTGAAAAGCTCCTCGGCTTTCTTTCTGCCCTGGGTGCAGCCTTTTCCAATCCGATGCCAAGTCTGCATCCGATGGATTTGCTGATTGGTGTGTGCTGCGGAGCGGGTTTGCGGATTGCTGTGTACCTGAAAGGCAAAAATGCCAAGAAATATCGCCATGGCATGGGAGTATGGCTCTGCTCGTTGGGGGTACGCAGAAAGACATTGAACCGTTTGAAGATCCAGTGTTTGCAAACAATGTGATTCTGACCCGGACGGAGCGGCTGATGATGGGCAACCGCCCGAAGAATCCGGCAAATGCCCGAAACAAAAACGTGCTGGTGGTGGGCGGCTCCGGCAGCGGCAAGACCCGGTTTTGGCTTAAACCCAACCTTTTACAATGTCACAGTTCCTATGTGGTCACTGACCCGAAAGGCGATATCGTAATCGACTGCGGCCAAGCCCTTTTGAAGAACGGATACAGTATCCGGATCTTTAACACCATCAATTTCAGAAAGTCGATGCATTATAATCCCTTCGCCTATATTCACAGCGAAAAGGATATTTTGAAGCTGACCACAACCCTCATTGCCAACACCAAAGGGGACGGCAAGGCCGGTGACGAATTCTGGACGAAGGCAGAGACCTTGCTGTATTGTGCTTTGATTGGTTATATCCACTATGAGGCACCGCTGGAAGAGCAGAACTTTGCAACGCTGATTGAATTCCTGAATGCGATGGAAGTACGCGAGGATGATGAAACCTTTCAGAATCCAGTGGATCAGATGTTTGAAGCTCTGAAAAAGAAAAAACCGAACCACTTGCTGTCCGCCAATATGCCAAGTTCAAGCTGGCGGCGGGCAAGACCTTAAAGTCGATTCTGGTGAGCTGCGGCGCACGTCTTGCTCCCTTCGATATTGAGGAAGTCCGTGATATCACTATGTACGATGAGCTGTCGCTGGATACGGTGGGAGATAAGAAAACGGCTCTGTTCCTCATTATGAGCGATACAGACCCGACTTTTAATTTCCTGATTTCCATGATCTATACACAGCTGTTTAACCTGCTGTGCGAGAAAGCGGATGATGTCTACGGCGGCAGATTGCCGGTGCATGTGCGCTGCCTGATTGATGAGTGTGCGAACATGGTCAGATTCCGAATCTGGAAAAAGCTGGTAGCCACCATCCGATCAAGAGAAATCTCGGCGTGTCTGGTGCTTCAGGCACAGAGCCAGTTGAAGGCAATCTACAAGGACAATGCCGATACCATCATCGGCAATATGGATTCCCGTATTTTTCTTGGCGGTTCGGAGCCGACTACGCTGAAAGAGCTGAATCAGGCACTGGGGAAAGAAACGATTGATCTGTACAACACTTCCGATACCAGAGGTAATAGCCCATCCTACGGCACCAATTACCAAAAAGTTGGGCATGACCTGGCCTCGGTGGATGAACTGGCTGTGTTGGATGGCGGTAAGTGCATTTTGCAGCTGCGCGGTGTGAGACCGTTCAAGTCAGATAAATATGATCTGACCCAGCATCCGAACTACAAGCTCACTGCCGGTGCTGATAAGAAAAACACGTTCAGCATCGAGGCGTTTCTTGACCATCGGCTGAAACTCAAGCCCGGTGATAAGTACGAAGTGGTTGATGCAGATCATGCCAAGTAAGTTCGTTCCGGTGACGAAGATGTCATAGGTGTGCTGTTGGCAACAGAATAAGAAGGGGCGGCGAGCTGCCGCCTCTTTACATAGCCAGGTTTCTGATTGGGATTGGAAATCTGGCTATATGTTTGCCCATTTGCAGGTGCACATGCAGATGGAAAATCACTATTCATCAGCCCATAAGGGCGCAACGTACAAGGAGGTACACATTTATGGCATTTTTCAACAGCGCAGTAACCGTTCTTCAGACCCTCGTTATCGCGCTCGGTGCCGGTCTCGGCATCTGGGGAGCTATCAACCTGCTGGAAGGCTACGGCAACGACAACCCCGGTGCCAAGTCTCAGGGCATGAAGCAGCTGATGGCCGGTGGCGGTGTAGCACTGATCGGCACGACTCTGGTGCCGCTGCTTTCCGGTCTGTTCGGTTAAGCAAAGGCTGTCGGAGCGAAGATTCCGACCGGGCGGCGAAAGCTGCCTGTTACATAGTCAGGTGCAGGCAATCTCCGCAGCTGGCTATTTTCTGCGCTCTCCGGCAGGTGCACATGTTGGAAGTATGGCGCAGGACCGCAGTTTAGAATCGCACGGCTGATAGGCCGGACAAGTTACAGGAGGACAAATCTATGGCGTTTCTTACTACAACTGCATCGGCACTGTCTCTTTTCTCACAGCTGTTCATGCTTCTGTCCCGGATGGCGAAGCTGTTCGGCGTGTTTGCGTAAGGAAGGAGGCGGCTCATGCAGAGTATCCTTGAACAGATCACAGATTGGCTCAAGAGCATGATCATCAGCGGTATCATGGGAAATCTTTCAGGGATGTTCGATTCGGTCAACCAGCAGGTTGGACAGATCGCAGGCGATGTGGGAACCACACCGGCGAACTTTTCACCTGCGGTTTTCTCTATGATCCGTAACATCTCGGAATCCGTGATCCTGCCCATTGCCGGAATGGTGCTGACATTCATCGCCTGTTATGAGCTGATCCAGATGCTCATCGAGCATAACAATCTGGCAAATTTCGAGACGTGGACATTTTTCAAATGGGTCTTTAAGACCTTTCTGGCAGTGACTCTGATCTCGAACACATTCAATATCACGATGGCTGTCTTTGATGTGGCGCAGCAAGTGATCTCCAGAAGTGGCGGTCTGATTTCCGGCAGTACGTCCGTCAGCGATGCGACCCTGACAGCAATGCAGGCTACACTGGAAGGCATGGACTTGGGACCGCTGCTGGGACTGTATTTGCAGACCTTTGTGGTTCAGGTCACGATGCTGGCGTTGTCGGCTATCATCTTTGTCATCGTGTATGGCCGAATGGTGGAAATTTACCTCATGGTGAGCCTTGCGCCGATTCCGTTCGCAACCTTTGGAAACCATGAGCAGAGCCATACCGGTCAAAACTATCTGCGCTCCCTGTTTGCACTGGGATTCCAGGGGTTTCTTATCATGATCTGTGTAGGCATCTACGCAGTTCTGATTCAGAACCTGTCCTTTTCGGATAACATCATCAGCAGCATTTGGGGCGTTATGGGCTATACGGTTTTGCTGGCATTTACGCTGTTTAAGACGGGAAGCCTCGCAAAATCCGTGTTTGCAGCGCATTAAGGAAGGAGGCATGATTCGTGGCATCTTATATTTCTGTACCGCGTGACCTTTCAAAGGTCAAAACCAAGGTCTTTATGAATCTGACCAAACGGCAGATTCTCTGCTTCGGAGCCGGTGCGCTGATTGGCGTTCCGGTTTTCTTTTTGCTCAAGTCCAGCGGGAATCTGAGCCTTGCTGCACTTGGCATGATGGCAGTGATGCTGCCGCTTTTCTTTCTTGCCATGTACGAGAAAGACGGTCAGCCGCTGGAAGTGGTGGCAAAGCACTTCTATGAGGCAAAGTTCAAGAGGCCGAAAACGCGGCCTTACAAAACAAAAATTACTATGCACTGCTGGTTCAGCAGGCAGACGTGGAAATGGAGGTAAATCGCATTGTTCAAAATTCTCGAAAAGCTGACATCGAAGAATAAAAAGCAGGATGACATCCGAATGCCGTCTCATCTGTCAGCCGCAGAGCAGAAACAGGTGCAGACGGTGATTGACCGCGCAAGGGGGGACCGCACGATTCCGCATTCGGCACAGGAGAGCATTCCTTTCAGCGGATGTTCCCGGACGGTATCTGCCGTGTGACGGACAACTACTACACCAAAACCATCCAGTATCAGGATATCAATTATCAGCTGGCAACAACAGGAGGATCAGACAGCTATCTTTGAGGAATGGTGCAGCTTCCTGAACTTCTTTGATTCCACATCCGCTTTGAGCTTTCTTTTATGAATATGGCTACGGATGCCTCGAATTTTGAGAAGATGGTGTGTATTCCGTACCAGAAGGATCATTCAATCCGGTGCGCACGGAGTACAGCACCATGCTGCGCCGCCAGCTGCCCAGGGCAACAACGGCCTGACCAGGACGAAGTACCTGACGTTTGGCATTGAGGCGGAGTCCATGAAACAGGCAAAGCCGAGGCTCATTCACATCGAGATCGACCTGATGAACAACTTCAAACGCTTGGGTGTCCGGGCAAAATTGCTGAACGGCAAGGAACGGCTTCATCTGATGCACGATATGTTCCACATGGGCGACCATGACCGGTTCAATTTCGATTGGAAGTGGCTGCCGGAGAGCGGGCTGTCGGTAAAGGACTTTATTGCTCCGACCGGATTTGCCTTTCCGAAGAACCGGATTTTTCAGATGGGCGGGATGTATGGTTCTATGTCCTATCTCCAGATCACAGCTTCCGACCTGTCGGATCAGCTGCTGAAGGACTTTCTGGATATGGAATCCAGCCAGATCGTGACCATGCACATTCAGTCGGTAGACCAGAACAAAGCAATCAAGTCCATTAAGCATACCATCACGGAGCTGGATCGTTCCAAGATTGAGGAACAGAAGAAAGCAGTCCGTTCTGGATACGATATGGACATCATTCCGTCGGATTTGGCGACTTATGGTAAGGACGCAAAGGCATTGCTGAAGGAATTACAGAGCCAGAATGAGCGTATGTTCCTGCTGACTTTTCTGGTGATGAACACCGGCGAGACGGAGCAGGAGCTGGAGACCAACGTGTTTCAGGCTTCCAGCATCGCACAGAAGTACAACTGCAACCTGCGCCGTCTGGACTTTCAGCAGGAGCAGGGGCTGATGAGCTGCCTGCCGCTGGCGCAGAACCTGATTGAGATTCAGCGCAGCATGACTACCAGCAGCACGGCAATTTTCGTGCCGTTTACCACCCAGGAACTGTTTCAGACCGGGAAAGAGGCTCTGTACTATGGGTTGAATGCCCTGTCCAACAACCTGATCATGGTTGACCGGAAAAAGCTCAAGAACCCCAACGGGCTGATTCTTGGTACTCCCGGTTCCGGTAAATCCTTTTCTGCCAAGAGAGAAATCGCCAATGCGTTTCTGGTGACGGATGACGATGTAATCGTGTGCGATCCGGAAGCCGAGTACACGGCTCTGGTGCAGAAATTTGAGGGGCAGGTTATTAAAATCAGCCCTTCCAGCACGCAGTATATCAATCCGATGGACATCAACGCGAATTATTCAGAAGAGGATAATCCCATTGCCTTGAAAGCAGATTTTATCCTGTCCCTGTGTGAGCTGATCGTGGGCGGCAAGGAAGGCTTGCAGCCGGTAGAAAAGACGGTTATCGACGCTGTGTGCATCAGATTTACCAGACCTATTTTGAGAACCCGGTGCGGAGAATATGCCGGTGTTACAGGACTTGTACGAGGCACTGCTCCGGCAGGATGAAAAGGAAGCACACCATGTGGCAACGGCACTGGAAATCTATGTGACCGGTTCTCTGAACCTGTTTAACCACCGCACCAACGTAGATATCAATAACCGGCTGGTCTGCTATGACATCAAGGAGCTGGGCAAGCAGCTGAAAAAGATCGGTATGCTGGTGGTGCAGGATCAGGTTTGGGGGCGTGTGACCGCCAACCGTAACGCCGGTAAAGCCACCCGCTACTATATGGACGAGTTCCATCTGCTTTTGAAAGAGGAGCAGACAGCGGCTTACAGCGTGGAAATCTGGAAGCGATTCCGTAAATGGGGCGGTATTCCCACCGGCATCACCCAGAACGTGAAAGACCTGCTTTCTTCCCGCGAAGTGACGAACATTTTTGAGAACAGCGACTTCATTTATATGCTGAATCAAGCAGCCGGTGATCGTCAGATTCTGGCGGATCAGCTGAATATCAGCCCACATCAGCTGTCCTATGTGACCCACTCCGGTGAAGGCGAAGGACTGCTGTTCTACGGAAATGTGATTTTGCCGTTCGTTGATCGTTTCCCGACCGATCTGGAACTGTACCGGATTATGACGACAAAATTAACCGAAGTGCAGGAAGCGAAGGAGGCGTAAGCGATGGCTGGCAAGAAAAATCCGAATCTCGGAGACAAGCTGCGGCAGGAGCGCGAGGGTGCGGAGAACACCCTTCGCGATTCCAGAAGCAAAACCGCAGATAGCAGTACGGGAGACGGCGGCAAGAAAAAGCGGAACACCGAAGGCAGATTCGTCACGAGGCCGATCTTGCTAAGATGCGCAGTAAGAAGCTGAAATCAGATCAGGAAGCAAAAGCGAAAAGAATGCAGCAGCTCCGGGAAAAAAGGCGGAAAGCCAAAGAAGCCGGGAAATCTTGCGGCAGATGCACTTTCAGCAAGGCACATCAGAGTGTGCGCAATGCCGACCAGGATAATAATTCTGGTGTGGAGGCAGCGCATTTTACCGAAGGCTCAGCGGAAGGTGCAGCCCGTGCTGGTTCCCGGTTCCAATATGGTCGAAAGCTGCGGCAGTACAAAAAGCTGGAGCGGTTGGAGAAAAAGGGAAATAAAGATGCCGTAGATTCCATCTTTGCGGAACGCATGAAGTCTGATCCGCAGGCTGGTTCAATCTCTTTTCCCGATGGCGGCAGAAGCAGGCCATCAAAAAAGAGTATGCCGCTGCGAAGGCAGGTGCGGGCCGCTGCGGAGGAACACAGCATCTGGCACAGCCAAAGCTGCACAGGGTACTGTCAGTATAACGGAAAAGGCATTTCAGTTTGTGCAGAGCCACTCGCATATCATCATCGGTATCGCAGCCGTGGGACTGCTTGTTTTGGTGATTGCCGGGTCGGTTTCGTCATGCTCCGTCTTGATCAATGGCGGCGGCAATGTGGTGCTGGGGACTTCCTACACGGCAGAAGATGAAGATTTGAAAGGCGTGGAGACGGATTATACCAAGCTGGAAGATAAACTTCGCAAACAAATCGACCGCATTGAAACCGACCATCCGGGCTATGACGAGTATCGCTACAATCTGGCAGAGATTGGTCACAATCCCTATGAGCTTGCATCTCTGCTGACCGTAGAATTTGAAAACTATACGAGAAGCCAGGTGCAGGCGCGGCTCCAGAGTATTTTTGAAGCGCAGTATGAGCTGAAGTTGGAGGAAAAGGTGGAAATCCGGACAAGGAAGGAAACCCGTGTGGGCTATCGCTACAATCCAATCACCGGAACCGGACACACCTACACCTATCAGGTGACGGTACAGTATGAGTATAAAATCCTCAATGTAACACTGCTCAATCGGGGCGTTGACTATGTTGCAAGAAATTCCGGCCTTACAGATGACCAGCTGCAACGATACGAAGTCACACTGGAGTGCCGGGGCAATCGAGATGACCTGTTTGCAGGCATAGCCTTTGCAACGCCGGATGGCGCGGGTTCCAGCGGAGAATACCAGGATTACGACATTCCGGGCGAAGCTCTGACGGATGAAAAATTCCGGAAGATGATTACCGAAGCAGAGAAATATCTCGGTTATCCCTATGTTTGGGGCGGCAGCTCGCCGAGTACCAGTTTTGACTGCTCCGGTTTTGTAAGCTGGGTCATCAACACTGCGGCAATGGCTGGAATGTAGGCAGGCAGACGGCCAACGGTCTGATGGGAAAATGCGACATTATCCCGAAGAGTGAGGCAAAGCCCGGAGACCTGATCTTCTTCCAGAAAACCTACAACACCAGTGGCGCATCCCATGTGGGCATTTATGTCGGCAACGGGATGATGATCCACTGTGGCTCACCAATTTCCTATGCTTCCATTGAGACGAGCTACTGGCGGCAGCACTACTACTGCATGGGAAGAATTCGATAAAAATAGGGCGTTTTATTCGCCCGGAAAGGATACGATATGAGCTGAAACTGGAAAAGATTGCTGCGGAGCGCGAGAAAGCCCGCAGGAAACGCGATGAATGGGAGGAGCGCAGAAAGGAATGGGACAGAAAGTACCACGAGCAGGAAAACAGCGAAATCTGTGAAATGGTACATGCCCAGAGCCTGACCCCGGAACAGCTGGCAGTCATCATTCAGCTGGCGCAGGCTGCGGTTCCCAACCCGGAGAACCTGAAACTGGATGAGAAAGAAACGGAGGATATGGAATGAAAAAGATGATGGCAATGCTGCTTGCCAGCGTGATGGCGGCAGGAACCTTTACGACCACTGCATTTGCCTATACGGGCGATGATGTGCAGAAGAACACGCCTGTCAGTACCGCTGCACAGGAGACGGATGCAGCAGAAAGCACAAATGCGGGGAAAACGGACAATACCGACAGCATCGAAATCGACCCGGACATGCAGGTTCTGCCGGATGGCTATGAGGTCTCTACGGATGCGGATGGGAACCTGATCGTTACGGTGGGCGGCAAAGAATACAATATCGGCAGCGAAAAAGTCCCAAAAGCAGACTGGTACGGTGGTGCCGGGGATCACCAGTCTGCATTTTCGTTCCGGTCCCGGCATGGATCAGGAGATTATCGGATATCTGCATTCCGGCGATACGGTGGAGATTGTCGAAAAAATGCGGTGACTGGTATAAGGTAAACTTCAACGGCAAAACCGGGGTATGCACATGGAAAGTACCTGAATGTCACGGATTCTGCAAAAGACAGCAGCATGTTCAGTGAAGATGCGCTGAAGCTGTTTCTGGATCTGATGCAGAGTGGAATGTCATACGAGGATGAGACGAAATCCAGTGCAGCTTTGACTCCGGAAGGAAATATGACGCTGGTGGACGATATCGGTGAGGAAGAAGATAAATCCAGCCAGCAGTTCATTACGCTGGTGACAAAGGCGGGCAACACCTTTTATCTGATCATCGACCGCGATAAAGACGGCAACCAGAATGTGCATTTCCTGAACATGGTGGACGAGGCCGATCTGCTTGCGCTGATGGATGAAGAGGAAGCTGCCAAGTATCGGGAGAAGGAGCCGGAAGTCACGGAACCTGCGGAAACCGAAAAGCCGCAGGAGACGGAACCGGCACCGGAAGAGCAGAAAACAGAGAGCGAGCAGAAGAAATCGTCTCCGCTTCCGATGATTATGCTGCTTCTGTTTGTGATCGGTGCAGCCGGTGTCGGCGGTTATCTCTATATCAAGATGAAGGGCGTAAAGCCTGCGTCCAAGAAAAAATCAGCCGGACCCGGATGCGGATTATCACGATGAGGATGAAGATACGCTCCAGCTGCCGGAGGATGATGGTGACGAGGACGAAGAAGTGGATGTCAACGAGGATTATGAAGCGGAATCGGAAGATGAACCTGTCTGATTAACGCAGCGTTGACCGGTGGGGCGGCTGAAAAGCCGTCCCCTTTACATAGCCAAATGGTTGGTGGGTGAACTGTTTTGAGCTATGAAGCTATGGACTCTGTAGGCGATATCTGATAAAATAGAAAGTAAGAACAGCTCAACAACTCGGAATTTTACCATCCAGCATCTCTCAAAAATAATAGGCATATTTTCATATAGTGTTGATTAAATGTCTATAAGTGCTCATATTCTGCGCATTTTGATCTGCATTTATTCATATCTATAAATCATCAAATACGTATTTATATTGGTATCTGGATTTTCGCCCTTCACACCCGTTCTCGTACGATCATGAGTGCATACCCCAGCAGGTTCGTTCCGTGCCACTTTTTCACGTCGAGTCGATCTGGGTCCTTCATCGATAAGCCGATGCCCCAGATGTGGTCCTTGACGGCGCACTCTGCGAGGATGGCGTCGCCGGTGGATTTGAGCTGAGCCTTCAGGTCTTTGATCTGCTCCAACTCTGTCTTTGGATAAAGAAAAATCACTTTCTGTCCATCCATGGATACCTTCTGTAAACGATACCTTACAGCTATATAATTGGGCAGATGGTCAAACTCTGCGCGCTGAACTGTCGCTTTAATTCCCAGAACTTTATAGAGATATTCCATATGTTCTCCTTCTATTTAACTCTATTTTTGTATTATAACTTGTTTTAAGTTAAGTTTCGATATTAAAGTTAAGATAATTCAAAAAAATCATCAGGAAGCGGAAATATCATAAGAATAATTTAACACCATGGCACCTTCTTTTTCCTCTCAGATTTCCGTGCTCTGCCACTTTTTATGAGCGTTCTTTTCAGTATTTTGCCACTTTCATGAGGGAATAATCCGTGCTTCATTACACTTTCATGAGCGAATTTATGCTGTAATATGACATTTTCATGAGGGAATTGGTGCTTCGATGCGACGTGAGGAGGTAGTGGGCGGAGGCATGGGCGCGATAAAGGCAACGAGTGCGAATGGGTGGACGCGACGTGAGAAGGTGGAGGGTGCGGACGCGTGGGCGCGGAGTGAGCAGGCGGAGGGCCGAGACATTGGCCCGGGAAAAGTGAGCAGAAATATACGAGTGTCAACGGGAGGGTTTTATGGTACAACTAGAAGTAGTTTTTTGATGGAGGTGCCTATGGAGCCGAAGGTCAGTATCATCGTGCCGGTGTATAACGCGGAGAAGAGTCTCGCGCGCTGTGTGGACAGTATTCTGAATCA
>ENA-OQAX01000053-OQAX01000053.1-human-gut-metagenome-genome-assembly--contig:-NODE-53-length-21893-cov-4.258752_pt1 | contig 21893 bp, 26 predicted proteins | sample MGYA00242741_ERZ504539 | MGnify/ENA primary metagenome ERZ504539 (study PRJEB26092, sample SAMD00036277) | human gut metagenome | host: Homo sapiens | study: EMG produced TPA metagenomics assembly of... | reverse complement strand
GCCGCTTGCCGCCCAAAGCCAAAGCGGCTGCCTGGCGCAGCCTGCAGCAGGCGCTGGCAGCCTGCCCCCACAGCAGGCTTGACTTTTGGTATGCACTGCGGCACAATAAAAACAGGGTGCCGCACTGTTTTTGTTCCGTACCCACCTGCAGGGGCTGTATGCCTGCCTGCCAAACCGGGAGGAGAAACTGCTACAATGAAAACCATCCTTGTTACCGGCGCAGCGGTTATATCGGCCGCCATGTTGTAAAAAAAGCACTGGATATGGGCTACCGCGTCATTGCATCGGACTTTGCCTTTAAGGGCGTGGACGAGCGCGCAGAATTCTGCGATGTGCCTATTTTCAGCAGGGACAAAAAATATTTATGCGGCGTTGGGCAAGCCTGATGTCTGCATCCATATGGCCTGGCGGGATGGGTTCCGCCACAATGCGTCCAGCCACATGAAGGATCTTTCCTCCCATGTTACCTTCCTGAACAATATGGCAGCGGGCGGCCTTTCGGATTTGACCGTGATGGGCACCATGCACGAAGTCGGCTATTGGGAGGGCGCTATTGAGGATGATACCCCCTGCAACCCCCTGAGCCAATACGGCATTGCCAAAAATGCTCTGCGCCAGAGCATGATGCTCTCCTTGCAGGGCAGCAGCTGCAACCTGCACTGGCTGCGCGCCTATTATATTACGGGCGACGAAGCCCACGGAAGTTCCATCTTTGCCAAAATTGCACAGGCAGAGCTGGACGGCAAAACAACGTTCCCGTTTACCAGCGGGCAGAATAAGTACGATTTTATTGATCTGGATGAACTGGCAACCATGATTGTGGCGGCCAGCGTGCAGAACAAGGTCAACGGCATCATCAACGTCTGCACCGGCCAGCCGCGGACCCTGGCTGACCGTGTGGAGCAGTTCCTGCGGGATAAAAACTATAAGATCAAACTGGATTACGGCGTTTTCCCGGACCGCCCGTATGACAGCCCCGGCGTTTGGGGCGACCCCACCAAGATTAACGCAATATTAAAAGATGCAGGTTTGGCATAACGATAACCGGAAAGGGTGACAGAATGAAACGACTGGGTATTTTTTTCTTTTACGAAAAACGGTGATGTGGATGATTTTATCACCTATTACCTGCGCGATCTTGCCCGTAACCTGACCGAGCTGATCGTTGTGTGCAACGGCAAGCTGAGCAAGCAGGGCCGCGCGGCATTTGAAGAATTTACCGATCAAATTATTGTGCGCGAAAACAAGGGCCTGGATGTGTGGGCCTATAAAACCGCGCTGGATCATTACGGCTGGCAGCGTTTGAGCGAATTTGACGAAGTGGTCATGACGAACTCTACCCTGATGGGGCCTGTGCGCCCCTTGAAAGAAATGTTTGACGCCATGGCCGAGCGCACCAACCTTGATTTTTGGGGCCTGACGATCCACCATGGGGCGGAGGGCAACCCCTTTAAGGGCAAACATCTTTATAATTACCTGCCGGTGCACATTCAGTCCCACTTTATTGTCTACCGCAAAAAGTTCATCCAGAGCAAAGAGCTGCAAAATTACTGGGATACCATGCCCATGATCGAAAGCTATACCGACTCTGTGCAGCGGTACGAATCGGTGTTTACCAAACAGTTTGCCGATAAGGGCTACCAGTGGGATGTCTATGTCAACACGGACGATCTGAAAGAATTTACGGATTATCCGCTGCTTGTCTGCCCCACGCGGTTGCTGCGGGATAAAAAGTGCCCACTGTTCAAGCGCCGCAGCTTTATGCATGATTTTGAGGCATACCTGAACGATACCGCCGGGGAGCCGGTGCGGGAACTGTACGCCTACCTGCGCGACCATACGGATTACCCGCTGGAGCTGATCTGGAAAAACATGATCCGCACCATGCACCCTTATGATTTTACCCGCAACCTGGGTCTGACCCGCCTGATTCCGGAAAGGGTACAGGATGAGGCCTGCGCCGCTGCCGTGCGCAAAAACCGCCGCATTGCGCTGTGCATGCACCTGTATTTTATGGATATGCTGCCCCAAAGCTGCGCCTTTGCCGCCAACATGCCGCCGGAGACTGACGTTTTTTATTTCCACCAACACGCCGGAGAAAAAGCAGCAGATCGAAGAAGCGTTCCGCACCCTGCCGTTGCATGCCGTTACCGTAAAGGTGGTCGAAAACCGCGGCCGCGATGTGGCAGCGTTCCTGTGTGACCTTGCCCCGCAGATCCGGGAGTATGATTACGCCTGCTTTATGCACGATAAAAAGGCCATCCAGACCAAACCCGGAAGCGTTGGCGCCAGCTTTGGCTATGTCTGTAACGAGAATATCTGCAAAAACGCAGACTATGTGCTGAATGTGCTGACAGAATTTGAAAAAGACCCTTATCTGGGCCTGCTCTGCCCGCCGTTCCCCACGCATGGCGTGTATTTCATGAACATGTGCTCCAACGGCTGGGGCCCCAACTTTGATAATACCAAGGCCCTGATGAAAAAGCTGGGCATTGACCGCCCTATTTCCGGCGAAAAAATGCCCATTGCCCCCTTTGGCAGCGTATTCTGGTTCCGCGTAAAAGCATTGGCCCCACTGTTTGACCACGGCTGGAAGCACGAGGATTTCCCGCCGGAGCCGCTGCCGCAGGATGGTACCATCAGCCATGCCATTGAGCGTATCTATCCCTTTGTGGCGCAGGGGGCAGGGTATTACCCCGCCCAGGCCATGAGCGCTGATTATGCCGTTGCCCGCTGCGATTCCATGCAGGCATACGCGGGTGGTCTGATCCGCCCGCTTGCCCGCGTGTTTGACTGCACCACCTTTGGCAGTGCCGCTGCCAGCGCCGGTGCTTTTGCCGCGCGCAGGCACTGGTTCGGTTTTGGAAACTATGGCCCGTATGAGAATTCCAAGCGCCGCCGCGCCCGCAACTGGCTGCGTAAGCGGATGCCGAAATCCGCTTACGAAAACATGATGCGCGTTAAGCGCACGGTGTTGGGCCCCCATGACGTGAACTATGAGGATTAAGCCAACCGCTATGAAAAAACGGCTGATTATCTATTTCAATTATCACCCCAACGGGCAGGCTGATGCAGCCTGCCGCTTTGCTGTACAGCAAATGGCCGCAGTGGGGCAGGTGTTCTTTGTCAATAACGGCCCCTTGCAGCCGGAATCCCGCCAGTGGGCGCAAGGCTGCTGCCACACTGTGCTGGAGCGTGAAAACACAGGCTTTGATGTGGGGGCCTACCGGGACGCTGTTTTGCAGATCGGCCTGGATATGCTGCTGCAATACGATGAAGTGGTGCTGATGAACTATACCCTTGCCGGGCCGGTTGGGGATGTAACTGCCATGTTTGCCGTGATGGATGGGCGCCCGGAGCTGGATTTCTGGGGCCTGACCCGCCACTATGCTATGCGCAGCCACCGCTTTGGCGGGGCAAAAGCATGGTGCCGGAGCATATTCAATCCCACTTTGTTGTGGTGCGTTCCCGCATGATGGCAGACTTTTTTGCTTACTGGCAGGCGGCCGCCCTGCCTGCCAGCTATGAAGATTCCGTCCGCCTGCACGAAACGCAGTTTACCGCCCACTTTGCTGCCCTTGGTTACCGGTGGGATACCTTTGTGGATACAGAAGACCTGGCAAGCCTTTTCGTCAACCCCATTATGGCCTGCCCCAAGCTGCTGGCGGACCGCGGGTGCCCGTTTTTCAAGCGCCGCAGCTTTTTTACCCCCTATGCGGATGAATTGCGCCGCACAGACGGCCAGGCCGCCGCAGAACTGTATGACTATCTGAAATCCGAGACTGATTACCCGGTGGATGACCTGCTGCGCGCATTGTTGCCGGTGCAGCCGCTGGCTGCCATGGCGCAAAACCTGCACTGGCATTATATCCTGCCGCAAACGGCGGGGGAGTGTGTGCCCGTTTGCTGGATGCCAACACTTTGGCAAAAGGCTGCGCCCTGCAGCCGGATGCCGTCTACTGCCTGCCGCTGCCGCGTGCTGCCGGGGTGGAGGGCTATTATTATGCCCGGTCTATGCCAACCAGCCTGCAGCTGGCCCAGGCGGCAGAACTGTTTGATGCCCACCCGCTGGTAGGTGTGCTTGGCCCGGCTCTGCCGCTGTATGCGGCTGCGCCGCCGAAAAAGCCCGGCGCTGGCAGCAGCAGAAACCTGCCGCACAGGCAAAACTGTCTGTGCTGGATTGCCCGCTCCCTCTGGATGAAACCCCGCCGCCGCTGCCCAATGGCGGCTGTCTGTTGGTGCGGGGGGCGGCATTCCCGCAGGGGCTGCCGCCGCTGCAAACGGAGTCGGATTTCTGGCTGGTGCCGCTGCTGGCCCAGTATAACGGCTATGTCAGCGCTACATTTGAAACCGCCGCCCAGTGTGCGGCCCGCGCCGATGTGCTGGATGCCGCCCTTGCTGCCCAGCGCGGCGTTGGCCCAGTATTCCGCCTGATGGGCCGCACCGTCAAAAATGCCCTGCGCAAACGAAAAGGAGAGTGCCCGGTGAAAAAACAGCGACTGTTTTATCTGGATCTCATCCGCGCTGTGGCGCTGGTGTGCATTCTGGTCATTCATTTCAATGCTGCCGTTACCGGGTATTTTACACTGCCGTCCAAACTGTTCGGCAGTGTGCTGCCCTTTAACATCTATTTGGGGGACTTTGGCTCCTCGCTGTTCTTTATGGTTTCCGGCGCAGCGCTGCAGTATACCAGCCCCGGCCAGGGAAGAGAGCCGCTCAATCTGGCGCGCTTTTACCAAAAGCGCGCCAAGGCGGTTTACCCCATGTTCTGGCTGGCGTGGTGTATATTTTTTCCCATCCGTTTTGTCACAAAGCCGGGGTATTATGCCGCAGCCAAAACGCCCAGCCTGCTGCTGACGGTCCTGGGGCTGGATAATTTTGCTCAGGCCGCGGGCTTGGTCACGATGGATTTTGCCTGCGTGGGAGAGTGGTTCCTGGGCAGCATCCTGTTTTTGTACCTGTTATTCCCGCTGCTGCGCTGGGGGGCTGCGCAAACAGCCGCTGCTGACCTGGGCCGTAGTGCTGGCGGCCAGCCTGCCGGTGCATTACATGGGGTGGGATGCCCGCCTGGTAGCAATCCATATCCCGGAATTCCTGCTCGGCATGGCGTATGTACACTGGAAGCGCCCGGCGCGCCTTGGCGTGCTGGCCGGGTGTGCGGTGCTGCTGTTTACCCCCGCTGCGGCGGATGGCAAGGTGGCCTGTGCGCTGTTCAGTGCCGCGGCGTTCATTCTGCTGGCCGCACTGGGGGGCTGCATCCACTGGGTGCCGCTGCAAAATGCGTGTGCGCTCCTCAGCAAGTATTCTTATGCGGTCTTTCTGACCCACCATGTCATCATTCTGCGCCTGGTGGATAACTTTGACCTGGCCGCCATGACCCGGCGGGATACCGCGCTCTTGTTTGGCGTTTACCTTTTGGCCGTTGCCGCGGCGTCGGCAGCGCTCTTCCGGCTGGATGCCTGGGTGCGCAGCAGTGCGGTAAAGCTGGCTGCTAAACCGGAATAACGTGCCCCATAATTTGCATTAAGATGAAAATGCCTGCTTTGCTGCGGGCATTTTTTTCTGTGGTGAATTATGATTGAAATATCGCAGCGCCGCGGACACCTGTGCGGCAGAACCGGCAGGGAAAGCCCTGCTGTTTCACCCCCCGGAACAAGGAAAGAATCAAAATTATTTCGGCTATGACTGTACAAAAAAAAATCCTGTACGTTATAATACTAACAAAACCATTTGATCGCAAACCTAAAACGATATACCATAACTAAAATTGGAAAGGGGCGCATTTTCCGTGGAGCAGTTTTTCGTCAGCCTTGACAAGCTTGCGCGCGAATCCCATCTGACCGTTGCCTACACCCCCAAGGATCTTGACCAGTTCAAGGTCTATACCGCCGAGGTTTACCGCCCCGGCATCATGCTGGCCGGTTACTATCAGTACTTTGACCGCACCCGGATCCAGATCATCGGCCTGACTGAGCTTTCCTACCTGAATGAGCTGGACCCGGAAATCCGCCGTACCCATCTCGAAAAGCTTTTCTCTTTCCAGCCGCCGGCAGTCATCCTGACCCGCGGGTTTGAGCCGTTGCCGGAAATGATGGAGTTTGCCCAAAAGTACGGCGTGCCACTGCTGCAGTCGGCCGAAATGACCTCCCCGCTGATGAGCTCCCTGATCCAGGCGCTGAGCACCGAGCTTGCCCCCCGCATCACCCGCCACGGCGTGTTGGTGGAAGTATACGGCGAAGGTATCCTGATCCTTGGCGACAGCGGCGTTGGCAAAAGCGAGACGGCCATTGAGCTGGTCAAGCGCGGCCACCGCCTGATTGCGGACGATGCTGTGGAGCTGCGCAAGGTTTCCAGCAGCAAGATCATGGGCATGGCACCGGAGAACATCCGCCATTTTATTGAGCTGCGCGGCATCGGCATCATCAACGTGGCGCGCCTGTTTGGTATCGGCGCGGTCAAAAACAGCGTTGAGGTGGAAATGGTCATTGAGCTGGAGGCCTGGGACCGCACCAAGAATTATGACCGCACCGGCCTGGAAAGCAACACCTATGATATCCTTGGCGTTAAGGTGCCCAGTATGCTGATCCCCGTTATGCCCGGCCGTAACCTGGCCGTTATCCTGGAAACTGCAGCCATCAACAACCGCCAGAAAGAGATGGGCTATAACGCGGCGCAGGAACTGCTCAACCGCCTTGGCTTGCAGAACGATGTGAGCGGGTTCTGAGCCTGGCTATAAATTATCATTTTATCACTAGAAACGGAAGTACTATCTGTATGCAGATCATTGCGGATCTTCACACCCATACTTTAAGCGCTACCCATGCATTTAATACCTTAGATGAAATGGCTGCCAAAGCCGCCGCCCTCGGCTATGCGGCGCTGGCCATTACCGACCACGGCCCGGCTATGCCGGATGCCCCGCACATGTGGCATTTTGCCAACCAGACGGCTTTGCCGCTGGTACTGCACGGCGTTGCGATGATGTACGGTGCGGAGGCCAATGTGATGGACACAAACGGCGGGCTGGATTTTGCCCAAAGCCGTTTGCGGGCGTTGGATTGGGTTGTGGCATCCATCCACAGCCCCTGCATCCCCGGTCTGCTGACCGAAAAAAGAAGCCACCCGCCTGTGGCTGGCTGTGGCCGAAAACCCTTATGTGGATTGCATCGGCCATTCCGAGCAGCAGAATTACCGCTATGACTATGACCTTGTAACCAAAGCGTTCGCCAAAAACCATAAGGTTGTGGAGCTCAACGGCAATTCCGTCAATGTGCGGCGGGATGGTATCCCCAACATGAAGCTGCTGCTGGCCGCCTGCCTGAAAAACGGCTGCCATATTGCGCTGGATACCGATGCCCACAGCACCACCCAGCTGCAAGGCAACATGCCCCCGCTGCTGGCGATGCTGGAAGAAATGCAGTTTCCGCAGGAACTTGTGGTAAACGCCACGCGGCAGAACCTTGTAAATGAGCTAAAACTGCACGGCCGCATCTGTGCAGAATATATAGGAGGAGAAATCTTATGAAATACACCATTGGTATCGATCTTGGCGGCACTACCATGACGGCAGGCCTTGTTGACGAAGCTTACAACATTGTGGGCAAAATTACCCGCCCGACCCGCCTGCCGCGTCCGGCGCAGGACCTGGAGCAGGCACTGGCAGATTTGTGCCGTGCTGTTGCCAAAGACTGCAAGATTGATTTTGCAGATGTCAGCTATGTGGGCATCGGTACCCCGGGCAGTGTGAATTTTACCACCGGCTTTGTGGGCTATAACACCAACTTCGGCTACTATGACTGGAACCTGGGGCCTGACCTGGAAGCTCTGCTCGGCTGCAAGGTCTATGTGGAAAACGATGCCAACGCAGCAGCATTTGGTGAATACATCGCAGGCGGCGCAAAGGGCTTCAAGGATGCCGTTGTTATCACGCTGGGTACCGGCATTGGCAGTGGCATTATCCTGGGCGGCAAGATTCTGCGCGGATTCAACTTTGCTGCTGGCGAGATGGGCCATACCGTGATTGTAAAGGGTGGACGCAAGTGCAACTGTGGCCGTTATGGCTGCTGGGAACGCTATGCTTCCTCCCGCGCTCTGTCGGAGGATGCCCGCGAAGCGATGACCCGGCACCCCGAGAGCATGATGTGGAAACTGGCGGGGGATATTGACCATGTGAACGCCAAGATTCCCTTTGACGCGATGGAAGCCGGCGATGCAACCGCCAAGGCTGTTGTGGATAATTGGATCGAATATGTTGCCTGCGGCATTTCCAACGTGGTGAATACCTTTGAGCCGGAAGCCATCTGCATTGGCGGCGGTGTTTCCAATCAGGGAGAAACCCTGCTGGCACCCATCCGCAAGTATGTGGAGGAAGAAACCAAGAACATTACCACCGGCAAAATGCCCGCTATTCGTGCCTGTGTGCTGACCAACGATGCCGGCGTGATCGGCGCGGCAGCCCTGGCAAATTCTATCTGAGCCGTTTGTGAGGTTTGCTTATGAACGAGCAATTTCTTGCAGCTTTGCAGGCAGAAAACCTGCCTGTCAGCCTTGATGAATCCCTGGGGCGGCATACAACGTTCCGCATTGGCGGCAATGCAGACTTTTTTTGTGTGCCCGCCACGGTAACGCAGCTGACCCGTATTCTGGAACTGTGCCGCCAATATCAAGTCCGCACCTATCTGCTGGGCAACGGTTCCAACACGCTGTTTTCGGATGCAGGGTTCGGCGGGGCGGTTATCTGCCTGACGGGGTTAAACTCCCGCTTTTCCATGCAGGCCCAGCCGGATGGCAGCACCAAGGTGCTGGCCCCGGCTGGTATGATGCTTTCCGCTCTTTGCAACACCGCCCAGAAGGAAAGCCTGGCCGGGCTGGAATTTGCCTTCGGCATTCCCGGCACGGTGGGCGGGGCTGTGTATATGAACGCGGGCGCTTACGGCGGAGAAATAAAGGACGTGCTGACAGCCGTTACGTTCTTGGACGAAAACCTGCATCTGCAAACCCTGCCTGTGCAGGAACTGCAGCTGGGTTATCGCACCAGCATTTTTGAGCGGTGCTCCTGGTGCATCCTGGAAGCGGAATTTACCCTGCACCCCGGTGATGCACTGGAGATCCGTACCGCCATGCAGGAATATATGCGCCGCCGCAAAGAAAAGCAGCCGCTGGAATACCCGTCCGCCGGCAGTACCTTCAAGCGCCCTGTGGGCCAGTTTGCCGGCAAGCTAATCGAGGACTGCGGCCTGCGCGGTTTCCGCGTGGGCGGGGCAGCCATCAGTGAAAAGCACTGCGGCTTTGTGGTCAACCTGGGTAATGCCACCTGCGCGGATGTTGTCAGCCTGACGGAGCAGGTGCGGCAGATCGTGCTGGAAAAACCGGCTGCACCCTGGAACGCGAGATCCGCGTGGTGGAATAACCATGCCGCATCTTGATGCCTGCCAGGCAAGGAACGGTATTCCGCCCCGCTGAATGAGAGAGGAACAACAGGATGAACTTTTTGATCGTAACCGGCCTTTCCGGCGCAGGCAAGTCCATGGCGGTCAACGCGCTGGAAGATATCGGATTTTTCTGCATTGATAATATCCCGGCGGGCCTTTTGCCCCGTATCCTGGACTTTGCCCAGCAGGGCGAAAACCAGCTCAGCCGCGTTGCGGTCGTGATGGACATCCGCGGCCTGCATTCTGTTCAGGAAACCAATGAGGCACTGGAAGCGCTGGACGAAAAGAAAATGCCTTATGACATCCTGTTCCTGGATGCCAGCGATGCCGCCATCCGCCGCCGCTATAAAGAGACCCGCCGTGTGCATCCCATGACCATCAGCGAGGGGATCCCGGTCAGTGAGGCAATCACCAAAGAACGGCAGATACTGCAGCCCCTGCGGGAACGTGCAAAATATGTGATCGATACCTCTTTGCTTTCTACCGCACAAACCGGGAACGTGTTTCCAGCCTGTTTTTGCAAAAAGGTCAGTGTGCCATGTCTATCAACGTGGTTTCCTTTGGCTTTAAATACGGTCTTCCGCAGGAGCGGACATCGTGTTTGATGTGCGCTGCCTGCCCAACCCGTTCTATGTGCCAGAGCTGAAAGAAAAGACTGGCCTGGACCAGGAAGTGGTGGACTATGTGATGAAGTTCCCTGAATCGCAGGAGCTGCTGCGCCGGATAGAGAGCTTTCTGGAATATGCGCTGCCGCTGTATGTTAAGGAGGGCAAAAGCCAGCTGATGATCGCCATTGGCTGCACCGGCGGCAAGCACCGTTCTATCACTTTTGCCCGCAAGATCGGGGAGTACTGCACAAAGCTTGGTTACCAGCCCAGCGTGCAGCACCGCGATGCCCGCCGCACGGCTGATACATCCCAAATCTCCCGATAAAGAGAGTGTGAACACCAAACGTGAGTTTTTCCCAAGACGTTAAAAACGAGATACTGCACCGCAAAATCGTGCGCAGCTGCTGTGTTACCGCAGCAGCTTACGCGGTTGCCTGCTTTGGCAAGTATTTTGATGACCGCGGCGTGGTTTTGCAGACCGAAAACGAGGGCATTGCCCAGCTGGCACAAAAGCTGTATGCCCGCTGCGGCATTACCGGTACCGTAATTTCCAAGGAGCGCGGCATCGGCCTGATTTATGAGTTCAGCGTAAAAGATCCCGAACAGGTACAAAAAATGCTGAACCTGTTTGGACATACTGGCCGCGAAACCACCCTGCGCATCCGGCCGGACTGCTTCAAATGCCAGAAATGCGGATCATTTTTCATTTCCACTGCATTTTTATGCTGCGGTACGGCAACCGACCCGGAAAAAGAATATAACATTGAGTTCCTTTCGCCCCGGCACTCGCTTTCGCAGCAGCTGGAGGGCATTCTGGCCCAGTATGAGTTTAATCCCCACCGCGCCGTGCGCAAGGGGGCCAACACCGTATATGTCAAATCCAGCGACCATCTGGAAGATCTGCTGACCTTTATGGGCGCGGGCAACGCCGCCATGCGCATCATGGAACAGCGCATGTATAACGATATGCGCAATAAACCAACCGCCTTTCCAACTGCGAAACCGCCAACATGGGCAAAACCGTACAGGCAGCCGTGCAGGTGCGCCTTGCGATTGAGACGCTGGAAGAGGCCGGCGCGCTGGAAACCCTGCCCAAACCATTGCAGCAGGCAGCCCGCCTGCGGATGCAGTACCCCGAAATGCCGCTTGCCAAATTGGCCGAAAAGTTTGACCCGCCTGTCAGCAAAGCAGGGCTTTCCCACCGGTTCAAGCGGATCCAGGAAGCTGCCGCCCGCCTGAACGCCGCTGCATCAGCACAGCCGGAAGAGCAGGAAAATCCTAAAGAGCCGGAACCAGCAGGACAGGACATCGCACCATCTCCGCAATAAACCACGCAAAGCCGCTGCGTAACTGCTGCGGCTTTTCCGCATTTTACCACAGCAGCAAAGGGATACATTATGCCAGAAACCACGCCACACCAACCGCAAAGACAGTTCACCCATCTGCACCTGCATACTGAGTACAGCCTGCTGGATGCGCCTGCCGTATTGACCGCCTGTTTGACTATATCAAACAGCTGGGCCAGACCGCCGTTGCCATTACCGACCACGGCGTTATGTACGGCTGCGTTGCCTTTTATGATGCAGCCAAAGCCGCAGGCATCAAGCCGATCATTGGCTGTGAGGTGTATGTTGCCACCCGCACCCGCTTTGATAAGGTCAACCGCATTGACGGCAACAACCACCTGATCCTGCTCTGCAAAAATGAAACCGGGTATAAAAACCTGATCAAAATGGTATCCGCCGGTTTCTTGGAGGGCTTTTATTCCAAGCCGCGCATTGACCATGACCTGCTGGAGCAGTACCACGAAGGCCTGATCTGCCTTTCCGCCTGCCTTGCCGGTGAGGTCCCTCAGGCGATTCTGGCAGGGGACTATGAGCGTGCCAAGCAGATTGCTCTTTACTATAACGATCTGTTCGGCCAGGGCAACTATTATATTGAGCTGCAGGACCATGGCCTGGAAGAAGACACTACCGTTCTGCCGCAGCTTATCCGCCTTTCGCGGGAGACAGGATCCCCATGGTTGCCACCAACGACTCCCACTACATCACCCGCGAGGATGCCAAGATGCAGAGCATTCTGCTGTGCATCCAGACCGGCAAAACCGTCAACGATGTGGACCGCATGGAGTTTCAGACCGAGGAATTCTATGTAAAAAGCACCGATGAAATGTATGACCTGTTCTCCATGGTGCCGGAAGCCTGCGAGAACACCAACAAAATTGCAGAACAGTGCAACTTTGACTTTGTGTTTTGGCGATACCAAGCTCCCGTATTTCAAAGCTCCGGACGGCATGGAAAACCAGGAATACTTTGAAAAGCTCTGTTATGAGGGCTTGGAACGCCGCTACCCCCGGCAAGGTAACGGATGCCTTGCGTGAACGCCTGGAATACGAGATTGGCGTGGTTAAAAAGATGGGGTACACCAACTATTACCTCATCGTGTATGACTTTATCAATTACGCCAAAAGCCGCGATATCCCGGTCGGCCCCGGCCGCGGCTCCGGTGCGGGCAGCCTGGCGGCCTATTGTGTCGGTATTACGGACATTGACCCCATCCGCTACAGTTTGATTTTTGAACGCTTCCTGAACCCGGAACGTGTCTCTATGCCGGACTTTGACGTTGACTTTTGTTACGAGCGCCGCCAGGAAGTGATTGATTACGTCAACCGCAAGTATGGCCGTGACCATGTGGCACAGATCGTGACCTTTGGAACTATGGCCGCCCGTGCCGCCGTGCGCGATGTCGGCCGCGTGATGGGTATGCCGTACCAGGACGTGGATAAGGTGGCCAAGCTGATTCCTACTGAACTGAAAATGACGCTGAACCATGCGCTGGAGGTTTCGCCGGACCTGAAAGCAATGTATGACGCTGAACCCCAGGTGCATGAGCTGATCGATACCTCGCTGAAAGTGGAGGGCATGCCGCGTCACGCTTCCACTCATGCGGCGGGCGTGTGATTACCCGCGAACCGGCTACCGAGTATGTGCCGCTTTCCACCAACGATGGTCTGCCGGTTACCCAGTTCAACATGGTGGAAATTGAGCGCCTTGGCCTGCTCAAGATGGACTTCCTTGGCCTGCGCACCCTGACCGTTATCCATGATACCGAAGCCGCCGTGCGCCTGCATGAACCGGATTTCCGCATTGCCAATCTGGATTATGACGATGCCGCTACTTATGCTATGCTGGAACGGGGCGAAACAGAGGGTATCTTCCAGCTTGAATCTACTGGTATGACCCAGGTGCTGGTCAGTATGCACCCCCGCAGCCTTGAAGACGTCATCGCCCTCATCTCGCTGTACCGCCCCGGCCCCATGGATTCTATCCCAACCTATCTGCGCAACCGCAGGGAGCCGGATAAAGTCACCTATAAAACACCCCAGCTGGCCCATATCCTGGATGTTACCAACGGCTGTATCGTTTATCAGGAACAGGTCATGCAGATCTGCCGCGAGCTGGCAGGCTTCAGCTTTGGCCAGGCTGATAACGTGCGCCGTGCCATGAGCAAAAAGAAGCATAAAGTCATGGAAGCCGAGCGAGAGCACTTTGTGCATGGCTGTACTGAGCCGGGCAAAGAGTGCGCCGGGTGTGTGAAGAACGGGATCCCGGAAGCCGTGGCCAATGAGATCTATGACGATATGGTCAGTTTTGCTTCTTATGCGTTCAACAAATCTCATGCGGCCTGCTATGCCTATGTGGCGTTCCAGACAGCCTATCTCAAGTGCCATTACCCGCGCGAGTTCATGCTGCGCTGTTGACCAGCGTACTGGACAGCACCGCCAAGGTGATTGAATATTCGTCCGAATGCCAGCGCCTTGGCATCAAGGTTTTGCCGCCGGATATCAATGTATCCCGCGGCGGCTTTACGGTGGACGGGCAGAGCATCCGCTTTGGCCTGAACGCCGTCAAAAGCGTTGGCCGCGATTTGATTGAAGCGGTCATCAAAGAGCGCGAAAGCCGCCCATTCCGCAGCCTGTACGATTTCTGCAAGCGGATGCGCAGCAACATGCTTAACCGCCGTGCGCTGGAAAACCTGATCAAAGCCGGTGCCTTTGATACCCTGGAACCCAGCCGCCACGGCATGATGGAAAGCGTGGAAACGGTACTGCGCATTGTTGAAAACGATGCCCGCCAGAATCTGGATGGCCAGCTGGATTTGTTCAGCGCCATGGCCGGTGCCGAGGAAGCCCCCCAGAACGATGATTATCAGGTGCCCAACCTGCGTGAGTATGATTCCGGCGAGCTGCTGAAAATGGAAAAAGAGGTCTCGGGCCTGTACCTGTCCGGCCACCCGTTGGATGCTTACCGGGAAAAGATCGAAAAAATCTCCACCTGTACCATCGCTCAGCTGCAGGGAGAGAATGCCAGGGATTTTGATAACCAGACGGTTACCCTGGTATGTACCGTGGTCAAAAACAAGATCATGACCACAAAGTCCAATACGTTGATGGCCTTTACTACCATTGAAGATCTGACCGGCACAATGGAGCTGTTGGTGTTCCCCCGCGTGCTGACCAGCTGCCGTGCGTATTTGCAGGAGAACGCCGTTGTTGTCACCACTGGCCGCGCTTCCGTTAAAGAGGATGAAGGCACCCGCCTGATCGTGGAAAGCGTACTGCCGGTCGATGGTTATGATCCATCCCAAAGCTTTGGCCAGAACCGTTCCCAGCGCATCAGCGCGGCAGCGGGGGATACGGCTGCCCAAAGCATATGGCTGCTGGTGCTCGCGGGAATGCGCCCAGATGCACAAGGTGGAAAACCTGCTGCAAAATATTTTTGACGGCCCCACACCCGTATATTTCAAATTTGAAGATTCCGGCCAGCGGGTGCGTGCGCCGCAAAGTATGTGGGCCATGGATCATCCGCTGCTGCGCCAGGAGCTGGAACGCATCCTGGGTGCTGACCATGTAAAGTTCACAACGGCACAAGCGGCAAAATAAATCCATGTACTTTGCACGTTTTATCCATAAAATTGGGCCGCTGGTATGGTATAATAGCAGGCAGGGGAGTATGTTAAAAAATAGGCAGGTTGCCCGGTGGTACGCCGGAAAATGCCTGCCGGGGAAAACCAGTTTTGCGTTTTCTTCATTGGGCCGCTCTGCGCGGCTCAACTATAACAGGAGGACATTTTTTATGGCTAAGGAAATCAAAACCATCGGTGTACTGACCAGCGGCGGCGACGCCCCCGGCATGAATGCAGCGGTACGCGCCATTGTCCGCGCAGGCATCTCCAAGGGCTACCGCATGATGGGCATTCAGCGCGGTTATAACGGCCTGATCAACGGCGAATGCTACGAGATGAACGTCCGCAGCGTGTCGGAGATCATCCACCGCGGCGGTACGATTCTGTATACTGCCCGCTGCCTGGAGTTCAAAACCAAGGAAGGCCAGGCCAAAGGCCTTGCACGCTGTAAGGAACTTGGCATTGATGCCCTCGTGGTCATCGGCGGCGACGGTTCTTTCATGGGCGCCCGCGCATTGGCGAACCAGGGCATTCCCTGCGTTGGCATTCCCGGCACCATTGATAACGATATTGCCTGCAGCGAGTATACCATTGGCTATGATACAGCCATGAATACCGCGGTAGAAGCCATTGATAAATTGCGTGATACCACCCAGAGCCATGACCGCTGCAGTGTTGTTGAGGTTATGGGCCACCATGCAGGCTATATTGCGCTGAACGTCGGCATTGCTACCGGTGCTTTGGCTGTGCTGCTGCCGGAGCGTCCGTTCGACTTTGAGCGTGACATTCTCCAGCGTATGCGCCAGACCCAGGTTACCGGCAAAAAGCACTTCATCATCATTGTGTCGGAAGGCGTTACCGATGCCCAGACCCTGGCCAACCAGATCCAGGCTGCAACAGGTGTTGATTCGCGTGCAACTGTTCTGGGCCACATCCAGCGCGGCGGTTCACCTACCGTGCGTGACCGTGTGAATGCCTCCCTGATGGGTTACCATGCAGTGGACCTGCTGGATAAGGGCATTTATAACCGCGTGGTTGCCCTGTCCGGCGGTAAGATCGTGGACTATGATGTCAACGTGGCGTTGTCGATGCACAAATACCTTGACCCGATGGAGATCGAAGTGGCACAGGCGATTTCCATCTGATGCGGTAAGTCCGTGCGGCCCTGTATATGGGCCGCATTTTTTTTGTAAAGGTGCATATTTTGCGCCGTGCAGGCAAGAATTTTCGCATAATGAAAAAAGTTCTTGCATTTTGCTTCACCTTGTGCTACTATACTATAGCAATACACACGCATTGCGTTGTTTTTTTGTGCCTTTTTTGCCGTAACACGTAAAAAGGTTAGAAAACAAGTACGCGATGCGGAGGGTAAAAACTAAATTTTGGAGGAAATTAACTATGGCAGTCGTATCTATGAAACAGCTTCTCGAAGCCGGCGTGCATTTCGGTCATCAGACCCGCCGCTGGAACCCCAAGATGGCAAAGTACATCTTCACCGAGCGCAACGGCATCTACATCATTGACCTGCAGAAGACCGTAAAGAAACTCGATGAGGCTTACAACTTTGTCCGCGATGTTGCTGCTGACGGCGGCGAGATCCTGTTTGTTGGCACCAAGAAGCAGGCTCAGGAGTCCATCCGTGACGAGGCTACCCGCTGCGGCATGCACTATGTCAACGCTCGTTGGCTGGGCGGCATGATGACCAACTTCCGCACCATCCGTAAGCGCATCGACCGTATGGAACAGCTGAAGACCATGCAGGAAGACGGCACTTTCGACCTGCTGCCGAAGAAGGAAGTTGTTAAGCTGGAGCTGGAGATGGCCAAGCTGGACAAGTACCTGGGCGGCGTTAAGAACATGAAGACTCTGCCGAAGGCTATGTTCATTGTTGACCCGCACAAGGAGCGCATCGCTGTTTCCGAAGCTCGCAAGCTGAACATCCCCATTGTTGCTATCGTTGATACCAACTGCGATCCCGATGAGATCGATTACGTCATCCCCGGCAACGACGACGCTATCCGCGCTGTCAAGCTGATCTCCGGCGCTATGGCTGATGCTGTGCTGGAAGGCAAGCAGGGTAAGCAGGATGCTCCCGCTGCCGAAGAGGCCGCCAAGGCTGAATAAGCCCGATCCCGCCCGAAACTGTTTGTACACCTAAATTCAGAAAGGACGAATGAACATGGCTGTTTCTGCAAAGGACGTTATGGAACTGCGCCGCCAGACTGACTGCGGCATGATGGAATGCAAGAAGGCTCTTGTCAAGGCTGATGGCGACATCAATAAGGCTATCGAGATTCTGCGTGAAGAGGGTCTGGCTACTGCCGCTAAGAAGGCTGGCCGTATCGCTGCTGAAGGCATGGTTTACGCTGTTGCCACCGCTAACGGTGCTGTTGTTGTTGAAGTCAACGCTGAGACCGACTTTGTTGCCAAGAACGATAAGTTCGTTGAGTTCACCAAAGATCTGGCCAATGTTGTTGCTGAGCAGAAGCCCGCTGATGTTGAGGCTCTGATGGGCTGCAAGATGGGCGAAGGCACTGTTGACGAAGCTCTGAAGGCTCTGATTCTGGTCATCAAGGAGAACATCAAGGTTCGCCGTTTTGCTTCCTATGAGGGCCATTGCGCCGCTTACGTTCACGGCGGCGGCACCCACGCGTTATCGTTAAGTTCGATACCACCGATGAAGTTGCTGCTAAGCCGGAGTTCGTTGAGTTTGGCAAGGATATTGCAATGCAGATCGCTGCTGCAAACCCGAGCTACCTGAACCGTGAGGCTGTGCCTGCTGAGGCTATCGAGAACGAGAAGAAGATTATCATCGCTCAGATGGCTAACGATCCGAAGGCCGCCAACAAGCCCGACGCTATCAAAGAGAAGATGGCTACCGGCCGTCTGGGCAAGTTCTACAAGGAGAACTGCCTGGTCGATCAGGCTTTCATTAAGGATGGCAACATGGACGTGAACGCCTATGTGAACGCTACCGCTAAGAAGCTGGGCGGCGATATCAAGATCGTCGAGTACACCCACTTCATCAAGGGCGAAGGCCTGGAAAAGCGCGTTGACGACTTCGCTGCTGAAGTTGCCGCCGCTGTTAAGGGTTAATTAGCTGATTGCTTTCTGAAAGAGCACTTTTGAGAGTTTACCTCTTAGGGTGCTCTTTTTTTGTTTGCTTTTGAGTGGTAAAATTTGGAACGCTAAAAAACACAAAAAATGATCCTGCTAGATTGTGCTTAAAAATCGTTATATGATAAAATGAATTATCTTAATCGTGCAATTCCAATACACTGGAGGGAACGAAAAATGGTAAAAAACAATTTTGAAAAAGAAATAAAGATAAAATGCTTAGAGGAAGATACTACACAAGCTGAGATTGCGGAAAAGGCCGGAACAACAGGCTCTTATGTCAGCCGCTTGATCAACAAAAATAATGGGATTATAAACAAGACTTTTGTGCGCCTTCTGGAAGAACTTGGATACGACGTTGAGCTGACATATGTGAAAAAGGAGGCTTAATGTAAATGGTGAATCTGAGTAAATTAGAAGAAATCAAAGATCTGCGAACAGTATGGCCGCACGAGGCTTTGGATTTCACGCCATGGCTTTCACAGGATGATAATATTGCACTTCTTGCAGATGCTGTGGGCCTTGATATTGCAGTAGATGAAACAGAATCCTCCGTTGGAGACTTCAATGTGGATATTTTTGCTTCTGAAACTGGAACCGATCGAAAAATCATCATAGAGAATCAGCTGGAGGATACCAACCATGACCATCTGGGCAAGCTGATTACTTATGCATCTGGTAAGTCGGCAGATGTGATTATTTGGGTGGTAAAGCATGCACGTGAAGAACATAAGGCTGCAATTGAATGGTTAAACAACCACACCGATGAAAAGGTGGGATTTTTTCTTTGTGAGATCAAGTTGTATCGAATCGGCAATTCGGAACCGGCGGTAAAGTTTGAAGTTATTGAAAAACCGAACGACTGGACAAAGGAAGTAAAGAAGAGCGATTCTGCAAATGCAACTCAGCAGCAACGTTATGATTACTGGGTGGCATTCCAGGATTACGCTTTTCAGAATGCACAGTTTGCCAAAAACTTCAATCGCAGAAAACCATCAATGGATCACTGGATGAATTTCAGCGTGGGATCCTCTGCTTGCCACATCGCTGTTTCACAGATTCAGAAACGCGACGAACTTGATGTGGAGTTGTATATCAGTGAGGATAAAGAGTTGTTCCATTCGTTACTCTTCAACAAGGATGAAATTGAAGCGAATGCGGGGTTGAATTTTGATTGGCGTGAATTACCGGAGCGTAAGGCCAGCCGTATCGTTATTGAAAAAAAAATGTGACTTTTGGTGATAAGAATCAGTGGAACCCACAATTTGACTGGATCATTGATGTTATGCTCAAAATGAAGAAGGCATTCAAGAAATATCTGTAATTGAAATATGTGGAGGATTGCAATGAAGCAGATTAAAAAATTCGGAATACGAAGAAATTTCAAAAATATCTCCACAACAAAAATAACGGTCGAATACTGACACCGGACGGATTGCGGCTAATCTGTCAAGCAAACGATTACGATGCTGAGAAAATCGGGCAACACTTTCTTGAAGTGTTGCCGAAGATTCTTCAAGCGGAAAAGTGAGGGACGTGTATGAGTGGTGAGAAAAAACGGTGTCAAAAGAAAAGGACACCTATGTAAAGAAGAAAAAAGATATGAACTTCCAGAGCGTGGACTCCATCCGTTCCTTGGCAGCGGCTCTACGCTGATTGCCGGTGAGAAAACAGACCATGTGTGCCGGGGCATTGAGTTTGACCCGAAGTTCGTGGATGTCATCGTGAAGCGGTACATCGTAAATATAAAGTGGCTTTTTTGTGCTGAAGTTGAAGTTCTTTCTTGTCCAATCCTCCCTAAAGAAATATAATAAAAAAGACAAAATTCAAAAGGAGCTACCGACATGAATTCCACGCAAGACAGCACAGCAACCCAAAAGTCACTCTTTGCACGGTATCAGGAGCACATCACCAGCGCAATTTTTATCGGCCTGGTGCTTGGTATCCTGACCGGGCTTTTCCTGGCAAGCCGCTTTGATGTGGTCCTGACCGTTACCACATTGCTTGGCAGCATTTACATGAATGCGCTGAACATGATGATCTTTCCGCTGGTGTTCTGCTCCATCGTGGTGGGCATTACCAGCATCGGCAACGCCAAAACCACCGGAAAAATCACCGGCGGTGCCATGATATTCTTCCTATTCACTACAGCGCTGGCAAGCTTTGTGGGGCTGATTATCCCCAGAGCCATCAATCTTGGAAAAGGCGTCCGGTTTGAAATGGCAACCTCCGATATCGAGGCCAGCAAAATGACCAGCATTCTTGACACCGTCAAAAACCTGATTCCCGCCAATCCGGTGGCTGCTTTTGCCAACGGCAATATGCTGCAGGTGCTGACTTTTGCGGTTATCATCGGCTTTACCCTTGTTGCAATCGGTGAAAAAGGCGAGCCGCTGCTGAAAGTGATTGAATCCGGCAACGAGGTTTGCCTGAAAATCATCAGCACCGTGATGTACTTTACCCCCATCGGCGTTTTCTGCACCATTGTTCCGGTGGTAGAAGCAACGGCACGGAAACCATTCTTTCCCTCACAACCCTGCTGGTCGTTCTTTATGTTACCTTCTTCTCATTTGCCGCTATCGTGTATGGCAGTTCCGTCAAGTTCCTTGGCAAGGCAAGCCCGGCAAAGTTTGTTAAAGCCTGCCTGCCGGCAGCTCTGAACGCCTTTGGCACCTGTTCCAGTTCAGCCACCATCCCCCTCAGCAAGCAGTGCATGGAGGACGAGATGGGCGTATCCGATAAAATCACCAGTATCGCTATCCCTCTGGGCGCAACGGTCAACATGGATGCTGTTTCCATCGTGTTGTCGTTCATGATCGTGTTTTTCGCCAACGCTGCGGCGTTGAGGTCAGTACCTCCATGATGATTGTGATCCTGCTGGCAAATGTGATCTTGTCCGTGGGCACCCCCGGCATTCCCGGTGGTGCAATCGCTTCGTTCGCCGCACTGGCTACCATGGCGGGTCTCCCGGCTGGCGTGATGGGCGTTTATATCAGCATCAATACTCTATGCGATATGGGCGCTACCTGCGTGAACGTTATTGGCGATATGGCAGGCTGTGTGGTGCTGAAAGAGAAAATTAAGCTGGATGACTGACACAATTCCCACAAAACAAAATAACAAGTTACATTTGGGCGGGCAGCGAAGAAAACAACTGCCCGCCTTTTTGCTGCCTGCTTTGCTTTCAGCGGAAAAAGATGCTAAAATAAAACAGTTGAAAAATCACACCGGAAGGGGAGCGCACAAAAAACGCAAGATGGACGATAAAATAAAGAATACCTCAAGCCCGGCGTGGCATATTATCATCTGCCGGGGCTGTTTGAATTTTATGGGCTGTACCGCATGTTCCTGCCGCTGTTCTATCATCACAGAGAATATTTTTACACTGGTGCGCCATCGGCTCCATTTATGGGGCCCTGGGCGACTGCATCTGGGGTGGCGGCCGCACAAGCTTTGGCGTGCAGGACCCCGAAGATGTTATGGATCTGATGCGCGAATATGGGATATCCGCCCGGCTGACATTCAGTAACTCACTGCTGCGTGAAGAACACCTGGCGGACATAAAGTGCAACGCCCTGTGTAAGCTGTTTGAAAATAGCGGCGGCGCACAAAACGGCGTTATTGTCCATTCGGACTTGCTGCTCAGATATCTGGAAAGCCGTTATCCGGGGCTTACTTTGTTTCATCTACAACCAAGGTGCTCACGAATTCCCGCAGTTACAGGCGGAATGAATCGGGATGACTTCCGCTATGTTGTGCCGGATTCCGGTTA
>ENA-OQAX01000052-OQAX01000052.1-human-gut-metagenome-genome-assembly--contig:-NODE-52-length-21902-cov-5.329874_pt1 | contig 21902 bp, 24 predicted proteins | sample MGYA00242741_ERZ504539 | MGnify/ENA primary metagenome ERZ504539 (study PRJEB26092, sample SAMD00036277) | human gut metagenome | host: Homo sapiens | study: EMG produced TPA metagenomics assembly of... | reverse complement strand
GCAGATGCCAAGCCAAAAGCGCAGATAATACTGGATGTCTTATCGAGCATTTTGGCAACGCAGATGCCGTGCCGCAGCTGCCGGAGCGGTGCTTAAGCCGCAAGGCGGGAATTGTGCGGTGTTGCCTAAAATCTTTTTTTTCCTTCCCGATATCCAACTCGCGGGCTTTTCCAGTTACGTTTTCCCCCTCGTTTTGTTGCCTGGGCCTCGCAGCGGATTCCTACATTTGCATCGCTATTCTTATTATGTTGCATCCTATGTTCTTTTCCTGCATCCCCGGAAGCAAATAAACCATTGCTTTCTCTATTCCCTTTTTAGATTTTTTCTCCTTTTCAAAAAACAGCTTGGCAACATGAAGCAGGAAGATACCAAACAGCGTATCCTGGAAAAATCACTGGAGCTTTTTGCCTCAAAGGGGTATGATGCCGTCAGCGTGGGGGAAATTGCAAAGGCCGTTGGCGTCAAGGCACCCTCGCTCTACAACCACTTTGCCAGCAAACAGGCCATTTTTGATGCCATTGTGGAGAGCACTGCTGCCCATTACGAAAAAGACACGGATGAAATTTCCATCCATGTGCAGGATGTCAAACAGGACTTTGCACTGTTCGCCCATATTTCAGAGGATGCGTTGGTTGAAAAGGTTCGTCAGATTTTCTTTTACTCCCTGCACGATCATACCGTCAGCCAATTTCGCCAGATGATGACGCTAGAGCAGTTTCGTTCCCCAGAGCTGGCTGAACTGTATTCCCAGCGATATGTGGACCGAATGATCGACTATCATGCGGATATCTTCCGCACCCTTATTTCACTGGGTATTCTGCGGGCAGAAGATCCCGACACGTTGGCGCTTCAATACGTCTCCCCTGTCATTACCCTTCTCAGCGTTTGTGACCGCCAGCCGGAACGTGAGGCCGAATGCCTGGAAAAGCTGGACGCCCATGTAAGGCTGTTTTTCCGTACCTTTAATATAAAGCGAAGTGAACCATGAATTCAAACAAAGAACATTGGATTTTGTGCCCCGCCTGCGGCTCCAAAACGCGGGCACGGCTGCTGCCGGATACTGTGTCTGTTGGATCCTTCAATTCGGTCTTGAAGAATTCTGGATACATCTTAATGTCCTCATCGAGCGAAGCCCATACCAAATGTTCTTTGCTGTTATCCTCCATAAAGCTTTCACTGATCGGCGCAAAAGCATCAGGCACTTTCATATAGAAGAAAAGCGAAATCTCATAAATCAGCTTGTTCCGATTGGAAGGCATGTCGCCATAGAAATAGTTTTCATGCACAAAGCCAAGGCGGTCAATTTCCATCTGAACGCCTGTTTCCTCCAACACCTCACGGACGACAGCCTCTTCTGCTGTTTCACCGAATTTTACCCTGCCGCCAACGGAGTAGAGATAGTCTCTGTCATTGCCAACCATCAAAATCTTTCCATCCTTCATGATGATTGCGCCGACACGGATATTCAAAATTCCATCGTCACAGGCTACGCACATATCTTTGTTCATTGTTTTTCCACCTTATCACCGTTTTGCTATTTCAAGACATACTTCCATGCACTGCTTTCTTGATAGTAGAAGAACTCGCTCAGATTTTCTTCTTTGAAAACCCGTAGCATATCACGCATATCCAAAGACAACTTGAGATTAGGCAGATTGGCAATATCTTCCCACCAAACCCGACCTTCGGAGCTGGAATGTAATTCGCCATCAAACAAGTTGTCTTATAAAGCAGCACAACAACCTGCACTGATTTTCACACCAGTCTTTGATACCGCAGAGCTGGGGAGAACGGATATGCAGTCCAGTTTCCTCCTGCACCTCACGAATCACGGCATCCGTAAAGGATTCTCCCGGCTCTATATGACCTCCGGGGAAGGTGATGCCCGGCCAGTCCCGTTTTTTCCGGTCGATCACGACAACTCGGCTGCCATCACAGATCATGCACATATTTGTAAATTCAACCGTTTCGGTTCTTGCCATTATGTTAAAACTCCTTCATCAAAAAAGTAAAACGGATTTACAATGCTCTCCGCCCCGAACACTTTTATCGCCATTCGATACATGGCTCTTGCGTGGATACGGTCATGCCAGATAAAACGGCGCAGGACTTTACGCAGTGACCAATCCTCGCCATAGCTGCCTTTTCTGACGGTATTTTGCAGAAAATCAGGGTTAGATTCAAGCGATTCAAATCCCCGCTTGCGGCATTCGTATATGTTGCCGTCATGATCGGCATCCACAGCAATCTCCGCAAAATAATATGTATTCACATTCTTTGTATGCTCGTACATTTCATTTGCCGTGCGGGGAACTTGTCCGTAAAAGGTCTTGCGTTCGGGAGCAGCCGTTGCATTCTTATCGGGAACAGAATCATACAAGGCAAGAAAATCCTGCGCTGATTTCAGCGCAAGTGCCTTTAACTTTATATATTCTTCTGCTGTCAGCGGTGCTTTTTCACTTTCAAAAAGCACATCAGAGTCCGCGTCGCAGATCGCAAGCTCGGAAACCTTTTCTTCGATGATGACGATATCCATGCTTGTTACTGCTTTTTGCCGCACCATTTGAGATAAGAGCATATTTCTGCTTGCATTTTCCGGACAGCGGCTTCCAATGTTTCTCCGCGGGTGTATGCACCTACAAAATCCACCGCATAAAGCAAGGTGTCTCTGCCGTTATGCTCCCATACACAGTTGATCGTCATATGGTATCTCTCCAATCGTCTGCTTCATGATAATAATTGAGCCTGATCTAAAGGCTGATATTCCGTGACCACTTCGAGATGCGCCTTTGAATCGCCATTCAAAACGATGACGGCATACGTAGCAGGTCATTGTAGATCAGATCGTCAAACGTGCCCACTCGTTCGTGTGTACACACAGTATGACACAGCAATCATTCTATTTTCAATAGGCGCGACGGAAGTTATCGCCATTTAGCAACATTATTTTGTGCTAAAATCTGATTTTTCGATTCTAACAGTGTCAATCATACTCTGCATCGAAATACCTATCTATCGACTTTACAGTTTTGAGGGGTATTTTGCTTGACCGCAAATATACGCACTCCCCAGCGAACGGTATCCGCTATGCAGCGATTCGCTGTTTCACAAAAGAACCGCACAGAGGCGATAACTATTTCACCCTTTTCGCTATCCTTGCTTTTCAGCGCAAAAAACAGGTGATTCGCAACCCTTAGATGTACAAAAACAGGCAGCACCCAACCGACGTTGAGTGCCGCCTGTTTTGTTGTCCAATCCTGCTTGGCAGATGCCGATTTTGTAGTTTTCTCAAATTACTGTCTTATCGGCACACGGCATATGTTTGTCCGTTTTTTGTGGATGCTCCAAACAGTTAAATATCCGCAGCGTTCCAAGCTCCCGACTTTTCACACTTTATCGAAAGTTTTGAAGTTACACATGAGTTTCAATACTGTCCCAATCCTTTGGCTTGAAGGATGTGCAGGAATGGTTAGGGCATCCTGATATAAAGATGACGGCGAATATTTACGGACATTTGGATACCAAAAGAAAGCAAGGCATTGCAGCAAATATGCAGCGACCTTTGCCTGCTGGATAAAATCGGTTAGAACTGGCCCTATTTTCACCGCAAAAAGCAAAAAAATAAAACCGCCAAGTTCTTTCAAAACTTAGCGGTTCCGCGTTGAAAAACTCAACTCACTGTTTGGTCCGAGTGGCGAGAGTCGAACTCACGGCCTCTTGAACCCCATTCAAGCGCGCTACCAAAACTGCGCTACACCCGGTCGAACGTGGGCTGCTGTCATCAACAGGTATTATTATAACAAGGCTTTTTAAAGAAAGTTCAAGCTTTTTTCTAAAAAAATTTTGATTTTTTTCGTATTTTTCTTTTTCAGTTTTATTTTCATCGTTCTGCCATACTTTTTGCCTGCTGGCAGCAGCTCACCTGTTTATAGTGGCTGCGTTTTTCATGCGATTAGTGCCTGCATCAGGCCTTTGTGTTCTCCTGCTGCAGCTGGCTCTGCGTTTTTTCGGGCAGCAGGTTCGTCATACTCTTCAGGCTGATGCCGATGGTGGAAAGATTATGCAGCATAGCCGAGGTTGCCGGCTGCAAAATGCCCAGTGCGCCCAGAATGATCAGGGCAGAGTTAAAGCTCAGCACAAAGCGATAGTTGCTCGCCACACGGCGCTGCATGGCGTTGGCAATGCTCTTGAGCTGCACCAACTCTTCCAAGCTGTCGGCTTTGATGGTAATATCGGCAATTTCGCGTGCAATGGCTGCGCCAGAGTTGATGGCGATGCCAACATCGGCAGCAGACAAAGCCGGTGAATCGTTGATGCCGTCGCCGATCATGACAACGGTATGCCCTTCTGCCTTTGCTTTTTGGACATACTCTGCCTTATCTTCCGGCAGAACCTCCGAGAAATACTGATCAATGCCTACCTGGCGGGCAATCGCGGCTGCGGTGCGGTCACTGTCACCGGTCATCATCACAGTGTTGGTGACACCGATGGCGCGCAGCTGGCGCAGCACATGGCGTGCTTCGGGGCGCAGCGGGTCCGCAATGCAGATAACGCCCACCAGCTGGCCGCAGGCAGCCAGATACAGATGCGAATGTTCCGGTTCCAGATCGTCAAACTTCTGCTGTTCCGCAGCGGGAATGACGCACTTTTCATCCTCGAACACAAAGTGATGGCTGCCGATCACAACGCGCTCCCCGCGCACGCGGCTTGCAATGCCGTGGGCCACAATGTACTCTACCTCGGTATGCATCTCCTCGTGGGTAATGCCGCGCGCCTTGGCAGCACGCACCACGGCGTTTGCCATGGAATGCGGGAAGTGCTCTTCCAGGCAGGCGGCCAGCTTGAGAACTTCCTCCTCATCACACCCGGAGAACGGCACAACCTTGACCACTTTAGGACTTGCATGGGTCAGGGTACCGGTCTTATCAAACACAATCGTATCCGCCTTGGACAGGGCTTCCAGATACTTGCCTCCCTTGACGGTGATGTGGTAGGAACCGCATTCACGCATAGCAGACAGCACGGCCAGCGGCATGGAAAGTTTAAGTGCGCAAGAGAAATCGACCATCAGAATCGAGATTGCGCGGGTTACGTTGCGGGTGAGCGCATAGGTCACGACCGTACCAGCCAGACACCACGGCACCAGGCGATCCGCCAGCTCCAGGGCGTGGTTTTCCGTGCCGGACTTGAGCTTTTCGGACTCTTCGATCATAGATACGATCTTATCGTAACGGCTGGCACCATCCACGGCGTTTGCAGCAAAAACGCATTCGCCTTCCTCAACAACAGTACCTGCATAAACTGTCGCACCCGCAATCTTGCGTACCGGCATCGACTCACCGGTCAGGGCCGCCTGGTTGACCATAGCTTCGCCCTCGATCACGGTGCCATCCAGCGGCACCATGTTGCCAGAACGCACAATGATCTCGTCCCCCGCCTTGACCTTGGTGATGGGCATCAGAACTTCGGTCCCCTGACTGCGCACCCAAACACGGTCAACGTTCAGGGACATGCTGCGAGCCAGATCATCCAGGCTCTTTTTGCGTGTCCATTCTTCCAGCAAAGCGCCCACATTGAGCAGGAACATAACGGAAGCGGCGGTATTAAAGTCACCGCGCAGCAACGATACACCGATAGAAAGTGCATCCAGCACTTCCACTTCCAGCTTGCGATGCCACAGGCAGACCAGACCACGGCGGACAAATTCAATTGCTTTGAACACCGTGATAACGGCCCGCACCGGAGCAGGCAGAAACAGCTTGCGGAACGCACGGAACACCACCAAGTTGACAAAACGTTCCTGGTATTCCTGGTTGATCTTACGGCTGTCAGCCGAAGTAACCAGTGAATCCAGTTCCGGGTTATCAAACTTATAATGGCTCAGCACCGTTACTGCACCCGCACGGCTGCCCTTATATTTGATCAGAACATCGCCGGTGCGTTCATACACTTTGGCATGTTCAATGACTTCCGAATGGTTCAGGTATGCTTCCAAAACATCTGCACGGTGCAGGGTCATACGCACGGCATTTACATGCACACGCATACGGCCGCGGCTTTCATGTAAAATTGTACATTTCATAGTTGTATTTCCTTATTCAGCTTTCCCAACTGCCAATTCTGGCACAGCGATAAAGGCATCATCCGTTCAGCCGCTGTGCCCCACCACATAAAAAGGGCCGCCTGCAGGCGGCCCAAAAGAAGCAATTATTCTGCGGCGCTTTCAGCAGCGTCATCAGCGATAACTTCCTGTTCAGCTGCGGCTGCGCGGGCTTCGTTGATGGCCTTTGCATCTGCCAGAATGTCGCCAGCCTCTTCCTGAACGCGGCTGACCGTCTCCATAGTGCAGTCCTTCATACGCAGAACAGCTGCGGTGGTCTGGGTATAGACCTTCTTAGCGTCCTTGCTGGCCAGGATTTTGAAACCAGCGGAGCCAAACAGCATACCACCAACAAAAATTGCTACCTTCTTTACGTTCACCATAATACGTTGAACTCCTCTCTATTGATTCGACATTCCCAGGGGGTGCAAGCTGCTGCATACATCCCCCGGCTGCAATTGGCGATGTTTCACAAGATCAACTTCTTGCAAAAATCTTTATTCGCAAGTATAACGTATTTTACGCTTTTTGCAAGTGCATTTTGGATAAAAAATGTGCCGTCTGGTTTTATTTTTGAAAATTCTATGTTCCATGTTCCACCATTTCGCCCAGTTTCAGCCCACCGCTGCTGTGCGTTTTGCTGCGCTGTAATTCCACATCAGGCAATCGTTTTTTCTTCCGGCAGCTGGTCGGTGCGCACGCGGCGGCATTCCCGCGGGGTAATGCCTTTTTCGCGCTTAAACATTGCCGCAAAACGGCTGGGGCTGTCGTACCCAACCCGCTGTGCGATCTCCAAAATGCTCAAATCCGTTGTGAAAAGCAGCTGTTCCGCATGCTGCACACGGCAGCGGCGCAGGTAAGTATTGATTGGCAAGCCGTACACCTGTTTGAACGCCCCTTTCAGCGAAGTAAGAGAGATATGATACCGCTGCGCCAGTTCCGCCTGGGTTACGCGGCTATCGAGATGTTCCACCAGATACTGGTGCACCTGTTGCACACACTCGGCCTGTTCTTTGTACAGATAGGCCGAAGCTGTGGACATGGTTTCCGGTTCATTCACTTTCTGGCTGCGGCTCATTTTCTTCCACCTCCGTTTCGGCAAAGAGCGCACCAAAATGTTCCCTGTAATCCCGGTCAGGAAGCGCTGCAATCAACGCCAGCGCCGCATTGCGCCGTTCATCTGCACTGACCGGGAACGGATATTCCGGCATAGCGGCAAGGGTTGCATCCAGCAAGCGGCCGTAGTAGTTTACGGTAAACGCACCGCGGTCCGTCAGATAAATTTTGCCATAGTGCCGTTTTACCACCATACCATCCCGCATGAGAATGTTCAGGATATGCACAACCGAGGGTTTGGTAACCCCCAGTGCACTGGCAATCTGACGGGAAGATACATCCGGGGTTGCTGCAGCTGCATTGCTGATTGCAAACAGATATCGCAGGTGGGCATCGCTCAATGCCATGTTCATCACTCCATATCAAGCAGCCCGCACCATAGTGCAGCTGATAAAAAATGCGGCGGACCGCGGGCATTGCTGCCTGCGGCCCGCCGCGCTGGGATTCAGGAAAATTTTAATTTCCTTAATCTTTAATGTACCTGACTTGCGTTAGCCTTTGCCTTTTCTTCGGCAATCCGTTTGAACTTTGCAAGCTCTTCTGCATTTTCTTTGCAGGAGCCATTGCAGCCACCGGAGCAGCCACACTCACCGTGGCAGCTGCCACCGCAGTCGCAGCCAACGCCGCCATGCTTGTGAGAGTGCCACACAATCAGGCCCGTGCCCCCAAACACAATAACCGCACCAATAATGGTAGGCAGATTAAAATTTGTGGCCAAGAAATCCATCATAGCGAAACACCTCTCTTATAAAAGGAACATCAAATTGTCAGTGATTACTTGGAAGCAGCAACCTTCTTGACATCAATCTTAACTTCGTTATCATTCAGGTACTTGTTGGGGCGAACCAGCATGTAGATGGTAAACACAATGATAGCGACAGCAACGATGGTGAAGATGTTGAAGCCAACTTCGCCGGTGATCAGGCCGCCGATCTGGTAAACAACCAGAGATGCACAGTAGGCCAGCAGGCACATATAACCAATGGCGATAGCAGTCCACTTGCCGTTGTTCATTTCACGCTTGATAGCGCCCATAGCTGCGAAGCACGGTGCGCACAGCAGGTTGAAGATCATGAAGCTGTAAGCAGAGATTGCGGTGTAGTCGTTTGCAACTTCGCCCCAAATTTCGTCGCCGTTCTCAGACAGCTCGCCGCCGAAGTGATACAGAACGCCAAGGGTACCAACAACGTTCTCTTTTGCGATCAGGCCGGAGATGGAAGCAACGGTTGCACGCCAGTTTCCGAAGCCCTGAGGAGCAAAGATCCAGGCGATTGCACTTGCAACGGCTGCCAGGATGGAGTTGTCCTGATCTTCAACCATGCCGAAGACGCCATCCTCAAAGCCGAAGCCCTGCAGGAACCACAGAACGATGGTGGAAGCCAGAATGATGGTGCCGGCACGCTTGATGAAGGACCAGCCACGTTCCCAGGTTGCACGCAGAACGTTGCCCCATGCAGGTACGTGATAAGCAGGCAGCTCCATAACAAACGGAGCAGGATCACCAGCAAACAACTTGGTCTTCTTCAGGATGATACCAGAGATGATGATGGCTGCAAAGCCGATAAAGTAAGCAGAAACAGCAACCAGGCTGCTGCCGCCGAACAGGGCACCTGCAAACAGGCCGATGATGGGCATCTTAGCGCCGCAGGGGATGAAGCAGGTAGTCATGATGGTCATACGACGGTCACGCTCGTTCTCGATGGTACGGGAAGCCATAACACCCGGAACGCCGCAGCCGGTGCCAACCAGCATGGGGATGAAGCTCTTGCCGGACAGGCCGAACTTGCGGAAGATACGGTCCATGATGAAAGCAACACGGGCCATGTAACCAATGTCTTCCAGGATGGAAAGCAGGAAGAACAGAACCAACATCTGAGGAACGAAGCCCAGAACCGCGCCGACACCGGCGACGATGCCGTCCATGATCAAGCCGTACAGCCAGCCAGCAACGCCAACGCTCTCCAGGAAACCGCCCAGTGCATTGGGAACGATCTCGCCGAACAGAACATCGTTGGTCCAGTCAGTTGCGAAGCTGCCGATGGAGATACCGCCATCTGCAATGGAAGTACCCATGGACAGCGCGTACATGAAGAACATGATCAAGGCAAAGATTGGCAGAGCGAAGATACGGTTGGTAACAACCTGGTCGATCTTATCGGAAACAGTCAGGTGCTCAACGCGAGCTTTCTTTCTGACAGCCTTCTCAACAACAGTGTTGATGTAAGCATAACGCTGGTTGGTGATGATGCTCTCGGCGTCATCGTCCATTTCCTTCTCGCAGTCTGCGATGTGCTGGTCAATGTGGTCAACCAGCGCCTTGTCCAGCTTCAGCTCCTGCTGAACCTTGTCATCACGCTCGAACAGCTTGACGGCGTACCAACGCAGGAAGCGGTCATCAACCTTGCCCTGGATGGACTCTTCGATATGAGCGATGGCATGCTCAACGCTGCCAGTGAACACATGGGGCAGCTCGCCAGCCTTGCCAGACTTTGCAGCGGCAACAGCCATCTCAGCAGCCTTCATGCTGCCTTCGCCCTTCAGTGCGCTGATCTCAACAGCCTGGCAGCCCAGCTCTGCGCTAAGCTTCTTCAGGTCGATCTTATCACCATTCTTGCGGACCAGGTCGATCATGTTGACGGCCATAACCACAGGAATGCCCAGCTCAATCAGCTGGGTGGTCAGGTACAGGTTACGTTCAATGTTGGTACCATCAATGATATTCAGGATGGCATCAGGCTTTTCATTGACCAGGTAACCACGGGCCACAACTTCCTCCAGGGTGTAGGGGGACAGGGAGTAGATACCGGGCAAGTCCTGAATGACAACGTCCTTCTGACCTTTCAGGCGGCCTTCCTTCTTTTCAACCGTAACGCCGGGCCAGTTGCCGACATACTGGTTAGAACCGGTTAAGTCATTGAACAGGGTAGTTTTACCACAGTTCGGGTTACCGGCTAGTGCAATTTTAATGCTCATTGCGTTACCCTCTCTTCTCTAGTTGGAATCAAACCAATTCGATCATTTCTGCGTCAGCCTTGCGCACGCTCAACTCGTAGTTGCGCACGGTCAGCTCCATGGGGTCACCCAGGGGGGCAACCTTGCGGACATAGATCTGAACACCTTTGGTGATGCCCATATCCATGATGCGGCGCTTGACAGGGCCTTCGCCGTGCAGCTTGGCAACGGTGACAGTCTCGCCGACTTTCGCGTCTTTCAGAGTTTTCATTTTTATCCTCCTCACAATATCTCTATCGGGAAGCCGCTGGATAAGCCGCAGCCTCCAAAACAGCGGATTGGCGCTGTTTTAACCAATCATAATGCGGTTTGCCATGGTTTTGTCCAGTGCAATGCGGCTCTCTTTTACCTGAATGATCAGGTTGCCCGCAATCTCGTTCACAACGGTAACCGTTGCGTCCACAACAAACCCCAACTCAGCCAGGTGCTGGCGAACTTCGTCTTTACCAGTGATTTTTTTGATGGTGACAGTTTCGCCTGCTTTTGCCATCGTAATCGGCATCATCGTTTCATCCCCCAACGTCCAAATTGCTTTACGCTTATAACTTTCCGTTCTGCTTTTCTGCATCTTGCACAGGCGCAAAAGCCGGACGTTGACCTTAACTCCCTCGTGATCTGCCGCTTCCCGGCCACCCGCAGAAGATTAGCAGGTGCTAACTCCTTTGAACATTTGCAGTTTACCACTGCTAACCTGCAATGTCAATAGTTTTGAAGTCGTCCAAAATTAGTTTGTGCTAACCGATAAGTCTCGGCTAACTTCTTCACACTTTTTAAGGCAATTTGCACAAAGGGCGCTGCGTCATTCAGGCATTTTATGCCCTTTACCCCTTCTTTTGAGAGGAATATGCTGTATTCTCTCCGCTTGACAAATACCCATTGGGTTGGTATGATGAAGCCGTTATGAATTGCCGCCTGCCTTTTGGGTCAGTCTGGTTTAGGATACGTAACCTATTGCAGAAAGGATGAGTTTAATGGTTCAAATCACTGTTGGGGTAGATGGAATGGCATGCAGCATGTGTGAAGCACATGTTTCTGACGCAATCCGCAAGGCATTCCCCGTCAAAAAGGTAACCGCCAGCCACACCAAGGGCCAGGCTGTTATTGTAGCCGAAAACGAAATTGCTGAGGCTGACATCGCTAAAGCGCTGGAACCGACTGGCTACCGCATGGTCAGCTACAGCTGCGCGCCTTACCAGAAGAAAAAGCTGTTTGGTATTTTTGGCTGATTGCCCAATCCGTGCGCTTCATCATCCGGCAGAGCCGCTACCCGGTGTTCTGCCGGATTTTTGTTTGTCTTTTCTATCTTATAACAGCCCTGATGATAAACTGTAAAAAGCAAACGCAGTGAGCCGATGCCTTTTTCTCGGTATCGGTTCCCCGCCGTCATAATGCTATTTGCTCAAGGTGTAGTGAGCACCTCAGGACACTTTGCTCAGCAGACTGCCAGCTTTGCGCCCAGAGCGTTGCAGGCTGCAATTGCATCGTCGTCCGGTGCTTCGTTTGCCATAACGCCAGGTTCTTCCTGCATCACAGCGCCGTCTTCCTTGCAGCGTGCGCACCAGTCTTCCAGCCACTGGCCAGAGCCCCAGCCGTAAGAACCGAACAGAGCAACCTTCACACCAGACAGGCTGCCTTCCAGGTCAGCGAACATGGGTTCAAATTCGCCTTCCTCCAGCTGCTCTGCGCCCATAGCGGGGCAGCCGAAAGCAACTGCGCCGTAATCGGCCAGCTTTGCGCTATCAAATTCTGCGCAGGTCAGCACATCGCTTCGCCGCCAGCATTCTTAACGCCCTCTGCCACAGCCTGGGCCATCTGCTCAGTATTGCCTGTGCCACTCCAATAAACGATTGCTACCTTGTTCATAATCAAACAGCTCCTTTATTATATTTTAAGGCAATACCGCATAATTCTAAGTGCCGATACGGTGAGCGAGGTGCGGCAGATGCTAAGCCAAAAGCGCAGATAATACTGGATGTCTTATCGAACATTTTGGCAACGCAGATGCCGTGCCGCAGCCGCCGGAGCGGTGCTTAAGCCGTCAGGCGGGAATTGTGCGGTATTACCTTAACATGGGCGTGCGCCCATTATATCAAACGGCTACTGCGAGCCGGGTGATCGGTGTACCGCTCTGGAAACAGCGGAGATAAACTTCAGTGCATTTGCGGAAGCGTTCAAACGTCTTTTGTGCTGCAGCGGGGTCGCCATAACATTTCCAGTAACCGCAGAACGTATAATTTTTGCCCTTGTTTGCCACAAAGCCAACGACATCTTCCAGCGGATAACCAAGGAAAACGCCAATCTCGTGCGGGAACTCTGCTTCGCAGCAAAGGCACCGGGAAAGATGATCCAAGCACTCCTGCAAGCCGCCCTGGGGGTAACCTTCCCGCAGCAGGTAGTGCTGCACATCCGGCTGCTGCAGGCTTTCTTCCAGGCTCTTTGCGCGGTAGACATAAACCAGATAGGCGTGGGTGACGGGGCATTCCTTGATGATAGAAACCGTAACGCCTTTGGGTTTTAGCTCGGCCGCCCAGCGCTCCACCATGGCGTGCATGGCGCTTGCATCGGGTTCAACCCAGCGGAAGAGGTTTGCCACTTTAAGTCCCGCCAGAACAGGAGCACACTGCGTTACAAACGAGGTTTCAAAATTACGCTGCATGGTGTACCCTCCTGTTTTGACTGTATAATTAGTTCTTGCTAACTTTCAGTCATTAAAAAATTCCCGCCGCCATTGCTATGCTTATGCAGAAAGTACGGGATATTCGTTGGTTAGGTTTATCTAACCAACGCAGTTAGAATACCATATCTTCCCCATGGTGTCAAGGGGCCTTCCCAAACATTTTGCTTTTATTTCTTCTTGGCTCCAAATTAGGGCAACACCGCATAATTCTAAGTGCCGATACGGCGAGCGAGGTGCGGCAGATGCCAAGCCAAAAGCGCAGATAATACTGGATGTCTTATCGAGCATTTTGGCAACGCAGATGCCGTGCCGCAGCTGCCGGAGCGGTGCTTAAGCCGCAAGGCGGGAATTGTGCGGTGTTGCCTTAGCCCTTTACACTGCCAGCGGCAATGCCGTCAATAAAGGAATCCTGAGCGGCAAAGAAAACCAGCAGCTGCGGGATAATGGAAATCAGGGACAAGGCAAGGATGCGGTTCCACTGAATGCCTTCACTGGTACTGTCCATAGACAGCTTAACAAAGATTGCCATGGGGTATTTGCGCGGGGTAGTAACGTAAAGCAGGGGACCCATAAAGTCGTTGCAGCTCCACATGAACTGGAACAGCGCACAGGCGACCAGAGAGGGGCTGAGCATGGGGCAGATGATCTTGTACAGGATCTTGACCGGGCCGCAGCCGTCAATGGCAGCGGCTTCGTCCAGGTCGTGCGGGATGCTGCGCATGAACTGCACCAGCTGGTAGACGAAGTAGGTCTCGGTAGCAAACAGGGACGGCACCCACAGGGCGGGGTACAGGGGGTTGTTGATCCAGTCAAACTTGTTGTACATCATGTACTGCGGAACGTTCAGAACAACCTGCGGCAGGAACAGCGTCATGATCATAACGCCGAACAGGAAATCGCGGCCCTTGAACTTGAAACGGCTGAAACCGTAAGCAGCAATGACAGAAGAAATAACAGTGAACACAACCTTGGGGATAACGTAGCTGTAGGTGTTCAGGAATGCACGCCAGATGGTGATATCGCCGCCGTAAGTTTTGGTCACAGCGTTATAATAGCCATCCAGGGTGGGGTGCGCGGTAAACGGGGAAAGGCTGGTAAAAATCTCGGCGTTGGTCTTAAAGGTGGAGCCCACCATCCACAGCAGCGGATAGACCATGATAAAGCCCATCAAAATCAGAACAAAATACTTGAAGAAGGTTGCCACATTGGCGCGTGCTTTCATACCCATAAATCAATTCCTCCTTCAATCAGTCAGCATAGTAGACCCAATGCTTCTGGCTGCCAAATGCGATGACAGTGAGCAGGGCGATGATGATGAACATGACCCAGGCCATGGCGCAGGCCATACCCATTTCGTTGCTCTTGAACGCATAGTTGTAAACCAGCAGCGAAACCAGCGTGACGGAACCGCGGGGGCCGCCATTATTAAAGATAATGTAGGGGCCGTTGAATTCCTGGAACGCCTGAGCGATCTGGGTAACGAGGTTGTAGAAGATAACGGGGGTGATCATCGGCACGGTGATGGAGAAGAACTGGCGGGTCTGGAAGCACCGTCGATGGTGGCGGCTTCGTACAGGTCGACCGAAACGCCCTTCAATGCGGCAAGGAACAGCACCATGCGGAGCCGAACTGCCATACACGCAGCACAATAATAACGACCATGCGTAATCGGGGTCAGCCAGCCAGCTGGGCCCCTGAATGCCGATAAAGGAGAGCAGCATGTTGATGATGCCATCCTCTTTGAACAGGGCCTTCCACAGAACGGCAATGGCAACAGAGCCGCCCAGGATGGAGGGAATGTAGTAGATGGTACGGAACAGGTTGACGCACTTGATCTTGAAGTTCAGGATGTAAGCGATGAACAAAGCAAAAATCAGCTTGAGGGGAACGGTGATGAGGGCATAACGGAAGGTGATGATGAACGAGGTCAGCGTTTTTCTTGTTGGTGAAAATGTAGATGTAGTTCATCAGGCCGTACTTGGTAATGCCGTCAAAGAAGTTCATATCCGTAAAGCTGTAGAACAGGGAAGTGGCAAACGGATACAGCTTGAACACCACAAAACCAATGATCCAGGGAATCAGGAACAAAAGGCCAACGTTTTCATCACACCATTTTTTGAAAGGAGTGCGGGTCACTGTCTTGGCAGCAGGTGCGCTCATAAAGGAAACCTCCTTGTTACATAATAAAGGGCTGGCCCCACCGCCATGGGGCCGGGGCCAGCCTTGCTGATGCGTAAGGTTAAGGCAATACCGCATAATTCTAAGTGCCGATACGGCGAGCGAGGTGCGGCAGCTGCTAAGCCAAAAGCGCAGATAATACTGGATGTCTTATCGAGCATTTTGGCAACGCAGATGCGTGCCGCAGCCGCCGAAGCGGTGCTTAAGCCGCAAGGCGGGAATTGTGCGGTGTTGCCTTAGAATTTTCCGCCGGAACTGCCGCCGAAGCCGTCGCTGTCGGTACTCGAGCCGCTCGAGCTGCTCGAGCTGTCGTTCTTGACGGGGTCGTATTTTTCGGTCTCGGTGGTGTGGGTGTAGGTGTCCTCCACCACGGACAGCGCCAAGCCTTCGGCGGGCATGTAGGCGTTGGCATGGGTCTGCTCGTTGGCAGTTTTCATCTGCGCATAGAAGATGCCGCAGACAATACACGCTACAGCCAGCGGAATGACAAACACAAACACCCACTTGATCCAACCCTTGGCGGGGTCGTTGCCGCTGTCCAGCGGTGCACCCTTTTCGGCATAGAAATCAAGCGTGTCCGCGCACATTTCTATGTAGGTTTCGGAGGCCTTGTAATACGTTCCGTCCGAGAGCATCGGCACGATCTTATCTTCGATCTGCGCGATGCGGTAGTCGGTAAAGGCCGTGACACCGCCGCCGTAGGTGATGGTAACATAATCGCGGGAATCCAGCGCAATCAGGAACAGGATACCGCTTTTGCCCTCGCCGTAGCCAAGGTCATAGTCGCGGTACCAATCCTTGGCAAACTCGCGCACGTTCTGCCCGCCGATGTCAGACACCGTCAGCAGGTAGACGTTGACACCGTGTCCGGCACTGGCGTCCTGCGCCTTTTGTTCCAATTCAGCGGTCGCTTCGGGTTTGAACAGCTCGTAGGTGTCCATCACCAACGGCATTTCGGCAAACGCCGGTACGGCGCAGAGCAAGCACAGCACCAGTGCCGTAAGCAGAGAAAACAGTTTCTTTTTCATACTCTGTTTCCCCCCTTTCAAAGCAGGATGGCAAGCAGGATCATCAGCGGAACACTGATGCCTGCAAACCAGGCGGCCACCTTTCGATTATCAACCGGCAGATCGCCCACCAGCTTGCCGGTCTGCCCGTTCATGGCGAACAGATAATCCTTGCCCTGCCATTTGGTGTGCAGCATCCACACCGGCAGCAGCGCGTAGTGCTTGGCGGTGTAATCAATATGGATGTTCTCGCTCAGGGTGCTTACGCTGTTGTAGCCGGTAATGCTGGCCGAAAGCTCGCTGCTGACCGAATTCTGCATCCGGCTGTGGGCGCGGGCCTGGCAGGTGTCGGCGTCCTCGTCGTATTTGTCTGCCATATAGCCCGGCAGGTACGCGGTCGAGAAGGGCTGGAAGGCGCGGTAGTCATAAGGCTCAATGGCATCCATATGCCCGTTGGGCATCTTGGTCGAGCCGTCCACCGGCACGCCCATGAACTGCGTGGTACCGGCGCGGCGGACATCGTAGTGGCGGGTCGTGGTGATGACATAATCGCCGTTGCGGTGGCTGGAGCTGGTCGTGGCTTCATATTGGCCCGAACCGGAGGCGTTGGCATCGAACAGCCAGAATGGGACATACACGCCCTTGATCTCCTCGATATGATTCTGCGAAGAGAAGGCATTGGGCAGGAATCTCTTCCCGCGATAGTATTTTTTCAGTGCGGCCTTGGCGGCGTTCTTATCCAGCACAAACGGCAGGACAAGCTCAGGCCGCTGCATGCCGCTGAACTGCCCCGCGATGACCGTTGGATTGCCGCAGTATGGGCAGCTTGTCGCGGCGGTCGTCTCGTCACAGATCAGCTCTGCGCCGCAGGACGGGCAGGAATAGCTGCGCAGTCCGGCGGCCTCGTTTTCGCTCCAGACGGAGTCTGGCGGCGGTGCTTGTTTATTCTGTGCCGCGGTTTCGGCAGCGGCTTCTTTTTCAGCATAGAGCGCTTCGATCTCAGCAGTATCGTAGCTGCTGCCGCAGAAGTCACACACCAGCTTTCCGCTGGCACCATCAAAGTGAAGCGGACCGGTACAGGCAGGGCATTGGTAGTTGGTAAGCTGCGTTGCCATTATGCGTCACCTCTCTTTCCTTCGGTTTGCAGCTGCCCTGCCAGATCTTCAAAAAAATCACGCAGGGTGCTGCGCGTATTGCCATCGGCATCCAGATAACGGTAGATGATCTCGCCATCCGGGGCCTTGTAAATCAGGCAAACGCTATCTAACGTTTCATCGGTGATGAATAAGCCGGGAGAATTTTTCTTTTCGTCTGGCAGGCTTTCCAGCCCCAGCTTTTCTGCCAGAGCCAGGGCTTCTTGCCAATGGGTGCCCTCAACAGGGATATTTTCCAGCTCCACCCATTCATCATCCTTATAATTGCAGCTGAAAAGGCAGCCGTCAACCGGGTCATTTCTTATGCTGAACCCATAGGTGTCGTCATAGCACATACCGGAATAACTGATGCTGATACCGGTCAGTGTGCCGGGCGGCGCTTTTTTACAGCCGGACATTGTCAGAAAAGCGGCTGCGGCGCAAAGCACCGCAGCGATTTTTTTGTGCATCACTGGCCAAACGGCTTACCGCACTCCGGGCAGAACTTGGGCGGATGAGCCGGGTCATCCGGGGTCCAGCCGCACTGGCTGCACTTGGCGGGAGCGGGGCGGGCTTGGGGCTGCCGCAGTTGCAGCAGAACTTCCGGTGTTGGAAGTGCCGCAGCTGCATACCCAGCTGGCGGCTGCGGGTGCCGGGGCAGGCTTGGGGCTGCCGCAGTTTGCGCAGAATTTGCCGGTGTTGCCGGTCTGGCCGCAGCTGCAGGTCCAGCCTGCGGGGGCAGAGGCCGGGGCCGGGGCGGGCTGTGCGGCGACCTGCTGCTGGGCACCCATCTGGTACAGGTTCTGGGCGTTCATACCGCCCGCCGCACCGGCCATATTCATGCCCATAAAGGCCATGGCGGGGCCTGCGCCTGATTACGGCCGCGGTCTGCATGGCACTGGCCTGTGCGCCGACAAGATGCGCAGCGGCACGGGTCGGGTCCATAAAGGCTGCGTTGCGCTGCATTTCCTTGAGCATCTGCTCGTCTTCCTCGCTGGCCTTCACGCTGGAAACGCCGAAGGATACGATCTCGATGCCGCGCAGCTTGCCCCACTTGGCGCTCAGCACATCGTTGAGGGCCTCAGCAAGCTCCATCGTGTGGCCAGGCAGTGCGGAATAGCGGATGCCCATATCGCTGATCTTGGCAAAGGCGGGCTGCAGGGCGGTCATCAGCTCGGATTTCAGCTGCCCGTCGATCTCATCGCGGGTGTAGCCTTCCTCCACATTGCCGCAGACATTGGTGTAGAACAAAATGGGGTTGGTGATGCGGTAGCTGTACTCGCCGAAGCAGCGGATGGCAATGTCGATGTCGATGCCGGCGCGCTGATCCACCACGCGGAAGGGCACCGGGCTGGGCGTGCCGTATTTGTTGCCCACCAGCTCCTTGGTGTTGAAGTAATAGATGCGCTGATCCATCGGGGCCTCGCCGCCGAAGGTAAAGCGCTTGCCGATGTTCTGGAACACTGCGCCGATGGACTCGGACAAATCGCCGCTGAACAGCGTCGGCGCGCTGCCGGTATCGTAGGTGTACTCACCCGGCTCGGCGCACATATCCACGACCTTGCCCTGCTCCACGATCATGGCACACTGGCCGTCGGCAACGGCCACGATGGAGCCGTTGGAGATAATGTTGTCATTGCCTTTGGTGTTGGCGCTGCGTCCGCTCTGGCGTTTCCAGCCGCGGGTAGCCAACAGGTCAGCTGGCATGGCTTCACAATAAAAAGTATTCCTTCCACTGGTCGGCCATAACGCCGCCAGCAGCGCCCATTGCAGCTCTGATAAGTCCCATAATGATCCTCCTATATCAGGGGCGGGCAGGGCCCGCCCCATTTTGTACAGATAAATCAGTTCGTTATTTGTTGGCCAAGGCGGCCTTGTACTCCTCATAGCGGGGCGGCAGCTCTTCGAGCTCCTCGTTCCACTCGGTGCCGTCCAGCCTCATGTAGAAGCTGACCGCACAGGCCGTACCGTCGTCGCCTCGTAGTCATACATGAACAGCGAGATGCTGTCGTTATACGGGTACAGGTTGAACTTATACGCACCGCTCTCGGTTATGTTCTGGTCAAGCACCCAGTCGTAGCCGTCCAGGATAGGCTCGATATGGTCATCATAGACATTGACCCACATCGTGATGACCGGGTCATCGGGCATACCGTCACGGTAAACCTCAAAGTAGTGGCTGCCGTCATCGCTCTCACCGATGTAGCCCCAGCAATCGTAGGTGTCGGTGTCAAAGTAATCACGGTTCGGTACATTCTTGTAGTTTTCCATCCGGAACCAGCCGTACCAGTGGTGTTGCCCAAATCATCGTAGGTGTTGCCGTCGTCGTAGGTGTAGGGCGGGTCAGGCTCATCCGGGCCGTCGATCCAGCCGTCGCCGTCATATTCGTCCTCGCCGCCGTCCAGCAAAGTGGGGTCGATTTCAGGCTTGGTGTCGCTGCGCTTAAAGACCATGGTCATACCGTCAAACTCAATGGTCAGCAGGTCACCCTCGCGGGTGTAGGTCATGGCCGGGGTATCGGGGTCGGTCAGCGCGTAGAAGCTGCCGTCCTTCCATTGGAAGGTGACAAAATCCTCCATGTAGGTTTCGCCGGTGCCGTCCGCGCGCAGCTCAATGTAGAAGTCCTCCATATCGACGAGGGCAAGCTCCTCCTTGGAGAGGGTGTACTCGCTGTCGGAGGCGGATTCCAGCACATAGATGCCCACATCGGTATCGCTGCCTGCGGTGGTGCCCTGGGTCATGCTGTCACCGTCCAGAGGCTGCTGCATGGTGCTGCCGGACTTGACGAAGTAGATCGTCACGCCCTGTCCCTGCACATCGTTCAGGGTCAGGATTTCGTCTTGCAGGGTGCCGGTGCAGCTCAGGCCGCCGCAATCCAGCTGGAAGACCCCGCCGTTCAGCGTCCACTTGCCGTAGGACTTGGTGCCGTCCACCGTTACAACGCACTTGCCCTTATCATTCAGGTCCATCAGGAACCCGCTGCCGAAGCATCCTCGACCTGCGTCACGGAGCCGCCGATCTCGGCGTAGGCTGCTTCCCAGGTGCCCTGATTCGGGTCACCGGCGTTCGGCTTGCCGGTGCGGATAGAGCCGCTAATCATTGTTACGATGATCATAAGCAGGAATATCACCGGGATGGCGATCAGGATCATCCGCTTGGGGGACATTGGTGCGCGGCGGCGCTTGGGCTTGCCGCCGGGGGCCACATTGCCGTAAGGGTTGCCGCCCGTGCCGCCGGGTGGCGGCGGCGTGACAGGCGGTGCGGACGCGGACGGGGGCGTTTTCCCGGCGTAAAGCGGTGCGCCTGCGCCGGTCTGCGGCGGTGTGCCGGGCGCATTGCCCGCGTAAGGATTCGCTGCGTTCGTCCGGGGCTGCGGGGCGGCAGGTGCGCTGCCTGCATAGGGATTGCCGCCGCTTGCCTGCGGCTGCGGGGGCGTCTGTACAGGCTGTGGGGGCGGCGGTGCAGCCTGGGGTCGGGCTGAACCGGGGGCGGGGGCACAGCTGCGGGCTGTGCTGCGGGCTGTGCGGCAGGCTGCGGTACGGATACTTTTGCACCGCAATTCTCGCAGAATTTAGTACCGGGCTTTAACTCGGCACCACATTGCGTACAGGTTGCCATAGTGTCTGCCTCCTTTACAAGATAATCGTTTCAGATTTTTTTTATTCGTTTGTCATTTCAAACCAAACGGATTCGTCCTTTGGCAGGTTCAGCAGGGATTCCCCGCCGATATGCCTTACGTAAAAGCCGCCGTAATCGGTGGGCATCATGGCCACGGTTTCGCGCTGTGCGCGCCCTAGATCCATGCGGTACAGCGAAATGCTGCAGATCCAGCCGCGGTGATCCATACCAAGGTAGGTGATGCCGCTGTCCCATGTGGCGGGCTCTCGGTTTTCGTTTCGGTATTCGCCGATGTAGAAGTTCGGCTGATCCTCGCAAATTTCAAACCAGGTACCGGTGTAGTCACTTACATACGAGCCGATCAGGCTGGAAAGTTCCATCGGGTCGGCATTGTGCATGGCCTCGACCAGGTTGAATTTTTCATTGTTGCGGGAGACAGCGTACACCGTTGTATACTCGGCCTCGAAATCCGCATCGTAAGCGGTGCCGATCTCAAACTTGACGATCTCGTTGACGCCGTACAGCGGGCCGCCGTTGGCCATGGTGCCGCACTGTGCGCCGCTGATGACGTCGATGTACTCGACATTGCCGTCCTCGGTCAGCAGGAACACATAGGGGGCATAATCCTGGCCGACACTGGTCATGAGCATCTTTACATAGTTGCCGTAGCAGCCGTTTACCGTAAACTCGGTTTGGTCGCCCAGCTCGTACCATTCCTTCATGTCTTGGTAGGTAACTGCGCCGTTGGAGCTTACATAGTCGGTCAGGGCGCGCACCGTTACCTTGCCGGTGGCGGTCACATCGCAGGTAAACCATTCGTCCTGGCCGTGCAGCACCTGGCCGCTGGCCTGCCGCTTGTTGGGGTCAACCTGAACATCTGTCCAGTACATTCCCGACCGGCGGGGGTGTACATCGGTACGGTCACGACAAAAACCGTTTGAAAAATGGGGGAAATATGGAGTAGTAGGTAAATACACTGTCAAGCTCGCTCAGGCTTTGCGCGCGCATCTTGTACAGCATGGCGGTATATTCGGGGGTCATAGCCGCCGAAATGGACATCG
>ENA-OQAX01000051-OQAX01000051.1-human-gut-metagenome-genome-assembly--contig:-NODE-51-length-22004-cov-5.042190_pt1 | contig 22004 bp, 25 predicted proteins | sample MGYA00242741_ERZ504539 | MGnify/ENA primary metagenome ERZ504539 (study PRJEB26092, sample SAMD00036277) | human gut metagenome | host: Homo sapiens | study: EMG produced TPA metagenomics assembly of... | reverse complement strand
GGTTCGCTGTTTCCGCCACTGGCGGCGCTCACCTTTGCAGCATCCAGTATTATCTGCGCTTTTGGCTTAGCAGCTGCCGCACCTCGCTCGCCGTATCGGCACTTAGAATTATGCGGTATTGCCTTAGAAAAGCAGAGCATGGGGCGTACCCCGGATTTGCAGAAAGAGGAACCGTCCATATCTTCGCCGCCAATAGATTTAATAGCCAGTCCTTTGGCCGATTTTAGAGGGTAAAGCACTATACAGAAAAAGGGCTTCCGCCAGCAGATGCGGAAGCCCTTTTTTAGAAGGAGAATAGTGAATATCAGTTTTTCATTTCGGCGCGAATCTTATCATTGGCCTCCTCGACCTTCATGCGGGAGAGGATAAAGGTAATGATGGCGTCCAGCACAAAGGGAATCACGAGGTACATGAGTTTCAGCATATTGATGCAGGAATCCGGCTGTACGGCCAGCGCCTTATCGTAGTTGCTGAACGCCAGCAGCCAGCCGGTGATGGCGGTGCCGAGACCGCCGCCCAGCTTGACACCGAGCGAGGTGCAGGAGTACATCGTGCCGTCCACGCGCTTGTGCTTCGTCAGCCAAGTGTACTCGGAGCAGGAGGCGATAACGGCGTTCATGTCGCCCTGCCACGGGCCCTGACCCAGTGCAGCAATAGCCGTGAAGAGGAGCATCATCTTGACATCGCCAGTGCCAGTATAACCAGCCACAGCAACCAGCGCGCGGGCCACGGTAGCAAGGGCATAGCTGCCGACGTCAGCTTGTACATACCGTGCATCTTGGCAACGAGGGTCGGGGTAAAGACCAGTGCGATGATCAAAGGAATGTTGATGGCCCAGGAGAACACGCCGAACAGGTTCTTGTCGCCAAGGATATGAGCAGTGTAGTAGGTACCCATACTGATCATGGCACCATAGATCTGCTGCAAAATGTAGGTGACGCAGATCATCAGGTAATATTTGTTGGAGACCAGCAGCTTGGCAGCTTCGACAAGACCGTACTTCTCGTCTTTCTCGATTTCAGCTTTATCCGTGGTATCGACAAACTCTTCCTCCGGCAACTCCTTGACGGAGAAAACAGAGAGCGTGTTGACGATCAGACCGATAATGGCATAGATGATAGCCACGGTGCGCCATGCTTCGGCGGTGTCGCCCAGTGCAGAGACAGCCAGCAGCGTGACGGACTGGATGGCAAGGCTGGTGGCGAATGCGAACATGAAGCGGTAGGAACCCATCTCAACGCGTTCGGCGCTGTTCTTGGTGACAAGGGCGGTCAGGGCAGAGTAGGCGATGTTGTTGGCGGTGTAGAACACGGCATTCAGCAGAGTGTAGCAGATTAAGAACCATGCGTACTTGGCAAACTCGCTCATGCCCATGGGGATGGCGAAGATGCCGACCAGTGTGATGGCGCAGCCGATGTAGCCGTAGAGCATCCACGGGCGAGCCTTGCCCAGCTTGGAGTGCGTCTTGTCAATCATCGAGCCAAAGAAGATGTCGGTAAGGCCGTCAAACAGCTTGGACACAGCAATCAGCGTGCCGACGATGCCGGGATTCAGGCCGACGGTGTCGGTCAGGTAGATCATAACGAACGAGGAGAGGAACGCATAGACCACGTTGCCCGCAACATCGCCGGAGCCGTATCCGACCTTGTTATACCACTTCAAATAACGTCTTTCAGTGTTTTCAGACATGAGAATTTCTCCATTCTTTTGTGTAGAGGTTATGCTTTTTCGGGAATCAGACGGATACTGAAATCGAAGGAAGCGTCGTCAAGGCGGTACTGCTCCGCCAGACGCGGCCCGCAGCTGGCAGAGCCGATGCCGTTCTGTGCATAGTCAAGGCAGAGAACGGTGCTGTCACAGGGGTGCAGCTCATAGTTGTGCGCCTTTTCAGTCAACTCTTCCTGCGTGTAGTGCGAGGCGTGAAGCAGAACGGCTTTGCACCGACAGCGGTAAGCTTGATGCCAGCGCCATCCAGCTGGACATAATCGCAATCATAGTGACTGCCGTTCTCCTGCGGGCGAATGTAGTCCTCGTGCTGCTGCCAGATGGTGGAACTGAAGTAACCGTGGCTGGCAGCATGGTGCTTGTCGCAGTAGCTTTCCATCGGACCCATGCCGAAGTAACTGACGCGGGCCATTTCTTTTGGCAGGAACAGGCGCAGGCCAAAGCGCGGCAGTTCGGGGAATACCGTGTTGCGCTCAGCGTGCAGTGCCAGCGTTACTGCACCGCTGTTGGAAACCGTCCAGCAGACATCCAAATCAAGGAATTTCTGCAAGCTGATCGGTGCAATGCCGACTTTGGCGCGCAGAGTCACACCGCTGTCCGTCACCTGATATTCGGTGCGGTAGGCGTTGGTCATACAGTGGTCATAGCGGGCAGCCAGCCAATCCAGCTTCAGCTTGCGGTCATTGTCCGTAGGAGCACGCCAGATGTTGAACTCCATTTCCTTGTCCAACAGGACTGCATCCTCGTACTGCATCGCGGCGAACAGACCCGTCAGCTTATTAAAGTTGTAGGTGAAGTTCTTTCCGCGCAGCGTCAAATAGCGGTCTGTTTCCTGAACAGTGATTGTGCTGTTGGAAGGGGCATCACTCCACATAGCCAAGGTTTTCTGGTTGCGGCTGTCTTCGTTTTCCAGCAGGATTTCATCAAAACCCAGAAGATGACCTTCCGAACGCAAGGACAGGTCTTTATCGCAATGGTAGAAGATTTTCAGGAAACACTTGCCTTTATCGGGAATATGGACGGCCAACGGCAAGGCGTTTTCGCTGTGCGGCGGCAGGGTGAAACCGTCAGGGTAAGGGATGAAGCCGTTGTCGATGACCTCACCGTCGCAGCTTACCTGATAGGTTAGTGCGGCATACTCGGTCAAATCAACAAAGTCCATGTAGTTATGCAGCGTGAGCATGCCGGATTCCCGGTCGTACTTCACAACACGCGCCGGGCGATAGACATTCTTAAACTCCAACAGCCCGGTGTGCGGGCGGCGGTCGGGGTAAACCAGACCGTCCATGCAGAAGTTGCCGTCATGCGGCCACTCATTGTGGTCGCCGCCGTAATAATAGATGCCGCGGCCGTCTGGCATCTTCCCTTTATAAATACCGTGGTCGCACCACTCCCACAGGAAACCGCCGACCAAGCCATCATGGCTCTGAATGAACTGGAAGTAATCCTCCAAATCGCCGGGGCCGTTGCCCATGCAGTGGCTGTACTCGCACATGATATAGGGTTTGTCCGGCTCGTTGTCCAGATATTCCTGAATGCTTTCGAGAGAAGGGTACATATTGCTGAACATATCAATGTTCGAGAAATCGTATTTACGGTTTTTGCTGCGGTACTGGGCGCTCTCGTAGTGGGTCAGGCGGTGGGGGTCAAAGCTCTTTGTCCATGCCAGCGCTTCTTCAAACGTGCAGCCGTAGGCGCTCTCGTTGCCCATCGACCAGATGATGACGCAGGGACGGTTCTTGTCGCGCTCCACGCAGAGGCGGGTGCGGTCTACGGTGGCCTCGGTGAACTCCGGGTTGTCTGCGATGGGCTTGTTCCAGTTCTCGACGTGGTTGGGCCAGCTTTCGTTGCCCTCGCAATAGTATTCGGACGCACCGTGGCTCTCGTTGTCGCTTCATCAATGACAAAGAAGCCGTACTGGTCGCAGAGCTGATAGAAGTAAGGCACATCCGGGTAATGGCTGGTGCGGATGGCATTAAAGTTGTGCTTTTTAATCATGAGCAGGTCTTTTTTCGTCTGCTCAAAGCCAACAGCATATCCCGTGACAGGGTCGGATTCGTGGCGGTTTACACCGTGGAACTTGATGGACTGGCCGTTGACATAAATCTGGTTGTTGGCAACATGAACCTCGCGGATGCCCACACGGTCCGTAATGGTCTCGTTGGGCGTGTCCAACACAAGGGTATATAAGTAGGGCTGTTCTGCATTCCAGAGTGTCGGGTCAACAACGGTGATTTCTGCATGATAGGGGAATGCCGCATCATCCGGTGCTTCCACGGGCGTTACGCTGCCGACTATTGTGCCGGCTGCATCGTAGAGGGTGATGCGGGTGGCAACGGCGGAATCGTAGTAACGCAGGCGGACAGCAACCCCTGCGGTGCTGCCGTGGATGTCGGTGGTAATGAAATAGTCCTCGATGCACTGTTCCGGGCGGTGCAGCAGGTAGACATCACGGAAAATGCCGTTCATGCGGAACATATCCTGATCTTCCATGTAACTGCCATCGCACCATTTCAGCACGAGGACCGCCAGATGGTTGGTGCCGTCCTGCAAAAACTTCGTTACATCGAACTCACTGGTGGAATGGGCCACCTGACTGTACCCGACAAACTGACCGTTGAGCCAGACGTAGAAGCAGGAGGCAACGCCCTCAAAATTCAGAAATGCGCGCGGGGCAGCGGCATCCTTTTGGTAGGTGAAGTCGTAGAGGTAAGCGCCGCAGGGATTCTCTTTGGGAACATACGGCGGATCAGCGGGAAATGGATAACGGATGTTGGTGTACTGGTGGTGGTCGTAACCGTGGTTCTGCCACACGCTTGGGACCGGGATGCTGTCAAAAGCGGAGGCATCATAGCCGACCTCATAGAAAGCATCCTGCAAGTCATAAATGCTGGCGTAGTACCGAAATTTCCAGCTGCCGTTCAAAAGCTGGAAGCGATCCGAGGTCTCGCGGTGCTCGACTAAGGCATCGCTGCGCCGGGATGCCGGAATGTAATATGCACGATTCGGCATGGTACCCACATGCAGTGTGTGCGGGTCCTCGTAATAGTGCGGAATCATCATCCATTCTCCTCCTGTGATTTATACAGTTCTGCTTGCGTTCCGTCTGAAATTATTATACAATTTCTATATACAATAAAACATAAACGGTATTGCACTAAACATGCACAAAATCAATGGCTTTTTGTAAAGTGAAGGTAAAATGGACGAAGCACCTCGCAATATTCACAAAAACGGGAGGAGATTTTTGTGTACATTAACTCTGGCTATCTGAACAATTCCCGTACAGATTTCAAAGACAACTCCACGCCGTTGGTGGTGGGCAGCTGTGGCACCTACCGGCTGAAAAACGCGCCCCAACCTACCGACTTACTGGCAGAAAGGGCGCAGGGATTACCAGATTTTATATGTGGCAAACGGCAAGACGCATTTCTGGTTTGACGGCAAGGAAGAAATCGTCAGCGCGGGCCATATGGTGCTTTACAAGCCGGAAGAAATCCAAAAATATGTATATTATCTGGAAGATAACCCGGAAGTTTTCTGGATTCACTTCACAGGCAGCGATGTAAAGAACATACTGGCGTATCACGGCATCTCGCTCGATGAGCATGTGTTCTACTGCGGTGTGCTGCCGGATTACAAGGCGTTGTTCCGCAAAATCATTCAGGAGTTGCAGCTGTGCCGCTATGGGTACGAGGACTATATTGCATCGCTGTTCAACGATATTCTGCTGTTGGTGGACCGCCAACAGCATGAACAGAAAAAAGCCACCGGCGACGTCCAAGAGCAAATTGAACGCGCGGCGGCTTACTTCAACGAGAACTATAACACAAAGATCAGCATAGACGATTATGCGGAATCCCTGCACATCAGCACCAACTGGTTTATACACAATTTCAAACAGTACGCAGGTATGTCCCCGGCCCAGTACATCCTCTCCTTGCGCATGGTCAACGCCCAAAGCTGTTGGAGCGGACGACCTACAACATCAAGGAAATTTCCGAAATCGTAGGGTATGAGAACCCGCTGTATTTCAGCAGGGTGTTTAAGAAAGAGATAGGGAAGTCACCGGCGCAGTATAGGAAAGAAATGCTCCCTACTGAGGCAGTATAAGGCGCGACAGATTATCTGCTAATGAATGAGAGTATTATGATGAAGCCGTGGTTGATTGCTGGGATACAGCGATTTGTCGTGCCGCCACGCCTTGTCACCGGGCAGGTTCTTCAGCAGGTACATCTATAATAAACGGCGGGGGAGAATATGTCTCCCTCGCCGAAATTTTCCTTCGGAAATTGCTGCGGTTTTGTCTGTCAAGACTGGCGATAGGCTCTCAAAACCGTACCGCCAGTGGTGAAAATTCACGCTGCAACAAAAAAGCGCATTCTGCTTTTCGGCAGGATGCGCGCAAAATCGCTTGTGGACATTTTCAGGCAAATGGGATAAATTTGGTACATTTCGCCCCAAAATCGCTGTTTTTTGCAATTTTTATATCGTAGCTACGACATAAAATTAGTCGATGGGCTTCATCGTCGGGACTTTCTCCGACGCAATTCCGAAGCCACTCATATTCCTGAGCAACTCCCTACTTTGCTTTTTTCAACCAGATAAAAAGCCTTGTTTACCTTTAAAATTGATTACTTTCCGCATAAGCAGTTGTATTATTTGATGTAAATCCCGATTGAGAGAATGGGTTCTTCAATCGGATTACTTACTAAATTATAATCTTTATTATTGAATAAGTCAATCAGACCAAAAAAGCAGCGTACCAATTTTCATTTTTAAAGTACGCCACTTTTTCCTACGCTATTGAATTATTAAAGTATTTATCCAGTCCATCAAACTCGGTTCTTTTTTAGTTCCTTTGTTACATCAGTATAGATATTTAAGGTTGTTGTTATATCCTTATGTCCGAGTGTATCCTGAATAACTTTTATATTTACACCTGCTTCACACATTCTTGTTGTAAATGTATGTCTGAGCGAATGACAACTAAAATGTGGTAAAAGCACTTCTGGGTTTTCTGTTTTCAAAAACTGCTCATCGTTGCAATCACGGATTATGCGTCGGATTGCCTTATTCAAAGTCGATTGATGTTGTGGCTGTCCGAAGCGATTGAGAAATATAAAATCTGTATATATACATAACCTCACAAGAATCTAATTTTTTAAAGTGTCATTCGTATCCGGAATGAAATAACCCCTTCACTCATTTGGACAAAGGGGTCTGAAACGCACACCCAAAATCAGAGATTTTCATAAAATTTGATAAAGTTTTTCTTTGCCGCAGCAATGGACTTATCCACGGAGCTGTAATATACGCCCCCCTGCTTTGCAATCGCTCTGGAACTCAGACCGCAGCATACATTCTTCATAAGGCGTTCTCTTTGAAGTGGCTGCAACATTGAAAGTGCTATCCTTGCTTTCCTGATTTCACACTGACGCAATTCTTCTCTTTCCAGTTCAAGCCTTTCTTCCTCTGCTCTTTCAAACGGGTCGTCAAACATAATGGCAAGCTCTTTATGAAACTGTGAGGACATTTCATCGTCATATCCATAGCAGTCAAGTGTGCGACTGCTTCTCTTTGCATACTTGTCCTCATTTCGGTTTGCATCGTCAATTACCTCTCCCTGAGCAATTGAAAGATGAACAAACGGAGAATATCTTTCTATAACAAGGGGATACTTCTCCCAAAGCTCTTTTACAGACAATTCCGTAATAATCGCCCATTTTTCATCTCCGGTATAACCGTTATATTCGTATTTAAGGTTTATCAGTTTACAATCCTTTGCAAATAATTCTTCTTGTTCTGTTAATGTAAGTTTGTTTGTCATTTCCGTAATCTCCTTTGAATTTTGAAAAATTGATAAGTTTCAAAATTCGGAGATTACGGGTACTCAGCTATCTGGCACTGCCATGCGTTATAAAACATAAAAGTCCTTTCCCAAGTAAGGGAAAAGACCTAATACTGCACGAAGCATAATCGAATAAAACAGCAACAAAAAAAGCACCGTCGAATCTGGACAGCAAAGAATACTTCTATTCTTCACTTATCCGGCTTCGTACGGTGCTTGGTAGTTTAGCAAATAAATTGCTTATCTCCGCTTACTCGATTAGAAATCGTTTCGATATTTACTTGTAATCTTCATCGCCTGCAATTCCTGCCATATCCGTCCTACGGATTCTGCGGAAGTAAGCGAGATTTAAGATATGGACATTCTTGCATTTCTGACACTTCACACTCAAATGTCCAGTTGCGTCTGAAAAAACTCTTTGTATTCTGAACCCGCAAGTCGGGCAGAGAATATCACGCTCTTTCAGACTTTCTGCTTCTACTCTTGACAGAAGCAATCTCTTTTGTATTTCAGGTGCTACCTGAGTCTGTAACCTCATTGCGAAACACCTCCCAGATTTAACTCATTGGAAATGTACTCAAGGATATTGTGATACTCAAATAGCCCCATATCTCTCAATCTGATAACCAAGGCTGTATAAGATACTCCGATATAAGCTGCCATTCTACGGATAACTGCTTTTTCCTTTGAAGTAATGGTATTATCGCCATAAACTTTTATCGGATTTGACTGATTATATTTCGCCAAGGCATTTTCAATAATTCTTCTCGGCATAAGAAGCGAAGCTCCCATTGTATCTGCCTGCCACTCAACAGACGCAAACATCTGAGCCAGTTCCTCTTTGGAATAACTACGCTCACTGTCATACTCTGCATGAAAGCGTCCTTCACTCGGCATTGCATACATCTTACTCAAGATATGATGTGACGCTTCGTGTGCCATTGTAAACCTGCGACGTCCCTGCTCCTTTTCGGCAAGAAGAAATTTATCAAGTACGATGGTATCTTTCGGGAAAACAAAGGGAATAATTTTTCCGTCCTGATGTACCAGCAGTGGTGTTGCTCCATCTGCCAGAAAACCAATCCTGCCTGCATCATCTTCTGCGAAAGAAGCGTATTCAATTCGTAACATAAGAAATTCTGTAATGAAATGTTCTATGTCGATGGATTGAATCACTCGATTGCTAAACTTATTAGCATAAGCTGTTATCAAGCCTTCGCTGATTTCTTCCAACTCGGCTCTTGACATATAAATACTCAAGTTGTGTCCACCTCCGACTCCACCTTGTCCGGTGGTGCAACTCCTCCGGCAAAGTTCTGTTGTATTTCCGCACTATCCAAATTGATTAGATAGCGAATTCCTTCAAGTGTTCTCATTCGTCTGTCCTCTGTTATAGTTCTTTGATGATGTGACAAGCCACACCCTGAATGCAGCACTCATCTACAATGATGTCTTTCATCTTCTTATTTTCCGGGTGGAGAATGATTTTCTTATTCTCATCATCTCGGAAGTAACGTTTCAATGTATTCTGATTATCCACAAGGGCAACTACTATATCGCCCTCATTGGCTTCTACCTGCTTTTTGACAACCACAAGGTCGCCGTCATCAATCCCTGCTTCAATCATAGACTGACCGCTTGCTCTTAATATAAAGAAATCTCCTTTGCCGAAAATAGCAGTAGGAAGTGATACATATTCTTCAATATTTTCTTCCTCATACTGAGGACTTCCACAAGGAATAGAACCTACAATCGGCGTCTGTGTCTGTTCGCCACTGTACTTACGGGTCACATTGGTACTAATCTCCTGCCCGTCGTACTCAATCATATTCTTCTCAGCCATCTCTACCAAGTATTTATATGCTGTACCTCTGGCAATGCCAACAGCTTCAGCAATCTTTGTAGTCGATGGGGATTGTCTGTTTTGCAGGTAATAATCCTCAATATACTTTTTTATTTCACTCATAAGTTCAGGACTCTTGCTTCTCATACCTGCACCTCGCTTTCTTTTCTATCGGAAGCAGTTTGCTTTCGATAGTTTTTATTATACCTGATACGAAAAAATTTTTCAAGTAGGTTTTTCGCAAAAGAAAAGAGGTGTCGCAATTTGCTAACACCTCAGTATCTTTCAATATTTTCATTGAAAAATTCCGCCCATAAAGGCTTTTTTGTTCAATGAACTTAGATTTTGCAATTTGTGCAGACCGTCTGCACAAATTCTATTCTGTTTCCTTTTCTTCGTTATCCTGCTGCTGAAGATAAAACATTGCCTTTTGGGTTTCAATCTCCGCTTTCAGTTCTTCTTTTGTCGGTAAGTATAATTTGTACTTGGAAGCAAATAATTGTTCATTGCCGTGCATGACAGAATAACGGGCAATATCATCATCTGTATCGGAACAAAGAACAATACCGATTGTCGGGTTATCGCCCTCACTACGTTTTAATTCATCATACATACGGATATACATATCCATCTGTCCTACATCTTGATGTGTTATCTTCTCTGTTTTCAAATCAATAAGGACAAAGCATTTCAGTATGTAATTGTAAAACACAAGGTCGATATAGTAGTCCTGCTTCTCTGTATGAATATGCTGCTGTCTTGCCACAAAAGCATATCCCTTTCCAAGCTCCATCAAGAATTTCTGCAAATTGGAAAGGATACTTTTCTCAAGGTCACTCTCTGTAAAATCTGTATTCTGCGAAAATCCTAAGAACTCCGCAACTACCGGATTTTTGATGAACTCCAACTTATCATTCTGATACGGTGCAGTCAGTTCCTTCATTTCACTTTCTACAAGCTCTTTTTTCTGAGTCCCCAGCATACGGTAATAATACTGAGAAGAAATGTTCCTCTGCAAAGTACGAACACTCCAAGTCTGTTCTACGGCTTCTTTCTCATACCAGTCACGAGCTTCAGGGTCTTTGACCTGTAATAATGTTCTATAATGCGACCACGAAAGCAGAACGCCGGATTGTCTACACGCCGTGTCGACAATTTCAGGAAAGGTTTTATAAAACTTCAGACAATGATATAAATTACTTCTATCATATCCTTTTCCATATCGCTGAGTCAGTTCTTTAGAAATTTTCTTTATTACCTCTAGCCCATACTCCGAGCGTTCATCTCCACCTAATTCTTCTTCTGCTATTCTGTAACCAATCAACCAATTTCTCTGCACGAGCAATGTATTGACAGCCTGATATGCAGCTTTTTGTGAGGACTCGATAATCCCACACATATCCTTTAAGATGTCATCGGTTTTAACAAAATTATCCATAAAACTATTTTGACCGATTTTTTCTAATTTATTCTCCATAGCTACCGCTCCTTTGGATTTTATTTTCAAATTATTCGCTTTCCTGCATACCCTCATCGGCTTTTGCAATCATCTGTCTGTACTGTTCTTTCACACTCTCAGGTGCAAGTATCTGTACCTTGCCATTAAAGCCAAACACCCAACCGAAAAAGGTAGGACTGGCTGATACTTCGGTCTGTACCCTGAAAGAAGTCATATCATATGCAAGGGTTGTCACATCTTCTCCGAAGCGGTCAACCATTGTTTTCATCAGACTGTTATCACACCGTAAATCTACAAGGACTTTCTCGCCTGAGAACATAAAGAATACTTCCTTTGTGTAATTCTCAATATCAAAATCATCCGGCATAGGAATAATATCTTTATCCAATATCTCCGGCTTGGAAGCAATACGGTCTACCCTGAAATTGATAACCTTGCTTTTCTTCTCTGAATATCCGAGAACATAATAATAGTCCCCACACCAGAGAAGTTTATACGGACTGAGCTTATACACTTCGCCCTTATTCTTCAGAACCTTTTTCTTTAATCCGGTATAATCGTAATACTGGAAAGAAATCTGTTTACCTGCGTTGATGGCATCGTTTATAGCGTCAATAATGTAATATATCTGCTCATTATCCGGCTTAATGCGATTGACCACATAGTTATTACGCTTTAGCTTTGCCACCTGCCCTGGACTGGTCATCGTATGTATCTTCTCAATCAAAGTTTCGCTTTTCTTCTTTGTGATGAACTTCGATGACTCCACTGCATCTATCAGCAGTTTTAGTTCCGGCACTTCAAACTTACGACTGGCTACAAAGTATTTGCTCTGAGTAGAATGGATAGTAACAATGTCCATTCCAAACTCCTGAAGTGCTACAATGTCTTTTGTAACCGTCGTTCTATGTGCAGATATTCCGTATTCATCATTCAATATATTGATTAACTGTGTTGTGGAAAGAGGATTTTCTTCATCGGTTCTTTCCAGTAAAATCTTTTGTAAATATAAAATTCTTGGCTTTGTTTCCATAGCCCGTCCTTTCTAAATTTTCACAATACTTTATATGAAATATAACCATTCTCATTTTAATCAAAGTGGTAAATCCACTTTCATTGCATCTATATCTTCCATAATTTTTTTCTTTGTAGAAATAAAAATAGTCCCCAAAATTTTTTTTCCTTGTTTTTCTCAAATTGTCCATATTCATTTCCAAAAATAATCACGAATTACAAAAGGTAACACATAATCTGAAATCTGGGTATCCATCTTTATATGTTCCATTCCAATAGTATTTATAATTCTCGAATAATTTTCAGTAAACCAAATATTATCTGTCCATTGCTTATTGCATCTAAATGCTTCAAACGACTTTTTCAAAACACTTACGATAAATACTGCTTATATTATCTGCTAACTGAACCAATTCATTTTCTTTGCTATCAACAAATTGATATGTATTTTATTATCTTCAAACGACTGATTATATTCTTCTTCGTACCCCATTAAGTTATCGTGATATATTTCTGTCTTGCTCATATCAACTCCGTGTAGATGTTTTAAGCTCAAAAGCAATTCTCCTAATGCCGTCATATTCACAAAATTTTACAGTATTTTTGCAGCTATACGCTTCGTAAGTCAACGGGAATTCTCCATAATCCTTATTTTCTAACATAAGCTTAGCAAATGCTATATACAAATTATAATCATTTCTATCCAGTTTCTCATAAGGAAAGGAAATAAGATATTCCAAAAATTCTTTTTTAGAATTATCGGTGTTTTCACATACTGCGGAACAATAATGTAAAAACAGTTCTTCTTTTTCTCCCGCCAAAGCACTTGCCATCATATAAAAAGTTAATGTTTCTTGCTGTTGAAATGGCACTCCAAAAATATATACCGAAATCAATGTTGCCAAGTAAAATATCTTATCATAATTACAAATAAAGAAATGCTTATCATCAAGCACATTTGTTATAAAATATTTTAGGGCTTCATTATTACGCTGAGTCATAAGCTCAGAACCTTTTATTTCTCCTGTAAATTCGAAACGATTCTTAAACTGTCTATACTTGTTCAGTATCTCTATTTCATCTTCTTTATCAGCAACAAAAACACTTCCCAATACAAAATGTCGTTGTCCATCATTAAACAATTGTCCATTTTTGTTTGGCATAATACAGCCAGAATATCCAGATTCATCAAAAAATAATTTCAATTCTTTTCTCCTTATGCTAAACGATAATTTAGAGCAGCAAGCTAAGCTATTTACGACTACTGGTTCACACAATTTGATTTTCCAGACGAAAACGGAAAGCCATACTGCTCATCTGGCGGTAAGATGGTTTGGAATGAACAATTAAAACGTAATATTCCAGAGAACTGGAATGTTGTTCCACTGCTCAAATTGGTAAGTTGGGAAAGCAATAGTCAACCGCCTAAAAGTGAATTTGTATATGAGCCAAAAGAAGGATGTATGTGCGTTTCATTCAAAACAGAGATTATGATAGCGATACACACATAACATATATTCCTCGAACAAAAAAATCTTAGTATAGTTGACCGCTTTGACATACTTATGGACAAATACGGAGATGCTGGTGCAGTTCGATACGGAATAGAGGGTGCGTTCAATGTAGCTCTTGGAAAAATTTGTGTTCACAATCCTAATTACAGGGAATACATACGTTCATTTTTAGGTAGCGATGGCATATATAAATTTCTCCATAATTCGTGTATGGCATCAACAAGAGCATCTCTCAGCGAGGCTAATTTGGCAATACTGAATGTTGTTGTTCCTGATGAAAAAATTATATTGGATTATGAAAACTTCCTGCATAAAATCCGTGTCAGCATATTGAAGAACAAAGATGAAACCGTCGAGTTAATCAATCTTCGTGATTGGTTACTTCCTATGTTGATGAATGGACAAGCTACTATTGCTGATTAAGCCGCTAAATTATCGTTTACCATCTTATTCAATTCTATTTTTGGTCTATTTTATTCAAACATTTAGCTATCTTCTTCTGTATCTCTCGAGGTGGAATAATAATTTCTGTATTCATCAAATCGCTAATTCGTATTTCCATTATAATACTTCCAGTTGTATGTTTCGACGCCACTTTAACAAAATAATCACTCGCTAAATACAAGCATAAATATTCAGGCAAAACAACATCTTGATTTACTCTTATCGAAAATATTGATTCGCCAATATCATAAAAATCTGGTTCTTCTGTTATCAAATGACAATGTCCAATGGGTGCTCTGCTTGAAAACAGAATATCGCCCCTTCTAATATCCGACCTTTTTATGAATAATTCTTTTTGCTTCTTCGTCAATAAAATCACACTTTGAAAAATCAATCGTACCAAATTTAGTTAAATTTTTCGCTGTTATATATTTCAACTTACCACTCCCCAAAGAAAAATTTTTTTCTAGGATTCAAACCAGTATTAAGTTGTTTTATACAATCACTAAACTTTATAATATGCCAGCCATTATTCAGTATATTTTCTTTGATTATCATTTGCTTCACCCTATCCTATATATCTTCTATGAGCTAATTTTACATTACTCTGTTTAACCATTGCATACTGCAAAGTCGTATCTATTTTTCTATGTCCCAAAAGCTGCTGTAACTGTTCAATAGGCATTCCTTTATCTATTGCCATAGTTGCAAGAGTACGTCTAAATTTATGTGGATGCACCTTACTAAGACCTAATTGTTTTCCAAAATTTCGTAATCGCACTTCAATACCACCGATTTTTAATCTCTCATAAGGAGATTTTAATGATACAAACAGTGCTGGATTATTGTCCTTTCGGCTGTTTAAGTAGTTCTGCAAATGTATTTTTGTTCTTGCATCAAAATATACTATTCGTTCCTTATCGCCTTTGCCGAAAACAACACATTCTCTTTCGTTAAAATCTATATCTTCACGATTTAGCAACACCATTTCTCCGACACGCATACCCGTTGAAGCAAGCATATCAATCATTGCCAAGTCCCTGAGTTCCGTACAATTATCCCTCATCAATTCAAGTGCTTCATCTGAATAGGTTTCCTTGATGTTCGTTCCGGTCTTAACCTTATGTATTCGTCTGACCGGACTTTTCAAAATATAATCCTCGTCCTCAAGCCAAGAAAAAAACTGGAAAGTATTCGTCTTTATATTATCTATTGTAACTTTTACTGGATTTTTTTCTTAGTCTGATACTCTGTCAAATAATAACGAATATCGTCAGTTACAATATATTTAATACCTTTTCCAATGCCATCAAGCATTGACTGTATCGTTGCATTATAGTATTTCAAGGTTTTCTCAGAACAGCCCTCAATTCGCTTTGCCGATAGGAAAGACTCTACTAAGTTCTGTTCTGAAAGTTCCTTATCCTTTTCTGCCTTTGTTACCTCATAATCAAAAAGTGTATGTTTCAACACCTCTTGCAGTCTTTCTGTCTGTACGTTATTCAGGTAAGGTAACATTCCTTGAATAACATCTGTGATTAGGTTCTGTTTCATAGTCAATTCTCCTTGATTTTAATTTAGAGAACAACTATGAGGCGGTAGTCCCCTAATTTAACTCCCGCCACCCACAAGAGTTATGGGTTATATATTAAACGATAATTTACCATATCAGTCGCTGATGGTCGCCTGACCGTTCATTAGCATAGGAAGCAGCCAGTCACGAAGATTGATTAACTGAGAAGTTTCGTTCATATTAGTATGAATAAGCTCAAAGGTTTGCAACACGGTTTGATTAAATTCATCTAATAGCATTTTGGGTGGAATCGGTACAGGCAAACTACTTAATGTATCTTGGCTTACATTTTGTAAAATAGAACCACCGGTTTGTGTAGCAGAACTCCCTTCTAATAATTTTAGATAAAATTGTTAAATAGTATTGTAATTCCTTATCAGTCGGCGTGCAGCAAATAAATAAAACCGCAAAAAAATTGTATTCGTTGTTGGTTTGAATAATATTCTTGTTGCTCCCGGTATTCCGCTGCGTGCAATAATGATACTATCATCAGTTACACAATATTTATCGCCTTTTTTGTGTGGAAGACTAATTATATCCAACTCATTTTCATCGAGCAAAATGGACGAAGAAGAAATATTTCTTACATTAATAATACGATAATCTTTATCTCCAATGATACCTTTATCGTAATTTATTCCATTTTGGAAAGAACATAACTCTCCTAGTGTTTTTACTTTCCAAGTGATGGGTATGTTACGTTTGAGTATATCATTTTGCAACATTTTACCGCCTGATGAGCAATATGGGTTTCCTGCTTCATCTGGAAAGTCAAATTGAGTGAATAAATAGTGATAAATTGATAGTATTTGCTGCTCTAAATTATCGTTTATCTTATTATTTGTTCGGATTTTCATTTCCATTTTATATAATAAATCGCCTATTCTTACCTGTTCTTCATAATCAGGCAGATATAAATACAAAAATGAAAACATATCCTCATTAAAGCTTGCTCTCAAAGTCATTATCGTATTGCAATCTAATACTTTACGAAAAATACTTACTTCTCAAAAAGAAAGCAATATACTTTGAGTACACTATTCCCGTTGTTTTTCGGTCTTTAGTCTTTTTACAAAACCACTAAAAGTTGCTTTCGGATAGTCTTTAACAGCAACACAACTCATTGCCAAAGCGTCAACGGTTTCACTTGTTCTTGTAATAAACACATCATCTTTTTTTACAGAGAATATTTCTTGCTCTTTAAGAGATGTATCCATCAAATCTGGTAATTCTTCAGGCAGAAAATAATTATTAAACACGGTACTAAATGATATAAATGGGGAACCGTGTCCGGCTTGTTGTTTTGATGAAGATATACCTGAACTCATTTCATATAAATCACTAAATTTGTATTTTGTAAGTTTACTCATACTTTACCTTCTTTAACTGCTCCATAATCTCCGTTTTCAGTTTGTCGCCCTCTGCAAAATATTCCTGCAACTTCTCTGCATAGGCACTCATACGAGCGTTAAACTCGTCCTGTGACAATTCAACATATTCAATTTTTACATCAAAATATTGTCCAGCCGCAAGTGAATACTTCTTTTCCTTGATTTCATCATAGGTAACAGCAACTGAAAAATCATCAACAGCTTCTTTATTAAGGAATGTATCAACAATTTTATCAATCTCAAAATCACGAAGTCTGCGTTTCTGATTATTACCGTCCTTATATTCTTCTCCCAGTTTTGAAGCATCTATCAGTACAACCTTGTCTGTTTTTCTTGAATTATCGAAAAATAATACTGATACATTCGTTCCGGTATTAGCAAATACATTTGACGGCATACTAATACAGCCATAAACAATATGTTCGTCTACAATATGTTGTAGTATTTTCTTTTCTACACCCGACTTTGCAGTTATAAATCCGGTAGGAACTACAATCGCACCTTTTCCGGTTGATTTCAATGAGTTAAGAACGTGCTGAATGAACAACGTGTAAATTGCCATACTCTCTTTCTTCTTGGCAGGTACTTTCGGAACTCCCGCCCAAAAACGAACGGGCATTGCTGCTATACGCTCTCTTGTATCTGAGAAATCCATCTTAAAAGGCGGATTTGAAACTACATAATCAAAAGTTCTTAATTCCTGTCCATTATCACTCTTATGATATGGAGCAATCAGCGTATCTCCTTGAATTGCGTGGTCAAGAGAAGATACCAAGCTGTTCAGGATAAGATTAAGTTTTAACATTTTATTACTTCGCTGTGAAATATCCTGTGCAAAAATCGTACACTTATCTTCGCCAATTTTATGGGCAAGAGCCATCAAAAGTGTTCCTGTTCCGGCTGATGGGTCATAACACTCAATGCTATGTAAATCAGTTGCATTTCCAACAAGCAATCTTGCCATAATCGTTGCAATAGCGTGAGGAGTATAATACTCTGCATACTTACCACCGCCTGCGGTATTGTAGTCCTTTATCAGATATTCAAATATATCTGCAAAGAAATCATAGTGCTTCTCAAATGCTTCTTCAAAAGAAAAGTTTACCAACTTATCAACCAAAGCACGGGCAAAAGGTGCTCTTGCTGTATCGTCCGTTACATACTGTGTCAGCTTTTCAAAAAGCGGTATTTTTGTATTCTGAGCAGTCTGAGTTGAAAATATATCAATATTCTTATCTGCTATATCTGTCATCGTGCTGTCAAAGATTAAATCAAAATCGCCCTTTGCCTGCTGATTCCATAAGTTGGCAATAAGATGTTCCGGATTAAGTAATGGAATATCTGACGGTAAACTATCAAAAATATCCAAGCGGTCATCTTCTGACATTTCTGCATAAGCAAGTTCCCATTTTTCAGCATTTTTAAGAATCGGACTTACTTTTTTTACTTCATATCCGAACTTATCATTAAGGAACTTATAAAGGAAAACCTGTGTGATAATTTTATATTCGTTACCATCGTTTCCCATACCATAGGTCTGACAAGTTGCTTTTAAGGCATCTATCAACTCTATGGTTTTTTCTTTTATCGTCTTTATTTCTTCCATTGTGTTCTCCTTTATGCCACTGAATAAGTCTGGTTATACTGGTCAAGATACTGTTTTGTAATCCTGCTCTGTATAAATACTCTATCCTCACGAGCACTCGCTATTCCCAACTTATCAATGCCTGCTTTTATTTGTGTCATAACCGTTCTCTCAAAATATGCGTCTTTCTTCAATATATCATTTCTGTCATACACTTTCTGGTCAATATCAGACTTAATAGAAAGTAAAACATTCATAATAGACATATCATATTCTGAAACAATCGGCTGTTTATTTGCTGCTTTTCGAGCAAGATTTTCTTCCCTGATTCTTTTATGAACCCTTGCGAATTTCGCATCGCCATTATATTTTCTCAGCAGAACCGTGTTTTTCTTCTGCAATTCATCAAGCTTTTTCAGAATATCTTCCAATTCCTTTCCTTGCTCCTCAATCTCAGATACACTCTTAGGTTCAAAACCATGTTGCTTGAAGCGAAGCAAAAATGCTTCCTGCAAAGTAATAAACTCAGGGTCATCAGGGTCGATATTCTGAGTAAAGGCACGAACAGTCTTTTTATACTTTTCTGTTACTGCGTCTTTACCACCGACGATTTTCAATTCTTCCTCGCTGATTTTGCTGAAATTAAAAGTAATATCCTCCATTGCTTCATTGACAAGCAACTTTGTGGTATCATCACTTGCAAAAAGTTCTTTCTGATTTATGTTATCAATATGATGTTGCACCTCTGAAATCAATGATGGCAATTTTGTTAATTCCATTTTTGCAAATGTTTCCTTTAACTCATCATCGCCAAAGGTTCTTACCAAATTACAACAATCACGAGCAGCAATAAGAATTTTTTTTAAGTTTAAGCAATTCCTGCTTATCCTCAATCGTGGATATTTCAGAACTAAATTCTTCTGCATTATCTGTGGTGTAGTTAAAAAAGAACCTGCTGCACTTCCTGCATTTGTTTAATGAGTTCTGCCGGGTCTTCAATAACCTGTTTGAATGTATCTGTTTCATTTCCCTCACCAACTTCATTCGGGTCATTAAAACGGTTCAGCTCTTTGAGGTATGCTTCATTTGTTTCCTCAAAATTCCTTTTTATATTTGCAAAATCAATGACATAACCATAATGGTTTTCTTTATACGGTCTGTTGACTCTTGTAATTGCCTGCAACAAATTATGGTCTTTCAATTTTCGACCAAAATACAGGCGTTTCAATCTTGGTGCATCAAATCCAGTAAGAAGCATATTGAAAACGATAAGAATATCAACTGTCATATTATTTTTGAAGTCATCAATAATCTTATCTCTTGTATCTTTGTCATCACTATCGTGAAGTATAAGTCCAGCTCGCAAATGACTTTTCATAGAAGCGTCTTTATTAAGTTCTGCTTGAATTTCATCAAAATACGCAAACAGCTTCCTTGCCTGCTCACTTGTTTCACAAATGACCATACCGCCGAGCGTATTATCTCCCTGAATTTGTCTAAATCTCTTTAGGTCAGAAATAATATATCTAAGCAACTCTTTGACATAGTTATCGTGTTCAACAATCTGACTTTTCTTTACGTCTTTCTTTTCTACCAAAGTTTCAAGTTTTTTCGTAAATCTCAGAAAGTCGCTCTTTATACTGAGTTTCTATGTCCTCACGGATAATTTTCAGCGTATATCCATCTAAAATTGATTTGTCATAATAGTATGTATGAATATAATTACCAAAAACTCTCCAAGATTCTCTTTCTTCTTTCAAAAGCGGTGTTCCTGTCAACGCAATCTTTATTGCATTTTTTATCTGCATCAAGAAGATTAGCCAAGAATGAGCCTTCTGGTTTATACCCTCTATGTGCTTCATCAATAATAAACACCCTCTGCAAATTCGTTGCATATGCAGGAAGGTCAACTTTTGACCTATCCTCAGCAAAACGCTGTATATTTACTACTGTAATTTCAGGTTTTCCCGTATTTCCCTCTTGTGCTTGATTGTTACGGAACTGCTCCATAAGTTCAGCACGGGAACTTGCCGTTTTCACAACCAATCCACGAGCTTCAAATTCTTCTGAAGCCTGTTTCAGCAAATCAAGGCGGTCAACAATAAAATAAAAACTTTGCAACTTTATTTTGTTTGCTGAAATAGTCAGAAAGAACATAAGTAAGATAATAAGAAAGGGCTGTCTTTCCACTACCCTGAGTATGCCATATAACACCTGAATTAACACCTTCATCAATCTTACTTCTTACTGTTAAGGCAGCAAACATCTGTTGATAACGCATTATATGTTTCTGCTCAATAAACTCTATCTTGCCATTTATTTCTTTATGAAAACGAACATAGGCAATTCCATATTTTAATATAAATAACAATCTTTCAGGACTGCACATAGATGTCAGTACTCGATTGGTCGGTGTATAGGTATCTAAATTTGTTTGATATTCCGGAGAAGTATGAATAACCTGACAATTAAAGTCAGTCAATATCTTCTTTTCAACAATCGGGTCAATATCCTTATATGGGAAATCTGCATTATAAGGTGCAATATCCAAATTTGTAGGATTTTCTTCTCTGAAACAGTTGAACGGTGCAGACTGTTTTGCCGTCGTACAATAGAATGCCCCCTGAACCGGAACAATACCACCCATAGTGTCATATTCCATATTATTAGAGAAAATCATCAACTGTGTAATATTCAAAAATCTCCTAAATTTTTTATTAGGAAATCTCTTTTGGTTCATTCTCTTGCTTTCTGCAACCATACCGCCGTGATTATTCGGCTTCTTTACTTCAACAAATACAAGTGGAAGTCCATTTACAAACAATGTAATATCAGGTCTAAATTCATCTTGGTCACGCTTACAAGTGAACTCGGCGGTAAAATGATATGTATTATTCTTTGGATTTTCAAAATCCACCAATCTAACAGGCGAAACAGACGATAAACGCTCGTAAAAACTACGTCCTATATCATCATTATCTAATTCCTGCCTAATAGTTTTCAATGTCTGTTCCGCTTCTCCTGCGTGGGTAGGATTAAGCCGTACGAACTGCTCCTTGAAAACGTTAATTAAGATATTGGTATCAGGGTCATATACTGTGCCTGCCATATCTTCAGTTATTTTCCCGAAATAGGTATAGCCAAGGCGTGTCAAATGAACCATTGCTGGCATTTGAACACGAGTAGCTTCGTTAAACATATTTTTCTTACCACTTGCCGCCATCTTCAGACCTCCTCATATCATTCGTCTAATATGACTTCACATACATCGCCAATATCACAATGAAATACTTTGCAAATTCTCATAAGCACATCAAGGGATACTGTTTCATTCTTATTTAATTTTGTTGCAACAGACGATGAAATCTCCGCAGCACGCATTAAATCTTGTCTTTTCATTTGATTATCAATCATAAGTTTTTGAAGTTTTGTTGTAGCTTATTCTCATCTGTAACGCTCCTTCGTATTCTCCGTTTCTTTTGGTTACAGTTACTCATTTGACATTATACTATGAATAATCTATTTTTTCAAGATATAGGGGATTTTATTCGCAGCTCCTATTCGACAAGGTGTCACTTTTTACAAACACCTAATGCAACTCTTTT
>ENA-OQAX01000050-OQAX01000050.1-human-gut-metagenome-genome-assembly--contig:-NODE-50-length-22163-cov-3.270240_pt1 | contig 22163 bp, 29 predicted proteins | sample MGYA00242741_ERZ504539 | MGnify/ENA primary metagenome ERZ504539 (study PRJEB26092, sample SAMD00036277) | human gut metagenome | host: Homo sapiens | study: EMG produced TPA metagenomics assembly of... | reverse complement strand
ATGCATCTTGCAAAAAGGCATGAAGCCGCCCCCACACGAATGCGCTCTGTGCGGGAAGCATTCCAAATCAGAAGATTGCCGTCGCAGCCGCCACTGCCAGCACGATGATGCCCAACACGATGCGGTAGGCACCAAAGAACTTGAAATCGTGGCGCTTGACGTAATCCATCAGGAAGCGGATGGCGGCAAGGCTCATGCCAAAGGCCACCACACAGCCCACTGCCAGCACAGCCACCTCGGTGCCGGTCATCACAGAACCGCCGACAACGAACTTGACCACCTTGAGCAGGGATGCGCCCGCCATGACCGGGATGGCCAGATAGAAGGTGAACTCTGCCACACAGGCGCGGGACAGGCCCAGCAGCAGGCCGCCCACGATGGTGGCACCGGAGCGGGAGGTGCCCGGAATGATGGCCAGACACTGCCACAGGCCAATGATGATGGCATCGCGGTAGGTGATCTGCTCCAGCCGGCTCACGTGCGGCGCGGCGCGGCGGTTCTCCACAACAAAGAACAGCGCGCCATACAGAATGAGCATCGCGGCAACCGTGATGTAATTGTAGAAGTGAGCTTCCATCCAGTCGTCCAGCGGGCTGATGATGAGCACCGGGATCGTGGCCGCTACCACCTTGAACCACAGGCTCCACACGCTGGGCTTGGAAATGACCCTGCCCTGCTTCATGCCAAAGGGCCACAGCTTGCCCCAGAACAGCACCACCACGGCCATGATGGCACCCAGCTGGATGACCACACGGAACATGGACATGAACTCTTCGCTTGCGTTGAATTTGATGATCTGTTCCAGCAGGATCATATGACCGGTGGACGAAATGGGAAGCCACTCGGTAATGCCCTCCACAATGCCCATCAGGATGGCTTTGATGATCTACAAAAAACGTAAGTACCCCTCCTTGTGCACAAAGGCACAGCAGCTTATTTTCTTCCAGTATACCATACTATGTCTCTGCACGCACGCAGAATGCGAAAATTTTTACGCCCGCCGCCACTTTTGCCCTGCAGGCTGTTACTGCGCCGGGAAATGTGTTATACTGATGCAAAGACCCTTTTCCTTCTATTTTATCCGCAAATCAAAACAGAGTTTAAACACCCTTGGTATTTTTGTTGAACCATTCTACAACGAGGTGAATCCATATGAATATTCTGGTGATCGGCTGCGACCAGGTGGGCGCTTCCCTCATCCGCGATCTGGAACGCATCGGCCATGATATCTCGCTGATCGAAAAGGATCCCGAACAGCTCAAGCGTCTGGATGCCTTTGACGACTACAGCTTTGGCGGCACGGCTCTGGTGGGCGACCCCACCGACCCGGATACCCTGCGGCAGGGCGGCATTGACAGCTGCGATGCCGTGGCCGCTGTGAGCGAGGACGACTCGGTAAACCTGATGGCGGCACAGATCGCAAAAAGCATCTTCCGCCGTGAGAAGGTGATCTGCCGCGTGTCCGACCCGCACCTGCAGGTGCTGTACCACAAGGCTTACGAGATCGACACCATCTGCCCCACGGTGCTCACCGAGCAATCGGTGTTCCGCGCACTGGCAAAGTAAAAAGTGAGGGAAGCATATGAAAGTTTGTATCGCAGGCGGCGGCAAGGTGGGCATGTATCTGGCCCAGAGCCTGCTGGCCCACCGCCACAAAGTGACCATCATTGAACCGCAGGAAATGCTGTGCCGTTCGCTGGCCGATTCGCTGGATATCCCGGTGATCTGCGGCGATGCCATCAGCTTTGACACCATGCGCACGGCCGACGTTGCCAGCTGCGATGCCTTTGTGGCCGTGACCGGTGCGGACGAGAACAACCTTGTGGCCTGCCAGATCGCAAAGCGGGAGTTTGGCGTGAACCGCACCGTGGCCCGGGCCTCCAACCCCAAGAACCGGGAGCTGCTGCACACCTTAGGCGTGGACACCGTAGTGTGCGGCACCGACAACCTGAGCCACATCCTTGAGCGCGAGATCGAGACGGATACCATCCGCCAGCTGCTCTCGCTGGGCGGCGGCACTGCCAGCCTGAACGAAATTTTGCTGCCGGAGAACTTCAAGTTTGCAGGGCAGGCGGTCAAGGACATCCCCATGCCGGGCGACGTCATTCTGGTGTGCATCACCCGCGATGCGGAGTTCATCATCCCCCACGGCAATACCACCTTACTGCCGTGGGACCGCATCCTCTGCCTGACGCAGGATGACACCCTGCACCTGCTGATGGATGCCTGGGGCCTTTCCGGCAAATGACCGAACGTGACCTGCTGCGCACGGCGCTGATCATCCCGCCCAAGGGCCGGGCCGTGCTGTGCGTCTGGGCCGCTGTTCCCGGCGTGTTCTGCGCGCCTTTTGTGTTCTGGCAGAGCCTGTTTGCCGGGTGTATTTTCTGTGCCCTGTGGGTGTGCCTTGTGTTCGCCGCATGGGCAAGAGCCTGCAGCTTTACCGCAGTGCTCACCGCCCGGAACACTGCCGTGCGGGCCGGTATCGCCGTTCCCATCACACGGCAGCTTCCCCGCCGGGCCGTGACTGGCGTGTGGACCCTGCGCACGCCGCTTCTGTGGCTGGCCGGGTGCAGCGTGCTGGTGGTTCACGGCCCGGGCGTACAGCTGTTCCTGCCGGGCGTGGATGCCCTGCAGGCGCAGGCCCTTGCCGCTGTGCTGATGGAGGAAACGCCATGACCGAACGCGGCTTCCACCCGTTTGCGGTGCTGCATTTTCTGCGCAAGACCATCCTGCTCTATCTGCTGCCGCTTTTGCAGGTGCTGTTTGCCCGCAACTGGGCGGCGCTGCGCACGGCTCTGGTGCAGGGCGCGGCGCTGCTGACAGTGCTTGCCGCTGTGAGCGCCGCCGTGCTGCACGCAGGCCGCTGGCGGGTGGATGCACAGGGAACCCTGCGGGTGCGCTGGCGGCTGGGCGTGCGGCTGGACCGCTGCCTGAAAGCCAGCCAGCTGGCAGCGCTCACCATCGAGCGGCCCCTGCTCTACCGGCTGGCCGGTGCCAGCCGGGTGGTGCTGTACCCTGCCGGGCAGAAGCGCACCCTGACCCTGCTTTTGAGCGCGCAGAACGCACAGTTTTTAGCTGACCGCATGATGCCGCGCCGGGATGCTGTGGCCCACACCCCGCGCGGCGGCGAAAAGCTGGCCTTTGCGGTGCTGGGTGCCAACGGCCTTTCCACTCTTGCTTTGCTGGCGCTGGCCATCAAACAGAGCAGGCCCTATGCGCCGGATGCCCAGACGGCAGCCTTTGCCCACCTGAACCGCATTGCGGCGTGGGCGGCGCGCTGGCTGCCCATGGGCACAGCATGGCTGCTGGTGCTGGGCGGCGTGCTGTTCTGCGCAAGCCTTGCGCGCAGTGCGGCCCATGCGGCCCATTATACCGTGTGGCGCACCGAGAGTCACCTTGGCAGCAGGGGCGGCTTTGTGCACCGGTATGAGATACGCCTTGCGCTGGAACATCTGAGCTATGCGGACCTGCGCCGCTCGCCTGCCACATGGGCGCTGGGCAGCTGCCCGGTGTTCGTTACAGCAGGCAGCTGCCAGCCGGAGATCCCGTTGCTGGTCTGGCGGGAGGACGGCCCTTTTCTACAGGAGCTGCTGCCCGGCTTTGCCCTGCCGCCAAAAGCCCCGGTGGACACCGCAGGCCGCAGCATCCCGGCGTTTTTTCTGCCTGCCGGCATCCCCTGCGGGCTGTGCCTGCTGCTGACAGCGGTATCCCGCTACACCCTGCCCGCCCTCACGGTGCCGCTGCTGGTGGTCACTGCTGTGTTTGCCGCCCTGCTGGTGGGTGCGTACAACGGCTGGCGCAAAGAGGGCATCTGGCTGCAAAACGGCCGCCTGACCCTGCGCTGGCAGCACGGCTTCCATCTGCACGAGATCTGCGTGCTCTGCCCTGTTCCGGCCCTGACGGCCATGCAGTCGCCATGGGCCGCGGCGGTGCACCGCACGAACCTCACCCTCACCTTTCCGGGCGGGGTGAAGTGCAAGGTGCGCAGCGTAAAGTGCAGCGAACTGCCTTTTTTACTTTTCTGAAACTGTAAGGAGTCTTTTTCTGTGATAAAAACTGTATTATTCGATCTGGACGGCACCCTTCTGAACACCATCGACGACCTTGCCGATGCAGGCAACTGGGTGTGTGCACAACACGGCTGGCCCACCTTTACGGTGGAACAGTTCAAGCACATGGTGGGCAACGGCATCCCGAAGCTGGTGGAGCGCTTCTCGCCGGAAAATGCCCGCACGCCGGAGCAGCTGGCGGCCACGCTGGCCGAGTTCACCGCCCGGTACGACGCCCACAAGGAGGACAAGACGGCCCCCTATCCCGGCATCCCGGAGCTGCTGGACGAGCTGCGGGCACAGGGTGTTCAGTGCGCAGTGTTCTCCAACAAGGCCGACCCGCTCTGCGGCAAGATCATCGCCCACTATTTCGGCACCGGCCGCTTTGCCGCTGTGCGCGGCAGCAGGCCCGGCGTGCCCACCAAACCGAACCCCGCCGGGCTCTATGCGCTGATGGACGAGATCGGTGCAGACCGCTCTGCCACCCTATTTGTGGGCGACAGCGATGTGGACATCCTCACCGGACACAATGCCGGACTGCCCGCCATGGGCGCGCTGTGGGGCTTCCGGGGGCCGCGCAGAACTGACCGCTGCCGGTGCGGATGCACTGGCAGCGGTGCCGGAGGATATTTTTACCTATATCCAGAAGGGTTGACGATTTAGAATGCCTCCGTTTTACTCTGGGCATGTTTAGCGGAAAATTTATTTTTATTTGCAGCTCAAGAAAAAATCTGCGGATTTTTTTCTGAGCTGCTTTTTCACGGGAAGGGGTCGTGGCGGGAAGCGGCATCTGCTGCTGTCGGCCTGCGGCCGTCGCGCAGCGACTTCTGATTGGCGGAACCTCAAAAAGCGGTTAAGAGATCTTCACGCCGAACAGGCGGGAATCTCCAGCTTTTTGGGGTGGAGCCTACTGCTTTGGGATTATTAAGGGCGAGTAGCCCTTAATTCGTGCCTCCCGCGCCTCGAAAAGTAGCGGGTGCTTTCTGTTGTCTTTCGTTTGACGCAAAAAGAGAACATCCCCCGGCGGCGATGCATTTTGCAAAAGGCATCAAACTTTAAACACACGACCACGCTTCGCGCGGGAAGCTCTTCGTCACTTTCCCACGCAGAAACGTTCAAACACCTGTTCGATCACAGCTTCCGAGGCGTTCTCACCGGTCAGGTCGCACAGGGCGGCCAGTGCGTCGTCCACACAGACGGAAACGGCATCCAGCCCAAAGCCGCTTGCGGTAGCATCCAGTGCACCGGCCACAGCGTCCCGCGCACGCAGTGCGGCGGAAAGCTGACGCTGGCCGGACAGACTGGCGGCATGGGGGTCGATCTGGCTGGTACCCAGCAGGCGGGCCACCGCAGCGGAGATCACCTTGCGGCTCTCCTCCTCCTGACAGCACACCGGCAGCACCATGGCAAAGCAGGGCGCTATCAACTCTGCGTCAAATTGCGTCGGTTTATCCTCTTTGTTGATAAGTGCAATGGCTGGACGGCCTGTGCAACGCTGTGCAAGCTCCAGATCTTCCCGCGTGGGCGGCTCAGAGCCATCGAACACAGCCAAAATCAGGCCTGCCTCCTCCAGCTTTTTCCAGCTGCGGCGGATGCCCTCGGCTTCAATGGCATCTTCGGTCTCGCGCAGACCGGCGGTATCGAACAGATTCAGCTGGATATCCCCCAGCTGCACCGCCTGCTCCACCACGTCACGGGTGGTGCCAGCCACCGGCGTGACGATGGCCCTGTCGAACCCGGCCAGCAGGTTGAGCAGTGTGGATTTGCCCGCATTTGGTCTGCCCACAATGGCGCAGTCCACACCTTCGCGCAGGACGGTATCCGCCTGATAATTATGGATCAACTCGTCCAGCTCTGCCTTTACCCCACTCAGTACGCGGTGCAGATGGTCACCGTCCAGCTCCGGCACATCCTCTTCGGGAAAATCCACCCATGCGGCAAGGTGAGCCTGAATGGCGGTAAGCGCTTCCTTCTGGGCACTGATCTTCTTTGCCAGCGCACCGCCCAGCGCGGCATTGGCCAGCGCGGCACCCTGACGGCCATCCGCCGAGATCAGATCCATCACCGCTTCGGCCTGCGTCAGACCCAGCTTGCCGTTCAGGAACGCGCGGCGGGTGTACTCGCCGGGCGCGGCAGGCTGCGCACCGGCAGCAAGACAGGCTTCCACCAGACGGCGGGCCACGGCACTGCCGCCATGGCAGGAAAGCTCCACCACGTCCTCGCCGGTATAGCTGTGGGGCGCGCGGAAAAACAGGGCCACCCCCTCATCAAAGGCCTTCGTCCCCTTCCCGGAATGTGCCGTACATGGCGGTGTAGCCTTTGGCATCCTCCACCTTTTTTGCGGCGTTGGCCGGGCGGAACACCCGGGCTGCTATGGGATAGCTCTCCGCACCGGAGAGCCGCACGACGGCAATGCCGCCTGCGCCCGGCGCTGTTGCAATGGCTGCAATGGTCGTTTCCTGCATGGTTTTTTCTGGCTTCCTTTCCGCGCCCGGTCTGGCCGCTTGCTCCCATCTGCCCACAGCAGCGAGACGAATACAGTTTCATTGTACCACGAAATGCTGCGGAATGGTACTGTTTTTTCAACCAATTCCCGGGAAACGGTTGAAAATCCGCCCGTTTCTCACACAAAAAAGGGGCTTTCCGTCCCAACACGGAAAGCCCCTTTTACAGGAAACTGTTTTTAGAACTTGGCGATATCCGCCGTGGTGATGGCCTTGCCAGGCAGCGTGCGTGCATCGGCATTCTCATTCAGGGCCAGCTTGCCCTCGCGCAGCAGCTGCACAGCCTTCTGGTGATCGGCAGCCTTCCAGTTGTTGCCCACGATCTTCCAGTTGTTGTTCACGTGCGGCTCAATGGTGCCGCCCTTCACGGTGCGGATGTACTCGCCCAGCAGCTCGCGGATGCCGCCCACGTCGCCGCGCACATCGATCTCCAACAGCTTGGGCAGCTCTTCGCCCGGCAGGAAGATGTCCGCAGCCGTCAGCAGCTGGGTGGTGGCGCGGTAGTTGTTCACTGCCACCACAAAGGTGTCGGTGTCCTTCACGGCCTTGCCGTTCGGCCACTTGAGGTTCTTGATGCGGTGGCCCGGCTCCTTGGAGATGTCCAGCTCGTAGCTGACGCCCTCAAAAGCATCGTACAGGTAGTAGCGCACCGAGGGGTCAAAGGCGATGGTCACTTCATCCGGCTTCCATGTCTTGAAGAAGGCAGCAGACCACTCCATGAAGCGGCGCAGCTGCTCGCCGGTCATCTGCAGCTTGTACAGGGTGTTCTGGTAGGTGTAGATGCTGGCCATATCGCACTTGCGGATGGTGCCCGCGCGCATCTGGGAGGTCATGGAGGTCAGGGCGGTAGCAGAGACCTGCGCACCGGTGTAGTACATCTGCACTTCGTTGATGAAGTCCAGCAGCGCGGTATCCTGCACCATGGCCTGCGGCAGGCAGTCGATCTCGTTTTCGGGGGCCAGATCGCCGCCCTTCAGCTCGCCAATGGGGGGTAACAGCGTCTTCCTTGGCGCGGGTGTCGTAGGGAGCCAGCAAAGCGGTCAGCTCCGGATCGGGCTCGTACTCCTTGATCTGCAGGTTTTCAGAGGTGCGGTTCACGACCTTCCACTTACCGTCCAGCTGGCGCTCCAGATAGACGTGGATCTCGGACAGGGTGGCACCGGCGTTCTTGTTCTCCACCACCAGCACGTTGTTGATCATCATGTTGGGGATGCTCCTGTGGCCGTGGCCGCCCACGATCACATCAAACTCCGGGCAGGCATTGGCCAGATCGGTGACGCCGGAGCCATAGACACCGTACTCGTTCTCGGTATCCATGTGCATGACGCCGATCAGAACATCCACCTGATCCTTGATCTTATCGATGATCTTGCGGCTCTCGTCCACAGGGTTGGTGACCTTCCAGCCCTCCAGATTCTTGGCATCCCAGCGGATGATGTTGGGGGTGACCATGCCAATGACACCGATCTTGACGGTGCCCTTCTTGATGATGGTGTAGCCATCGGCCAGCGGGGTGCCGTCCGGTGCGTAAACGTTGCCGGTGAGCACCTTGGCCTTTTGCTGTCCCATGACCTTTTTCAGCACATCCATGCCGTAGTTGTACTCATGGTTGCCGGTGGTCCAGATATCATAGCCGATGGCATTCATGGCAGCGACCATGGGATGCAGGTCATCGTTCAGGAACAGCTCTGCGGAGTTGGCCTGAATGGTATCGCCTGCATCCACCACCAGCGTGTTCCGGGTGCGGCACTGCTTGATGGCAGTCGCCTGCTGGGCCACACTGCCGGAAGCATCTGCCTTGTTGGCGGCGTAGTCCCATGGATCGAATTTGCCGTGGGTATCGCTGGTAGCAAGGATCTGCAGATCCATGCTCCACAGAGACTTGATGTCACAGGCGGCTGCAGAGGGTGCCATGCAGCTGGCGGCTGCGATGGTTGCGGATGCCCCTGCACCACGCAGGAAGCTGCGGCGGGAGATCTTGTTCTGAGCCATAGTTGAATACCTCTCTTTTCATCATTCTGTCTGTTCTTCACGAACAGAACGCTCTTGACTACAGTATAAATCCTCGACCAATTGTTTTACAATTGCCATTTAAGAGAAAGATTTCGGCAAAAAACAGGCAGTTTCTCCAAATTTTGAGAAGAATGACTTTTTTTATGCTCAGTATACCGCAACAGCTGCCCGACCCGAAACCAGCTTGGCGTTAGATTTTGGTAAAATCCTTTTTGCGTGAAAAAAGGTCTCCGGAAAATCCGCAGATTTTCCGGAGACCCTGATTTCAAAAGTAGTTCCGTATTACAGCTCGATTTTGCCAAAGCTGAAATTGGCAAAATCATCCACCCGCTCGGTGCGCTTGGGTGCTACCGGTGCTGCATTCTCGGCATCACGGGGTGCATAGGTACGCTCCGGCACGCCGGAAGGCCGCGGGCCGCGGGGTGCACCATTGCGGCTGCCACGGTAACCGCCGCGGTTTCCATTGTGGTCGCCATGCTCAGAACGGTTCCCGCCGCGATAACCGCCATTGCGGCTGCCGCCGGGACGACGGCCATTGCCGCGTCCGCCACGGGGACGGCGCTCGCCATAGGTGTTCTCGGTCTGTGCATCGGGTGCGGTGGAGTAGATGACCACACGGCGGTCACGGCCTTCGCCCTTGCTCTCGCTGCGCACGCCCTCCATCTTGCTGATGGCAGAGTGGATGATGCGGCGCTCGTAGGGGTTCATGGGTTCCATGGCAAAGCTGCGGCCGGTCTTGCGCACCTTGGCACCAATGCGCTGTGCCAGTGCGGTCAGGTCGCTCTCGCGCTTATCGCGGTAGCCGGCCACATCCAGACCCAGCTTGATGTAATCGCCCTCCAGACGGTTTGCCACAAGGCTTGCCAGATAGGAAAGGCTCTCCATGGTCTCGCCGCGGCGGCGATGAGGGCACCCAGCTTTTCACCGTCCAGACGGATGATGGTAGCTTCGCCCTTCTGCACAGCGCTGAAGGTGACATTCTCCACGCCCATCAGGGCAATGACCTCACGCAGGTAGTCCACAGCAGCCTTGATCTTAGCGTTCTCTTCGATCACGATGGGGACTTCCGGCTCCTCTTCCTCGGCAGCGGGCCGCTCTGCAGCAGCTTCTGCAGCGGGGGCAGCAGGCTCTTCGGCCTTTGCTTCCGGCTGTGCTGCCGCAGCAGCAGGCTCCTCTGCCACGGGAGCGGCCTTGACAGCCTCCTGCACGGGAGTCTTTTTCTCAACAACAGGCTCAGCGGGTGCTGCAGCCGGAGCGTCCGGCTCCTCCACGCTCACGCACACCTTAGCGGGGGTGAGCTTCAGGCCCAGAAAACCAGTCTTCTGGGGCATTTCCAGCACTTCGCAGCTGACATTCAGATCATCGGCCTGCACGCCCAGCAGAGCGCAGGCTTTTGCGCGGGCTTCATCGACCGTTTTGCCGGTCGCTTCCTGCTTACGGATCATAACCGTTCATCCTCCTCTTATTCTTTATCCTGCTTGTTCAGCTCGCTCAGCGGCACGGTACGCTCGTCCTTGTAGCGCTCCTCGTCCAGCTGGCGGGCATACTCCAGACGGCGCTTGTTCATCTCGCTGGCAGAAAGGTTCTTTTCCGTGGTCTTGCCGGTCTTGGGATCGGTGACCTTGACGGTAGTGTTCTTCACACCGCGTTTTTCCTGCTTTTTCTTTTCTGCGATCTGCGCTTCGATCTCCTTGCGCATCTTATCGGGGTCGTACACCTTGCGCATGACCTGAGTCTGCACGGTCATCACGATGTTGGAAATGACGTAGTACAGAGAGAATGCCAGAGGATAGGTGAAGCAGAAGAACAGGTACATCAGCGGCATCATATACATGGTCAGCTTCATGCTGCCCTGCATCTGCTGGCCGCTGGCCTTCATGCTGATATGGGTGGACAGGAGCATGGTGATGACCGACAGCAGCGGCAGCACGATGTCCAGAGAAAGGCCCAGCTTGGGGATGCGGGTCAGGTCGATGCCGAGGAAGTTCATGTGCTGGCTGAACTCGGTAATGGTAGCGATCTGCTCGGCGCTGAAGCAGCCCAGCACACCGCCGTTGCCAGCAACCACCTGTGCGATGATGTTGGTATCGCGGGTGATGGCGGTAAAGGCGACGCCGGAGGCGGTCAGGGCCTCACCGGCGGCGGTCAGAGCCGCAGCACTGATGTGGAAGATGCGCTCCAGCGGATTGTACACGACACCGATAACGCCGAACATGACAAGGAAGTTCAACAGCATGGGCACGCAGCCTGCGGTGGGGCTATAGCCGTAGTCCTGCTGCAGCTTGAGCATTTCTTCCTGCTGCTTTTCGGGCTTGTCCTTGTACTTGGTCTGGATCTCCATCATCATGGGCTGGAAGGCCGACATTTTAGCCATGCTCTTCTGCTGGCTCAGCTGCAGAGGGATCTTGACGATGTTGATGAGCAGCGTGAAGATGATGATGTCCCAGCCGTAGCTCGGGAGCAGCTTGTAGATCCACTCCATGACATAGCCGAGAGGACCGCTCAGGATGTAAAAGAAGTTCATACCTTTGTCCATTCTGCCCCGTCTGTGGCACGGGACTGTTATTTTTATCGTAGGACACGCTGCCCACAGTGCACCGCGTCACAAGAAGCATATTTACTTTTCCACCTTTTGCTTGTGCCGTGTGGAAAACAGCTTTGCGGGCTGCAGCCGGCGGGCAGGGTTCTGCCATCTTCCCTGCTCCGGCACCGGGTCAAAGCCCCATTTGCCGAAGGGATTGCACCGGGCGATGCGCCATGCCCCCAGCAGGATGCCCTTTACGCACCCATGGGTCATGATGGCCTGCATGGTGTAGTTGCTGCAGCTGGGCGTAAAACGGCAGCTGCGGCCGATCCATGGGCTGAGAGTGTACTGGTAGGCCCGGATGGGCACGCACACGCGCGCGGCGGCAGATGTACTGCAGGCGGTTCATGCGTCCGGCTTTTCCGCCTGTGCCCTGCGTGCCGGGGGCACGGTGGCAGGGGGCGGCGCATCCGGCCGTTTGGCCTTATCCGGCAGACCGGCCTGTGCAAACAGCTTTGCCACAACGCTGCTCAGCTGCCAGCTCTTCAGCCGCGGGGTCATACCGCGGGCTACAAAGATCAGATCGTAGCCGCCGATGTTGTAGTCCAGATGCTCGTCGATGGCCGCCTTCATCACGCGGCGGGCGCGGTTGCGCTGCACGGCGTGGCCGATCTTTTTGGTGGCGGTCAGACCCACGCGGGTCTTTTTGCTGCGGGTCTTGAGCACATACATCACAGACCGGGGTTCACATAGGATTTGCCGCGGGCATACACTCTGCCAAACTCGCTGTTGCGGCGGATGGGACGATAGCGCATGATTCCGCGCCTCCTTTCTGTGGCTGAGAACACGCCCCGAAGTGCATTCTTCAGCCAGTATATCAAAAATTTTTCGACTTTGAAAGCCCATGCGGGCATTTTTACGAAAATTCTTTCAATTTTCAAAAAAAAATAAGACCGCTAATCCAATATCAGCGGTCTTTTGTGCGCATATTCATTTCTGCGCCGGATCCCGTCATAAAAGGCCGGATCAGACAGTCAGGCTCTTGCGGCCCTTTGCACGGCGAGCATTGATGACCTTACGGCCGTTCTTGGTGCTCATGCGGGTCAGAAAGCCATGAACTTCCTTGCGCTGACGCTTCTTGGGCTGAAAAGTTCTCTTCATGGTTGTATCCTCCGTAAAAACTTATCCCCGGTATGGGGTCTGATGTGGTCCCAGATTGGGGACAGGCTTGCAATTCAACAGTATATCGCATAGTATGGCGTTCTGTCAAGCATTTTTTTCGCTTTCCTTCAAACTTTTTTTGTGAAAAGATTTTCAACTTTTTCACCATTCTGCCGTGGAAAACCTCTTTGCCACAAGATATTGTGGCCCTGTTTTGCCCATGCCACAACGGCGTGCAGGGGCTTTTCTTATGTATTATAAAATTACATTATAGAAAATATGGACGCACAGCGTTTTTTGTGGTATACTAACCTAGTATCAGCAGCATTGTTGAAAACTTTAACGGAGTGGATGTTTTATGGATTCTTTTAAGGACGTTTTAGAGGCCGCCCAGGCGTACTGCAAAACGCAGATGGCCGAGCCGACCTATAATCTCTATATCGATGGACTGGAGCCGATCAGCTTTGAGGATTCCAGCCACATCACCCTTTCGGTGCGCAACGACTTCATCTGCAAGATCGTGACGGACCGCTACCTTGGCCTGCTCAAGGAAGCCTTCAAGACCGTGCTGGGCTTCGACGTGGACATCACGCTGGTGGTGCCCAGCACGCCGCCGCACGAGGTGGTGCTGGCCCAGCAGTACGAGGCGAACCCCGCCTCCCCGCAGGGCAACTACGAGTTCACATTTGAAAACTTCATCAAAGGCCCTTCCAACCAGTTTGCGTTTGCTGCTGCACAGGCGGTTGCGGCCAATCCCTCCGGCGCATACAACCCGCTGTTCATCTACGGCGGCTCCGGCCTTGGCAAGACCCATCTGCTCACGGCCATCCAGACCGAGATCAAGCGCACCCACCCCGATTTCGTCATCATGTACGTTACCTGCGAGCAGTTCACCAATGAGCTGATCGCCGCCATCCGCGCCGGCAGCACCGAGGACTTCCGCATGAAGTACCGCGTGGCAGACCTGCTGCTGGTGGACGATATCCAGTTCATCGCCGGCAAGGAGTCCACGCAGGAGGAGTTCTTCCACACCTTCAACTCCCTGCACGATGCCCACAAGCAGATCGTCATTGCCTCCGACCGCCCGGCCAAGGAGATCAAAAGTCTGGAAGAGCGTCTGCGCACCCGCTTTGAGTGGGGCCTGACCGCCGATGTGCAGCCGCCGGATTTTGAGACCCGCGTGGCCATCGTCAAGCGCAAGGCAGAGCTTTTGCATCTGGACCTGCCCGAGGATGTGGCCGAGTTCATTGCCAACCACCTGAAGAACAACATCCGCCAGCTGGAAGGCGCTGTAAAAAAACTGACGCCTACTACATGCTGGAGGGCATCCAGCCGGTCATCAGTGTGGCCCAGAATGCCATCAAGGACATCCTCAACGAGACCCAGCCGGTGCCCGTGACCATCGAGAAGATCATCGGCGAGGTGTCCCGCACCTTCACGTCTCCCCTGCCGACATCCGCGGCACCAAGCGCAACGCCAACGTTGCCTCTGCCCGCCGTGTGGCCATCTACATCCTGCGCGAGGTCACCGGCATGAGCATGGAAGAGATCGGCCGTGAATTCTCCGGCCGTGACCACTCCACCATCGTCTACTCCCTCAAGACCATGGAGCGTGACATGAAGAACGACCAGCACCTGCGCGAGACCGTGAGCGACATCATCAAGAACGTGAAGGCCTGACCGCAGAAATCGTGCAAAAGTCGTACTCATTTATGGGTGAAACCCCAAAATATGGGGAGAAAACGGAACAAAACGGGGAAAAAGAACCTATATCTTGTGGTAAAAACGCAAACCTTTCCACACTTTCCACAGAGTTTTCAACATTCAACCTCCGTTCTCCACATGGTCTGTGGAAAGAAAGACCTATCCCAACCTTTCCACGATCCATTCACAACACATTCACAACCCCGTGGAAACCAAAACCCCCGCATTCCGACAAGGCTTTTCGGGGTTTTCCACAAGTTCCCCACCCCCTACTACGGTTACTACAACAAGTTCAATAAGATAGACCGGTTCTGAAACTGTTTTCAAACACAAAACAACATCAGAAACGAAAAACAAAGGAGAGAATTCAGTTTGAACATCGTATGTGATAAAGTTCTGCTGAGCGCAGCCATCGATGGTGTGTCCAAAGCCGTCACCATGCGTTCTGCCATCCTGTGCTGGAAGGTATCCTGCTGAAAGCCGAAGGCTTCCAGCTCAACCTCACCGGCTACGATCTGGAAATGGGCATCGTGACCACCATCGAAGCCAATGTCAAGGAAGCCGGCGAGGTAGTGCTGAATGCAAAGCTGCTCAGCAGCATGATCAGCCGGATGCCCGCCGGTCAGGTCAGCATCCTCTCTGCCGAGAACGGCAAGACCACCATCCAGAGCGGCGTAGTCCAGTTCGAGATCCAGTCCATGCCGGCCAACGATTTCCCCGAGCTGCCCAATACCGGAGCGGAAGAGACCCTGACCATCAAGACCGGCGTACTGAAAGATATGATCGATCGTACGTTATATGCTGTCAGTCAGGACGAGAAAAAGCCCGCCCACACCGGTGAGCTGTTCGAGATCCTGCCCGACAAGCTGACTGTGGTGGCACTGGACGGCTACCGTCTGGCCATCGTGGACGCCCGGTGACGGCGGTAAAGGATATCCGCATCATCGTGCCCAGCAAGACCATGACCGAGGTCGCCCACCTGCTGCCCAACGACGACGAAGAGCCGGTGCACATCAGCGCCAACCGCCGCTATGTGGTCTTTATGGCCGGCGGCTACACCATCATGAGCCGTCTGATCGAGGGCGAGTTCCTCAACTACCGCAACGTGATCCCCGCCGACAGCCGCACCCGCGTGACCATCGACACAAAGGAGTTCATCGAGACCATCGAGCGTGCTTCGCTGATTATTACAGAGCGTTTAAAAAAATCCTCTCCGCATCTCCTTTACAGAGGGTAGAGTCGTGGTGCGCTGCCAGACCAACCTTGGCCGCGTGGTGGACGAGTTCAACGCCGACTGCGAGGGCGACGAAGTGGAGATCGGCTTCAACAACCGCTATCTGCTGGATGCGCTGCGCAACGCCCGCACCGAGAAGGTCCGCATGGAGATCAGCGGCCCTCTGAGCCCGGTCAAGGTGCTGCCTGCCGAGGGCAACGACTTTTTGTATCTGGTGCTGCCGGTGCGCTTCAAGAACGATTAAGAGGGCGAAATTATGCAGAAAATTCTCATCCATACGGAATTTATCAAGCTGGATGCCCTGCTGAAATATGCAGGCCTGTGCGAGACCGGCGGCGAAGCCAAGGAGCTGGTGCAGGGCGGTGCCGTGAAGGTGAACGGCGAGGTGTGCACCATGCGCGGCAAGAAGTGCCGTGCCGGTGATGTGATCGAGCTGGACGGCCAGACCGTGGAAGTGGGTCAGGGCCAGTAATGCGTCTGCTTTCACTGGAAGTTGCGAATTACCGCAATATTGCGGCAGCGCAGCTGGAACCTGGCCGGGAGCTGACCGTGATCTGCGGCAACAACGGTCAGGGCAAAACGAACCTGCTGGAGGCCATCTGGCTGCTGACCGGCGGCAAAAGCTTCCGGGGCGGCAAGGACGCCGAACTTGTGCGCCGCGGAGAAACATTCGCGGTACTGGAGGCCGTCACCCAGCGCACCCGGCAGGAGGATCAGGAACCGGACGAACCGGCAAATGTGCGCATTACGGTGGGCACGCCGGATGCACAGCGCCCCGGCCGGTATGCATCGGTCAACGGCTCTCCGCCCAAGCGGGCGGCGGGCCTTGCGGGCAGCTTTCCGGCTGTGGTGTTCGACCCCGGGCACCTGAGCCTTGTAAAAGGTGCACCGGAAGGACGGCGGCGGTTTCTGGACGCGGCGCTGTGCCAGCTGTACCCCGGCTACCTTGCCACCTACCGTCGCTATGTGCGGGCATTGCAGCAGAAAAAAACGCGCTTCTGCGTCATTCCGCAGGCGGCACGGAGCGCCCGTGGGCAGAAAATGCGCCCTGCTGGAAGTGCTGAACGTGGAGCTTGCAGCGCAGGGCGAGGCCATCCAGAAGCGGCGGCGGGAGTATCTGGCCCTGCTCACACCGCTGGCCTGCGCCAACTATGCCGAGCTTTCCCACGGGGCAGAGCGCATGGCGGTGCGGTATGCCGCCCAGTTTGAGCCGGGCGGGCTGTCCGCACTTTTGAAGCAGCGCCAGAACGACGAGCTGCGCGCCGGGCAGAGCCTGTGCGGCATCCACCGCGAGGACGTTGAGCTGCTGCTGGACGACCAGCCCGCAAAGGTGTTTGCAAGTCAGGGACAGCAGCGCAGCGTGGTGCTGAGCCTGAAAATGGCCGAAGCGGCTGCCGCTGCCCGGATCACCGGAGAGCACCCGGTGCTCCTGCTGGACGATGTGCTCAGCGAACTGGACGAGGGCCGCAAACAGTATCTGCTCACCCGCATGAAGGAAAAGCAGACATTCGTGACCAGCTGCGATGATACCGCGTTCCTGAAAACGGACGGCGAAGTGTACCGCATGAACGGCGGTGTGCTGAGCAAAGCATGAAGAAATGATGCAAAAGTACATGCAGCTGCCGGTGAATAAACGGCATTTTATGCATGAACTGCCAGAATGAGGAAAATACTGTATGTATATTCATCTGGGCCGTGACTACGTGCTGAATGACCGGGACATCATCGGCATCTTCAATCTGGAAACCACCACCATCACCCCCCGGGGCCGGGAGTTTCTGAACTACGCCCAGAAGAACGGCGCGGTGGTGAGCCTTTCGGACGAGCTGCCCCAGAGCTATGTTCTGGCAGACGGGGCCGTGGTGGACACGGTGTATCTTTCGGAGCTGTCGCCTGCTGCCATGCGGCGCAGAGCCGAAAAAATGATCGAGTAAACTAGCCAACAGGCGGAGAATATGCTCTGCTTTTACGATAAATCGAACAAAAATGCAAACATTGAACAAAAGGGAGAAAGGAAATGGCAGAAGAAATCATTACCAGCACAAATGCCGAAACCGCTACCGACCATGAGTATAATGCCAGCGAGATCCAGGTCCTGAAGGGTCTGGAGGCGGTGCGCAAGCGCCCGGGCATGTATATCGGCTCCACCGGCGAGCGCGGCCTGCATCATCTGGTCTACGAGATCGTGGACAACGCCATCGATGAAGCACTGGCCGGCTACTGCGACCACATCGAGGTCAAGATCCTGAAAGACAACATCATTCAGGTCACGGATAACGGCCGCGGCATCCCTGTGGACATTCAGGCCGACACCGGCCTGCCCGCCGTCACCGTCGTCTACACTATCCTGCACGCCGGCGGCAAGTTCGGCGGCGAGAACTCCGGCTACAAGGTGGCCGGCGGCCTGCACGGCGTGGGCGCTTCGGTGGTCAACGCCTGCTCCGAGTGGCTCACCGTCAACGTGCGCCGCGACGGCCACGAGTACGAGCAGACCTTCCGCCGCGGCGACCCGGACGGCCCGCTCAAGTGCATCGGCACCGTAGCCGACGGCGTTACCGCACCCGGGTCACCTTCAAGCCGGACCCGGAGATGTTCCGGGATACCACCGTGTACGACTTCGACACGCTGGAAAAGCGCCTGCGGGAAGAAAGCTTCCTGAACGCCGGTGTCAAGATCACCCTGACCGACGAGCGTGAGATGTACACTCCCGTACTGGAGGACGGCAAGGAGGGGGAACCCTGCTACCGCACCGAGGTCATGTGCTACGAGGGCGGCATCAAGAGCTTCGTCACCTATCTGGGCGAGAAGCGCAAGCTGGACGTGCTGCACCCCAATGTGATCTACCTCAAGGGCCAGACCGACCGCGGCATGGCAGAGATCGCACTGCAGTACAATTCCAGCTACAACGAGCTGCTGCTGAGCTTTGCCAACAACGTCAACACCCCGGACGGCGGCACCCACGAGGAGGGCTTCAAGAACAGCCTGACCCGTGTGTTCAACGATTACGGCCGCAGCCACGGCCTGCTGAAGGATAAGGACGAGAACCTGTCCGGTGCAGACGTGCGCGAGGGCCTGATCTGCGTGATCTCGGTCAAGCTGCAGGAGGCGGAGTTTGAGGGCCAGACCAAGGCAAAGCTGGGCAATACCGAGATCCGCACCCTTGTTTCCAACATGGTCTACTCCAAGCTGATGGAATTCTTTGAGGAGAACCCCGGCGTGGCAAAGGCCATCTTTGAAAAGGCCACTCAGGCCGCCCGCGCCCGCGCCGCTGCCAAAAAGGCCCGCGAACTGGTGCGCCGCAAGAGCGCATTGGAGACCAGCCGGATGCCCGGCAAGCTGGCAGACTGCCGCGAAAAAGACCCCAGCCGCACCGAAATCTTCATCGTCGAGGGCGATTCTGCAGGCGGTTCCGCAAAATGGGCCGCGCTCTGCCATTCAGGCCATCCTGCCGCTGTGGGGCAAGATGCTGAACGTGGAAAAGGCCCGCGCGATAAATTTACGGCAACGACAAGCTGATGCCCGTTGTGCTGGCACTGGGCTGCGGCATTGGTGACGAGTTCGATATCTCCAAGCTGCGCTACGATAAAGTGTTCATCATGGCCGATGCCGATGTGGATGGCTCCCACATCTGCACCCTGATGCTCACCTTCTTCTTCCGCTATATGCGCCCGCTCATTGAGCAGGGCCATGTGTATGTGGCCCAGCCGCCTCTGTTCAAGGTGCAGAAGGGCAACACCATCAAGTACGCCTACAACGATGCCGAAATGGCCGTGCTTTCGCAGGAAATGCCCGGCGCAAAGGTGAATCGCTATAAGGGCCTTGGTGAGATGAACCCCGAACAGCTGTGGGAGACCACTATGAACCCCGATAACCGCGTGATCGTGCAGATCACCATTGACGATGCCGAGAAGGCCGATGAAGCCTTTACCATCCTGATGGGCGATCAGGTGGAGCCGCGCCGCCGCTTTATCGAGACCAACGCCCAGTACGCAAAGCTGGACGTGTAAGAAAACCCTCTCAGGCGCTGACGCGCCAGCTCCCCCGAGGGGGGAGCTTTAGGCAAAAGATAAACTTTTCCTTCTCACGCAAAAGCTCCCCCTTTTCGGGGGAGCTGGCAATGCCGTAAGGCATTGACTGAGAGGGTATGATCCTACGGAGGAAACAATGGAAGAAGATTATGTGATGATACCGGGCAGCGGAACCAAAAAGATCATCCGCGATGTGAAAAAGGAGATCGAGACCGCATTCCTGGACTACTCCATGTCGGTCATCGTGTCCCGCGCCCTGCCCGATGTGCGCGACGGTTTGAAGCCTGTTCACCGCCGCATTCTGTACACCATGCACGAGCGCGGCAACGACCCCAGCCATCCCTACCGCAAATCCGCCGACACCGTTGGTGCGGTGCTGGGCTCCTACCATCCCCACGGCGACGCATCGGTCTACGATGCCATGGTCCGTCTGGCACAGGACTTCTCTCTGCGCTATCCGCTGGTGGATGGTCAGGGTAACTTTGGTTCTGTGGATGGCGACCCCCCGGCTGCCTACCGTTACACCGAGGCCCGCATGAGCCGCATGGCGGTGGAGATGCTGACCGATATCGAGAAGGACACCATCGACTGGGATCCCAACTTTGACGAGACCAAGAAGGAGCCCAGCGTGCTGCCCTGCCGCTTCCCCAACCTGCTGGTCAACGGCAGTCAGGGCATCGCAGTCGGCATGGCCACCAACATCCCGCCCCACAATCTGAGCGAGGTCATTGACGGCTGCATCGCCTATATCGACGATCCGGACATCGACCTGCCCGGCCTGATGGAATACATCAAGGGCCCGGACTTCCCCACTGCCGGCATCATCATGGGCCGCAGCGGCATCCGCGCCGCCTACGCCACCGGCCGGGGCAAGATCACCCTGCGGGGCCGCGCCACCATCGAGGAGACCAAGAACGGCCGCACCCAGATCATCATTACCGAGATCCCGTATATGGTCAACAAGGCCCGCCTCATCGAGAACATGGCCGACCTTGTCAAGGAGAAACGCATTGAGGGCATCACCGGCCTGAACGATGAGACCAACCGCAAGGGCATGCGCATCGTGGTGGACATCCGCAAGGATGCCAATGCACAGGTCATCCTGAACCAGCTGTACCAGTACACCCAGCTGCAGGATACCGTTGGCGTCATCATGCTGGCCATCGACCACAAGGTGCCCAAGGTACTCACCCTGAAGCAGATGCTGCAGAAATACGTGGAATTTCAGGACGAGGTGGTGCGCCGCCGCACCCAGTACGACCTGAAAAAGGCCAAGGAGCGCGCCCACATTCTGGAAGGCCTGAAGAAGGCCACCGACATCGTGGACGAGCTGATCGCCACCATCCGCGCCTGCAAGGGCGGCATGGCAGAGGCCAAGGCTTCCATCATGGAGCAGTTCGGCTTTGACGACCCGCAGGCAGATGCCATCGTCAAGCTGCAGCTGGGCCGTCTGGCAGGCCTTGAGATCCTGAAGATCGAGGAAGAGCTTGCCAGCCTGCAGGCCAAGATCGAGAACTGGGAAGCCATTCTGGCCGACGACGCCCGTGTGCTTGCCATCGTCAAGGAAGAGCTGCTGGAAATGAAGAAGCGCTTCGGCGACGAGCGCCGCACCGAGATCCAGTCCGTGACCGGTGAGGTGGATATCGAGGATCTGATCGCCGAGGAGCAGTGTGTCTACACCCTGACCGAGCCGGTTATATCAAGCGTCAGCTCAAGGCCACCTATCAGGCACAGCGCCGCGGCGGACGCGGCATCTCCGGTATGACCCGCAAGGAAGAGGACATCGTGCAGGAGATGTTCGTAGGCTCCACCCACGACTATGTGCTCTTTGTTACCGACCGGGGCCGTCTGTTCCGCATCAAGGGCTACACCATTGCTGAGGGCAGCCGCACCAGCAAGGGCAGCAACATCGTCAACCTGCTGCAGCTGGCCGAGGGCGAAAAGGTCACCAACATGATCTGCCAGTCGAAGGAAGCCGACACTGAGGGCGGCTTTGTGACCATGGTCACGAAGCAGGGCCTTATCAAGCGCACCCCGCTGGAGCAGTATGCCAATATCCGCAAGTCCGGCCTGATCGGCATTGCCCTGAACGAGGGCGACGCTCTGGCATGGACCCGCCTGACCTCCGGCCACGATATGCTCATCGTTGCCACCCGCAACGGTCAGGCCATCCGCTTCAACGAAGCCGATGCACGTCCCATGGGCCGCAGCGGCCACGGCGTGCGCGCCATCCGTCTGGCCGAGGGCGATGAAGTTGTGGGCGTGTGCATCTGCCGCGAGGGCGGCACGGTGCTCACCGTCACCGAGAACGGCAAGGGCCGCCGGTCGGACATCGATACCTACCGCATCACCGCCCGCGGCGGCAAGGGCATCCGCAACTACGATGCCGCCAAGGATAAGGTGGCTGCGGTCAAGATTGTGGACGATGTGGATGATGTGCTGCTGAGCAGTCAGGAGGGCATCATCATCCGTCTGCACGCCAACGAGATCCCGCTGCAGAGCCGCTACGGCTCCGGCGTGCGGGTGATGCGCTTGGGTGAGAACGATAAGGTGATGGTACTTGCCCGCACCGACCACGACGACGAGGCCCAGACCGAGCAGATCGACACCTCTGATGCCGATGCCGAACCCACCGCAGAGCAGCTTGCCGCCATGGAAGCTGCGGATGCTGCCGCCGCTGCAGAAGCCCCCGGAAGCAGACGATAAGGGCGAAGAGTAAACCTTGAAAACACAATAAGATTTGAAAGAAGCCGCCGCGCAAGGATTTCTGCACGGCGGCTTCTTTTTCAAATCCATCCAAACCATGTATAAATAGAAATAGCGTGTGAGGAATAAAAAATAAACACAGAAAGTGGTTTAAGGAACATGACAGAGCAAAAAAATACCACCGAGATCAGCATCATCGTGCCGGTGTATAAGGTGGAAAAATACCTGAACGAATGCATTG
>ENA-OQAX01000048-OQAX01000048.1-human-gut-metagenome-genome-assembly--contig:-NODE-48-length-22432-cov-2.481865_pt1 | contig 22432 bp, 37 predicted proteins | sample MGYA00242741_ERZ504539 | MGnify/ENA primary metagenome ERZ504539 (study PRJEB26092, sample SAMD00036277) | human gut metagenome | host: Homo sapiens | study: EMG produced TPA metagenomics assembly of... | reverse complement strand
AGGTGCTGACCCTCTCGGCCAAATCGTGGAGGAAAACCATCTCACCACCATGATGATCACCCACAACATGAAGGATGCCATTAAGTATGCGACCGCCTGATCATGATGTACGAGGCCATATCATCTATGATGTTTCCGGTGAGGAAAAGAAGAACCTGCACGTCTCCGACCTGCTGGCAAAGTTCCAGATCGCCAGCGGCGGCGAGTTTGCAAATGACCGCATGATTCTGTCCTGATAAATTACAAGGTTAAAATGCAAAGCGCCTGTCCCGGAAAAACCGGGACGGGCGCTTTTTATGTATGTTTACCAATTCAAGAGCAAGGCGGTTAACTGGAGTTTTTGAGAGATGATTTTCTTTACATCTTTTGAAGAATGCGGGGCACCGTCCTGAATTGCAAAGAGGAACAGCGAGTAAAGTTCATTATATTTTGGAATAGCCATTTTTTCAAACCTCACACCTTGGAAAAGCTCAGCACACATTCGCAATGCCGTGTTCTTGGAAACAGATCCACCGGCTGCACCTTCTCTGCGTGATATCCATTTTGTTCCAGCCATGCAGCATCTCTTGCGGCGGTGGCGGGGTTGCAACTGACGTAGACCACCCGGCGGGGGAGACATGCGCACGACAGCGGAAAGGGTGGCTTCGTCGCAGCCCTTGCGGGGAGGGTCCAGCATTACGATGTCCGGGTGAAGGCCCTCAGCGGCAAGGCGGGTGGCGGCCTGACCGGCATCTGCGCAGAAAAATCGGCTCTTTGCGGCCACATCTGCACCCATGCGGGCAGCGTTGAGCCTTGGCACTTTCAATGGCTTCCGGTACGATCTCCACACCGATCAGCTCACGCAGTGCGCTGCCATGGAAAGACCAATGGTGCCCATGCCGCAGTAGAGGTCCAGCAGCAGGTCGTCCGGGGTAAGCTGAGCATACTGGGCGGCAATGCCGTAAAGCTGCTCGGCAGCAAGGGTATTGACCTGATAGAAGGAAAGCGGGCCAAGCTGCACCGGAACACCGCACAGGGTGTCTTCAATATACCCCGGGCCGTACAGAGTGTGGGTCTCGGTGCCAAGAATCACGTTGGTGTTTTAGCATTTACATTCAGCTAGGATCGTGGTGATCTCTGCAAATTGAGCTTTCAGCCGGGTGCAAAGCTCTTCAGCGGAGGGCAGCTTGGCACGGGTGCAGACAAGGCAGACCATGATCTGGCCACTGTGAGCGCCGCGCCGCAGAAAGATATGACGCACAAGGCCCCTGCCGGTCTCCTCGCTGTACGGCTGGATGCCCTTTTCTGCAAAAAGCGCACAATGCGTTGCCGATCTCATTCAGCACACCGGGCTGCAGGCGGCAGTCCGGGCAGGGGACGATGCGGTGGGTGCGCCCGGCGTAGAAGCCGATACAGGGCTTACCGCTTTTGTCTACGCCCACCGGGAACTGCACCTTATTGCGGTAGCGGTTCACTTCCGGCGAACCCACAATGGGCAGCACAGGCACATCCAATCCTCCGATGCGGGCAAAGGCATCTGCAACATTCTCCTGCTTGGCGCGCAGCTCGGCAGCATAGTCCAGATGCCGCAGGCTGCAGCCGCCGCAGGGGCCTGCCACGGCACAATCCACCGGGATACGGTCCGGCGAAGGAGTGAGCACCTCGTCCAGAATACCGAAGGCGTAGCGCTTGCAGTCCTTAACGATGCGCACCCGGGCTTCGTCGCCGGGGGGCGGCACCGGGAATAAACACGGTCTCACCGTCGGGGGCTGTGTGCTACGCCGCTGCCATCGCTGGAAAGACGCTCTACGCGCAGGGTGAGAACCTGATTTTTCTGTAAGGGCATGAAGGGTCTCCTTTACTGGTGGTCGGGGCCGTCGGCGGGAGCATCAGCCTGCGCCGCAAAATACTTGCTGGGCGGCACGCCCTTGGCGCGCTTGAATACCCGCGAGAAATAGAACTGGTCAAAGAAGCCTACCGACACCGCGACCTCGGCAATGGAAAGGTTGCCTGCGCGCAGCAGCTTGCAGGCTTCGTTGATGCGGTATTCGGTAAGATAATCGATGGGGCTTTTGCCTACGTTCAGCATGAACACGCGGTACAGGTGACTGCGGGAGACACCTACGCTTTTTGCCACATCATCAATGGAAATATCGTGTGAATAATTGAACTGGATGTACTTGATGGCGTTGAGCACATACTGGCTGGAAGAGGAAGCCGTGTGCGGTTTGCCAGCGCTGGTCTCCTTCATCAGAGAAGCGATGAAGAGATAAAGGTAGCCCACCATGGCGGCTTCATCCTGCGGCTGCAGCCCGCGGGAGGAATAAATGTTGGCCAGAGCAGCACGCATCCCATCGGGGTCGTGGGTGTGATGCACCGGCGAGTCGTCGGTGAAGGGGAGCTGCGCGGCCAGTTTGTGGGCACACGCACCGTTGAAGCCTACCCAGCTGTACTCCCAAGGCTGCTGCTCATCGGCAGTATACCGGATCAGCTGGCTTGGCCGGGCAAAAAACAGCTGGCCCTGGCTCACTTCCCAGGTGCGTCCGCCCACCTCGAATACGCCCTTGCCGGAAAGTACCAGATGGATCAGGTAATGGTCGCGGATACCCGGCCCCCATGTTTGGCCCGGAGCACAGCGTTCGATGCCGCAATTGAAGATGGAAAGCTCAATATTATTGGTATAATTTTGTTTGAAGGATTGCTTATATACATCTGCCATAGCCGCGTTTCCTCCGCTCTGTCACGTTGCGGGCAGCTTTGTGCCCGATCTTTGGTATAGTATACCACACATCTGCCCGCAAATTCAACAAAAGTACATCTTATTCTTTGAACTGGGTGCCAAAATTCGCGTTTTTTTCAGCGTTGGAAATTGAAAAAAGCGGTTGATGCATTACAATAGACGTAACAAACCCATCTATCCCAAAGCAGCATATTGAGGGAGGAATCGTTATGGCAAACAGTGCGCAGCTCCGAAATGAGATCGCGGCGGGCAAATGGGACGATAAGCTCCGGGCACTGTATGGCGATGCGGCGCAGGAGATCTGTCGGCAGCGGGCACGCTACTGTGCTGCGCTGGAACAGTTTGAGCTGTACTTTGGGCCGGGCAGGCAGGTGCAGGTTTATTCGGCACCGGGCCGCGCAGAGCTGGGCGGCAACCACACCGACCACCAGCACGGTTATGGCCTTGCGGCGGCTGTCACGCTGGATCTTGTGGCCGTGGCTGCGCACAATACAGACGGCTACGTGCGGGTCAAATCCCGCGGGTTCAACAAGCTGGATGTGATCGACCTGACCGTGGAGGGGCCGCAGGAAGGGGAGAGCACCCACTCGGCCAGCCTGATCCGCGGCATTGCCGAGGGCTTCCGCGCGGCAGGCAAAGCGGTGGGCGGTTTTGATGCATACACGGCCAGTGATGTGCTGCGCGGCAGCGGCCTTTCCAGCTCTGCTGCCTTTGAAATGGGCATGGCTGCCATCTGGAACGGAGAATATGGCTGCGGTCTGGCCCCGGCGGAGCTGGCAAAGATCTGTCAGTATGCGGAGAATACCTATTTTGGCAAGCCCAGCGGCCTGCTGGATCAGCTGACCAGCGCAGTGGGCGGCATTATCTTTGCGGATTTTGCAGACCCCCAGCAGCCGGTTCTGGAAAAGATCCACGCCGACGGCCTGCTGCCGCCGGGCATGAGCCTGTGCGTTACCGATACGCGCGACAGCCACAGCGAATTGACCGGTGAGTTTGCAGCCATCCGGCAGGAGATGGAGCAGATCGCAGCGTTTCTTGGCAAAAAGGTGCTGGGACAGGTGACGGAGAGCGCATTCTGGGCAGCACTGCCTGCGCTGCGCAAAGCCTGCGGCGACCGCGCGGTGCTGCGCGCCATCCACTATTTTGAAGAGAACGCTCGCACCCTTGCCCAGAGGGACGCGCTGCAGGCCGGGCAGTTTGCTGTCTTTGCAGCGCTGGTGCTGGAAAGCGGACGCGCATCCTTTGCGCTATGCCAGAATGTCTACTGCAGCACCGATGTGCGGCATCAGGGGCTTTCGGTGGCACTGGCGCTGAGCCAGAGTATCCTGCAGGGCAGCACGGGAGCTGGCGGATGCAGGGCGGCGGCTTTGCAGGCACCATTCAGGCGTATGTTCCCCAGAGCCTGCTGGAACGCTATCACAGCGAGATCGAGCGGATATTCGGCAAGGGCAGCTGCTACATTCTGCGTCTGCGGGAGCAGGGGGCAGTGAAAGTGATCTGAAAACAAAAACGCATCTGCAAGATTTTGCAGATGCGTTTTTTGCTATGCTTTATACTGCTGGGAAAGTTCAGAAAACCGGTTTCGGGCCGGGAGCGGACTGAGCCTGCTCTTTCTCTTCTTCCCGGCGCTGCTGATCCGAGATATACTGCACCATGTCCCGCTCCTCGTGGGAAAAATGGAACAGGTCTGCGATGGTATCGTAGGCGCTCACCACGAAGTTGAAGCCTGTCTTTACCACATTGAACAGCAGCATGGGCACAAAGGTGAAAGAAAGTGAGATCAATCCGCCGCTAAAGAAAAGATCGTCCAGACGCAGATTGCTGAAGAAAAGATCCAACGCATCGCCCAGCGGCCCGCCGCCGGAAATGCTGCGCAGCTCTTCTTCGGAAACAGAAATGTATGAATGCGGCATCTGAAGGTTTTTCATGGAGAAAGCTCCTTTCTGACAAGATCGTTCCGGGAATGGAATCAAACTCAGGCGGCAGCGGTTTCCTCGGCCTGAGCGGCATCAAAGCTCGGCATGGGGTTCACGATCTGATCGTAGATGCTTGTAACGGTACGAATGACGTTCATGACCTGCGAATAGACATAGACACCGGCCAGACCGGCAACGCCCACAGAAGCGATACGGCTCCAGGTGTTCATCTTATCCCAAGTGTGATAGAAGGTGCCGGACAGGCTCAGACCATTCGACAGACCGGACTGCACACGGCCTGCGATGTACCGGAAGGAATAGTTGGTCATCAGCACGAACAGGTTGATCGCTGCATTCTGGCAGAATGTAGCAAACTGATCGGTGTTGAAATAAAATATCGTGATTAAAGGCTGAGCCAAGGTAGATGGACTGACCGCCATCCAGATAGGTCATTTCCTCTTCGGAGATAACGGCATAGGAAGCCGGTAAAAGCATGGTATTCTGATTGGGATGATCCATGGTGGAAGAACTCCTTTCCGTAGTGGAATCTGCACAAAGGCAGACAATAATACTATCTGAATTGTAACATAACTGTGTCCAAATAACAAGAGCAGAGATGTGCAAAATCATGATACATTTGTGAATAAACTGTTACGGAAAGACGGTAAAATCACGGATGTCAGCCCAAAAATGTGCAATATGTCCATAATCTGGTCCTGAAAAAATGTTCTGTAGAAAAAGCAAAAGCGCCTGCACATTCCGGGTGCAGACGCTTTTATGGGGAGAAAATGATCGGGGAATTACTGTGCCCGTTCGTAGAGCACGGTCAGCTGCGCAATGTGTCCGGCCAGTGCTTCCGGCAAGGGACAGGTGAGCCGCCACTGCCAGTTGGAGCCTTGGGTGCTGGGAGTGTTGATGCGGGCCTCACTGCCCAGATGCAGCCAGTCCGCCAGAGGGATCACAGCGGTATCCGATACACTGGCAAGGCAGGCACAGATCATGGCCTCGGTCAGCTCTTCCGGCTGGCAGCGCAGGTAGCGGCAGGCATAGGCCACATCCTCGGCACTGGCGTTGGTACGCCAGCCTTCGGTGGTCACATTGTCGTGGGTGCCGGTGTACACCACGCTGTTGCGGTGGTAGGTGTGGGGCAGATAATTGCCGGATTCCCGGCTGTCAAAGGCAAACTGCATGATCTTCATGCCCGGGTAGCCGCTGGCAGAAAGCATGGCCTTGACCTCCGGGGTCAGGTAGCCAAGATCCTCGGCAATGATGCCGCCCTCGCCAAGGTTTTCGTGCATGGCGTTGATAAAATCGCGGTCAGGGCCTTTTTCCCAGTGGCCCGCCCCGTCGCCGTTTTGTTCCCGGCGGGAATGGAGTAATAGCTCTCGAAGCCGCGGAAGTGGTCGATGCGCACCACATCGTAAATGGAGGTGGCGTGCTTCATGCGCTGCTTCCACCACGCAAAGCCGGTGGCTTTGTGCGTGGGCCAGTCATACAGGGGGTTGCCCCACAGCTGGCCGTCTGCTGCAAAGGCGTCCGGCGGGCATCCGGCCACCTGGGTCAGATGCATTTCTCCGTCGGTCTGGAACAGCTCCGGGTGGGTCCACAGATCGCTGGAATCCGGGCTGACATAGATGGGAATATCGCCCACCAGACGGACGCCCTTGCCGTTGGCGTAAGCTTCAGGGCGTTCCACTGGGTGTAGAAGAAGAATTGCACCGCCTTGTAGTAATCCACCGCACCGGCGAGACGCTGTTTTGCGGCAGCAATGGCTTCCGGTTTGCGGCAGCGCAGGTCATCCGGCCAGTCGGCAAGGCCGGCCTGCCCCTGTTCGGCCTTGACAGCCATAAACAGGGCGTAATCCTCCAGCCAGAAGCTCTGCGCCTCGCAGAAGGCTTCATAAGCGGGGGAAGGGGAGGCCAGCAGACGATCCGCTGCTTTTTTCAGGACAACGGGCCGCTCGTTGTAGAGCGCGCCGTAATCGATGGGGCCTACAGGCCGTGCGGCGGGCACTTCATCGGCCGTCAGCAGACCGACGTCGGCCAGCAGGCGGTAGTCAATGAAGTAGGGGTTACCGGCAAAGGCGGAAAAGCTCTGATAAGGGCTGTCGCCGTAGCGGTGGGGCCGATGGGCAGGATCTGCCAGTAGGTCTGCTTTGCATCGGCCAGAAAATCCACGAATGCAAAGGCCTCTTTTCCCAGCGTACCGATGCCAAAAGGCCCCGGCAGACTGAAAACGGGCATCAAAATGCCGCTTGCACGCATAGTGTGCGCACCTCCTTAGCCCTTGACAGCACCTGCCACAACGCCCTCAATGATGTACTTCTGGCAGGTCATGTACAGGATGATGATGGGGATAATGGCAATGATGATGCAGGCCATCATGGGAGCCAGCTCCACACGGCCGTAGCCGCCGCGGAAGTACTGGATGGCCATGGGAATGGTGCGGTATTTCTTGATGTCCAGCACCAGAGTGGGCAGCAGGTAGTCATTCCACACCCACATGGTCTCGAGGATGGCGGTGGAGATCATGGTGGGCTTGAGGATGGGGAATACGACCTTGAAGAAGATCTGAATGGGGTTGCAGCCGTCGATCATGGCCGCTTCCTCAATTTCCATGGGCACGCTCTTCATGAAGCCGGTGAACATGAACACGGCCAGACCGGCACCGAAGCCCAGATAGATGATGCAGATGTTCCACGGGGTGTTCAGATTGAGCTGGTCAGCGGTCTTGGACAGGGTGAACATGACCATCTGGAAGGGCACGACCATGGAGAACACGATCAGCAGGTTCATGAACTTGCTCAGCTTATTGTTCACGCGGGTGAGGTACCAACCGGTCATGGAGCAGCACAGCAGGATCAGCACCACACTGGTAACGGTGATGACAAGGCTGTAGCCAAGGCTGGAAAGGAAGCCCATCTTGGTGACACCGTAAACGTAGTTGCTCAGGCCCGCAAAGGTCTCGGCGGTGGGCAGCTTGAACACGGTGGAGGTGGTAAGCTCGCCTCGACCTTCAAGCTGTTCAGCAGGATCAGCACGATGGGGTAGATCCACAGCAGACTCAGCAGCGTCATGATGACGGTGAGGATGTTATCCCACATTTTTTTCTGTTTAGGCATTACTGCTGCACCTCCTTGGAACGGGTAAAGTGGAGCTGGATCAGAGAAATGACCACGACGATCAGGAAGAACACCACAGCCTTCGCCTGACCAATGCCCTTCCACTGGGCACCGGAACGGCCATAGAAGGTGTTGTAGATGTTCAGGGCCAGCATTTCACTGGCGTTGGCGGGTTCGCCTGCGGTCAGGGCAACGTTCTGGTCGAACAGTTTGAAGCTGTTGGTCAGGGTCAGGAAGGTGCAGATGGTCACGCTGGGCATGACCATGGGAATTTTGATCTTGAACAGGATCTCGCGGTCGTTGGCACCGTCGATCTTGGCGGCTTCGATCAGGTCGCGGGCACGCTCTGCAGGCCGGCAACGTAAATGATCATCATGTAGCCGATCTGCTGCCAGCACATCAGGATGACCAGACCGACGAAACCGGCCTTGGCATCCAGCGCCAGCAGAGGTTTCTGCAGGTTGGCCAGCACACCGTTGAGCAGGATCTGCCAGATGTAGCCCAGCAGGATGCCGCCGATCAGGTTGGGCATGAAGTAGACGGTACGGAAGATGTTGGTGCCGCGGATGCCGCGGGTGAGCACCAGCGCAATGGCAAAGGCGCAGACGTTGATGAGCACGGTGGATACTACAGTGAACGCTGCGGTAAAGCCGAAGGCGTGCAGGAAGGTGGAATCCTGAAATACGTTGATGTAGTTCTGGATGCCCACAAAGGTGGTCTTGCTAACAGTAGTGAACCGCTGGAACGAAAGGTAAATGCCCCAGATGAAGGGCCAGATAAAGCCGATGATGAACGCGAGCAGCGTGGGCAGCACGAACACCGGCCAATATTTGCTGATGGCTTTTTGCATGATGTACCTCCTATATGCGGAGTGGTTAACAAAAAGGGGAGGCGGGGCGAACTTCTTCGCCCGCCTCCCTGTTCAGTTCTTTTTTATAGACCGATCAGGAGCTTAGCCGTTTGCCAGCTTGTATTCCTTAGCCCAGCCATCGACGAAGGCGGTCACAACGCCGTCCCAGTCGCCGGTGCCTGCTGCGTAAGCGGTCAGAGCGCTGCCCAGGCCGTTCTTCCACTCCTCGGAAGGCATGGTGGAGAAGCACCAGTCAACACTGGTCTTGCCGTCGGCCACATACTGGTTTGCAATGCCGATCAGGGGGTTGGTGGAGTCCTTAGCCTTCTTGAAGGGGATGACGAAGCCCATCTTGTCAGCCATCGCGCTGGTGCCGGCCTCAGAGGTGACACACCAGTACAGGAAGTCCAGAGTAGCCTGAATATCGGCATCAGAAGAGTTGTTGTTCACGCACCAGAAGTTCTCGGAACCGGTGCACAGGCCCTGATTCTCCTCGCCATCCACGCCGATGTAGATGGGCAGCATACCCAGGTTGTCGTCGCCCAGATCCTTCACGTCATTGTAAGCCCAAGTGCCGTTCTGGTAGAACACAGCCTTCTTGCCCACAAACTCAGCCACAGCGTCGTCGCCGGTCTTGGAAGCCAGCAGGGTGGGGTCACAGGTGGAATCGGTGATGTACAGATCCCAGATCTGCTTGTAGTTGTCCAGATAGGTGCCCTTGATGGCGTCGGTAGAGCTGATGCCGTCTGCCTTGTACTCGTAGTAGATGGGCAGGTTTGCCAGATGGGTCTTGAAGCGCCAGTCAGAAGAACCGTCCATGCCAGCGGAGGTGAAAGCACCGTCCACACCCAGCTCAGCCTTGCGTGCCTGAATATCGTCAGCAACCTTCTTCAGATCAGCAAAGCCCTTGATATCGTCCTGCGTGTAGCCGGCGGCGCTCAGCAGTTCCTTGTTATAGATGATGCCGTAGGTCTCGATGACATATGCGATGCTGGTAACAGCGTCGCCATCCTTCAGTGCGAAGGAATCGCTGGTCAGCTCACCGTACAGCTGGCTGCCGGACAGATCGTAGCAGTAATCCTTCCAGTTTGCCAGACCCACAGGGCCGTTCACCTGGAACAGGGTGGGAGCCTCGCTCTTCTCCATCTCGCTCATCAGGGTGGTCTCGTACTGGCCGGAAGCGGCGGTGACAACGGTCACAGGCACGCCGGTCTCCTTGGTGTACTCAGCGGCCAGATCCTGCCAATCCTGATCCTGCTCGGGCTTGAAGTTCAGGTAGTAGACCTTGCCGTCTGCCTTTGCAGCGGTGCTGGAAGCAGCGGTAGAACCGGCAGCAGAGGAAGCGGTGCTGCTGGAGGAGCCGCCGCAGGCAGCCAGACCCAGAGCAGCGGCGGAAACGCCAGCGGCCTTCAGGAAGTTACGACGAGTGATCATTTTCTTCATAATAAGTTCTCCTTCTTATTAAAAATAAACTATTTCAAAATCTCCGTCCCCTGACGGAGGGAAAACAAAATTTAAATCGCCCTTACGCTTTCGCCCTGCTGCAACTCCGGCTGCAAGGTGATGGTCTGGGCCGGTGCACCGTGCTCGATCTGCCGCACCAGCAACTCAATGCTCTGCAGCGAGATCTGTTCACTGGGCTGCACAACGGTAGTCAGAACAGGCACACAGTAACGGGACATCGTGATGCCGTCAAAGCCGATCACCGAAACATCCTCCGGCACCCGCAGCCCGCGCTCGCCAGCGCGCGGATGGCACCTAAGGCGATCACATCGCTCATGGCGAACAGGGCGGTGAAGTCGGCCCGGCGGGCCAGCAGGCTGTTCACGGCGTGATAGGCAGACTCAAAATCGTAGTTGGACAGGCCGTACAGCTTGTCGCTGAACAGGATGCCTGCGTCCTGCATCGCCTGCTGTGCACCCTCGCGGCGCATCACGCTGGGATAACTGGTGACCGGACCACCCAGCACTGCGATCTTACGATGCCCTTGCTGGATGAGGTAGTCCACAGCAGTGTAGGCTGCAGCGCGGTCATCCACGCCCACCATGGAAAGATTGGGAAAGTCCAGCTCGTCGGAGACCAGTGTGGTCAGCACCGAGGGGACTGTGATGTTGGCAAAGCCTTTTTTGAAGTTGGCTACGCTGCCGCCCAGAAAGATCATACCTTTGGGCTTGATCTCCCGCAGGATCTTTTCGGCGGCATCGATCTCGTTGGCGTTTTCATCCAAATAGGAAACGATGCCATTGTAGCCATACAGGGTGGCGGCCCGCTGCAGCTGGACTAAGAAGTCCGAGAAGAAGAGATTGCGGGTGCCTTTGACCACGAACACCAGACTGCGGGACTGCTGGATCTTCAGCTGCCGTGCATTGGTGTTGGGCACGAACCCGGCCTCCCGCATTACCTTGAGTACATGCTCCTTGGTCTCGGGCCGGACATCGGGCCGGTCGTTGATGACACGAGAAATGGTGCTTACCGAGCAGCCGCTGATCCGGGCAATGTCCTTAATGGTCAGATTCGGCATTTTGTCGGAGTACCTCACTTTCGGTAATAGATTCGGGAACGTTGTCGGGAACGTTTTCAGTGACTATAGTATGGCATAATTTGTATAAAAAAAATCAATAACCCAAAAGTGTTTTCGTGAAAAATTGCATAGCTTCTGAGCTGCTTTTTGTGCAGATTGAAATTGCGTACAAATCAAAATGTGCCGACAGTTCCGCAAATTCCCGGTACAAATCAGAAACAACCGGTAAAACCGTACCGATTTGTAACTTTTCAACATAGAGCAGTGGTTTTATAAAAGGAGAAAGAAAAAAACAATGCCCGGCAGATAACACAGCCTGCCGGACATTGCATGGTTTTGAAATGGTTTATCCGCTTTTTCAAAAATACGGGTGCTGATAGGGTTCGGGTTCCGGGCCGCAGTACAGGCCAAACGCATCGCAGATCCAGTAGCTGCCGTCCTCCATGGGCACGCGGCACCACTGGTGGCTGTACTGGTTCTCGTTCACATGCTCATATGGGATGCCCAGAATGTCCAGACACAGAGCGGTGGCCCGGGCACACCCGGCACAGGATGCTGTGCGCAGTACAAAATAACCGTAGGGGTCGTTGTAATGGTTGGCTTCCATAGAGTAAGCATGGAGCCATCATCCACCACCGCACGCAGGGCAGAGGCAATGCCGTAAAGCTGGTCTTCCCGGCTCATGAGCGCCAGCGGTGTGACCACCTTCAGCGCTTCCTGATATGCCTGCGCAAACTCCTCATCGGTGCATTTGCGCTTGAGAGACTTGTAGTGGGCCAGCTTGTTGATGGCCACCGGCGACCAGACGGAAGAAAACTGCGCTTCGGTCAAAGAAAGCTCGTCATCACCGGCAATGCCGTCCGCAGAAGGCTTGCGGCCTTCGTCAATGCCGTGATCCAGATAATGACGCAGCAGTGCACCCTCGTCATTGCCGCATACGGCCGCAACATCCGGATACTGTGCAGCGTAGTATGCTGCATCAAAGGTAGAAAGCGCAGCAGCGGAAAGACCGGTCTGTGCGGCCAGTAGCACACCGGCCGTCAGCGCCGCAAGTCTAAGATACCGTTTTTTCATGGCAAAAACCTCCTCAAAAAAGAATAAACGTCTCCTGAGCTCAGTATAGCACATCCGGGCCGGAGGGAAAAGACAAAAAAGCGCTCCCACCTTGTCATCGGTGAGAGCGCTTTGCTGATTGCTGATTATTTTGATTGAGTTGATTCTTTAAAGATTAGTCACTGACGTAGGGCATCAGAGCAACGTGACGAGCACGCTTGATGGCGATGGTCAGTGCGCGCTGATGATAAGCGCAGGTGCCGGTCACACGGCGGGGAATGATCTTTGCACGCTCAGAGACGTACTTACGCAGACGGGGCACGTCCTTGTAATCGATGGTGTCGATACGATCGACACAGAAGCTGCAAACCTTCTTGCGGCCGCGACGCATGGGGCGTGCGGGGCGAGAGCCTCGGTTCTTTCAAAAGCCATTGCTTATTACCTCCTATTGGATTTTTAACGGATTGACCGTTTCGTGTCAGAACGGCAGGTCGTCGCTGTCGTCGATGACGGCGAAGTCGTCTGCATTGCCGGCAGAGTAGCTGGGAGCTGCCTCCACAGCGGCCGGGCGGGCAGGCGCTGCGTTCTGGTAGGCGGGAGCAGAATGATTCTGATAATTTGCTCCGCCGCCTGCATTGCTGTTTTTGGAGCCTGCAAAGTTGATATTGTTGGCTACCACTTCCACAGCGGTGCGGTTGTTGCCGTTCTTATCCTGATACTGGCGGGTCTGAAGACTGCCTTCAATGGCGATCAGACTGCCCTTTTGGAAATACTTGCAAACAAACTCGGCCTGCTGACGCCATGCAACGATATCGATGAAATCGGCCTGACGCTGCTCGCCCTGACGCGCAAAATTGCGGTCACAGGCAATGCGGAAGCTGCACACATTGGTACCCTGCTGGGTGGTGCGCAGTTCGGGATCCGCCACAAGACGGCCCATGATGGCAACAACATTCAACATTTTACGGTCTCCCTTTCTGTCACAGAAGAATTACTCCTCGTGAGCAATGATCAGGCTGCGCATAACACCTTCAGTGATCTTGTACACACGGTCCAGCTCAGCAGGGAAGCTGGGCTCGCTGGTGAAGTCGATCACGGTGTAAACGCCTTCCTCCTCGTCGTTGATGGGGTAGGCCAGACGGCGCTTGCCCCACTCGTCGATGGAATCGATCGTACCGTTAGCCTCGATCAGGGACTTGAACTTACCAACCAGAGCGGCGGTAGCCTCCTCGTCGAGAGCGGCGCTGGTAATCAGCATGGTTTCGTACTTTGCCATTTTGTAGCACCTCCTTTTGGACTTAAGGATCCTGCAATCACAGGACCAAGGGTACACACAAAAACGCGGCATCGCGCCTTGTGTGCGGCGTGTCTGTTCAGACAGCAATTTATTATAGCAAGCTGTGTGGATTCTGTCAAGCTTTTTCCGAAAAAAGATATAATAAAAAAATTATTTTGATTTTTTGTGAAAGAGGAATATAATATAGTGGCTTTCAGAGGATGAACGGCAGGGCAGCCGGGGAACGGCCGTCTCTCTGCTCTCTGTTATCCATCTTCGGAAGGAATGTATATATGGTTCTGGGAATTTTATAGTAAAGGAAGGATTCTTTGTGTATTCGGTTTTCCGTAACCTGGCAATCATCATCCTCAGCGCAAAGTTCTTTGGCCTGGTGGCCCGCAAGTGCAAGGCCCCGCAGGTGGTGGGTGAGATCCTTGCCGGTTTGATCATCGGCCTGTGTGCTGAATCTGGTGCAGACCAGTGATGCCATCTCCACCTTTGCGGAGATCGGCGTGGTCATGCTGATGTTCACCACGGGCTTGGCACCAATCTGAAGGAACTGATCAAAGCCGGCCCCATCGCCACCCTGGTCGCTGCGTGGGCGTAGCCGTTCCGCTGGTGGGCGGCACCCTGCTGTACAGTGCGTTCTACGGCTTCTCTGCCGTGGGCAGCCCTGAGTTCTACCGTGCCTGTTCATCGGCACCATCATGACGGCCACCAGCGTGTCCATTACGGTGGCGACCTGCAGGAGCTGGGCCACCTGAAGAGCTTTCTCGGCACCACCATCGTCAGTGCCGCCGTCATTGATGATGTCATCGGCATCGTAGTCCTCACCTGCGTGCTGGGCGCAAGCTCCGGCACCGGCACGGGTCTGGGCAAGGTGCTCATCAATACGGTGCTGTTCTTTGCCACTGCCGTGGGCGTGGGCGTGTGGCTCACTTTGCTATGACATGGCTGGACAAGCGCAATCCCCACACCCAGCGCATCACCATCGTGAGCATGGCGTTCTGCTTTGCCATGGCCTACATCGCCGAGGAATACTTCGGCATTGCAGATATCACCGGTGCCTATATCGCCGGTATCGTTCTGTGCACCATGGACGATGCCCCCTACGTGGAGCGCCGCGTGGATATCAGCAATTATATCATTTTTGCGCCCATCTTCTTTGCATCCATCGGCTTGAAGACCGACATCAGCGGCCTGACGCCGGAAATCTTCCTGTTCTGTGTCTGCTTCGTCATTGTAGCACTTATCACCAAGATCATCGGCTGCGGCCTTGCGGCCAAGATCTGCCGCTTCAACTGGGGCGACTCCCTCAAGATCGGCGTTGGCATGATGACCCGCGGCGAGGTGGCGCTGATCGTGGCCCAGAAGGGCCTGGATGTCGGCGTGGTGGACTCGGTCTACTTTACCGCTGTGATCCTGCTGATCGTGGTGTCCAGTGTGGCAACTCCGCTGGTGCTGAAGGCACTCTTTACCAAGATGCCGCCGCAGAAGCACCCCAGTCAGGTAAATGGGTAAACAATAAAAAAGATCCTCCGACAGGTCTGCCGGAGGATCTTTTATTTTCAGGATAAGTTACAGTGTCTTGCAGAACTCCTTTAGGTAAGCGCGGAATTCTTCGCCGATCTCCGGATGCTGCAGGGCCAGCTCCACCTGAGCTTCCACCACCTTGAGCTTGTTGCCCATGTCGTAGTGCTTGCCGGTGAACTCTACGGCCGTCATGCCGCCGCGGGTGCGGGCATACTCGGCCATGGCATCGGTCAGCTGGATCTCGCCGCCTGCGCCGGGCTTGGTGTGGGCAAGGATATCGTAGATCTCCGGGGTCAGCAGCACGCGTCCCAGAATGGAGTAGTTGCTGAACTCCTGTCCCTTCTTGGGCTTCTCGATCATGTCGTCCACAAAGAAATAGTTGTCGTGGATGGGGGTGGTCTTCAAGCTGCAGTACCGGCTCACATCTTCCCATGGCACTGCGGAAACGCCTGCCGCCGGGCGGCCGAACTCCTCGTAGGCGCGGATCAGCTGAGCACAGACCGGGTCCTCGCCCCAGATCACGTCGTCGCCGTAGATGACAACAAAGGGATCATCGCCGGTGAAGGCCTTGGCGGTGTTCACAGCATGGCCCAGACCCAGCGTCTGCTTCTGGCGCACAAAGAGGATGTTTGCCATGTTGGCGATGCCAAGGCACTCTTCCAGCGCCTTTTCCTTGCCGGGCTTTGCCAGCTTTTCTTCCAGCTCAGGGCTGCGGTCAAAGTGATCCTCGATGATGCTCTGGTTGCGGCCCAGAATGATGAGGATATCGGTGATGCCGGAACGGACGGCCTCTTCCACCAGATACTGGATGGCGGGCTTGTCCACGATGGGCAGCATGCCCTTGGGCATGGCTTTGGTGGCGGGCAGCACGCGGGTGCCAAGACCGGCGGCAGGGATGACGGCTTTGGTGACTTTCTTCATCATGATCCATATTCTCCTATTACTATTTTGAAATCCGCAATGCCAGCCTTTGCAGGCGGCATTGCAGATCAGAGCATCCCGGCCAAAGCGTCCAGATTCGGACCCATCAGCACGGTAGCGCAGGCACCCAGCACCATCAGCAGTACAAAGGCACCGATCACACCGGCGATGCTCACGCCGCCCTGCGCAGACAGGACCGCACGGCGCTGGGCAGCGTCCGGGAACTCGGCACGGATGCGGCGGATGCGCTCGGCTGCGCTTTTGCGGTACAGCCACTTGGCGTACAGGGTGCGCAGCATCACCAGCGCAAAGCTAAACACCGTCATAATGCGGGAAAGCACGACAATGGCAGTGCTGCTGATGCCCGCAGTGAGCGGACTGCCGGTGGCCTGCATCATGCTCAGCAGGGTGGGCAGGGCCACCACCAGCTCTGCGGCCAGAAAACCAAAGGCCGGCTTCCACGCTTTGCGGTAGAAGAAATAGAACGGGCCGAACACCAGCGCCGAGAAGCACATGGAAATTTTGGTGGTGCTGCAGCTGCATCCGGCTGTAATCGTTCAGGTAGACGGGCGGCGCCTTGCCAATATAATCGTTCCAGTCGCTGTAAGGGATGCCGTCGATCAGCTCTTCCTTGCCAAAGGCCGCCTGCACGTTACGGCGGGTGGGCTCCTCCACCTCTGCTGATACTGGCGGTAAAGGTCGTTGTAATCAAAGCGTCCGTCTGCGTCGGTGCCGGGCTGGCTCTGGGTGGGCGGCTCCGGGCACTGGCTCTCCGGCGGAAGAACGGCACCGCAGCAGCGGCAGCGCTCTTCGGTGCGCAGGGTGCGCTCACCGCAGCTGGGGCAGGTGCGCAGAGCATCGTCTTTGTACGGGAACGTCCATTCATAGCCCGCGCATGGGCGGGGGTGTGGATGCAGCGGCCAAGCTTTTCGTAGCACTCGCGGTGATAGGGTGCGCCGCAGTCCGGGCAGACCACGATATCATCGGTCAGCGCCAGCGGTCTGCCGCAGCCTTCACAGGGACAGCCATAATATTTCGGCATGATTTCCTCCTGTTGTATGGTTCATACTGGTATTATACTCCCCTGAAAGAGAAAAGAAAAGGTGAAAATCTTCAAAATTCCAGCAGGATAATCCATTTACCCCTTTACTTTAGCATAGATTCTCGGTATACTAATGAAGTATCTGTGTATAAACTGTGTCTTTTGGCAAGTACAAAGGACTTTATCTTATTTATCATTTCGAGAGGGATTTAGAGAATGATCACGATTGACGAACTGAAGGTGCAGCTTGCCGATTACGGCAAGGCGGTCAAGGACTTGGAAGAAGCCCTTGCCATTGATGCCTCCCGCAAGCGCGTGCAGGAGCTGGAGCACACCATGAGCCGCCCCGGCTTTTTATGATGATGCAGACCTGAGCAAGAAGGTCTTTGACGAAGTGGGCGACCTGAAGGGCAAGCTGAGCCGCTTTGAAAAGCTGCAGGGCCTGTACGATGATGCCGAGACCATGCTGGAAATGCTGGATGAAGAATACGACCCCGCCATGATCCCCGAAGCAGAGGAGTCTGTGAACGCTGTGGGCAAGGCAGTGGATGAGCTGCAGCTGATGACCATGCTGAACGGTGAGTACGACCACAGCAACGCCATCCTGACCTTCCATGCCGGTACCGGCGGCACCGAGGCACAGGATTGGGCCGAAATGCTGTACCGCATGTACAACAAGTGGGCTTCCAACCACGGCATGACCGTGGAGGTTCTGGATTATCAGGACGGTGATGAAGCCGGCATGAAGAGCGCCTCCATGATGGTGAAGGGTGCCAACGCCTACGGCCTGCTCAAGAGCGAGAACGGTGTGCACCGTCTGGTGCGCGTGTCGCCCTTTGACGCCAACGCCCGCCGCCAGACCAGCTTTGCTTCGCTGGAAGTGATGCCCGAGCTGGATAACACCATCAGGTGGATATCCGCCCCGAGGACATTGAGATGCAGGTGTACCGTTCCTCCGGTGCAGGCGGCCAGCACATCAACAAGACTTCTTCCGCTGTGCGTCTGATCCACAAGCCCACCGGCGTCGTGGTCAGCTGCCAGACTCAGCGCAGCCAGTTCCAGAACCGTGACTACGCCATGGAAATGCTGAAGGCAAAGCTGTATCAGATCGCAAAGCAGCAGCACATGGATAAGATCGACGACATCAAGGGCGTGCAGAACGAGATCGCATGGGGTCACCAGATCCGCAGCTATGTGTTCATGCCCTACACCATGGTCAAGGATCACCGCACCAACTACGAGACCGGCAATGTGGATGCCGTGATGGACGGCGATCTGGACGGTTTCATCTTCGCATACCTCAAGGCTGCAAGCCGCGGGGAACTGCAGGATACCTGATCTTGAACGTATAAAATGCAAAGGCCGTGCTTCCTTTTTATGGAGGCACGGCCTTTTTTTGTGCTCTTACGCCAGATCGGGCAGAATGGTGTCCCAGAGATTTTCCTCCTGCCGCAGGGCGTTGAAGCAGCAGTCCAAGTACATTTTGTTTGCCGCTGCAAGGATCGTGCTGCGCAGAAGCAGCTTTTCATCTGCGGCATCCACGGCAGGGTCGCGGATCTCCCTGGTGCAGCCGAATACGAACGGCAGGCAGTTTTCCATCTCGTCGCAGAAGTAGTCGTAAGCTGCCCCGGCGGAACAGTGCGCCCGCTGCATTTTGAACAGGGCATCGATATTTCCATCGAAAGAACGGTCTTGGAGACTGCAATGTACATCAGGGATGCGATCTGATCGCGGGCGTACTTCTTGCGCACCGGGTGGGACAGAATGCCCTTTTTAACGTAGTTGCTGACCATGGAAGAGGTGAGCTCCACGCCGCAGAAGGTGCGGAAATAGCTGTTGACGTACTGCACGGTCTGGTCAAGATAAAGCCCCATCTGCGGGAGATCGGCGTACCGGGGCAGGGCAAACCCGGCGGCGCAGGCCGCAACGCGGCATTTGGTTTCAGTTTTCATATCGTAAGCAGTTTTCTAAGGTTGGTGCAGCAGGGCTGCGCGGGATACAGAAAATGGTTTTCTGGCGGTATTATAGCGCAAATCGGTTCTCTGGTCAACGGATTTTTAAAACTTTTGAAAGAATGTAACAAAATCCCTTGACAGGTTTTTTGAAAAAACTGCTATGATGTCTGCAGTGAACCGAAAAACCATGCAGGCAGAAGTGCGTGTAAGGCACGGAAAATAAAAAATGACCTGCTATCACAAAATAGATTTGGAGCGTGCATTTTTATGAAAACCAAGATCGTTGTGGATTCTTCGTCCAGCCTGTATGCCCTGCCGGGCGTGGATTTTGCCTGTGTGCCGTTGAAGATCGTCACGGATGAACAGGAATATCTGGATGACGGTACTCTGGATGCTGTGGGCATGGCCCGGTCTCTGCGTACTTACAAGGGCAAGACCAGCACCTCCTGCCCCAATGTGGCAGACTGGCTGGCTGCTTATGAGGGTGCGGAGCAGATCTTTGTTGCCACCATCACGGGCACACTGTCCGGCAGCTACAATGCTGCACTGCTGGCAGCGGAAGAATACAAGGAAACGCACCCGGAGGCCCGTGTTTTTGTTTCTGGACAGCCTGTCCGCCGGGCCGGAGCTGCGTCTGCTGGCAGAGCGTCTGCGGGATCTCGTCCGGATCGGGATGGAGTTTGACGAGATCTGCGAGGCGATCCTGGCTTACCACAAGCACACACATCTGCTGTTTTCGTTGGAATCGCTGGCCAATCTGGCCCGCAATGGCCGTGTGAAGCCTGCTGTTGCCGCTGTGGCACGGATGCTGGGCATCCGGGTCATTGGTCAGGCCAGTGAGAGCGGCGAGCTGGAGGTGCTGTGTAAGACCCGCGGCGAGCACGGTGCACTGGAGCGCATCGTGCTGGAATTGAAGGATCACGGCTTTACCGATGGTAAAGTGCACATTGCCCACTGTGATAACCCGGAAGCTGCCAACGCCTGAAGCTGATGATCCACGCGGTGTTTGCAGGGGCGCAGGTGGATGTGGCCAGTGCGGCGGCTGTGCAGCTACTACGCTGAGCAGGGCGGCCTGATGGTGGGCTATGAGGACGGAAAAACAGAGTAAAAGAGTTTTTGATATTGCAAGCAAGCCGGGCCTGCGGGTCTGGCTTGCTTTTTTTTGAACAGCGCAAAACTTGAAAAAGTTGTAAAACCGCGCTATACTTACACATAATTATAAATGGGAAAGGAGGGCAGGCCCATGCTTTTTCGTTCACCGGTCGTGCGCTTTTTCAGCCGCATTCTGAACCGCGTCACTATCACGGTTGCATTGGTGGCATTGCAGCTGCTGTGGCTGTGCTGGGTGGCGTTTGCCATCACCACCGGCACGGGCCGCGTGTGGGTGAACGGCCTGCTCAACGCACTGAGCCTGCTCATCGTCCTGTACCTTGTGCGCAAGGATGAGAACAGCGCCTACAAGGTGGGCTGGATCGCGCTGATCGGCATTCTGCCGCTGCTGGGCGGTGCGCTGTATCTGGCCTTTGGCAACAAACGCCCGGCCAAGCGTCTGCGCCTGAAAATGCAGGCGGTGGAGGATGCCCACAAAAAAGACCTTGTACAGGAGCCGGGTGTGCTGGAAGGTCTGGATGCCCGCGAGCAGGGGCAGAGCCGATATGTGGCAAAGTACGGCCCCTATCCGGCGTGGCAGAACACTCGCACGCAGTATTTTGCCTGCGGCGAAGCCATGTATCCGCAGCTGCTGGCCGATCTGGAAAAGGCTGAAAAGAGCATCTTTCTGGAATTTTTCATCGTGAGCCACGGCTGCATGTGGAACGGCATTGAAAAGATCCTGCGCCGCAAGGCTGCGCAGGGCGTGGATGTGCGCCTGATCTACGATGATTTTGGCAGTCTGCTGGGTCTGCCCGCCGATTTCATCGTGCGCATGGAGCGGGCGCACATCCGCTGCATCCCGTTCAACCCGGTGGTGCCGCTGCTCTCGCTGGTGATGAACCACCGCGACCACCGCAAGATCGTAGTCATTGACGGTACGGTGGCCTACACCGGCGGCGTGAATCTGGCAGATGAGTATATCAATGCGGAGCAGCGCTTTGGCTACTGGAAGGATGCAGCCCTGCGTGTGGAAGGCGATGCCGCGTGGAACTTTACGGTGATGTTCCTCAACTTCTGGAACGCCTTCCGCCCCAGCGAGACGGATTATGATGCATTTCGCCCCATGCCGCTGGTGCCGCCGGTATCGGACGGCATCGTGCAGCCCTACGCGGACAGCCCGCTGGACGAGGAACCGATGGCCGAGACGGTGTACCTGAACATCCTTGCGCAGGCACAGCGGTACGTTTATATCTACACGCCCTACCTTGCCGTGGGCGAGGAAATGCTGGACGCACTGAAAAACGCGGCCAAGCGCGGGGTGGACATCCGGCTGGTGCTGCCGGGCATCCCGGACAAAAAGCTGGTGTTCCGGCTGAGCCGGTCGTACTATCTGCCGCTTTTGAGCAGGTGTACGCATTTACGAATATCGCCCGGCTTTCTGCATGCCAAGTGCTGGGTAAGCGACGATGTAACTGCCGTAGTGGGCAGCATCAACATGGACTACCGCAGCCTGTTCCTACACTTTGAGTGCGGTGTACTGCTGCAAAAGAACAGTCAGGTGGCAGTTCTGCGGGACGATGTACGGGCCACGCTGCCGCAGTGCCGCGAGATACAGGTGACGGAATGCCGCACCAGCCTGCCCGGCACGGTGCTGGACAGTGTGCTGCGGCTGCTGAGCCCCTTGATGTGATAAAAACTCCCTTTCCGGGTAAACTAGCCCAAAAGCCTCTTTACGATGGGGGCAGGAAAGGGAGCGTTTTATTATAATGAAAAAGATACCTCGCATGATCCTGGGCTGCACGCTGGCGGCAGCTCTGGCCCTGACCGCCTGCAGCCGAAGCGATTCCGGTTCCTCCGGCAGCATGAGCACGAGCATGGGCGCAGCTCATCGCAGACGGGGCAGGCGGGCCAGAACGCCGCATACCGCACCGGCCTTGGCATCCTGACCGAAGCGTCTGATCAGGAACGCGCGGGCAAGATCGATACCATCGCAGCTGCCGTTCTGCTGGATGCCGAGGGCAGGGTGGCAGATGTGATGCTGGACGAGGTGGAGATCTCGGTCACGGGGGACAGCACCGGCAAGGTGACGATGCCCACCGACAATCGCACCAAGCGCCAGAAGGGCGATGATTACCCGCTGGCGGCGGTGTCCTCGCTGAAAAAGGGCTGGGCAGAGCAGGCGGATGCCTTTGGCAATATCTACCGGCAAACCCCGGATGAGGTGAAGAAGCTTGCCACCGACGATGACGCAAGCCGAAGGATGCTGACCTGCTCTCCACCTGCACCATTGCGGTGGACGGCTATCGGGATGCTGTGGTGCGCGCCTGCGAGAATGCAAAGCAGTCGGCTCGGCCCGCGGCGACCGCGCTGTGCTGGGCGTGTCGGTGCGCAATGACACCAAGGAACTGACCGCCGACGATGACCACGATGTGA
>ENA-OQAX01000047-OQAX01000047.1-human-gut-metagenome-genome-assembly--contig:-NODE-47-length-22491-cov-8.097389_pt1 | contig 22491 bp, 20 predicted proteins | sample MGYA00242741_ERZ504539 | MGnify/ENA primary metagenome ERZ504539 (study PRJEB26092, sample SAMD00036277) | human gut metagenome | host: Homo sapiens | study: EMG produced TPA metagenomics assembly of... | reverse complement strand
ATAATTGGCTATTGAGCGATTCTCCAATAGTGCTAATGTGTCGTAGTCTTCGCCGTTGAGCATCATCGTCCTACCTGAATAGTTGTCCACAATTTTACGCATCATTACCGTTTTACCAAACACGGCGAGCACCAAAATCAGTACTGCTTTATTGGGCGCGATTCGTGCTGTTAATCTTCTCTTGAAGTATTCTATTTACTGTTTCCATACCTTATAAAATATAATGCAAAGATAATCATATTTTTTTAATTGGCGAATTTTACAAAAAAAACGGGCTATTAAATGGCGATTTTTACAACCACAATCTTATGGAAGTTGTTTCATTGTTTTTAGTAATGATATATGTTCATACTATGATGACTCAATAATTTACCAGACATACGTTTCTGAAATTTGTCCTTATAGGAATGAAAAACTCACATATATTGTGCTAATTAATATATAATTAAATGAAAATAAAAAGACAGGATACGAGTATTCCTGTCTTCTCATATGTAATGGATATTTTTTTATTTTCTCATCCGCTCCAACTCCTCATCACGCAACATTCTCTCGTTCAGTTTTTCCTGCATCCTGTCAATGAAATAGGTGCGGCTTTCGTTCTTCCGGCGTTTGATATCAGTGTAGAAGCGGTAGCAGTCTTTAGAATCAACCCCGAATATCTTATAGAGAAGTGGGGCGAGCTGTTTGAGCGGCATATTGCCGTTGTTGATGCAGCCCATCACGTCTATGCCGTAGATAAGTTCCACGAGGTCGATGGCATTGCCCGTCCATTGAAGAAGGCTGGCGGTGGTTTCTGTTGCGTTGTTGGCGGATATTAGTGGTGGCACTTGGGGCGTGGCAAGGAATTTCTGCATCTTTCTTACGAAAGACAGAGCCTTGCTGACGTAGGCGGCAATCTCTCTTTTTTCTTCTGACAGATTACGTACGGGATGGTGCTGCAACTCGATTTCGATGTAGGCAAGCGCGATGACGGTAAGGTTCATGTCCATGCCGCCGTTGCACAGTTCGATCACTTGGGTGGCGAAAGCCGTGTATGCCGTTTCCATATTGCAGTCGCCGGCTTCGTTTATCAGGCGGAAAAAGTCGGTTTCCGCCAGCAAGAAATAATTCATGGTTCTGTCAATTTTGAAAATTACACTTTGTTTTCTGCGTGCGCACATGAATATAATTGGCAAAAAAACGCGGCAGAAAATAAAAAATCCAACACTCAATTTTACAAAGTGCTGGATTTCAGAGGTATAAAATTCAGTATTTTTTCACAAGGACAAATTATCTCCGACTTAAATTGTTTGTAATCGGAACATTTATTCTATTCCTGAAAATAGAAATGTATGCTTGCCGCACATTTTGGCTATCTTGCTTTTTTATCAAGGATATAGATAATGCGACATACACCGTTGGGATAGCTTTTCAAAGAGGAAAGCGTCCAGTGTTGCTCTGGCAGAGCCGACTTAAAAAAATGTCGTCCGCTTCCGGATATGAAAGGAACGGTGTATAGTATGATTTCATCCACAGCGTGCATCCGCAGCAGTCCGTTTATATAGTCTGCCGTGTCCGGTGTGGCTTCCGCGAGGTAACGGATGTTTGTGCAGTCTTTTCTCCATTCGTGCAGCATTGAAATGGAATAGTCCGGTGTCACACGGTAAAAGGCTTTCTTCCTGATTTCATCAAGACCGCAACGGTCAAGGCACAAATCCTGATGTGCTTTATCATATAACTCTGAAGAAAGACATCCGTCCATCGTCAGTACGGCGAGAATCTGAACTTTACCCATAATCGTTTCCTTTCGTTAGGCAAGGGTAAAAAAGTAGCGTGCAATTCACACTACCTTCAAGCGATGGCTCTGGTAAAGCCTTTACGGAGAGTACGTGAATGCACGCTATGCGTAAGCATAGCATAAGCATCACGCAATCGTCTCCGTAGTTCCAATTTACCAGATTTTCGCTTGAAACGCCTTGCGGTCTTATCCTATATGTTGGCGGCGAAAAGCTCCTGCCAATCGCCGTTTTTCTCAAATGTTATGCAAAGATAGCCAAATTCAGTGAATTACGGGCTATGATTGCTTGAATTTATATTTAAGTCCATACTCTTCAAGTTTGCTGTATAGTGTTGTCCTGCCTATGCCGAGCAGTTCTGCGGCGACACTCCGGTTGCCGTTTGCCTGTTTCAACGCACGCAATATCCGCTCCTTATCCTCCGCGTCATTGCGCAAGGCGAAGCTGACAGTAGAGGTCGGTTTCGTCACGGCAAGTTCCAGATGCTCTTTCATGACAACACCTTCCTGCGCCTGCAATACAGCACCCATAACTTTCTGCCGAAGTTCCCGCACGTTGCCCGGCCATGCGTGTGTCAGCAACGCTTTACGTGCTTCGGAACTGAACCCGCTCACGCTACACTCCAGCTCTCTGTTTGCCATATCACGGAAGAACTCTGCCAGCGGCATAATGTCTTCTTGACAGTCACGCAACGGAGGAACGGTTATCCCGAAGTCGTGCAGGCGGTACAGAAGATCCTGCCGAAAACGCTTTTCATTCACCGATACCTCCAAATCTTCATTGGTAGCAGCGATGATGCGGACATTGAAATTCCGGTCTGCCTTGTCTCCGACCGGGCGATACCGCCTCTCCTGTATGGCACGGAGCAACATCTGTTGGGTTTCCAACGCGAGGTTTCCTACCTCGTCCAGAAACAACGTGCGCCTTCCGCCTCATGGAAATATCCTTTCTTGGCATTGTCCGCACCTGTAAATGCACCTTTGACGTGTCCGAAGAAAGCCGACGGTGCAAGCTCTTTGGAGAGTGAACCGCAGTCCACCGCCACAAATGGCTTGCCTGCACGTTTGCTCTTGTCATGCAACAGGTGGGCAATATGCTCCTTGCCCGTGCCGTTCTCACCAAATATCATCACGCTCATATCGGTGGCGGCTACCAGCCTTATGCGGTGCATGATTTTCTGAAAGGCGGAACCTTCACGGGCGAATATAGGCATACGGCGTTGTCCTGCCTGACGTTCTTTCAGTATGGAACGGATCAGGGGGACAAGTTTATCCTCCACAAGCTGTTTGGGAATATAGTCTATCGAGCCGAGTTTCATGCTTTCCACGGCGGTATTAACTTCGGCGTAGTCGGTCATAATGATGAAGGGCTGCATCTTTCCCTCCTTTCGCATCCAGCACAAAAGGTCTATGCCACTGCCGTCAGGCAGACGCAGGTCGGCAACCACGATATCATTATCTGTTGCCTGTTGCAGATGTTTCTTCGCGGTTGAGAGGTGGTAAGCCTTCATATTGCGGTAGCCCTCCCGTGACAGCATATTGCAGACATATTCGCAATACACGATGTTGTCTTCCACCACAATTATTTTTGTCTTATTCATCTTCGTATTTTCTCCTTTCCTCTTCTGCCAACCGTATTATTTCCACTCCCTTATCCAGCACGGCAGTCACGGCATGGCTTAACGCTTCACCATCCGGGAGAGCATCGCCACGAAGCAATCCGTAAAGTACATTCAGCGGTTGGTCGGCACGGAGCACCTCCCACGAACTGCGCAGGTGGTGGATCAGGGAATCCAGCTTTTGCAGGTCTTTTTTCTTTTGCTGCATCCCGTACCGCCTGCATTTCCTTTTCTGTTTCAGTTATCAACTTTTCCAGCATGACGGCTTCATTGCCATAGGACAATAAGGCGGAAAAGTCCGGTTTCCCGTCCGGTGTCGCTTTTATGGCACACCTGTCGGAAACCTCCATCAGTTCCGATATGGAGAACGGTTTGAACAGGCATCCGGCAAAGCCTTTTGCCAATAGTTCCCCTTTGTTACAACTGCCCGAAGCGGTTGCCACAACCACCGGGATTGTTGGTGAATTGCCCACGTTGGACGAACGCAACAGTTCCAGCAATTCGAAACCGTTTATATCGGGCATATTCAAGTCTGTCAGCAACAGGCTGTATTCTTTCTGGCGTATCATTTCCATCAGTGCCGCAGCATCGGTGCAAGTGTCGCAGTGTATTCCTTCTTGGGAATACATCTCTTTCAGCATCAGAAGTAATACCTCATCATTGTCAATGGCGACAACATCATGGAATTTATTGTTATGATAAACAGGTGTATTGCTTGTATATCCAAGCTGTTCTTCAGCTTCCTGCATAGAAATTTCAACTGTGAAACGACTGCCTTTCCCTTTCTTGCTGTCTAAACGGATTGTTCCGCCAAGCATCGACACAATATTACGCATTATGGCAAGCCCAAGCCCGAAACCCTCCTTTGCGGCGGCATTTGATAGACGTTCAAACGCACCGAACGCTTGTTTCTGTTCCTCTTCTGTCATGCCTGTACCTGTATCTTCAACGACCAGTGTCAGAACTCCATTATCATATTCAGTAATCAAAGAAACACCGCCTTCTTCTGTGAACTTGACAGCGTTTGACAGCAGGTTATTCCCGATTTGTATTATTCGCTCTTTGTCGGTCAATACAATGGCATCGTGTCCAGTCTTCACGGACAAGGACAGCCCTTTGTTCACGGCAACAGGCATGAACTCCGTTTCAAGTGTGTGCGTGATTGCTGAAATCCGGCAGGGTGACAGACGGGGCTGTTCCTTGCCGTTGTCCAGGCGGAAGAAGTCAAGCAAAGTGTTAAGCATATCCCGCATACGGTCGGAGGATTGCAGTATGTTTTGGATATACTGCCCGGACTTATCCTCACACTGTTCTTTCCGTATCAGTCCGGCATAGCCTGTTATTGCTGTCAGCGGTGTGCGCAGTTCATGGGTGATAGTATGTACCGCCTTCTTCCTTGACGTTATCAGTGCCTCGTTCCGTTGTACGGATTGTTCCAGTTGCCTTATCAAATCAGTTGTCTTGTGCTTGTATTGTTTAATGCTTTTTGCATCACGATGTATGATGATGTAGGAAATTAACAACAATAGAAGAACGAATCCCATTAAACCGCCTACTTGCATAAATGACTTTTCACGCATGGCAACTATTTCGTTTTCCCGGCTTTGCAGTTCGGTTTGTACCTTTTCTTCTATTTGGCAAATCAATTCTTGCAGTTGTCTGTTAAGTTCTGCATTACGAGCTGCAAGGCTGTCGGCTTCTTCCGACAATTGGCGATCCTGCACTTTCTGTTCGCTGATTACGTTTCTATTGACCGAATGAAGGATAGTGGTTGATACTGCTGGAGTTACTTCCTTTTTTTTGCCGAATATGCCTAAGAAACCTTTTCGTTTTGGCTTTTTGGACTGTTCCTGCACACTTTTCTGTACAATAACCGAATTTGATTGGCTATCTTCTTGTTAATAGATTGTTGTTCATCCATTAACCGGACTATCTGGAACATCTGTCGTTCCTTATCCTCTAAAAGACTGCGCACACTATCGATGCGCTCTGCTGGATAGGTGGCCTTGAAACGGCAGAGCATACTGTCCATTGCCATACGCCGTGCATGGTAATGCTCGATATCTTTATCGTTCCATTCCAGTATTGTTTCACCCAATAGAGAAAATTTTATCATTTGAATATTGATATTGTTTATTTCTTTTCGGAGCTCGTCTATTTTTTTATTGCCAAGTTCTAATGCTTCTATCTCCTGCCATTCATAGAGGCTATTATATGCCATACATCCGATAAGAATGGAGATAAGTATATATCCCAACCGTATTGCCTTATAGAAATTTCCTGACCGCTCCATTATTTTAATGACATTGATTTTTGGAACATGAATAAAAGTTTATCTTTTTCGTTCATGCGGATATTATCAGAATAACCGTCTTTTGTTATTTGATACCCACATGGCTTAACCATAAAAAATGCCTAAGCCCTTAGTGTACGAACTTACTTCTGAGGCATAGTCTTTACTTGTATTTAATGGAACTTTCCCTTTAATATGACACCACTCATTATTACAACTGATGTCTTCAATCTCAGACATCAGTTTTTGCAAATCTGTAATAGCTTTGGAACTCGCTACTTGGGGTATCTGCAACTCAAAACAGAGCATCGGTTCGAGAATGTCCACACCTGACTGTTGCAAAGCCAGCCTGAAGACATAAGGGGTCAGCTGTCTGAAATCAGCAGGTGTACTTACCGGGCTATAATACTCGGCTTGAGTAAAAGTTACTTTCAGATCTGTCACTTCCCATCCATGTAAACCAGATTGGCAAGACATACGAATCCCTTCAAAAACGGCATTTTGAAAAGAATGGTTCAGATAACCATAGGAGATGTCACTTTCGATTTGCAACCCTGCCCCTAACGGTAAGGGTTCAAGAGTCAGCCCTATTGTGGCCCAGTAAGGGTTGGGTGGTACTTCGATCTGAATAATCTTATTGACCTTTTTTATAGGTCGTTCTTTGTAGATAGTCTTGATCTCATCAAAATGGACCTTTACGGAAAATCGTTCTTCCAGCAATGTCTGTATGATTTCCTTTTGGGTCAAACCATATAACGAGATTTCCAATTCATCACTATATGAGTTTATGGAAAAGGACAAAGACGGGTCTTCAATCCACAATGTATTCAGAGCGGATATCACCTTGCTTCTCTCTTCGGGCTTATTTGGCCGGACGGAGGATTTGAGAGCGGGATGCTGATGAGATAATCCTTGAATCAAACAAGGTTTAGCACCTAAATAATCTCCGATTCGAAAATCTTCTATATCTTCTACAATCGCGATATCATTGGCACCCACTTCATCAACATTTATCTCTCTGCCCTGATAAATAGTCTTTAGATTTTTAATCTTGATGAATTTTTCCGAATCGTTGATTCTTACAACGTCTCGAAGTCTCAGACTTCCGTCAATTATTTTAAGAAAACTTCTTTTATGCCCTTTGGGGTCATGCTCTATCTTATAGAGATAAGCTGAAAGTCTGTTTGAGACTGATGCCGGAGGAAGTATAAAAGAAGAAATGGCGTCCAACAACTCATTGATACCGATATTGAACATTGCTGATCCATGTAGCACCGGATAGACTTTGGCTTTTGCCACAAGAGCGATTATCGTATTCCAATAATCAGCCGGTGAAATTTCGCTATCCGCCAAATATCGTTCTAATATATCGTCGTCATGGTTGCATACAAATTCTTTGTATTCTTCCTTTATATATGTTTGGGAGCAAACCGGATAAACCGATCCATCGACAACAGTTTGCATAAACAGGACATCTTGCGACAGATTTGTTTTTATATCCATATACAAACGCTCCAAATTCACACCGGCACGGTCAATCTTATTGATAAATATAATTGTCGGGATTTGCAGCTTTTGTAAAGTACTGAACAGCAACTTTGTCTGCGCTTGTATGCCTTCCTTTGCGGATAAGATGAGGACTGCTCCATCAAGCATTTTGAATGTCCGCTCCACTTCCGCAATAAAATCCATGTGTCCCGGAGTGTCAATGATATTGCATTTCACTCCATTCCAGATAATAGATGTCGTAGAAGCCCGGACAGTAATTCCTCTACGTTTCTCTATATCCATAGAGTCCGTTATGGTGTCACCATTATCCACACGGCCGCACTTTTCCGTTGCTCCACTGGCAAACAGCAGATTCTCGGTTACGGAAGTTTTTCCTGCATCAATGTGAGCAAGAATTCCTAAATTTATAATATTCATTTGGATTAAGCAATAATATACTACAGTAGATGCATTGTCGAAACGCACCTTTTAATACCTCCTCGTAGCATATGAGAACTACAGGATTACTAACTCGTATTAATATGTATATTATTACTGCCGCATAACGATTACAAAATTACACAAAAAAATATATCTAACAAAAGTGGGAGGATTTTTTAACTTTTTACCATAGACATTTTATTAGGGAAGCGTAGGTTCAACTGGCAAGTACAAATAAGTAGAAATGTTTGAACAACACCGTTTTAGGAAGTTGAAAAATCAAGTTTCTCTCTCGGTATAGCGTTTATTTTGGCCAATATCTTCTTTAGTTTAGCATTTGTGTATTTCCCATTCGTGTTCTATTTAGCTCCTTATTATGAGTATGTAGCAAGTTACTTATCAAATTCAGCCTCTTTGAGGGTCAAATATGGTTTTGCAAATGGTGACTGACAAGACATAAACAAGGTCAGCAGGAATTTTTTACATAAATGGACATGAATGTATATAACCTAAAATAAGAATAAATTTTAATAAGGGCTGCCCAAAAAGAAAAAAATGCAGTTGCCATCCTATAGATACTTGCAGAAAGGATAAAATTTACTTTTAGACCTTTTGGGATAGCCCTTATTAATACTTCAGATAAAATTCCTTAGGTTATATTTTCAATCCTTTGGACCGGGTTTCCTCCTTGGCATACAGTCCCGGACGCCCGATTATGACATGGTTGGCAACGATACTATCCGCCGGACTGCGTATCTGCGGCGGTGCATTTTCGGGATATTGCGCCTGCCTGTTCCTCACATCTTCCGCTTCCGGCTTGAGCTGTTGCCCTTCATTCTCCTTTTCTGCGACTTCGGGCGTGGGTGGCGCAAGCTCCAGCTGAATTTTTCGGTCAAGGGCGGCAAGTTCGGACTTCAACTGCTTCAGCTCGTCCTCCTTCTTCCACACCTTACCCGCTATCTCCTGTAACTGCGGTATCTCCATCTCCAGCACCTCGTTCTTCGCCTTGTACTGGTCGATGATGGAGGGTATCCTCTCCATCGCGTTGAGGAAGTTGCGGGCGGCGGCCAACGGGTCAGCCATCGCCAGATGCCCGTTGTTGTAGGTGTACTTGTAGTTCCCCTCGACCACGAAGCGGTTGTCGGTGAACTCCAATCCCTCTTTGAGTATCCTTTCGCTCACCACCTTTATCGGAAAACCGTAAAGTTCACCGACCTGCGTGTACAACCCTCCGGTCGTGGCATTCTTGGCTATCTCCTGCAAACGCTTTCCGATGACCTTCTCATCGGCGGAATCCACTCCGTCCACCTTTATTATATTAAGGCGGTTGCCCTCCTTGTCGGTCTGCACCACCGACAGGAAGCGGTTCCAGTCCTCCGTCATGGCATCTATGAAAGCCGTGTTGTTGCGCAACTCGCCGGTCTTTGACTCCAGCTTGAACTCCGAATCACGCTTGCCCTTGTTGAACGACTTGCGTTCCCCTTCGAGCGATGCGATCCGCTTTTCCAGTTTCGCCTTGTCCAACAGGTCGGTATTGCCGGAGAGCAACGCCATGTATTCCGAGAAATTCATGCCCGATTTTTCGTCCATTGCCCCCTCGTCGATGGTACGCGCACCCATCGCACCGCTTTTGAGCTGGCTTATGAAAGTCTGCTTGCAGTGCAGGAGGTTGAACTTGTAGCTGTCCAGTGACTTCTCCACCGCGTAGATGATTACATCCACGTTGTTCCCGGCGAAATGTTTGGCAATCTCATTACCTGCCCTAACTCCGCGTCCGTCACGCTGTTGCAAGTCGGACGGTCGCCACGGCGTATCGAGATGATGGATAGCCACACACCGTTTCTGGGCGTTCACACCCGTTCCGAGCATAGAGGTAGAGCCGAACAGCACACGCACCGTCCCGGCGTTCATGGCGTCTATCACCGCCTTCCGCGCCTTGTCGGTCTTGCACTCCTGAATGAAGCGCACCTCGCTTGGCGGTATACCGTAGTCCTCCGTCAGTTTGCGCTTGATTTCCGAATAGACGTTCCACCCGTCGCCCGGCTGGTATGTCCCCAAATCAGAGAAAACGAACTGCGTGCCTTTCTGGGCGTCGTATTTTTGATAATACTCCGCGATCATCTTGGCACAGTGACTCGCTTTGTTGTCGGGATGATCTTCGTAATTCGGGTCTATCATGCGCATGTCGAGTGCCATTTTCCGGGCATAGTCCGTGGCGATGAGCATCTTCGCCTTTTCTTCCGTTTCCGAAAGCGGCAGCCTGCCCAACAAGGTGGCATCGCCCGTCTTGGCGAACTGCATCAGTTTCTGTATGAAGTCCTCCTGTTCCGGCGTGGGCGGTATATGGTGCAGTATCTCGTTCTTGGCAGGACGGTCAACGCCCACATCCTCCGCCGTGCGGTAGTCCGTGATTTCATTATAGAAGGCGGCAAGCTCCGGCACTTTGATGAAGTAGCGGAAACGCTCCTTCTGGACCACATTGTTCGTCACGTTAAATTCAAAATCCGTCGTCTTCTTGGCAAATATCGCCGCCCAAGCGTCGAAACACCTTATGTCCTGCCGTTCCAGCTCCTTCGGGCGCAGGTACTTGAACAGCAGGTACAATTCAGTCAGTGAGTTGCTGATAGTCGTGCCGGAGAGGAAGGTCGCACCCAAGTCTTTTCCTGTGCGCTCCTGTATGGTGCGTATGGCAAAGAGCATGTTAAGTGCCTTCTGGCTTCCCTCGCTGTTTCCCAATCCCGCCACACGGTCGTGGCGCGTGTTGAAAGTCAGATTCTTGAACTGGTGGCTCTCATCTATGAAGATGTGGTCGATGCCCATCTGCTTGAAATCCACCACGTCGTCCGTGCGTGACTTTATGGCGTGTTCCACCTTCTCCAGCTTCGCTTCAAGGTTGTGCTTGCGCTTCTCCAATCCTTTCAGCATCGCCCGCGACACGTTCTTTCCCTGCTGCCGTAGCACTTCGAGGTTTTCCTCCACCGTGTCAAGCTCTGCTTGCAGGATGCGCTGCTGCAATTCCGGCGACTGCGGTATCTTGCCGAACTGGTCGTGCGACATGATGACGCAATCGTAGTCGTTGTTCTTTATATTATTGAAGAAGCGCACACGGTTGGCGGTCGAAAAAGTCCTTCTCCGAAGCGTACAGAATACGTGCGTTGGGATATGCCGCCTGATAGGTGGCTGCAATCTCCGCAACGTTGGCTTTCAGCCCGATAATCATCGGCTTGTGTGCCAAATTCAGACGCTTCATCTCATGCGCGGCGATGCACATTATCAGCGTCTTACCGGTTCCCACCTCGTGGTCGCAAATTCCGCCGCCGTTCTGTTTCAACATCCAGACGCAATCCATCTGTGAGGGATAGACGCTCTTGATACCCCGGCTTGCCAGCCCTTTCAGGTTGAGGTCGGGAAAGGTCTGATGGGAGCGTCGTAGCGCGGGCGCACGAAACAGTTGAACTTGCGGTTATACATCGTCACAAGCCGCTCCTTGAACTGCGGCGACTGCTCTTCGAGCCATTCGGAGAAGCCGTTTCGTATCTCGTCAATCTTGGCGTTGGCGAGTTGTATTCCCTCGCTGTCGCGCATCTTGATGTCGTTGCCATGCTCGTCCTTGCCGATGGACTTCATCATGTCAGGGCAGGTGTTGTGCAGGGCGTGTTTTAGGAGGTGCATACCGTCATAGTTCCGGTAATACCCCTTCACCAGAAACTCGTCCGTGATTTTCATGGTGCGGTAGCCGCACACCACCGAAAACTCGTCCATGCTTGCGGAATAGGCGATTTTCACCTCCGTGTCGAACAGCCGGCTCATGTAGGCGGCATAGACACCCGTCGGAATCCAGCGTTCCCCGAAATTGAAGTCCAGATCCTCGAAGGCGATGCGCTGCGGCTCGGCATCTTTCAGAGCCTCCAACGCCTGCTTCACCTCCGGCATACGCTCATTTTCGGGATTGTCACCCATCCATGCCTCTATGCGTTCCGCTTTCTCTATGACATTTCCGGCGATGAAACGGTCTTTGATTTCGTAACCGGTCACGAGCGGATTGTAGTAGATGCGCCCTTGCAGGGCAGTGAGCAAATCCTCCGCCGTGCTGTCGGTTATCTCCCGCATATAGTCGAGATTGACCGTACCATATTTGTTGAGCGACGCAGACAGGGCTTCTTCGGGAGAGCCTACGTTGGCATGGCTCTCCACCGCGAAGGAAACAGGATGCTCGAAGATGTCCGCCTTGACGAACTTTCCGTTTTCCATCCGTTCCAGCGAAAGGATGTCGCGCCCGCCCGCATCCATCATCACTAACTTCACGTTCTGCTTGGCGTTGAGGTTGCCGTAGCGCATGACAAACTCATCGTAACAGGTATTCAGATGCTCTCGCCACGGAACATTTGCCTCGCGCCGGAGCGATTCATAACGGTACAGACGCTCGTAGGCGTCACGCAGCGACACATACAACAACGCCTTTTCCTTCTGGTATCCTTTCAGGTCGAGCGGCTGGAATGTCGCCCCGTATGGCGTGATGTCTTTCAGGTAGCCGATGTTATGACGCCCCCGGTCAGCCACCAGCGACCCTTCGCGCAGGTGCATCTCCGGCGTGCGGTGGTAGGCACGCGGAGAAAGGTCCACGACTTCCTCCTTCGGCTTTTCCGCTTCGATGTCGGGGAAAAGGAAAGTCCCCACCGCTTCCGATGGGGTATCTGTAACGGCAGGTGCGGCGACTGCCTCCGGCTGTGTTTCCTCCTGTCGTGGCTGCTCACGGGAAGTTTCCGGCACGGCTTTCACTTCCGTCTTTTCCGCCACTTGTTTCTCGTTATGCTGCCTTGCCAGTTCCCGAAGTTCTTTCCTACGCTCCGGCGTCAAACCCATCATCATTTCATAGAAACCGTTGATGGGAGGATTGGTATCCCAGTCCAGTGTGGCATAGATGTCGTCCGGGTCGGCAGGCTTGGCGGTGTTCTCCGCTTTCACCTCCTTATTCTCCATTGCGGGTTTTGCAGTTGGAGCTGTCGGTGTAACCGTGACTTTCGGTTTGGGCGGAGTGGACTTTGCCGTAACTGCCTTTTTCACCGTCTTTTTTCTTTTTGGAGGTTTTCGGTTGGCTGACCTCTTCCGTCATCCCCCAGAGGTCAAGCAGGGTGAGCTGCACGCCTGCGGAATATTGCGGGCGCGGTTCTATCTCCGGCTTTTCATCTGCGGGTTGCGGCTTTTCTGTCGGAGTTTCCACCGTCTGCGCCGAGGATACTGTTTCCAATTTTATGGCAGGACGCTCTACTTTATTTTGAACGGCAACTTTTTCTTCCGTTCCTGCCTGCCGGATTGAACCCGAATACAAGCGCATGGCAAGCCTGTAATGGAAATCCTCGTCGAGCATACGGCGCAAATCCCCGGCGATGCCTGCTGCCTTGCCCTCGTGCAGATAAACCATAGCGGGCTTCCCGTAGGGTCTGTGTCAAGTTTCGCCATCGTATGCACGATGCGTTCCGGGTGGTGGATGAAATAGGCGTTGTCGGTCAGGGCGGTTTTCGTGTCCGTCTGTATCACGGTCATCAGCCGCTCGTCCTGCGACATTTCCTTCTTGCTGAGGTTCTTTTGCAGGACAATCAGGTCACTGCCCACCTCCGTGCCCGCGTTGTCCGTGAACAGGTTGTTGGGCAGGCGTATCGCGGATACCAGATTGGCCTGACTGAACAGCTCGTTACGCACGGAGGTCTTGGTGCTATTCAATACCCCTTGCGAGGTGATGAACGCCACGATACCGCCGTCACGCACGGCATCCAGTCCTTTGAGAAAGAAATAGTTGTGGATGGTTTTCTGGGCGGAGCGTCTGCCGAAAGAGTCGCTCCGCTGAAACTCCGCGTCGAACACGGCAATGTCACCGAACGGAATGTTGGACACCGCCAAGTCGAAATAATTGTTGAACGGTCTTTCGATTTTCTCAAAACCGCAGGTGCGCATTTTCTGGTCGGGATAGAGATGCCTCAAGATTGTACCCGTGAGCAGATCCTTCTCGAAAGCCATCACATCCGCATTGGGGCTGTGCCGCAGCATGGAATCCACGAACACGCCGACACCTGCCGACGGTTCGAGCATACGGGCGGGGCGGACGCTGTAATCTGCCAGCACGTCCGCGATGGTGTCGGTTATCTCTTTGGGGGTGTAGAAAGCGGTCAGCACGGACGCTTTCAGCGAATCCACAAACCGCTTGTACTCTGTTTCGTCCTTGCTGTTCTCACGGATAAGCCTGTGCAGCTCCACCGTCGGGGCGAACAGTTCGAGGTCGGATTTCGCCCACCGGACGGCATCCGTCAGTTCCTTTGCAGGGTTGAGGATACATTTCAGACCGCCGAAACCGCAGTACCTTTGAAGTATGGCACGCTCTTCGGTTGTCGCTGTCCTATTTTCCCTGTCAAGGATGAATGCCGTCCGTATCGCCTCGATGTTGTCCCGCAGTTTCTGTTTGCGGTTAAACGCCATATTCGTCTAAGTAAAGGACGGTTGCTCCCGTCAGCTCCGTGTAGAGCAGGTCGTAATCGGAAGACAGGGCGAAATTGTCATCCGAGAGGTCATAGACGGAGAACACGTTCCGACAAGCGGCAGCAGTTTCAGGACAAAGGCTTCACGCTTCTCTTCCGGCACTTCATCGGCAAACTCGTTTTCCACGACTTCGCGGAGGATGGCGTAACGGGAATAATGCAGCCCGCGCAGCAGCGTGTCCATCGCCAGTTCCTGCGCACCATCGGCGGGATAGCCTTCAAGCCGTGCCCTCTCATACGTTTCGGCGGCACGGTCGGCCCGTTCCCGTATGAAAGCGGTGTCGTCAGCCTGTTCAAACTTGTTCGTGCGGAGATAGTCCAGCAGGTACAGACCGTAATAGGAAAAGTCGGTCTGACCCTCGTTTTTCTTCTTGTTGTTCATTACTTTGGATTTAGCGGATTGATAATTAACGGGATAATCGGTTGGAAAAAGGAAGAAAAAGGCACTCGGTATCCCTCCGAGTGCCACCACTAAATCCAAAGTATGAGTGTAATCCGGTATCGAAGAACAATTCATTACTCTGAACAAGTGGCAAAGTTAATACTATTTCTTCCGTCCTGAAAATTTCTTGTCCTTTTTAGCCTCCGGGAACACAAAAGTCGTGTTATATTCCCCGTCAAAGGCGACAACAGCATCGAAACTCTTGCCCTGTTTGCTCTTGAACCCTTTGAGCAGCTTGGTATGCCCTTCGGTGAGCAGGTCTTTGATTTCATCGTCGGACAGGGTGCGTCCCGCTTTCAGCCGGAACACGGGCAGTCCGCACTCCGTGTTGTCGCAGCGTACCACCTTGCCGTAGAACCGCATCCTGCCCGTGCCACACTTGGGACACGCGCAGCCGGAGTCACGGCTGCCGAAGAGCTTGTCGCACGAGATCAGTTCGGAGGTTATCTCACGTGTGTACGCCTCTATCTCCTTGCGGAAGGTGTCGTCGGACAGTTCCCCGCGCTCGATACGCGCCAGCTCCTTTTCCCATTCGCCCGTCATGGCAACATCGGCGATGCGCATCGTCTTGACGACGGAATTGAGGGCAAGTCCTTTTTCGGTGGGAACAAGCGACTTCTTGCAGCGTTCCATGTAACCGCGCTTGAAAAGCGTTTCGATGATGGAGGCGCGTGTGGCGGGAGTACCGATGCCACAGTCCTTCATCGCCTGCCGCAGTGCGTCGTCCTCAATTTCCTTGCCCGCCGTTTCCATTGCCGAGAGCAGGGTGGCTTCGGTATGCAGCGGCTTGGGTTTGGTCTTTCCTTCGGTAATGGACGAGCCTTTCGGTGTCAGCGTGTCGCCTTCCTGCCAGCCGGGGATGGTAATTTCCTCTTTTTCCTCGCCATAGACGGCACGCCATCCGGTTTGCTTCACGACGCTGCCTTTTACGGTAAACTCCACTCCGGCACATTCCGCCGTGACAGTGGTCACATCCTTGACGCATTTCTCAGAGAATGCCTCGACCATGCGCCCGGCAATCATCTGATAGATGGTATTGTCCTCTTTGGAGAGGAAGAGCGGTTTCTCACCCGTGACGAGCAGGGCATGGTGGTCTGTCACCTTGCCGTCGTCCACGCTGCGGCGTGTCGGGGCGGCTTTTGCCCGCACCTTGTCTTTCCATTCGGGCTGTGTGCCGATGAAAGCGAGCAGTTTGGGAATTTCGGCAAACACGTCTTCGGGGATGTAGCGGCTTCCCGTTCTCGGATAGGTTATCAACTTCTTTTCGTAGAGTTTCTGCGCGATTTCAAGCGTCTGTTCCGCCGTGAAGCCGTGCTTGGCGTTGGCTTCTTTCTGGAGCGTGGTCAGGTCGTAGAGCAAGGGAGTTTCCTCCGTCTTCTCCTTGCGCTCGGCTTTCGTGACAGTGGCGCAACCTGCCGCCTTTACCTTATTATATAGTTCCATCGCCGGTTCTTTCTCTTTCCATTTCTCGGAGGATGAGAATTTCACGACTTCGCCGTCGCAACCGTCCGTTGCGATATGGAGCTGCCAGAATGCTTCGGACGTAAAGCGGCGGTTCTCCCAGTAGCGTTCACATACCATAGCCAACGTTGGTGTCTGCACCCGCCCCACGGAATACGTGCCGTGTCCGGCGGCGATGGATAACGCCTGTGTGCCGTTGATGCCCACGAGCCAGTCGGATTCGCTCCGCGCTTTGGCGGCGAGGTAGAGGTTGTCGTATTTGCTGCCGTCTTCGAGTTTCCGCAGTCCCTCGCGGATAGCTTTGTCGGTGAGAGAGCTGATCCACAGGCGCACGAAAGGAGTGGTGCAACCCGTATAGTGGTAGAGGTAGCGGAAGATAAGCTCTCCCTCGCGTCCGGCATCGGTCGCCACGATGATATGTTCGCTTGTGTCGAACAGTCTTTTGATGACTTTTATCTGCGACACCACGCCGCTGTCGGGCTTGTAACCTTTCTCCGTCCTGACCTGACGGGGGACGAGCGTGAATGTGTCGGGAATAATCGGGAGGTTGTCACGGACAAATCCGCGCACGCCGTAGCCGTCGGGCATGGCAAGCTGAACGAGGTGTCCGAATGCCCATGTCACGGCATAACCGCCTCCCTCGAAATATCCTTCCTCTCTCTTTGTCGCGCCCACGATGCGGGCGATTTCACGTGCCACGGAGGGCTTTTCTGCAATGATTGTCTTCATGTCTTCTTCTTTTTTGTTGATACTTTGGATTTTATTTTGGATTCAGTGGCGGACACGGGATTACATTTTCATGCCCTTGCCCGTTTTCTTCTGCGGCTTCTCCTGCTGCTGTTGCTGGCGGGCGTCCTCGGGTTGGTCTGACCTTTCTGCAACGGCTCTCTCAGATTCTTTGTAGCCTCGTTGGTCTTGCCATCGTTGTTCACCGCCACCTGCGTGCGGCTCTCGTTGGACGGAGCAACCTGCTGTGCATTGTCAGGGTTCGTGTCGTAGCGGTACGGGCGTCCCTTCTCCGGGTTGAACTTGATATACATCGTGGCATGGAAGCCCTGCTTGTCGGTCACGTTCTCCAGCTTCACGGCTTTACCCGCCACATAGTCGGCTTTCTGCTGGTCGGTGAAGCTCACGCCGCTCCATTTGCTGATGGGGCGGATGCTGCCGTCCTCGTTCGTCCACGTGTTGCGGCGTTGCTCCTTCTTGGTCTGTGCGGCATTTTCCCCGCCCTGCGCCTGACTTTTCGATGTGTCGCCTTTGGTTTCCTGTGTCTGTGCGGTACGGGGCGACTTGCCGGTTCCCGGCACGAACTCCACGCCGCGCTGCTCCACGTTCACTTGCAGGGTGGTGACGAACTTTCTGCCGTCGTTGCGCTCGATGAGCTTGTCGCGTACGGGCAGTCCGGCGCGGAGCATGTCCCGCTCCTGCGTGGTGATTTCCGTCTTGCCGATGCGCTCCGGGATGCGCACCCTGCTTGCCGGAATGTCCGTGATTTCATTCGTCTTGCGGTCGATGCTGATGTAGGAGGGGATGATCTCGCCCGTTTCCCTGTCCACAATGTCCACGACCCTACCGAGATTGCCCGTTTCGCGGAGGTTCTTCCGGTCATTGTCGGAGAATTTGTGTTCCTTGTACTCATCCAGCTTCTGCTCCTTGCGGATGAAGTGCGGCACGAGGCTGATGTTTCCCTCACCGTCCTTCTTGAAGGAGAGGCGGGCGTCCAGCTCGAATGATTCGCCGCCGAAGGTCGGTTTGACCTTTACCAAGTCGGACTTGCCATAGTTGAGCATCTTCGTAAGGTCGCCGGACTTTTCAAGGTTGTCCCGCTTTACGCCCCATCTGTCCTCCAGCTCCTGCCAGTTGATTTTACTCTCGTCGATGGGCTGGTAGCCACGTTTGCCCTGCATCTGTTCGGATTTGTCCTGTTGCTGTTCTTTCCGTTGTTCCATGTTCTCCTGTTTTTGAGGTTCTTGTTTCTCTGTCTGTTGTGCTGCCATCTCTTCCTGCACCTTCTTCTCATAGTCGGAGGTGTCCACCTTGTGAGGGGCGAGCAGCTCCTTGTTCGCTTCGGGGTCTTTCAGCAGTTGCTTCATCACCTCTAAGAGATTTTCAGCTTGGTCTGCCGCAATGCGGTAGAAACCGAAGCGGCTGGGTTCCTTGCACTGCCGGAAGAAGTTCTTGAAGAAGTTGTCCAGCACGTCGCCATGTCGGTCGAATTGCAGGAAACTCTGCGCGTTCTCCGCTTTTGCGGGGGTGCGCTTGGGTGTGCCGTCCGCGTTCAGCCCGGCTACCACGCTGATCTCGCCTGTCTTCTCGTCACGGACTACCAGCACGTCCTTTTCGTCTTTTTTCTTTGCCATCTGAAAAATGTTTTAATGGGTTATTTATGAAAGAAATTATGGATACGAGCCTTGTAGAAGGCTATATCTTCCTTTTTGAAGTCCTTGATATGGTTGGAAAGGAATGTCAGCACGTCCTCCTCGCTGTAATAGGTCTTCTTGCCCAGCGTCTTGTAGGGCAATGCGCCTACGCTGCGGTAGCGTTGGAGGGTGCGTTTGCTTATCTGGAGCAACATGCACAAATCCTGATTGTCGAAAAGGCGGATGCTTTCCGTGATAGTGGGCTGTTTCCCCTCAGCCTTCATCGCCAGCAGCAGTTCGTCCTGACGGTCGAGCCGTTCCATCAGCTTCTGCATCCAGCCCTCGAAGTTGTTTCGTGTGAGCAGTTCCATGACCTATGTCCTCCTTCCTTTTGGTTTGCCGCCCGTGCGCAGCGTGTGGTTGTGGAACAGGGTGTCTATTGTCCCTTCCTCGTTCCTTACTGTGTTGTCCTCCAATAGCCGCAGTATCTCGGAAAGGCGGTAGCGGCAGCTTCCGCGTACCACCACATACTCGATACGGTGGTCGGTGCGCATACGCTGCATGGTGCGCTTGCTCACGTTGAGCATCTTCGCCGCCTGTGCCGTGTCAAGCAGCTTGTCTTCGGTTTCCCGCTTCCGTTTCTTCTCGTCCCTTGCCTCGCGGATGTACCCTGCGATGTTCGCAATCTGCGCCATCATCTCCTTGTAGGCGGAACTTTCCATTGTTATCACTTTCATGTTCAGTCCTTTCTTTTTGTTTCTGCGACAAAATTCGGCAATAAACAAAAGGGGCTTTAAACAACTCACTACGTGACTCACGTAAGATTTTTGCGGAAGATGGCTCCGTAACCCGGTCAAACGGCGCAACAGGCAGCCTTTCAGCGGAAAACGATACGTCTTGTATGCCGTTTCGTTACCTTTGCGGCAAACTCTAAATGACATGAATATGGAAATAGTATCTATCGAGAAAAAGACTTTCGAGATGATGGTGGCGGCATTCGGCGCACTCTCGGAGAAGGTCGCCGCCCTGAGGCGCAAAAGCGACACGGGGCGCATGGAAAGATGGCTCACGGGCGAGGAGGTCTGCGGGCAGTTGAGAATAAGCCCGCGCACGTTGCAGACGCTGCGTGACAGGCGGCTTATCGGCTACTCGCAGATAAACCGCAGGTTCTATTACAAGCCAGAGGAGGTGAAGCGGCTGATACCGCTTGTCGGCACGCTCTATCCGCACGGCAGATGATTTGATTTATTCACCCACTGAATCCGAAGTTATGATGAACGAGAACAACGATGTTTTTACGATGGAAGACGAGCCGATAGCCTCTGTGGTGCAGGATATGCGCAAAGGCTCGAAATGGCTGTCCGCATTTCTGGAAAGCTACCGTCCTCCGCTGGACGGGGAACGTTACCTGACGGACGGCGAGGTGTCGGAACTGCTCCGTGTGAGCCGGCGCACCTTGCAGGAATACCGCAACAACCGCGTGTTGCCCTTCATACTTTTGGGAGGGAAGGTGCTTTACCCGGAAACGGGGCTGCGCGGGGTACTGGAAGCGAACTACCGCAAGCCGCTGGAGTGAGGCGGTTTCATGAAAAAGTAAACGGGTGACACCTTTTGTGGTGCTACCCGTTTACTTGTCTTATGGGGTATGTGCAATCAGCAATACCCGGCTTTTCCGTTCTGTATGAACATCACGTATGTCTGCCGTTTCTCTTGTGAGAGTGCCTTTCCCACCAGCATGTGCGGAACAGGTGGGTGTTGTAGGTATTCACCCTGAAAGCGACCGGGATGATGATTTCAAGGGCGTACACGTCCGCGTGCAGCCCGTTTTCAAGCTGCATGTAGCGGCACACCTCGTAGTCGTTCAGCACGTCCGACTTGCGGACGGCTCTGATGGCGGCGTTCACTGCCGGGACGGTCGTATGGAACAATCCGGCTATTTCGGTGGCGGTCATCCACACGTCGTTACCGGTTACGCTGACTGCCTTGTCCTCGATGATGATTGTGTCACGTTTCATGGCTTTTCTTTTTAGATGGTGCAACCTGCAAATTCCTCGACGCCGTTCAATCTTGCGGCAAGGTTCTCCATGTCCTGATTGAGCTTCTCTTTGGTTATCTTTGCGTAAATCTGCGTCGTCTTTATGCTCTTGTGTCCGAGCATGGAGCTGACCGTTTCGATGGGAACACCGTTGGAGAGGAATATCGTCGTGGCTGCCGTGTGGCGGCTCTGATGCCACGTGATATGCTTGGTGATGCCGCAACGCTTGGCGACGGCACGGATACCGGCAAGGCACGTGTTATAATGCGGAACGGGAAATATCCTGCCGTCCCCGCACAGTCCCCGGTATTTGCCGATTATGCGGTTGGCGATGTCGAGCAGGCGGATGTTGGACACCACGCCCGTTTTCTGGCGGTTGATGTTTATCCACTCGTGTTCGTCGAAGTAGGTGCGGATATTCTCTTCCGTAAGGTTGCGCATATCCGCGAACGACAGCCCCGTGAAGGCGCAGAACAGGTAGAGGTCGCGGTACAATTCCTGTTTGGCGTTTTTCAGTTTCCCCTCCATCAGCAGGCGGATCTCATCTTTGGTCAGGAAACTGCGTGTTGTTTCCTCCTTCTTGATTTCATACTCGCGGAACGGGTCGCGCGTCAGCCACTCGTTGTTGATGGCGATGAATACCATCGTCCGTAACGGGCAGACGTACAGCCACACGGTATTGGTGCAGCAGTGCTTGTCCGTGCGCAGGAACATCTCGAAGTCGGAGATGAAAGCCGGGGTAAGCTCTTTTAGGGCGATGTCCTTCACATGGTAGCGGATGTCGAGGAACTCTTGCATGTGCTTGTAAACGGTGCGGTACTTCAGCAGCGTGCCTTTGGCTTTCATGCCTGCCTCCACCTGCTTCTCGTAGTCCTCGTTGTGCTGGCGGAACACCTGCATCAGCGTGTGGTAGCGGTGTTCCAGTCCGAGAAAGGCGTTCTTCACCTTCTCCGCCGTGACGAAGTTGTCACGCTCCATGATTTCCTGATAATGCCTGTTGATGCGTACCCGCATCTTGTCAAGCATACGGTTCGTTTCGAGTGCCGCCGTGCTTCTGCCCGTGACACGTCCACCTTTGGTGTCCCACAGTTTCGGATCGACAGTCAGTTTGCAGCTGAACTGTGTCTGGCTGCCGTCCACCGTGATGCGTCCCATGACGGGAACTGTCCCGTCCTTTTTCACTACCTGACGCTTGAGGTAGTAGATTACTGAAAATGTACTCTTCATTGTCCTTAATTTTTGGGTTTCAAAATTAGTTGGTGAAGAGTCCGGTGTTGGTACGCAAAACGGGGAGGAACGGCGCAATCTTTTTCCGTAACCTGATTTTTCGCATGAGTTATGGATAACTCACTATTCCTTAGAGCCTTGTTTCGCTATTCGTACCCGTTTGTCGCATTTTCGGGCATGGTTACGAACAAGTAACGTAGCGGCGTCAGGATTTGGCTTCGGCAGGGATTGTAATGGCTTCACGGATTATCGCCACTTCAACCAAAACCCTTGTAACTCAATTCTATCACTATATCTTTCCGCATTTCACTTTTTTTGTAGTAACTTTGCTACACGATTATTTATTTACCGAATATGATTTACGATATACCGACTTTAACTTCCGAAGCAATCGGATTGCTCAAATCACTGATAGCCATTCCTTCCTTGAGCCGCGACGAGGAGAAAGCGGCGGATTATCTGCAGAACTATATCGAAATGCAAGGCATGGCAACAGGACGTAAAGGCAACAATGTATGGTGCCTCAGCCCGATGTTCGACCTAAAGAAACCGACCTTGCTGCTGAATTCCCATATCGACACCGTAAAACCCGTCAACGGGTGGCGGAAAGATCCTTTCAAACCAACGCTGGAAAGTAATGGAAAGCTCTACGGGCTGGGCAGCAACGATGCCGGAGCCAGTGTAGTCAGCCTGCTACAAGTATTCCTGACATTGTGCCGCACCACTCAGGCCTACAATCTGATATATCTTGCCTCGTGTGAGGAAGAAGTATCGAGGCAAGGGGGGAATAGAATGCGTATTGCCGGAACTCCCTCCCA
>ENA-OQAX01000046-OQAX01000046.1-human-gut-metagenome-genome-assembly--contig:-NODE-46-length-22735-cov-2.337845_pt1 | contig 22735 bp, 34 predicted proteins | sample MGYA00242741_ERZ504539 | MGnify/ENA primary metagenome ERZ504539 (study PRJEB26092, sample SAMD00036277) | human gut metagenome | host: Homo sapiens | study: EMG produced TPA metagenomics assembly of... | reverse complement strand
CTCCCATTTGATAGCACCTCATTTTCCGTATGAGTAGACGTAAAAAGCAGCAGGCGGCAAACCTTATGCCGCGCATGGTGCACCGGGGAAAGGAAAAGCCCGGTGCAAGGGGTATGTCCGCTCCTGCAATGCTGGGCGCTCTGATCGTGGGTCATGGCACACCCACAGCCAGACCGTGCAGCAAAGAGCAGTCAGGAGCCGGACGGCGCTATAAGCCGCCTGCTATGCTCAGTATACCACATTGCGTTGTAAAATGCAAATATAATGCTATGAAATGTCAATTTGTTGCTACATTGTGTTTCTGCTGGGACAACTGTAAACTGTATGCGCCGTAGCTCATGCCCATAGCGTCAGCCATAGCGGCCACTTCGCCCAGTGACAGCCGTTCGCCGTGTTCCAGATGATATGCAGCCCATGCCAGAGTTTTTACGCGGTTCCGCTCCCGTTCATCCTGGGCTTGCTTCATCTCGCAGTCAAGACAGCGGATTCCCGGTGCAAACTGGTACATCACAGCCCCACAGACAGGGCATTTCTTGAGCCTTTTCTTCATGGTATCGAATGACCTCCGGCAAATAAAAAAGAGCGCACAGCGGCTTGCTGGGCCGTCACACGCTCTCAGGGGTGGGGGTGGTGCTCCGTACTCCACGCATCACCGTTAAATTTTACGCATTGTAATGGTCTAAAAGAGCGTTCGTATCACGCTGCTATTGTACCATAAAACGGACTTAACCGCAAGAATATCACCTTACAATGTCATTCTTTGGCTTCTTCTTTCTCGTAGTCGTCCAGCCATGCTTCCACGGTGGGAATATTCATCGGCGGCGGGGCAACAACGGTGTTGGTCACTGCATCTGCGATAAAGAAAGTGAAAGTGTGCTCGTCAAAACGGACGTCCAGACCAAAAGTATGGGCACGCTTCATCTGCTCAATAAGCCGGATCATCCCTCGCTGTTCGTCCTCGTCCAGCTTCTCAAAAGCCACGCACAGGGCTTCTAAAGATTCTTCTCTCGTCATGTTGCACACCCCCCTTACCGGATGCCGCTGAACCACATCACAGCGGCACCCACGAAGAACATCAGCGCCACAGGGGCGACACAAGAAAATTGATAAGCGGTGTAACCAAACATTGAAAATCCCTCTTCTTCTGCTAAAATGAGGCGGGAAACATTACTGCAATGCGTTGTCCCGCCATTTGCCGCCCGTCCCTGTTCGGCGCAGGGAAAGGCGGCTTCTGTTTGTCGGCGGTCTTGGGCTTACTGCTGGGGCAGGTCGCTCACCCTGACAGACAGAACCGGCACGCCTTCAGCGTTCACCATCGGAACAATCTTCAGCTCTGCGCTGGGTTCTTTGGCGTTAGGCTTGTCATGGAACAGCAGAACAACGCCCTCGCTAGGGTCGCACCCATCTTCTTCATGCAGCGGCTTCAGCAGGCCGAAGTAGTTGGGCAGCATCGAAGAAATAGAATCGGTGTCAAGATCAACGTCCGGGTTAAAGCCGGGCGTATAGTTGATGTCGGGCAGGTCCCAGTCGCTGCACGCGCCATCACAGGGTAACGCGTAGCCAAACGATAGGCATTCAGCTGCGCCGCGTCTGCACACTTCCGTGCCAGCTCTGCCAGAGTAACCACCGCCTGCCCATCAACTGCCAGCAGTTCCGCTGCGTCCAAGAAGTCGGCGTATGCACGGTGAAACTCTGCACTGTTCTCATAGCGGATAAGATCGTCCATCTTAACGATCTCATTGGCAGCGCACTGGGTATCGTTGACGGTCTGGGGCTGCTGTTCTTCGTCACAGATGAACGTGCCGATCACAGAGCCGTCCGGGGTAATGGTCAGCAGGTCGGAGTAGCCCTCGTAGGCACTTTCAAAGGTCAACAGGGTGTTGCCCTTCTCATTGCGGGATGCATTCAGCAGCTTCTCGCCGTTCAGGCACTCGCCGATGGTGTCAACGCTGGTGGTGTTGAAAAAATGCTTCATTTCGTTCATGGTTTCGTCCTTTCTTCGCCACTACTGGCGAAACAAAAAATTATTATGAACACGGCCAGTTTAGGCCGGGTCGGCTTAGTTGGTGCGGGTCATGCGCTCCACATAGACCCAGATCAGGCGCAGTTTGCGCAGATCAGCCTTTTCCAGCAGCTTGGTAATAGCGGCAATGTAGCCGGTGCGGTTGATGTCGTTCATGTGTTCACCCCCTTCCATTGCCACAGGTGGCAACAGTAAAACGCTGGGTCTTGGTATCAAAATCAAGGTACGGATAGCAGATCACCCGGCCTTCGTGGTTTGCTCGTCCTCAAAAAAATACAAGCCAATTTTCGCTTGTAGGGGATGTCCAGAGCCTTGCACAGGCCGGAAATATCCCGCGCGGTAAAAGGCAGCCTGCCCGTCATTCGCGCTGTCAGGGTGCTGGGCGGGATGCCTGCCCGCCGGGCGGCTTCAGCCTGCGTCAGCTCGCACTCCGCGAAGCGCACACGCAGTTTTGTGAAATTTGCGGTACATCGTTCATCCCTCACTTTCTACCAGTTCTTCCAGCGGTACGCCCAGCGCGGCAGCAATGCGCTTTGCCGTGTTGGCGTTGACGCTACCGCCGTTCATTGCTTTACTAAGGCACGGACGGGAAAGCGTCATTTCCTGTGCAAGCTGAATCTGCGTCTTGCCGGTGCAGATGAGTGCACATTTCGCTTTTTGCTTATTGAATCGCACTATGTTCATCTCCTTACAGCCGGTTTTTTGTTTACGTTTGACTGCATATAAATCATAGCATACTTTTTGTGTGATGTCAATAGTAAACATTTTTTCTTTTTTGTTTGCGTAAACATTGTAAACACTTCTTCCACATGGTAAAATAAAATTGGGTAGGTGATATAATGATAACTTTTTGGTCAGCTTATGCAAAAAAAGCGAAAGAAGTGCCGGGCTTACACAAGAACAAGTTGCCGAAAAAAATGGGTGTCAAGCGCGCCACTTATGCACAATATGAATCTGACAGGCGAACCCCTAAAACATTAATCATTGAAAAAAATAGCGGATGCACTTGGGTGCCCAATAGATGATTTAATAGCATATAATGAAGTTTTAGAGGATCTAGCAAGTCCAAAAAGTAGAGCCGATACAATTATTGATTGCTTAACCGATGAGGGAGTAAAAAACTTTCTTGAATACGGCGATATGCTAGTAAGTAATGATAAATTTTTCAATCCAAATGCTCCTATTGCTCCTGTAGATATGAAATATTTAACACGGTTTGGCGGTTCCCCTGATGCAAAAATAAAGCCCGCTGCACAGAGCACAGCAGGCGGCGGGTGGTGGCCGAAAAATCGGCTGTCAAGGGGTCTCCTCAAAAATGAGGACACCCACTGACGGGCAATCATTGACATAGAAAGGGGGGTGCAGCCAGATGAACAAGAGAACGAACACCGCGCAATGGGAAGAAAAATACCAGCGCTGGCGCATAGCCGTGCAGAAAGACGGCGTGCGCAAGCAGTTTTACAGCTCCACGCAGGGCAGGACAGGGCAGCGGGAAGCCAATGCAAAGGCTGATGCTTGGCTGGAAAATGATATTGCAGTCAAGGCCGGACGGGTCGAGAACGTCTATCAGCTATGGATAGATGATCTCAAACTTACCACCAGCACAGGCAACTGGAAGCCCGTAGAAAGCCGGTGGCGCACCTGGGTGCTGCCGATCATCGGCAAAAAGAAGGTCAACACCCTTACAGACCGGGACTTGCAAACCATCATCAACAAGGCCGCTGCCGCCGGGAAGAGCCGCAAAACCTTGCAGCTGATTGCCAGCGATCTCCGGGCATTCTGCAAATACTGCCGCAAAGCAAAGCTCTCCACGTTCCTGCCGGAGGATGTACAGATACCCGCCAGCGCCCGTTATAAGGGCAAGAGCGTGTTGCAGCCTGCCGATCTGGTAAAGCTGTTCAGCATTGATACAACGCTTTACAGGGGCAAACGGGTGCATGATGACTTTATACATGCCTACCGCTTCCAGACGCTTACAGGCTTGCGGCCCGGGGAGCTGTTGGGGCTGCGCTGGGCAGACGTGCCGGGCAACACGGTGAATGTGCGCCGATCTATCAACATCCACGGTGAGGAAACACAAGGCAAAAACCAGAATGCAATCCGGTCTTTCGTGCTGTCTGGCCTTGCCCGTGCCGTGCTGGAACAGCAGCGGGCAGTGACAGGGACACGGGAAAGCGTGTTTGAAATCAGCAGCGAACTGTATTACTGGAAGCGCTGGCAGCCTATTGCAAGGCGAACGGCATTGACAGAATATCAGTGTATGAGCTGCGGCACACCTTTGTCAGCGTGGTCAAGACGCTGCCAGAGGGCGAAATCAAAGAGCTGGTAGGCCACAGCCAGAACATGGACACCCTCGGCCAGTACTCCCACGCTCTCACCGGGGACGCGGAAAACACCGCCCAGGCCGTCAATGCTGCTTTCCTCAAGCTGCTGGAAAACGGCTGATTTGTAACACACTTTTTTAACACACAGTTGCTTCCAACATTCTTGTATAGTGCACAGAATGATACACGATTCACGATAAAAAATAGCGCTGGCAAGAGGATAAAATCTGACGTTTTACAGCGTTAGAACGTGGTTTATTAGTTCGATTCCCATTGCCCGCTCCATACAAAAAAGCGCCGTGGCCTTTTGGGTCACGGTGCTTTTGTTTTGCTTTATCGGTCCCACTTATCGCACAGGGCATTGATCTGGTCGGCAAACTTGGCAAGGTCTTTGTTTGCGCCGCCCTCGTTGTGCTCGATGACCCGCAGCAGGCGCTTGCCGGCGCTGACCAGCCGCTGGAACACACTGGCCGCACGGCTCTGGCCTTCATTGGCCTTGTGCTCAATGCGGACGCGCATGCCCTCCTGCAGGCATACGGCTCCCTCGGCTCCGATGGCCCACTGTGCGCCGTTGTAGGGTGCGCAGGCAGTGAAGCCCTGTTCCGTCAAGGTCTGCACAAAGTGGTCCTCGGTCTCATCTTCGCCGTGCATCACGAACACACGCTTTGGTTTCTGCTCAAAGGAGTTCACCCACCGCAGCAGACCTTCTCTGTCCGCATGGCCGGACATGCCGGTGAGCTGGCACAGTTCTGCCTGCACCTCAATAGGTTCACCGAACAGTTTTACCGTCGTGGCACCTTCCAGCAGGGTGCGGCCCAGCGTGCCCACCGCCTGATAGCCCACGAACAGAATGGTGCACTCCGGCCGCCACAGATTGTGCTTGAGGTGGTGGCGGATGCGGCCTGCCTCGCACATACCGCTGGCCGAGAGGATGACCTTTGGCACGCGGTCTGCATTGATCATGCGGGATTCATCACTGGTCACCGTGACGCGCAGCCCCGGGAAGGTGATCGGATCAATGCCTTTTCCAGCAGAGCGCGGGTGTCCGCATCAAAGCAGTCCGGGTCGGTATCTTTAAAGATGCGGGTCGCCTCGATGGCGAGCGGGCTGTCAATGTACACCGGAAAGTTGCCGTGCCCCTTCACAAGGCCCTTTTCCTTGATCTCACGGATAAAGTAGAGCATCTCCTGCGTGCGGCCCACCGCAAAGCTGGGAATGACCACATTGCCGCCCCGGTCAAAGGTGCGCTGCAGGATCTTCGTCAGTTCGCTCACATAGTCCGGCTTCGGGCCGTGGCTGCGGTCGCGTAGGTAGATTCCATAAAGGCGTAGTCCGCCTCTTTGATGTAAGCAGGATCCTTGATGATGGGCTGATCCAGATTGCCGATATCACCGGAGAATACCAGCTTGGTCGTGGTCTCACCCTCGGTGATCCAAAGCTCTATGCTGGCCGAGCCAAGCAGATGGCCCACATCCACAAAGCGGGCTTCAATGCCCGGTGCAAGCTGGAAGCGCTGCTCATAGGCCTTGCCCACAAACAGCTTCATGGCTGCTTCAGCATCCTGCACAGTATACATCGGTTCCACCGGTTCTGCGCCCGGAGCGCTGGCCCTTGCGGTTTTTCCACTCCGCTTCAAATTCCTGAATATGGGCCGAGTCCCGCAGCATGATGCCGCACAGCTCCACCGTGGGGTTCGTGGCATAGATCTTGCCGCGGAAGCCGTTGCGCACCAGCAGCGGCAGCATACCGGTATGGTCGATGTGTGCATGGGTGGCCAGCACCCAGTCGATCTCGCCGGGTGCCACCGGGATGGGCTGGTTCTCGTATACGTCCTTGCCCTGCTCCATGCCGCAGTCGATCAAAAAGCGCTGCCCAGCCGCTTCGATCAAAGTGCAGCTGCCGGTGACCTCATGGTTCGCGCCCAGAAATGTGATCTTCATAAAAACACCTCCGGCTTTATTTCTTCTGTACCCTTAGTATAGCATATTCTAAAGGTACACGCCGCACAAATCGCATGGCTTTTCTCAGGCATTTTGCCGAAAGGTTGAAAAATTTTTTATACAATCTTGACAAACCACCCCTTTCTGTTATAAACTTAAACTTGTATGACGTTCGTTCGTATTTTATGAGTTTTAATAATAGAGAGGTTGAATTTTATGGTTCGTAACGATTTGCGCAACGTTGCCATTATCGCTCACGTTGACCACGGCAAGACCACCCTGGTGGACGCAATGCTGCGTCAGAGCGGCGCATTCCGCGATAATCAGGTCGTGGCTGAGCGCGTCATGGACAGCGGCGATATCGAGCGTGAGCGTGGCATTACCATTTTGGCCAAGAACTGCTCCTGCACCTACAAGGGTGTCAAGATCAATATTGTCGATACTCCGGGCCATGCCGACTTGGCGGCGAGGTGGAGCGCGTGCTGAAGATGGTCAACGGCGTCTGCTGCTGGTGGATGCCGCCGAGGGCTGCATGCCCCAGACCCGTTTTGTGTTGCAGAAGGCTCTGCAGCAGAACCTGAGTCTGGTGGTGGCCATCAACAAGATCGACCGCCCCGATGCCCGCATCAAGGAAGTCATCGACGAAGTTCTGTACCTGCTGATGGATCTGGGCGCTACCGATGAGCAGCTGGACCGCCCCATGCTGTTCTGCTGCGGCCGTGATGGCACCGCAAGTCTGGACCCCGATGTGCCCGGCACCGACCTGATCCCTCTGTTCGATACTCTGCTGAGCACTATCAAGCCGCCTGAGGGCGACCCCGAGGCTCCCTTCCAGATGCTGGTGTCCTCTGTGGACTACAACGACTTTGTGGGCCGCATCGGCATTGGCCGCATCCAGAACGCGTTGCCAAGGTGGGCGAGGAAGTTGTCGTCTGTGACTGGCACAATCAGGATCTGAAGATGCGCGGCCGTCTGACCAAGCTGTACGACTTCCAGCCAATGGCCGTCAGCCGTGCGATAACATCACCGCCGGCGATATCGTGGCATTCTCCGGCCTGCCCGACGTGACCATCGGCAATACCCTGTGCAGCCCCTCCAATGTAGAGCCGCTGCCCTTCGTGAAGATCAACGATCCTACCGTTGAAATGACCTTCTCCGTCAACGACAGCCCGCTGGCCGGCGCGAGGGCAAGTACGTCACCAGCCGCCAGATCCGTGACCGTTTGCAGAAGGAGCTGCTGAAGGATGTCGTTTTGAAGGTGGAGGATTCCGCCACCACCGATTCCTTCCGCGTTATGGGCCGTGGTGAGATGCACCTGTCCATCCTGATCGAGACCATGCGCCGTGAAGGTTATGAGCTGCAGGTCTCTCCCCCGCACGTTCTGACCAAGGTCATCGACGGCAAGACCTATGAGCCTATGGAGCATGTCGTCATCGATGTGCCCACCCAGTATCAGGGCGCTGTCATGACCGGTCTGGGCCAGCGCAAGGCTATCCTGCAGCAGATGGAATCTCTGGGCACCGACCGCGTGCGTCTGGAGTTCCGTATGCCCAGCCGCGGCCTGTTCGGCTACCGCAACCAGTTCCTGACCGATACCCACGGCGAAGGCATCATCAACCAGATCTTCGACGGTTACGATGTCTGGGCTGGCATGATTGCCAACCGCTCCACCGGTTCTCTGGTCAGCTTTGAGACCGGCGAGGCTGTCACCTACGGTCTGTTCAATGCTCAGCAGCGCGGCACCCTTCTGGTGGGCGCTGGTGAAAAGGTCTACGAGGGCATGGTCATTGGCTACACCGCTTCCGGCGAGGATGTGGATGTCAACGTCTGCAAGACCAAGCACCTGACCAACACCCGTGCATCCGGCTCCGATGATGCTCTGCGCCTGATCCCCATTAGCAAGCTCAGCCTGGAAGGCTGCCTGGAATTCTTGGCACAGGACGAGCTGCTGGAGGTCACTCCTGAAAATCTGCGCATCCGCAAGCAGATCCTGAACCACGAGCAGCGCATGAAGGCCAAGAGCAAGCTGAAATAAGCCTTTCCTTCTTTTATAATATGTACTTTACCGTCCTGCAGCGTTTTCAAAACACTGCAGGACGGTTTTATTTTGCCAAAAATGATTTATTTTTTAAAAAAAAGGCTTGCAAAAGGCATTCTTATGCGGTATAATATCTTTCGCAGTCACAAATGTGATCTGCCTCTTTAGCTCAGTCGGTTAGAGCACCTGACTGTTAATCAGGGTGTCGCCTGTTCGAGTCAGGCAAGAGGCGCCAGAAGAAAAGGCAATGTTCCACAGAACATTGCCTTTTTTGTTTGTCCCACACTACACCCTTTTTCTGTACAGCCATGCAGTCGTGTTTCTCCTCTGTTTTTTGGGCTTCTCTGTCCCAAAAACACAGCATCCATGCGAAAAAAGCATCAAGCATAATGATTTCTTAAAATTTGACTACTTGAAGAAGATGTCACATTGTGGTATACTGCTTATAAGCTTTGGGAATTTGTATCTGTTTTTCCAAAGTCCGGCACACAGATCAAAGGGTAGGTGCTCCCTTCTTTTGATAGCAGCCGACCGGTGTTTTGTCATGGTTCTCCGCAGGACAGGACAAAGCACCGGTCTCTGTGCTGTTGTTTCAGGCTCCGGCTCTTTTCACGTTGTCAGATCTGCGGCAGGCCGCTTCTTCAAAACGCCTGCCGCTGTTTGAATAAATTTGTATATGATCAAAGGAAGCATCTATGCGTTATACCTATGTCCGGCAGCACGACACTACTGACTGTGCGGCTGCCTGCCTCGCAATGGTGTGCCTCCATTACAAAAAGGAAGTTACCATCACCCGCCTGCGCGATATGATGGGTACCGACCTGAAAGGCACGAACCTTGTTGGTTTGCAGAAAGCCGCTAATGAGTTGGGTTTCACCACTGCAGCGGTTCGCGTAGACCGTGAAAATTTCCTCAGCGATTTCTCGCTGCCCTGCATTGCGCAGGTCATCACCGATCAGGGTCTGGCCCACTTTGTGGTTGTCTTTAAAAAGACCACCATCAAAGATGACGGTGAGCGTCGTCGGCACATGCTGAAAGAAGCCGAAGCCGCCAAGGAAGATGAGAAGAACGGCAAAAAACACAAGTGCAAGGATTATGTCGTGATCGGCGACCCCGGCAGCGAGCTGAAAAAGATCTCTCTGGATGAGTTCTACAAGAACTTTACCGGTGTTCTGCTGCTGATGAACCCCACCTCGGAGTTCAAGGGCGGTAAGATCGAAAAGGGCGGCATGTTCAAGCGTTACGTTGACCTGTTGCTGCCCCAGAAAAAGCTCTTTGCCTATGCGATCCTGAGTTCTCTGATCGTTACGATCCTGGGCATTGCCTCCTCCATGTTCAACAAGATCCTGATGGACGAGGTCTTGCCATATGGCCTAGACAATCTGCTGGTCACGCTGATCCTTGTGTTCAGCATGGTCAGCATCACCAATACGCTGGTGGGCTTTGTCCGGCAGTGGGTTCTGATCCACCTATCCATCAAGATCGATATTCCGCTGATGCTGGGTTACTTCGGGCATATCTTCCGTCTGCCCATGAAGTTCTTTGCCACCCGCAAGACTGGTGATATCACCACCCGTTATTCGGATGCAAACACCATCAAATCCATCTTTACCAGCATTGCGCTGAGCCTGATCATGGATATCTCGATGGCCATTATCACCGGTATCATCCTGTTCCGCATGAATGCGATGCTCTTCTCGATCTCGCTGTTCATGGCTCTGGTCAGCATTCTGCTGGTGCTGATCTACAAGCAGCCTTACAAAAAAGATCAACGAAGAGACCATGGTGCAGTCTGCTGCACTGAACAGCCAGATGATCGAAAGCCTGCGCGGCATTGAGACGGTCAAGTGCAACGCCAACGAGAATACCGAAATGGAGAACCTCGAGCGTGAGTACATCAAGAGCCTGAAGATCAGCCTGCGCTCCAGCAAGATCAGCACCACGCAGGGCCTGATTTCCTCCTTCATTTCCACCGGTTTCAGCATGCTGACCACCTATGTGGGTATCAGTCAGGTTCTGAAGGGGGAGATGACACTGGGCGGATTCATGGCCTTCAGCACGCTGTCCTCTTACTTTACTTCCCCGCTGAGCAACCTGATCGGTCTGCAGATGCAGATTCAGGAGGCCAGCATTTCCATGAAGCGTCTGGGCGAGATCATGGATTATCCCTCCGAGACGGTCGGCGACGAAGACCGCACCGATCTGGACAAGGTGGAGGGCGATATCGAGTTCAAGGATGTCACTTTCCGTTATGGCAACCGTGCTCCTGCACTGGATCACATCAGCTTTACCATTCCGGCCGTAAAAAGGTCGCGCTGGTGGGCAGCAGCGGCAGCGGCAAATCCACGATCACCAAGCTTCTGCTTAAGTATTATGAGCCGGAAGATGGCGAGATTGACTTGAACGGTGTGAATCTGGCTGAATACACCAATGACTCTGTCCGCCGCGCAATTTCTTATGTGCCGCAGAACGTTGAGCTGTTCAGCAAGACCATTTATGATAACATCCGCGTTTTCCCGTATGGACGCTACGATGGACGAAGTCAAGGAAGCTGCCAAGAAGGCAGATGCTCACGACTTTATCCGTCATCTGCCCCTGCAGTATAACACCTATCTGGAAGAAGCAGGCAACGGTCTGTCCGGCGGTGAAAAACAGCGCATTGCGCTGGCACGCGCTTTCCTGAAAGATTCCAACCTCTACATTCTGGATGAATCCACCAGTAATCTGGACTTTGCTACGGAAAATCTGATCTTCAACATGATCTACGATCAGCTTGCAGATCGTTCCATGCTGATCGTAGCTCACCGCCTGTCCACCGTTCGTGACTGTGATCTGATCCTTGTGATGGATCACGGCAAGATCGTGGAACGCGGCACGCACGATGAGCTGCTTGCCAAGGAAGGCAAGTACTACGAGCTGTGGAACATGCAGCAGGGTATCTACCGCAGCAAAAAGGCAGAGCCCAAGCAGTCTGTCATGCAGGCCGTGGTGGAAGAGGATGACGACGGTGAGTCGATCACCTATTGATGTGTTTGCAGCCGGGTGCATACCCGGTTACATATGAAAGGGAGTCATTCATGATGGATAGCTTGATTTGACATAGTTTTGCTGTGTCAGATAAAAAAGAGCTAGAAAGACTTTCTGTTTAGTAGAAGTAGATGGTGTTATCCCGAACAGGCCCCGCCTGCTCAGGTAACTATGCCTCACTATGGTGTGCCCGGAGGCAAAATGCCTCCGGGCACATTTTATTTGCAAGATCCCTATTACTTTTATAAGTAGTAGGCGATCGGGAGCGGAGAGGAAGCTGCTCTCTGCAGCGGTTTTCTCCCCTTTCTCGATTGCCTATTACTGCCTCTTCTGAGGTAAATCTGAAAAGGAACCGAGGTATTCAACATGAAAGAGATCAAAGTAGCCGAGAACAAGACCCTGAAGCTCACCAATGTGCTCTCCCGTGAGATCCATCCGGAAGAGATGGCCAGTCTGCCCGTGGTGCTGACCCAGATGCACAACTTTATCAAGAGCAACAACGCACAGCCCATTGGCCCCATTGTGCAGGCCATGGTGGTTGGTGAGGACCGTCAGATGCACCTGTACATGATGCAGCAGGTACCCAGTTCATCGGCCAGATGGAGCAGGACTACCATATGGATGCTGTTCTGCGCGTGAAGAACTGCCTGTATGCCCACTACACCGGCCCCATGCCCGAAAGCCAGCTGCTTCCTACAAGCTGCAGGTCCACGCTTTTGAGAATGAGCAGAAACTGACCGGCACCTCCTATACCATCTATGTCAATCAGGATGAGGATGATGCCGTGGTCGATGTCTTTATGGAGACCAAGTAATTATGACGATTAAAGTTCAGAACCTTTCGGATCTGCAGGACCGCCGCATCATGATGGAAAAAAAGCTGCCACCTTATGGCTACGCTTTTGTCATTCTGGTGGGCATCTTCATGCTGTTTCTGGTGGTGTGGAGCACCCATACCAACCGCATTTATGTCAGCCAGAACGCAGGCACCGTGCAGGCCAGCAATAAAACCTATATCATGTCCAGTTATTCCGGCTCCATTACCGAGATGTATATTTCGGAGGGCAGCTATGTGAACGAGGGCGACCTCGTGGCCCACATCAAGAGCACGGATATCGACATGCAGCAGGATAACCTGGAAAGCCAGCTCAAGATCTACCAGACCCAGCTGGACCAGTACAACAAGCTGCTGCAGTGCGTGCAGGATGATACCAACTACTTCAGCGAGACAAACCCCGAAGATCAGCCTACTACTATCAGTACGAGACCTACAAGAGCCAGGTCTCTCAGAAGACCTTTGATGCCACGGCCTATCAGGCTGCCGGTTACTCCGATGCTCAGATCAAGACCATGATGGAGCAGAGCCAGAGCGAAGTAGAAGCTCTGTACTACTCCACCATGCAGTCCATCTCCCAGAGCATTACCAGCGCACAGAGCAACGTGGGACAACGTTCAGGCTCAGCTCGATGCCTTGAACACCGGTGCCAACGATTACTACATCTACGCCCCCACCTCCGGTGTGATCCACATGGATACTCCTTACAAAGAGGGCATGGTGCTGAGCGCAGGCTCCCCGCTGGCCACTGTTGCCAGCGAGAACGACGATCTGGAGATCGTTGCCATGGTCACCGTGAATGACCGCCCGCTGCTTCATGTGGGTGACCCGTGCAAGATCGCCATTACCGGCCTTTCGGAGTATTCCTATGGCACCCTGACCGGCACTGTAACGGCCATTGACAGTGACGTGACGGCCAGCTCCAACGCTTCCTACTATAAGATGACCATTAAGCCCGATGCCACTTATGTGGTGAGCCGCAGCGGCGACAAGGTGGATCTTTCCAACGGCATGAGCGTTACTGCCCGCGTGGAGTACGATCAGGTCACCTATTTCGAGTACGCAATGGAAGCCCTGGGCGTTCTGTTCCGCTAAACCGGAGCTGTGCTGACTGCCAGCCGCCGTTATATCACCCAAAGAGGTACACTTACTATGAAATCAACCGCAAAAAACTGGCCGTCTGTGCGGCAGCGCTCTGCCTGCTGGCCTGCGGCACAGCTGTGTCTGCGGCCGCAGCAAGCCCTGTCTCCGGCCTTGCCCTGAGCGGCGTTGCCATGCCGTGGGATCAGGACGTGCCTGCCGAAAGCATTGAGGCCGGCAGCTATACCGCCAACATGCTGCTGGGTTCCTCTCAGCAGCTGTCTCCTGTGGTGCGTCCGCGCAACTCTACCGACTCGGTTGTCTTTATCTCGGACGATACTTCCATTCTGACTGTGAGCAACTCCGGTGTCGTGCAGGCTGTGGGCGTAGGCACCACCCGCATCACCGCTGCCGCAGGCAACCAGATCTGTGCCTACACCATCGTTGTCTCCATGGATTCTTCCATGATCGTTACCGAGATGGACCTTTCCCTTTCCTCCAACACCATCTATGTTGGCAACTCGGTCTCGGCACAGCTGCAGGTGCGGCCTACTTCGGCTTCCAACTATGCCACCGTCGCCCTGACCTCTTCCAATGAGAAGGTCGCCACAGTGAACAATTTCGGCCGTGTTACCGGCATTGCCCCCCGGCACCGCCACCATTACCGCTACCTGCGGTTCGGTGACTGCTACCACCAATGTCACGGTCATGAGTATTCCCAACTCCAGCACTGGCACCGCCAGCACTGGTTCTTCCAACAGCGGTCAGGTCGTCACGGTGAATCCTTCCTACGTTGTGCTCAAGCCCGGTGCCACCCGCACCCCGACCGCCAGTGTCAAGCCTTCTTCCGCTTCCCAGAAGTTCACCTATAAGTCCGCCAACAGCAACATTGCCACGGTCAGCCCCAGCGGCGTGATCACGGCTGTGGGCACCGGCGCTACTTCCATTACCGTTTCCAACGGCACTGCATCCGCCATGGTCACGGTCATCGTCAACCGTTCGGCTGCATCTTCTTCCGATAATTCTTCGGACAGCAGCTCCACCGAATCGGATAACGATGCTCCTATCGAGATCGATCCCGTTGTGCAGGCCATTCAGGACAGTGAGGACAACGAGATCGTTTTCACACAGCTGAGGTGCCTACCGTGACCGGTGATATCCTCAATGCGCTGCGCACCACCGGCAAGACCCTGTGCGTGGTGGGCGATGGCTACACCATGCAGATTGCAGGCAGCGGTGTCAAGAGCACCACCAGTGAGCTGGACACCATGCTCACCCTGACTGAGTCCGATCAGGGCATCGAGTTTGAGCTGGACAAAGGCAAGGCTCTTCCCTGCTCGGTGCGCATCGATCTGGATGTGAGCACCTATACCCGCCTGTATCTGTACAACGCCGTCTCCAACAAGTGGCAGTACCTGAACAGCTACACCGACGGCATCATCACTGCCGATACTGCAGGCCGTTATCTGCTGACCAACCAGAACCTGAAATTTGCCAATATCAACTGGACCTTCTTCATTGCCGGTGGTGTTGTAGTGGTTCTGATCGGCATTGCATATGTTGTGCTGAAAAAGCGCTACTGGTTCTGGTAATTTTTCAAAACCACTCTTTCATGAAACAGCAAGCCCCTCTCTGAGTGTGATATGCTCCCCCTAGAGTAGACAGAGTAAAAACAAAAACTCTGCGTACTCTGGGGGGTATTTTTTATGTCAAGAAAGAACAATCACTTTTGCACAAAAAATTCGCCGTCTCCTTGTGGAAACGGCGAACAAACTTATATTATTTCTCTGTCTACCTGACGGAGCGCACTTCAATGGAACGCCTGGGCTTTGTTTGCATTATGATGTCTGCCTTCGTTACTTTTCAATGGGCTGCGAGGGCTTCCAGTCCTTGTAGTTCTCGTAGCGGCTCTCGCGGATCTTGGTGTGGGACCAGATCTCGTCCGCCGTGGGCTGCCAGTGGCGCATAGTTCTTTGCACTTCTCGCACAGGTGCTCCACGCTCTCCGGCGACTGCAGGTCGGTGCTGTGGGCACCGGTCTCGTGCACCATCTTCTGCAGCAGTTCGGGGTTTTCCAGCATCGGGCAGGGACGCAGATGGTTCTTGTTGAAGGGCTGGCCGTTGTGATAAGCCATGAACAGCGGGCTGTGCAGAATTTCCAGAATGCTCTGGTCGTGGATGTTTGCATTGGAGTAGTGGATGAACACGCACGGCTCTGCGTCACCGGCAGAGTTGATGTGGAAGTAGTTGCGTCCGCCGGCAATGCAGCCGCCCACGAACTCGCCATCGTTCTGGAAATCCATCGGGTAGAACGGGATATCGCACTCTTCCGAGCGCAGATAGCGGATGCGGTCGATCATATATTTGCGCTGCTCCGGGGTAGGCATCAGTTCCGGTGCTGCCTCGTTGCCCACGGGCATGTAGTGGAAGTAGAAGCCGAAGTGTGCGCCCTTCTCGCACAGGAAACGCATGAACTCATCGTTGGTAACAGCTTCGATATTATCGCGGGTGTAGCAGATGGACGTGCCGAACACGATGCCGTGCTCCTTGAGCAGATCCATAGCATGCATAACAGCGGCATAGTGCCCCTCACCGCGGCGGGCATCGTTGGTCTCCGGGGTGCCCTCGATGGACAGCATGAAGGCAATGTTGCCCAGACGCACCACCTCTTTGCAGAACGGCTCATCGATGAGGGTGGAGTTGGTGTAGATGGCAAACTGCACATCATTGTGCTTCTCGGCCAGCTTCAGGATATCAGCCTTACGCACCAGCGGCTCGCCGCCGGTCAGCATGTACAGGTACACGCCCAGCTCCTTGCCCTCGGTAACGATCTTGTCCATATCCTCAAAGCTGAGGTTATTCTTGTGACCGTATTCGCCGGCCCAGCAGCCCACGCAGTGCATATTGCAGGCGGAAGTGGGGTCGAACAGGATCAGCCAGGGGATGTTGCACTGATACTTCACGCGGTTCTCGCGGATGGTCTTGGTGCCGCGGAAGAAAGCCTCGTAGCCCAGATTCAGCGCCATGGTGCGGGCCACGTTGGGGTCGGTCTGATCCAGCACACAGTTGATGAGCTTGGACCACTTGCTGTCGGGGTCGGTCAGGGTCTGTCTGGCGTGTTCGTAGGCTTCATCGCTGAACGAACTGCCATAGAACTGCTTTGCAACATCCACCAGCTGTCCCACGGTTTTCTGACGGTCTTTATCGGCATGAGAAAGCACCACGTCCACCATTTACCAACAGCAGCACGCTGCATTTTATGAGTCAGGCTCTCAATAGAAGTATTCATTATCCTTTTCCTCCAAACGGTATTTTTCGGAAATCTCTTTTCTATTTCTATGCCATTACTCTACCATTCTATCCCACAAGTTTCCATAAACAGAAAAAGCGCCGTGATAGAAAACCCATCACGGTGCGGATTATGATAAAATTTTGTCGTTCTTCCGGTTCAACCGTCCTGTTCCAGATGGATCTTATTGCTGGCAAGGCGGCATAACGCGCGGCGCAGATCGCCCTGCAGCATCCGTCCCATACGTTCTACCATCACAGCGGGCTCGGTCTTCATATCCCGGCGGATCCATTCCAGCACCACGCCCACCAGCGCATATTTGTAAAAATCCACCACAAACTGCTTGTCATCGTCCTGCACGGTGATGTCGCGGCATTCGCGATCCGCAAATTCCTTCAGCATGGAGTCCAGAAGTTTGTACAGATACTGCTCCACCTGTTCACGACCCACAGAGCGGTATACGTTCAGTACCAGTGCTTTGTTATCCCGGATCTGGTGCAGGATGTCCAGAAATGCTTCGGTCCATGTATCAAAGCTCTGGCGGCCTTCCATCGTCTTGGCCGCATCTTCCATCAGGATCCAGTCCACCAGATCGTAAATATCCTTGAAGTGGTAGTAAAAGGTCATGCGGTTCACGCCGCAGTCCTCGGTGATATCGTTGATCGTGATCTTATTGAGGGGCTTTTCCAGCAGCAGCTTTTTCAGCGATGCTTCCAGTGCCCGCTTCGTTGTTTGTGACACAAAAACCTTCCTTTCCCGACCGTAGAAATTTTTCCCGCTGCGTACGGCGATTGGCAGCTTCGTACATTATAATACCGCAAAAGCCGTCCCGATTGCAAGCATTGATTCTGTCCATTTTGTAAACAAAGAATCTTCCTGCGTTTTCACTCCGGCAGTTTCTCGCTTCAAAAGCCGTTTCTCAGCCCCCTAAACCCCTTCCGGCGGTGCGCAATGCCTGCAAAAGCGGCTTCTTCCGGCAAAAAAGCGGAAAAGGCCCTTGATTTTTATATTCCTCTACGCTTAGAATGGGAGCAGACGGCTGTGATTGAAGTGCCGTTTTGAGGGAGGGTACAAACTATGATGGATACCATTGGTTTTCTGGGCTGCGGCAACATGGGTGGAGCCATCGCCCGTGCCGTTTGCAAAGCTGTTGACCCTAAGAAAGTTTTTCTGGCAAACCGCACTGCGGCCAAGGCACAGGCACTGGCCAAAGAACTGGGCTGCAAAACCGCCACAAATGCCGAGGTGGCCGGTGACTGCGACCTGATTTTTCTGGCGGTAAAGCCCCAGATGATGGAGCTCTGCTCCAGCCGCTCAAATTCACCTTTGACGAGCGCCCCAGCCGTTTTGTGCTGTGCAGCATGGCAGCGGGCCTTTCGATCGCCCGCATTCAGGAGATGGCCGGTGAGGACTTTCCTGTGATCCGCATCATGCCTAACACCCCGGCTTCGGTGGGCGAGGGTATGATCCAGTACTGTTCCAGCAATGTCACCGCTGAGGAAGAAGAAGCCTTCCTCAGGATCATGGCTCCTGCGGGCCGTCTGGATGCCGTGCCGGAAAGTCTGATCGATGCCGCCAGCTGCGTTTCCGGCTGCGGCCCGGCATGGGTGTACCAGTTTATTGAGGCTCTGGCCGACGGCGGCGTGGCCTGCGGCCTGCCCCGCGCCAAAGCGCAGGAATATGCCGCGCAGATGGTTCTGGGCAGCGCAAAGCTGGTGCTGGAAAGCGGAAAGCATCCCGGCGAACTCAAGGATGCTGTGTGCAGCCCCGGCGGCAGCACCATTCAGGGCGTGCGCGTGCTGGAAGAGCACGGCCTGCGCGGTGCGGTGATGGATGCCGTGATCGCCTCGTACAATAAGACAAAGGAAATGGGAAAGGGTTAAGGATATCATGCGCATCGTTGTAAAAGTAGGCACTTCTACTCTGGCATACGCCACCGGACGGCTGAACATCCGCCACACGGAACAGCTGGTCAAGGTGCTCAGCGACCTGAAAAACGAGGGCCATGAGGTCATTCTGGTGTCCTCCGGTGCCATTGGCATGGGCGTGGGCAAGCTCTCACTGCCAACCCGCCCAAAGGACACCACCACCAAGCAGGCCTGCGCCGCTGTGGGCCAGTGTGAGCTGATGTACACCTACGACCGGCTGTTCAACGCCTACAATCACACCGTGGCGCAGATCCTGCTCACCGGCGTGGACGTGGAGCACACCGAACGCCGCGTGAACTTTCAGAACACCCTGTCCCGCCTGCTGGAGCTGGGTGCCCTGCCCATCATCAACGAAAACGACACCGTTGCCACCGATGAGATCACCTCCATTGGCGACAACGACACGCTGGCGGCCATCGTGGCCTGCTGCGCCAAGGCTGACATGTTGGTGCTGCTGAGTGACATCGACGGCCTGTACACCGCCAATCCCCACACCCACACGGATGCAAAGCTCATCCCGCTGGTGGAGGAGATCACCCCCGAGGTGATGGCTCTGGCCGATGGTGCCGGTTCGGCCCTTGGCACCGGCGGCATGGCCACCAAGCTGCGCGCTGCCCGCATGGTAACGGGCAGCGGTGCCGATATGGTCATTGCCAACGGCGCACACCCGGAGCTTTTGTACGACATTGCCGCAGGCAGATCCGCAGGCACCCGCTTTGCGGCCCGCAAGGAGGACTGAACACATGACCACACAGGAAATTCTGGAAGCCGCCCGCAGCGCCAAAAGTGCCCTTGCGCTGGCCGATAACACCGCCCGCAACGCGGCCCTGCTGGGCATGGCGGACGCTTTATGCGATGCGCAGAACCAGTCTGCCATCCTTGCCGCCAACGCCGAGGACATGGCTGCTGCCAAAGGGCACATCAGCGATGTGATGCTGGATCGTCTGGCCCTGACCGTTCCGCGCATCGAAGCCATGGCGCAGGGCATCCGCGAGGTTGCCACTCTGCCCGACCGGTGGGCCGGGTGCTGAACCGGGTGGAGCGCCCCAACGGGCTTGTCATTGAAAAGACGGCTGTGCCCATGGGTGTGATCGCCATTATCTACGAGAGCCGTCCCAACGTGACCAGCGATGCCGCTGCCCTTGCCATCAAGAGCGGCAATGCCTGTATCCTGCGCTGCGGCAAGGAGGCCTGGCGCAGTGCCAACGCCATCGTCACAGCCCTGCGGCAGGGCCTGAAAAAAGCCGGTCTGCCCGAGACAGCGGTCTGCCTGATCGAGGACACCACCCACGCTTCTGCCAACGCTCTGATGACCGCTGTAGGCTATGTGGATCTGCTGATCCCGCGCGGCGGTGCCGGGCTGATCCGTGCCTGCGTTCAGAACGCCAAGGTCCCCTGCATCCAGACCGGCACCGGCATCTGCCATGTGTACGTAGACGACACCGCCGATCTGGACAAAGCTCTGGACATCATCGAGAACGCCAAGGCCAGCCGCCCCAGCGTGTGCAACGCCGAGGAAGTGTGCCTTGTGCACTCTGCCATTGCTGGGGAGTTTCTTCCCCGTCTGGCCCAGCGGCTTGGCCCGGACCGCATTGCAAAGGGTCTGCATCCGGTAGAGCTTCGTCTTGATAAGCGCGCCGCCGCCATAATCGTTGGCACGCCTGCCGGCGAAAAAGGACTTTGACACCGAATTTCTGGACTACATCCTCGCGGTCAAGGTCGTGGACAGCGTGGAGGAGGCCATCGAGCATATTGCTGAGCACTCCACCGGCCACAGCGAGGCCATCCTGACCCAGACACAGGCCCATGCCGATCTGTTCACTGCCGCAGTGGACAGCGCCGCCGTGTATGTGAACTGTTCCACCCGCTTTACGGATGGCGGTGAATTCGGCCTTGGATGTGAAATGGGCATTTCCACCCAGAAACTCACCGCCCGCGGCCCCATGGGCCTGGCCGAGCTGTGCAGCTACAAGTATATCATCCACGGCAATGGTCAGATCCGCTAAAGCCCGCTGAACCCACCTTTCCAGTGCGGAAATCGGGAGTGAGCGTTTTCTCCATAATATTCATAATTTAGAAACGAAACTGAAAAGTTTTTTCCGAAACAGGCTGGTGCGATTTGCGCCAGCCTGTATTTTTGTTTTATTCCCATGAAATGTTCTTTCAGCAAAGACAAAAACTGAATTATGTTTTCAATCTGCCTTTCCTGTTCGCTCACTGATATGGATGATTGTATCCCAGTTTTCTGCACTTCTCACAAAGATATAGTCTTACTTTCTCCATTTTGTTTTATAAAAAGTACAAGAACCCCCTTGACAACCCCTATTTCGATGCGGTAAAACTATATTGGAAAACTTGATAACGATTTCACTTCATTTCACTTTCCAATGAGAAAGTTGTTCGTCACACACAACACTATACTTGGAACAAAGGAGAGAGCAATATGACGATCGCCATTCTTGCACACGATTCCCGCAAAGAGCTTGCACTGCAGTTCTGCACTGCTTACAGCGCCATTTTGTCCAAAAACACAGTCATTGCTACCGGCACCACCGGACGGATGCTGGCGCAGACTACCGGCCTGCCCGTGCACTGTTATCTCTCCGGGCGCTTGGGCGGTGTGCAGCAGATCACTTCCCGCATTGCGTGCGACGAAGTGGATCTGGTGTTGTTCTTCCGTGACCCGCTGAAAGCGGATGCCGCCAGCATCACCGAGCAGAATCTGCTCCGCCTGTGCGATATGCACAGCGTACCCATTGCCACCAACATTGCCACCGCCGAGGTCTTGCTGCGCGGTATGGATCAGGGCGACCTGGACTACCGCGAGGGGATGCATCCCGCTCTTGTGGAGCCCATGCCCACCGTGCAGCGCCACGCCGTGTGATGAATCGTGTATAGAGTATCGGGAAAGAGACAACGCCGCAGGAAACTTCCTGCGGCGCTGTTGTTTTTTGTTTTGCTTTTTATTTCAGTAAAGCCTGCAGCTTTTCCAGCCGGCGGACGGCTTCGTCCAGCACATCGGTGCCGCGGGCAAAGTGCATCCGGATCAGATGGTTCACCGGCTCCCGGAAGAAGCTGGAGCCAGGCACAGCGGCCACGCCCACTTCCCGGATCATCCACTCACAGAACTGCAGGTCGGTCCAGCCCTTGAACTGGGGCAGCGCCAGAAAATCGGAAATATCGATCATCACAAAATAGGTGCCCTGCGGAACATTGTGCTTCAGCCCCACACGGTCCAGTCCGGCCAGAAAATGATCGCGCTTTTCTGTGTAAAGGGCCTGCAGCTCTTCGTAATAGCTGGCGGGCATCTCCAAACCGGCCACAGCGGCCTCCTGCAGGGGTGCAGCCGCACCCACAGTGAGAAAGTCGTGCACCTTGCGCGCGCCCTCAATGACCTCTGCGGGTCCGATCAGATAGCCCAGACGCCAGCCCGTGATGGAGTAAGTCTTGGAGAGCGAGTTGCAGGTGATGGTGTGCTCAAACATGCCGGGCAGGCTTGCCATGCAGATATGCTCTGCCGGCGCATAAATGATATGCTCGTACACCTCATCCGTCACCACAAAGGCATCGTACTGGATGGCCAGCTTTGCAATGGCTTCCAGCTCGTCGCGGCGGAACACCTTGTCCGCAGGGATTGGAGGGGTTGCACAGGATCAGCGCTTGGCACCCTCGGGCAAAGCCCTTTTCGATCAGGCTGATGTCAAACTCATAGGTGGGCGGCACCAGCGGGATATAGATGGGTTCCGCGCCCGAAAGAATGGCATCGGCACCGTAGTTCTCGTAGAACGGTGAGAAGATCATCACCTTGTCGCCGGGGTTGCAGATGGTCATCATGGCGGCCATCATGGCCTCAGTGCCGCCGCAGGTCACGCAGATCTCGGTGTTGGGGTCTACTTCGTGGTGCAGGGCAGGGCTGGTCTTTTTTGCCAGCGCCTCGCGGAAGTTTTGCGCGCCAAAGGTCACAGCGTACTGGTGCGGGCCTTTGTAAGCCGTTTCGGCCAGAGCGTCCAGCAACTGCTTCGGCGGGTCAAAATCCGGGAAGCCCTGCGAAAGGTTGATGGAGTCGTACTGATTGTTGATGCGGGTCATGCGGCGGATGACAGAATCTGAAGGTACCCACACGGTCACTAAACAGGCATGCGCTCTCCCTTTCAGCCCTTAAATAAGCCTTCTGGATGCCAGCAGCACGCCTGCACGGCTGGCAGCAAGTCAGACCGCCCTGCAGGTAGCAGGTGTACGGCTCACGCAGCGGG
>ENA-OQAX01000045-OQAX01000045.1-human-gut-metagenome-genome-assembly--contig:-NODE-45-length-23280-cov-3.108452_pt1 | contig 23280 bp, 30 predicted proteins | sample MGYA00242741_ERZ504539 | MGnify/ENA primary metagenome ERZ504539 (study PRJEB26092, sample SAMD00036277) | human gut metagenome | host: Homo sapiens | study: EMG produced TPA metagenomics assembly of... | reverse complement strand
CGGTTCGCTGTTTCCGCCACTGGCGGCGCTCACCTTTGCAGCATCCAGTATTATCTGCGCTTTTGGCTTAGCAGCTGCCGCACCTCGCTCGCCGTATCGGCACTTAGAATTATGCGGTATTGCCATAAAACAATCCGTAGGGAACGGTTTTGACCGTTCCGGGGCGTCAGGGACGCCGCCCCCTACTTTGGGACAGGGTATATTGTATAAAATTTATAATATCTAATAAGGCAAAAGTCCACGGGACGATGCGAGCATCGTCCCCTACACACGGTTTGCAGGTTCGCGGCTCGATATTTACGTTTCTTCCCGGCGCGATGAGGGCATCGCGCCCTACAGAACATTTTATTGTTTACCGCACATTTTCAAGTACCATAATTATTCTTTATTATTTATTCTTTATTCATTAAGAATCCCTCCGCCCCATCTCCAATTCCTACTTCTCATTCCTAATTTCTAATTCAAATAAAAAAAGACCCCCGCAGCGTATGATTTGAACAGCACCCCATTTGTTAGACAGTATGATATACTATTTAACAAGTGGGGTGTTTTGCTATGCCAAAAGGAGTACCAAACAAACGATATACGCCGGAATTCAAGAGAATGGTTGTAGAAACCATGAAAAAAGAACATCTGAGTATCTATGCAGCGATGCAGGAATTTGGAATTAACGACCATAAAATTATAGAGCGTTGGGAACGCATTTATCTGGAAGAAGGGCCGGAAGGGTTAGCCATCGAACGGCGTGGTCGCAGCAACAAAGGCCGTCCGCCAAAGCAGTTGCCGAAGCAGGTGGAAGAAGATCTGCTAGCCGAAGTGCAGAGACTGCGTGCGGAGAACGATTACCTAAAAAACTTGCAAGCCTTGGTTTTGGAAGACGAGCGACGCCAGCGCAGAAAACGCAGGTAGTTCAAAAACTGAGGCAAAGACATTCTCTGGATATTCTTCTCTCAATCGCTCAACTGCCCCGTGCCACTTTCTACTATCATCTGAAGCGGATGAACAGTTCAGATAAGTATAAAGCTGTCAAAGCGGAGATCACGGCCATCTACCACGAAAACAAAGGAAGATACGGCTATCGCCGCATTACAACAGAACTTCACAAGCGCAATTTTCTCCTGAATCACAAGACTGTCCAGCAGCTTATGAAGGAGCTGGGTTTAGTTTGCCGTGTCAGGAGGAAGAAGTATCGTTCTTACAAGGGTGAAGTTGGCAAAATTGCGCCGAATCTGTTAAACCGGGACTTCCGCGCCGAAAAGCCGAACCAGAAGTGGGTCACCGATGTGACAGAGTTCAGTTTGTTTGGCGAGAAGCTCTATCTCTCGCTCTCGCCCATCCTTGATCTGTGCAGCAGCGATCTGGTCAGTTACACCATATCGGATCGTCCTGCACTCAGCATGGTAACCACCATGCTGGACGAGGCGTTTGCAAAGATCCCGGCCGAAACAAACCTGATTCTCCATTCTGACCAGGGCTGGCAGTACCAACACAAACAATACCAACAGATGCTCCGGGAGAAAGGTGTTCGCCAGAGCATGAGCCGCAAGGGAAACTGTCTGGACAATGCTGTGATAGAAAATTTCTTCGGGCTGCTCAAAAGTGAGCTGCTGTATTTGCAGGAGTTCCGCTCCATGGAACACTTCAAACTGGAACTGATCGAATATCTAGATTACTACAACAACCGCAGGATCAAGGCAAAGCTAAAGGGCTTGCCGCCTGCAATTCACAGACCGCAAGCCCTTTCGGCTGCTTGAACAATTTTTACTTCAGAATATTGTCTAACTTTTTGGGGTCACTTCAATTTGACGCCGCGGGGTTTCTCAATTGTTCGGTTTGTATTGCAGCACCTTCTGGGAGAACGTCCGATCGAAGAACTGGATGAAGGGCCCCAGGCAGAAGGCACAGATCAGCGTACCGATGCCCACAAGGCCGCCCAGCAGCCAGCACAGCAGCGCACACAGTGCATCGGTGAACACGCGGCAGCCGAAGTACGGCACCGGGGTGTAGTCCCGCAGGCCCAGCGAGAGGTAATCGTACGGGGCGATGCCCAGATCTGCCGTCTGGTACAGCGAAGCCCCCAGCGCCGTGACCGGCACCGCCAGCGCCACCCACAGCAGCTGCACCGGCAGGCCCAGCGCCTCGGCCGGGCCAAAGTGGGCTGCAATGGGGTCGTAGAAGGCCGTGACAATGAACCCGACGCCAATGCCGTTGACAAAGGTGCCCAGGCCGATGTACTTGCGCCCGAACCAGAACTGCAGTGCAAAGAACAGGATGTTCGTGCACAGGTTCTGCACGCCCAGCGAGATGCCCAGCATCTCGGCCAGACGCATATTCAGTGCGCTGATGGAGTCGTTGCCAAGGTGAGACTGCTTGAACAGTGCAATGCCCAGCCCGATGATCACAATACCGACCACCATGCCGAGGATGCGCCGCGCCGAGGGCATCTGCGGGTTCTTTTTTTCATGATTCTGTTCTCCTTTTTTGCACCAGTTTTACAACGTTCGTTGAAAGCTCAGCGGTGAAGCTGCGTTTCGATTCTTGCCCTGTCTAGTCCTTCGCCAATGACGATGAGCACATCCTGCCCCTGCGGGATGGGTTCCAGTGTTCTGCCGGCAGCGGTGGCGTTCAGCTCCAGCCAGCCGGTGGTGCCCTGCGGGTCCGGTGCAAAGCCCTTCACCCGCAGCACATGGCCGCAGGCGGCATCCGCAAACAGGTGGTCGGCAGCGGCCTGCAGCTGCTGCAGCGTCAGGTGCTGCTCCAGAAAGCACAGAGAGCTGAAGGCTTCGTGCTCGTCAAAATGCAGCTTTTCGCAGCTGGCCTGCCTGCAGCCGCAGGCCGCAATGGCGGCAAGGTCGGCATCGGTAAGCCGTGCCCAGTCCTTGGTGATGATCTCTTCCGGCGCAAAGCGGCGGGAGCACTTGCAGCCCTCCAGCGCACGGGTCAGGTGGGCCACGGCGGCAGCGGTCTGCTGCTGCCCGGCCAGCTGGGTACGGCTGACCAGCACCCGGCCCGCGTTGGCCGTCTCGGATGCCAGCACGTACTCAGCCTGCGGCGAAAGCGTTTCCGGCAGCATGGCATCCACTATGGCGATCACATTGCCGATGTGATACCAGCGGTCCAGCGGGTCGTCCCGCAGCACATCAAAAAACTCGTCCACATCAAAGATGCCGCTGGGTTCCACCACCACCCGGTCGAACCCGCGCATGGCCATGGCAATGAGCTTGGTGCGCATCCGGCGCTGGTGGGTGTCGCAGTCGCATCCGCCGCTGATGGTCTCAAGGTCGCAGTTCGGGCCAAGAAGGTCCTGCACCAGCATTGCATCCACGTTCACTGCGCCGAAGTCGTTTTCCAGAATGCAGACATTGTGGCCCTGTGCCACCAGATACCGGACATACCGACGCAGAAAGGTGGTTTTGCCTGCGCCCAGAAAGCCGGTGATAAGGTCTACCTGTACCATAATAAAAAAGCACCTCCTGTGCTGTTGTTTGCCCGGTTCCAGTATACCGCAGCAAACTGTAATACGCCAGTGGCAGATGCAAAAAGCCCCGCATTTCTGCGGGACTTTTTTTATGTTCGTATTCAGCCGCTTTCGGATGCAGAGCTGTACTCGGCAATGACCTTGTGGGCGGCAGGTGCCATTTTGGCCGGTACGGCGGCAGGTTTTGCAAGGAAGTAGCCCTGCAGCGCATCCGCGCCCAGCTCGATGACCTTGCGCAGCTCGGCGGCGGTCTCCACGCCCTCGGCAATGATCTTCATGTTGCGCGGGTGGGCATAGGCCACGATGTTCTGCACGATCTGCTGCTTGTCCGGGTCGGTATCGATGCCGCGGATGATGGCGATATCCACCTTGATGAACCGGGGCGAAAGCTCCAGCAGGCTGTTCTCGTTGGCAAAGCCGCTGCCGTAATCGTCCAGCGCGAACATGCCGGAGAAGCCCGGCGCATGGCGCTTGACCTCCAGTGCTTCGTGGTTAATCTCCTCTTCCTCGGTGATCTCAATGACCATCTGACGGCGCAGTTCATGCCAGCGGCTATCCATATACTCGCTGTCCTCTCTGGGCAGGCAGATGCTTGCAATGGAGTTGATGAACAGCATCGTGTCCCTGCGCACAAGGCCCTCGCTGCGCAGGTGGTCGAAGTTCTCCAGCGATTTGAAGAAGGTCAGCCGCTCGATCTCGCACAGTGCGCCCTGCTCCCGCGCCAGCTTCATGATGGTAGCGGGCGAGCGCAGCGCTTCCATATCGGAGCGCATCAGGCTTCGTAGGCCATCACCTTGCGGGCGCTGCTGCCGCAGCCCACGCAGCCAAGGGCCAGTGCCGCGGCGCACAGCCCTTCCCATTGGCTGGGAAAAGCTGTGCTTTGCAGCTGTTATTCGGTTCTTTCTGCCGGGACGGTGGACACAGTGATCTGCTCATAATCCGCACTGTGTGCAAGATAAACGCTCAGGTCACCGGTGTTGGTGGTCTCCATGCCGTCCAGCTTTGTGCAGGCGCAAAGGCCGAAGGCCAGCACGTCCATGCCGGCAGCAGCACCCTGCCAGAATTTATCCTCGCAGCCGGGCTTTGCCCAGCGCCGCGGCAGATACTGCACAAAGCCCACAGCCGTCAACAGTTCATCCGCCTCGGCCAGCTGGGCCTCGGCAGCGGCATCGTCCAGCATATCCCTGCCCGCGCAGCGCTGCAGGATGACATGGCACACCGGGCGGCGTGTGGCCTCCAGCACCGAGTGACGGAAGCCGTAGCGGGAGACGTTCTTTTTTGCCGTACAGCAGGATGAAGCCCATGCTGTTGCGGCTGTCCGCCCGCAGGAAGCCGTGGGTGATGTAGGGCATTGTAAATGGTAAATATAGAAGAAGCACCTCTGCGCAGTACGATTTTGCCGCCATCATTGAACGCGCGCAGCCCCAGCAAGACCTTCAATCTGGCGGGCCTTGTGGGCAGCTACCATTTCAACGGCGAGTGGGTGTAAATTTTTGATACAGTAAGAGGGGCTGCTGCACTTTCGGCTAAAACGATGTGCAGCAGCCCCTTCTTCGTATCGGATCCAGACAACAAAAAAGCGTTCTGAGAGATCTCAGAACGCTTGGTGGTTGCGGGGGCCGGATTTGAACCAACGACCTTCGGGTTATGAGCCCGACGAGCTACCAGACTGCTCCACCCCGCGATATTTACTTTGTGCTCTCAGCGGTTCTCGCTGACTGCTCAAGTATAATACCACAAGGCGGGCGGATGCAAGTATTTTTTGATTTATTTTTTCTTCTTTTTCCAAACCACGAACCCTGCGCAGGCGGCGGCTGCGATCACCACCACCGGCCATGCACCGGCAAGGGCAACGATGACCTGCTGCAGGCCACCCACAAAGTTCTGCCAGCCAGCGGAAAGGGCGCTGACAAAGCGGCTGCCGAAGCCCTCGCTGGGCGGCGAGTAGGTGCTCACCTCGCTCAGGCTCACGTACACGGTGCACTCTTCCACCTGATCGTTGTACCAGTCCATCTGGCTCTGCCAGCTCTCGATCTGGCTCTGCACATCCGTCAGGCTGGACTCGATCTCAAGCAGGTCGGAGAGGTTGTCGGCCTGCTGCTGCAGCTGCTGCAGGCGGGTTCGCTGGTTCTTGAGATTCTCAAGCCGGGTCTCCACGTCCATGTACTGGGCGGTCACGTCGTCGGCCTGCTGGTTTTTGTAGGTCACGTTGCCTGCTTCGGCCACGGCGGCAAGAAAGTTCTCGTAGTTCTGCTGCGGCACCCGGTAGGTCAGGCTGACACTGCGGCTGTCACCGGCATCCGAGTATTCACTGCTGGATTCCAGATAGCCGCCCGCTTCAGCAAGGGCAGCATCCAGCGCAGCGCGGGCTGCGTCGTAGTCCTTGCTTTCCAGGCTCAGGTTCGCGGTGTAGATGATCTTTGCGTGGTCGGTGCTGTGGGCCGCTGCTGCCGCGTCGTCCTCCGAATAAACAGCGGTGCCGTTGTCTGCACTGCTTTCCAGCGCCATGGTGTTCAGACTGTAATCGGCTGCCATAGGGCTGTCCACAGCGGCGCGGTCCGCGCCGCCTGCCGCCATCACCGCCGCAGTGCTGTCCGCAGAATAATAGACCGCCGGGCTGCTGCTCTTTGCGCCAAGGCCGATTTGTCCGGTGGCAAAAGCACCATAGCCTACCACGCACACAGCAAGGCAGGCCGCCAGTGCGCCCACCCGCTTTGCGGGGAAGCGGATCAGTTTCTTCTCGGCTGCACCGGGGCGGACTGAGCCGGTACCGGTGCGTCGGTTTCATCATGGGCTGGGCCTTTTCTTCTTCGGTCAACTGGTCTGTCATGGCCAGCAGCTTTGCCTTCAGATCGTCCGGGGCGTAGAGGTCGTCCGTCTCCATCCTTGTACTCATACCACCTCATCTTCGATCTCCTCCTTCAGCATCGTATGTAACTGCGCCCGGGCACGCCGCAGCCAGCTCAGCACCGTGTTGGACGGTGCGCCCATCATCCGGCCGATTTCCGCCGCCGTGTATCCCTCGTAGTAATGCAGATAGATGGCATTGCGGTAGTTTTCCGGCAGGGCGCGCACTGCGTCCAGCACACTGCCGTCCTCAAAACGCATCGGGCGCGGGCAGGTTCTCGTCCAGCTCGGTGTCCTTCTGATGGGCTGCGCGGGTCAGGTCCCGGCAGCGGTTGATGGCCACCCGCAGCAGCCACGCCTTGAGGTGCTCCTCACTCTCAAACGTACCATTATAATGCAGGAGCTTCTCGTAGACATCCTGCACCACGTCCTCGGCATCGGCTGTGCATCGGCTGTTGTGTATGGCAGCGCGGTAAACAGCATCGCTGTATTTCTGCACTGCCAGCGTAAATACTTCGTTTCTGGTCAGCTGTCCCATAGTTTCAAGCTCTCCTTTACCGCCTGTACAGCTGGTGGAATTCGTGTTCCACGGGGGACATTCACCCTATACACGGCTGAACGCCCCCGAAGATTGCATTGCTGGAAAAAAATTTATGAAAATCACCTTTTTATATACTCTCTGCAGCAGGGCCACCCGTTCTGCAAGGAAGGTCTCGGCCTTCGGATGGTGCAGCCAGCGCTTGTTCGCCGCTGTGCCAGCCAGCTTTCTGCCCAGCGCTTCCGGGTCGGTATCGGCCTGCATCACATCCTGCATGGTCAGCTGCAGCGTCAGCGCCGCAGGGGTGTCCGGCAGCGGCGGCAGCGGGTCCTCCCACACAAAGGGCGGCAGCAGCTGCACCGCCACCGTGGCGCGGGTGCACTCCTCGGTGAGCAGCAGGGCTGCAGGCGTGCCGTCCGGCAGGACGTGCAGGGTGCTGTACAGCAGCTGCAGACTGCCCTCGGCCAGCAGGCGGATATCCCCCTCCCGCCCGGTAGGCGAAAGGCTCAAATATTCCCGCGCCTCGTCCAGATAGATGTGCCGGGCCGGTGCCTGCACGCGGGCATACAGCGCAGGCAGCGCAAAGCGGCCCGCTTTGTCCAGTGCGTGCTGCAAAAGCAGGTAGAACTCGGTCAGTGGGTAGGCCGGGTCCGGCTGCGGCATCCCGAAGTCCGGCCGCGAAACATGTCCTCCACCCATGGGGAACCTCCTTGATAAATAACGCTGATGCGGTATTCTAAACATAGAAGGGGGCGCTGACTGCAAGGGTCAGCTTTCCATCCCGTTTATCAAAAAGATTGACCGCACAGTTTGGAAGCAGGGCGGTCAATCTTTTTTGTTATCATCTTACCATATTCTACGACGCATTACAACACGCCCTATTGTAAACCCTGCTGTAACTTCATTGTTGACCGTCTTCCCTCTGCCGCGTTATACTCGGGCACAGATGCCTTGTAAATTTTTAACAGAGGGGAATTCTATTCTATGAAAAACAAAAAACTGACCACCTATCAGATGGCTGTCACTGCGCTGATGGCCGCCGCGCTGTGCGTGCTTGGCCCGCTGAGCGTGCCCATCGGAGCCATTCCCATTTCGCTGTCAAACTTTGTCATCTGCCTGACCGCATGGCTGCTGGGGCCCAAGTTCGGCACCCTGAGCGTGGCGGTGTACCTGCTCATCGGCCTTGTGGGCGTGCCGGTGTTCTCCGGCTACGGCGCGGGCATTGCCAAGCTGGCAGGCCCCACCGGCGGCTATCTGGTGGGCTACCTGCTGCTGGCCTTCATCGGCGGTCTGTTCATCGAAAAGAGCAAGGGCCAGCCGGTGATCGCCGGCATCGGCCTTGTGCTGGGCGATGCCGCCTGCTACGTGCTGGGCACCGCATGGTTCGTGTTCCAGATGCAGTGCGAGCTGGGCTATGCGCTTTCGGTGTGCGTGTACCCGTTCATTGCGCTGGACCTCGCCAAGATCGTGGTGAGCTGCATCGTGGGTGCACTGCTGCGCAAGCGTCTGGTACAGGCTGGCGTGCTGAAGCTGAAGGAAGCCTAACAGGAAAAGCAAAAGGGAGACTGCAAACGCAGCCTCCCTTTTTTATTTGTGATCCGTTATTTTACATAGCCAAGGGTCGCAGCCATCACGGCCTTGATGGTGTGCATCCGGTTCTCGGCTTCGTCGAACACGATGCTCTGGGGGCCTTCAAACACTTCATCGGTCACTTCCATGGCATCGCGGCCAAAGCGCTCGCCCATCTCCTTGCCCACGGTGGTCTTGTGGTCGTGGAAGGCGGGCAGGCAGTGCATGAACACAGCGTGCGGGCCTGCAATGTCCATCAGCTTCTGGTTGATCTGGTAGGCGGCAAGGTCGTTGATGCGCTCAGCCCACACCTCCACCGGCTCACCCATGGACACCCACACATCGGTGTACAGCACGTCGGCACCCTTGGCGGCCTTGGCGGAATCCTCCTCAAAGGTGAGGATGGCACCGGTCTCGGCAGCGATCTTCTGGCACTCGGCCACGAGGGCAGCGTCCGGCTGGTACTTCTTGGGTGCACAGGCGGTGAAGTTCAGGCCCATCTTGGCGCAGCCCACCATCAGGCTGTTGCCCATGTTGTAGCGGGCATCGCCGAAGTAAACGAAGTTGATGCCCTTCAGGTGGCCAAAGTGCTCCCGGATGGTGAGGAAGTCGGCCAGGATCTGGGTGGGATGGAACTCGTTGGTCAGGCCGTTCCACACCGGCACACCGGCGTAGTGGGCAAGGTCTTCCACGATCTGCTGGCCGTAGCCGCGGTACTCGATGCCGTCGAACATGCGGCCCAGCACACGGGCAGTGTCGGCGATGGACTCCTTCTTGCCGATCTGGCTGCCGGACGGGTCAAGGTAGGTCACTTCCATGCCCAGATCGTGGGCAGCGACCTCGAAGCTGCAACGGGTGCGGGTGGAGGTCTTTTCAAAGATCAGGGCGATGTTCTTGCCTGCCAGCTGGTCATTGTGGCGGATGCGGCCTTCTTTTTTGCCTTCAGGTCTGCGGCAAGGTCCAGCAGTTCTTCGATCTCGGCAGGGGTGTAGTCCAATAGCTTTAAAAAGCTGCGGTTCTTCAGACTCATTGTATATTTCCCTCTCTATGCAAGCATTGTTGAATATTTATTCGAGATATAGTTCTATTATAATGATATCCTGTAAAAATTGCAATACCCTGTCGGATATGCTATACTGGCTGTGCTGCCCTTCTCCATTCTGGCAACAGAAGGGGGGTGGATATCATGGACACCATTCTAACCAATTTTCTGGTGGCTGTCGCAGCACAGGTAGCTGCACACTTCCTGTGCAAGTGGCTTGAGAGTCGCCGCAAGGGCAAGTAAGCACAAAAAGAACCCTCTCGGAGCTGCAACTCTGAGAGGGCTCTTTTTTGTGCGTGGATACAATGGAATGTTCTAACCAACTTCCTACCCTTAGTATATGCAATCCCACACAAAAGTCAAGATGCTATGAAAAAAGTTCACAGCTCTAGCTCTGCCTTCCGTCCGGTGGACTGATAGGCAGTCAGCTTCACGCCGGCCTTTTTGAACATGAACCGCGCCGCCACGCTGGAATCGCTGTCGTGGTACTTGTCGCCGTAGTACACCACCTCGGCAATGCCCGACTGGATGATGGCCTTGGTGCACTCGTTGCAGGGGAACAGCGTCACGTACACCCGCGCACCTTTCAGGTTATTGTGGGCGCTGTTGAGGATGGCGTTCAGCTCGGCGTGGCACACGTACATATACTTGGTGTCCAGCGGTGCGCCCTCCCGCTCCCAGGGCATCTCGTCGTCGCTGCAGCCAATGGGCATACCGTTGTAGCCCAAGGACAGAATTTTGTTTTCCGAGCTGACGATGCACGCGCCCACCTGACTGTTGGGGTCCTTGGAGCGCATGGCCGTGAGCAGCGCAATGCCCATGAAATATTCATCCCAGTTGATGTAATCGGTACGTTTCATTTCGGTATGCTCCTTGTGCCTGTATTCTGCCTTTTATTATAGCGTATCGCTGTGGATTTTACAATAAACTTTGGCACTGCCGTGCAACTTGCACAAAACCTTGCCCCGAAGTTTGGCGTTTGATTCGTCAGAATTTTCAAACGAAATATTTAAAAATCATTTTGAGTGTGGTATTATCTTTGTAAAATATGCCACAAAAGCGGAGAGAATGCTCCGTGCGGCGGAAATGAGGGAAAAACCGATATGAAATACGCAAGCAACAACATCCGCAATATCCTGATTGCCGGTCATGCCGCAGCGGCAAGACCACGCTCACCGAGGCGCTGGTCTATTTTTCGGGCGCTGCCGAGCGTATGGGCCGGGTCGAGGACGGCACCACGATTTCGGACTTTGACCCCGAGGAAGCAAAGCGCAAGGCCAGCCTGTCTGCATCGGTCGTCCCCGTGGAGTACGAGGGCATCAAGTACAACCTGATCGATGCGCCGGGCCTGTTCGACTTCGAGGCCGGTGAGTACGAGGGCATCCGCGCAGCCGAGAGCGTGCTGGTGGTGGTGTCCGGCCGCAGCGGCGTGACTGTGGGTGCGGAAAAGGCGTTCCAGCTGGCCCGCAAGAATGGCAAGCTACCATGGTGTTCGTCTCCAAGTGCGATCTGGAGAATGCCAACTACTTCAAGATCCTTGAGGATATGAAGATCAAGTTCGGCTCCACCGTCTGTCCCTGCGTGGTGCCCGCCAAGCTGGACGACGGCACCCCCGTGTACATCAACCTGTTCAGCCAGAAGGCCTTCAAGTACGAGGGCGGCAAGCAGATCCAGGTGGACCTGCCGGACATCGGCCACCGTTTTCAGGGCCTGATCGAGGCCATGAGCGAAGCCATTGCCGAGACCGACGATGAGCTGATGGAAAAGTTCTTCGGCGGCGAAGCCTTCACCACCGAAGAGATCGTGGAGGGCATGCGCAAGGGCGTCAAGGACGGCCTGATCACCCCCGTGTTCTGCGGCAGCGCCGTGAACCAGCAGGCGCTGGATATGCTGCTGTTCAACATGCACAAGCTGCTGCCCAGCCCGGAGCACGAAGCCAGCACGCTGGCCGAGGATGCCGCCGGCGAGCCGGTGGAACTGCACTGCACCGTGGACGAGCCTACCGCCGCCTACGTGTTCAAGACCGTGGCCGACCCGTTCGTGGGCAAGCTGAGCTACCTGCGCGTGGTCAGCGGCAAGGTGACTGCAGGCGAACCCCTCACCAACGCCCGCACCGGCGATGTGGAGAAGATCTCCAAGCCCCTCACCGTCATTGGCAAAAAGCAGGTGGACTCCGACGGCATCATTGCCGGTGACATCGGCGCAGTGGCAAAGCTGGTGAGCGCCAAGACCGGCGACACCCTGTGCGACGCTGAGCGCGTGGTCAAGCTGCCCGCCCCCGTGTTCCCCAAGCCCAGCCTGTTCATGGCCGTCACTGTGGCCAAGAAGGGCGACGAGGGCAAGATCAGCAGCGCACTGGCCCGCCTGATGGAAGAAGACCCCACCCTGAGCTACGAGAACAACGCCGAGACCCATCAGCAGGTGATCGGCGGTCTGGGCGAGCAGCATCTGGACGTGGTGAAGGCCAAACTCAAGAACAAGTTCGGCGTGGAGATCGGGCTGGAAGCACCCCGCATCGCCTACCGCGAGTCCATCCGCAAGGCCTGCCAGAAGCAGGGCCGTCATAAGAAGCAGACCGGCGGTCACGGCCAGTTCGGCGATGTCGTCATCAATTTTGAGCCCTGCGACAGCGAGCAGGTGGTGTTTGAGGAGAAGGTGTTCGGCGGCAGCGTGCCCAAGAACTTCTTCCCGGCTGTTGAAAAGGGCGTGCGCCTTGCCGCCGAAAAGGGCGTGCTTGCAGGCTACCCCGTGGTGGGCCTGAAAGCCACCCTGCTGGACGGCAGCTACCACCCGGTGGACAGCTCCGAGATGGCCTTTATTATGGCCGCAAAGCTGGCTTACAAGGCCGCTATGCCGGAGGCCGGCCCGGTCATTCTGGAACCCATCCACACCCTGAAGGCTCATGTGCCAAACGACAACACCGGCGATATCATGGGCGATGTGACCAAGCGCCGCGGCCGCGTGCTGGGCATGGAGCCGGACGAGGACGGCCTGCAGACCATCATCGCTGAAGTGCCGCTGGCAGAGCTTGCAAACTTTACCACCTTCATCCGGCAGACCACGCAAGGCCGCGGCTGGTTCACCACCGAGTTTGCCCGCTACGAGGTTCTGCCCGAGATGCTGGTGCCTGCCGTTGTGGAGCAGGCCAAGAAGCTGGGCAATCTGGACGAGAGCGCAGACGATTAAACGGCAAACGTCAACTCCCCCAGTCTGCTGCGCAGACAGCCCCCTCACCGAGGGAGCTGGCAGAACCGTCAGGTTCTGACTGAAGGAGTTCCCACCGAAATACGACATCACCCCCGACCCCCGTTGACACTTTTCCCTCTGTCAGCGGTTTTGCGGGCAAAAGCTTGACAATGCGCAGTGATACGGTATAATAAAAATAGAAGGGGCGCTGGTCCTATCATGGTCAGCTCCTTACCCTGCAATCAAGATTGACCGCGTGGCTGGGAACCGTTGGCGGTCAATCTTTTTTGTTATCATCGTCTTTCTTCTGCGAAGTTTTTGCCATGACCTCAACGGTCAGACGAATCACATCCACGATCAGGCCCAGCAGTGTGAGAATGAACGTGAGCAGTGCGAGAGTCTCCAACAGAGTCATCCGACATCCCTCCCTTCGCCTTCGGGGCTCCGGGCGGTTTCCTTCAAAAAAAGTTCCCTCCCGGACCCCCTGCTTCGTTCCATGTACAGGAAGAATCAGCGATTCGGGCAAGAGAGCATGACCACCGGTCGATACGATCAGCGCCTTATTTTTTAGTATAGCATATTTCTCGACCCAATACAACAAAAAGCCCCCGGTACTGCGAATACCGGGGCTTTTTGTTTAGTGCTTGGGGAATGCCCTATTCCAGGTTTCGATCACGTTGAACTTCGGTGTCCAGCCTTCGGGCTTGAAGGTGTCTGCGCTCTTGGCCTCCATGATGCCCTGCTCCGCTTTCCCTCTGTCGGCGGGGATTTTTGTTGTTATTTTTCTCAGATCCTCTAAAATCTCTGCCATTTTTAGGCATCCTTCCAATCTTGTCTAAATCCTTGTTTCTGTTGGGGGGGGTAGAATAAAGATTGGTGAATCTTTTTTGTCCACAATCCGCGCAGACAAGATCCACCCGCAAAAGTCGTATCAAGGAGGAATTTATATGAAAACGCGACTTATCAGCCTGCTGCTGGCATTCAGCATGGCACTGACATTTCTGCCTGTCGGGGCAGTCTCTGCATTTGCGGCGGAGACGGGCAGTAATGAGCTCGACCTCACCCCTAACACTGAGGTCACAATCACAGAGACTGCCACCTATGATCTGCTGCCCTGCGAAAATGCACAGAGGCATCTTGTGATTGACGCCCCGAATTGCACTGTCACCCTTCGTATAATGGGCAACATCAATATCGCACAAAATCAGAATGATTTTATTGTCGTAAAGCAAGGCACTCTCGTTCTTGAAGGTTCTGACCACTTACTTGGCTATTCTGATGCTGTTTCAAAACCCCATCCCCTGATCACAGTATCCTCCGGCGCAAAGGCCGTGATCAATGACGGTCAGTTCAATAGCAATTCATCATCTATCGTATGCAATAATGGTACGGTAGAAATCAACGGCAGTGGACGCTATACAACATCCACCAGCTACGTCATTGACACGCGTTCCAACAGCGTTTTAACAATCAATGATGGGTATTTTCATTCAGATTCACGCAGTGTTATTCTCGGAAATTCCAGTCAAGAGATTGAAATCAACGATGGAACATTCATAAACGAGTCGCTCCGTTCTCCCACTATCAATCTGAACCACGATAAGCAAGTGTATATCCATGGCGGTACTATTAAGAATCTGGTAGGTGGCCGTGCGCTTGATACTGGAGACAACACAACGATTGAAGAACAAAACGGAAAAAATATTCTGCTGGAAGGCATGCAAGGAACGTATGTTACGATTGCAGTCGTATCTGGCGCAACGTTCAATTTCAAAAGTGGAACCGTAAGGTCCCAAAAATCTGCTGCTATCCGCAGCGCTCTCAACGCAACCGTTAATATCACCGGCGGAACAATCAGCAACAGCCTCTATGGCGTTAAAGTACAATCAAACCCGAACTCTGTTTTCATTGGTAAAGATGTGCATTTCGAGGATAATACCAATGATATCTGTATGGAAGAAGATCAGTTGATCACCATTGCCGATGACTACGAAGATGAAGCAACTGTTCTGGTTATGGACAGCGATCTTATACTTCCCCGCCCTATTACAACAACCGGCAATGCTGACAGCCAAAAGAAGTTGAAACTACACAGCAATAATGCCGGTACTGTTGCTGTGTTCCACGATAATGGAGATGAAACCGGCTATCAGGAACTTGTTGAGCGAACCGGCTACTTCGTAAATGTCGTATCCGGCACAGCATCCATCGACGGCGGCGTACTGCACTGCCCCCTACAACACAGAACCAAGACGGACGGCAGGTTAATCTGTCTGCCGCCCCGGCTCCTCAGGACGACTGGAGTTTGAACAGTGGGTGGTCTCCCCTGCCAGTGCTCTGTCTGATCTGACCAGCACAGGCTTTGATCGGACTGCAAGCAAAACATCTTTCCGCATGCCCGCTCAGGCATCACACTGACTGCACAGTACCGCCCCATCCCTCCCACGATCGACGACGCCCCTGTCGACGCCTCTGTTGACCCTGCCATCAGCACTGCGGTAACGATCATTGGCGGTGCACTGCTGGTGGGCGGGCTGCATCAGCTGGGCACCGAGCTGTGGCTGATCCATCATCTGCCCAAGGGTACCGCCATCCCGGAAACTCGCATCGAACTGGCCGAAGTGCTCTGGAAGGATGCCGGACAGCCTGCTCCTGCTGCCGAAGCCGCTTATACCGATATCGACACCGACGACACCGATGCGCAGCAGGCTGCACAGTGGGCAATTGAAAACGAGCTGATGACGCTGCGCAGCAGTGAGCATCCGGACAAATTCGACCCCCATGTGCCGGTCTCCACCGTAAAAGCCATTCGCGCGTGGAAAAAGGCACAGCAGATGAAACCGTCTACCAAGTAACACCCAATGGAATCAAAACAGCCCGTTCTCCTTTTTTGAAGAGCGGGCTGTTCCGTTATTTGCTCCAGCCGACACATTTTTCTGCCCTACCGCCGCCTTTTTTTGTTGACAAAGCAGCCGCCTGCTATTATAATAATGTAGTCAAAATGGCATTCTTGTGCGGCTTTGCGGCTGCACAGCACAAATAGAGACAAGGAGAGATTCTCAAATGGCACAAGAGATCAAAATGTCCGCTGCCGGTCTGAAGGCAATGCAGGAGGAGCTGGAATACCTCAAAACGGTGCGCCGCAAGGAGCTGGCCGAAGAGATCAAGGAAGCACGCAGCCACGGCGACCTTTCCGAGAACAGCGAGTACGACGAGGCCAAGAATACGCAGGGTCTGGTGGAGAACCGCATCACCGAACTGGAGCAGATGATCAAGAACGCCGTCATCATTGATGAGAGCGAGCTGAGCGTGGACAATGTCTCTGTGGGCACCCACGTCACCATCCTCATGACCGGCGAGGACGAGAACGAGGAGTACGACATTGTGGGCCGCACCGAAGCCGACCCCCTGAACGGCAAGATCAGCGACGAAAGCCCCGTGGGCCACGCTCTGCTGGGCAAGGCTGTGGGCGACAAGGCCGAAGTGCTGCTGCCCACCGGCCACACCGTGGAGTACACCGTGCTGAACATTACCCACGCTGCAGGCTGAGCAGGCCAAACGAATAGGAGAAACCATGGAAGAACAAAAAGAAGAACCCGGCGCAGGGCCTGTCCGAGAGCGAGCAGGTGCAGGTGCGCCGCCAGAAGCTGGCCGACCTGCAGGCTGCAGGCCACGACCCCTTCACCCTGACCAAGTACCCGCAGGATGCCTACTCTGCCGACCTGAAGGCCGAGTTTGCCGACCTGCCCAACGAGACCGACAGCGGCAAGACCGTGGCGCTGGCTGGCCGTATGATGTCCAAGCGCGTAATGGGCAAGGCAAGCTTTGCCCACCTGCGGGACGATAAGGGCGACATTCAGCTGTACGTCCGCCGCGATGAGCTGGGCGAAGAGCCTTACGCCGCCTTCAAGAAGCTGGACGTGGGCGATATCATCGGCGTGAAGGGCGAGGTGTTCCGCACCAAGACCGGCGAACTGAGCGTGCGCGCCACCGAGCTGACCCTGCTGGCCAAGAGCCTGCGTCCCCTGCCCGAGAAGTTCCACGGCCTGACCGACACCGAGATGCGTTACCGTCAGCGCTACGTGGACCTGATCGCAAACCCCGAGGTGAAGGACACCTTCGTGAAGCGCAGCCAGATCCTGAAGGAGATCCGCGCCTATCTGGACGAGAAGGGCTTCCTGGAGGTGGACACCCCCATCCTGACCCCCTTCGAGATCGGTGCCTCTGCCCGCCCCTTCTACACCCATCACAACAGCCTGAACATGGACATGGTGCTGCGCATCGAGACCGAGCTGTACCTCAAGCGCCTGATCGTGGGCGGCATGGACCGCGTGTACGAGGTGGGCCGCATCTTCCGCAACGAGGGCATGGACCCCAAGCACAACCCGGAGTTCACCAGCATCGAGCTGTATCAGGCCTTCACCGACTTCCACGGCATGATGGATCTGGTGGAGGAGCTGTACAAGCGCCTTGCCCAGAAGATCTGCGGCAGCATGGTCATCCCCTATCAGGGCAAGCAGATCGACATGGGCCACTGGGAGCGCCTGACCATGGTGGAAGCCGTGAAGAAGTACTCCGGCGTAGACTTCAACGACTGGAAGTCCGACGAGGATGCCATCGCCGCCGCCAAGGAGCACCACGTGGAGCTGCCCGAGGTGCCCACCAAGGGTTCCATTCTGGCCGAGTTCTTTGATGCCTTCGTGGAGGACAAGCTCATCCAGCCCACCTTCATCTACGACTACCCCGTAGAGATCAGCCCGCTGGCAAAGCGCAAGCCGGACGATCCCGCCTTCACCGAGCGCTTTGAGTATTTCATCGACTGCACCGAGTACGGCAACGCCTTCGAGCGAGCTGAACGACCCCATCGACCAGAAGGGCCGCTTCGAGCGTCAGGTGGCCGAGCGCAAGGCCATCGAGCCCGACTGCAAGGCACAGGTGGACTACGACTACGTGAACGCACTGGAGTATGGCCTGCCCCCCACGGGCGGTCTGGGCTTCGGCGTGGACCGTCTGGTGATGCTGCTCACCGACAGCGCCTCCATCCGCGATGTGCTGCTGTTCCCCACGATGAAGCCGATTGAGCAGTAAAACGACAAAATTAAAACGCAGATACGATGAAATTTCGGACAAAATTCAAGCGGCATCTGCGGTACTACACCACAACTACACCAATTTTGGGACGTTTTCCCGAAAAGGAGCCTTACAAAGCGGTGTGGTGTAAGAATTGAATAGGTGGATTGGTGTAGTAGGTACACCGAACTCCCAAAACGAAGATACGGCAGCTATGTTGCGAAAAACAACGTAGCTCGCCGCTTTTTGTTTCATATAAGGATTTTATGCTACCAATCGGCGTTCCCTGCGGTTAAATCAGCTCGTTGCTGGTGATTATAAAATGCACCTTGATTCAGCATACGCCAAAATTTACGCCAATTTAGCGCAGTTCCTCAAGCAATGCCGTGCATCCTTCCAGTATATCCTGCCATGTGGCTTCAAAATCTCCCGTGAACCATGGGTCTGCCACTTCACGGAGATGATCCGTATGCGCCATCAGCAGCGAGACTTTATGCTGTGGGTCTCCGCCGACAAGCCGCAGGATGTCGCACAGATTACTTTCGTCCATGCCAATCAGATGATCATACCGTGCATAATCCAGCCGGGTCATCTGCTGGGCGGTCTTGCCGTTGCAGTCGATGCCATGTTCTGCCAGCTTCTGCCGTGCAGGAGGATAGACCGGATTTCCGATTTCCCATGCACTGGTGGCGGCTGATGCGATTTCAAATTGCTCGGATAGTCCTGCCTTGGACGTAAGGTCTTTCATCACATACTCCGCCATCGGGCTTCGGCAGATATTTCCGAGACAAATAAATAAGATCCTGGTCATGCCGGGTCGTTCTCCTTTTGGCTTACAAAAGCATAGCCGCCGTGGGTAGTGCGGATAAAGCTACCGCAGCCGGCCAGCTTCTTTCGCAGATTGGAAACGGTATTTGCCACGACCTTTAAGGTGTCGTCACAGTTTTGTCCCCACACAGCACGGAAAAGCTCTTCTTTTGAGAAGATTTGTCCTTCGTGGGAGGCAAGCATCAGCAGCAAATCGAACTCCAGTCGTGTAAGGGAGACTTTTCTGCCGCTGCACGACACTTCGTGGGTCATTCCGTCCAGTGTAAGCCCCGGAAGAACCAACTTCTCCCATGAATCAATGGATATTTGCTCTGCCTCGATGTGCTCTCGTTCCAGAAGCATCCGGATCTTCTGCTCCAATTCCGGGTCAGGCTGTCGGGTCTTATAACGATCATGGCAAACTCCTGCGTGTATTTTACTCTGCGGCGGTATCCATTTCCCGGAGCAGGTTTACCATCTCGATGGCACTGACTGCACAGTCATAGCCTTTATTACCTGCTTTGGTGCCTGCCCGCTCGATGGCCTGTTCGATGTTTTCGGTGGTCAGAACACCAAAGAGGACGGGAACCCCGCTTTCCAGCGAGACCGTGGCAATGCCTTTGGAAACCTCATTGCACACATAGTCGTAATGGCTGGTAGAACCGCGAATCACGGCACCAAGGCAGATCACAGCATCATACTTTCCGCTTTTTGCCATTTTAGAGGCAACCAGTGGGATCTCAAAAGCACCCGGAACCCATGCAACATGAATATCAGCGTCCTGCACATCGTGCCGGAGCAGACCATCCATTGCTCCGCTCAGAAGTTTGGACGTGATAAATTCGTTGAATCGGGCAGCTACGATACCGACCTTGATATTCTGAGAAACCAGCTTGCCTTCAAATGTTTTCATTTTTAAATACCTCTTTCGTTGTTAATATTCCAGAAGATGCCCCATCCGTGCCTGCTTCGTTTTCAGGTAAAACAGGTCATACGGGGTCGCCGTCATCTGAATGGGTACGCGCTCGGAGATCTCCAGCCCAAACTCGGAGAGCTGATATACTTTGTCCGGGTTATTGGTAAGCAGGCGCAGGCTTTTTACGCCAAGTTCCCGGAGGATCTGTGCGCCGAGATAATACTCCCGTTCATCTCCATGGAACCCCAGAGCGAGATTGGCTTCCAGCGTATCCATGCCCTGCTCCTGAAGTTCATAGGCACGCAGCTTGTTGATCAGACCGATGCCCCGGCCTTCCTGCCGCATATAGAGCAGGATACCCCGGTCTTCTTTTTCGATCTGCGTCATGGCAGCGGCCAGCTGCTGGCCGCAGTCACAACGCAAAGAGCCAAATGTATCTCCTGTCAGGCATTCCGAGTGGACGCGGCACAGAATATCCTTTCCATCGCCAATGTCACCTTTTACCAGTGCAATGTGATGCTCTCCGTTCAGGCGGCTCACAAAACCATAAGCTCTGAAGGTGCCATACTTGGTGGGCAGGTTCACTGCCGTCACCTGATCGACCAGTTTATCGTGACACTTGCGGTACTCCTGTAAATCACGGATGGTGATGAATTTGATCTGGAAACGCTCTGCCAGCTTTGCCAGTTCAGCGGTGCGCATCATCGTGCCATCCTCCCGCATGATCTCGCAGCACAGGCCGCATTCTTTCAGCCCTGCCAGACGGCACAGGTCAACGGTTGCTTCCGTGTGACCGTTGCGCTCCAACACACCGTTCTTTTTTGCCAGAAGGGGGAACATATGGCCCGGTCTGCGGAAATCTTCTGCTTTTGCGTGATCGTCCACACAAGCCATCGCCGTAATGGAACGCTCTGCGGCAGAAATGCCCGTAGAAGTAGAAACGTGGTCGATGGACACCGTAAATGCCGTTTCATGGTTGTCGGTGTTATGCTGCACCATCTGCGGAAATTGCAGCTTCTGGACGAAAGCCTCGGACATCGGCATACAGATCAGACCTTTGCCGTGGGTCGCCATAAAGTTGACGTTTTCGGTGGTGGCAAATTCGGCAGCACAGATGAAGTCCCCCTCGTTTTCACGGTCGGGGTCATCCGTTACCAGAATGATTTTTCCTTGCTTCAGGTCTTGCAAAGCTTCGGGAATGGTATTGAAGTTCATCGTAAACTCTCCTTAAAAGCCGCAGCGCAGCAGCATTTCTTTTGTGAGCGTGTTTTGCTTCGGTGTTTCTGATGAAAGCAGCCTCTCGATATATTTTCCAACAACATCGGTTTCCAAATTGACAAAATCCCCTTTGTGCCGTTGGTTCAGGTTCGTCTGACGGACGGTGTGCGGTATCGTGGACACGGAAAAGCCCGTAGGTTCCACCGCAGCCACGGTCAGGCTGATACCGTCTATTGTGATAGAGCCTTTTTCAACGACATAGCGAAGGATCGCAGAATCTGCATGAATGGTGTACCAGATAGCCGTATCGTCTTTTCGGATATTAGCAATGCGTCCGACGCCATCCACATGGCCTGCTACGATGTGTCCGCCAACGTCCGTTGGCCGGCATGGCACGTTCCAGATTGACAGCACTTCCAACGGTGAGCTGTGCAAGTGCAGAGCGGTTCAAGGTCTCGTGCATGACATCCGCAGCAAAGCTATCCGGGAAGAGCTGCCTGACGGTCAGACAGATGCCGTTGACGGCGATGCTGTCGCCGATCCTGGTTCCTTCCAGAACCGTTTTTGCACGAACAGTCAGTACGGCGGAATGCTGTCCCCGATTGATGGACTTTATTGTTCCGACTTCTTCCACGATTCCGGTAAACACGGGTACTCCACCTCACTTTCGATCAGGAAATCTTTGCCAAGCTGTTCCAATCGGCTGTTCTTCAGGCGGAATGCAGCATCCGGAAGCGGGACACCTGCACCCTCAATGGGTGCTTTGGCACCCCTTCCTCCGAACAGCTTCGGGGCAATGTAAGCCTGTACCTGCTGCACGATGCCGCTTTCCAGTGCAGACCAGTTCAAGGTTCCGCCGCCTTCCAGCAGAATGCTGTCGATCTGCTCCTGCCCCAGCTGTTCCATCAGTTGCAGAAGATTCACATGACCGCAATGCGCTTCCAGACAAAGGACCCCGGCCACCCGGCCTGTTGATATGCCGTCTGCTTCTCCGGTCGCCGCAGCAGGTCGCAAGAATGGTCGGGACCTGTTTGGCGGTCATGACCACCTGTGATTGCAGCGGTGTCCGCAAATGCGTATCACAGATGATCCGGACAGGATCACGGCCACCCTCTATCCGGCAGGTCAGCAGCGGGTCATCTGCTAGGATGGTTCCGACTCCCACCATAATGCCGCGGAATCGGTGTCGCTGCCGTTGAACATGATTCCGGGCAATTTCCCCGGTGATCCATTTGGAAGCGCCTGTGTATGTGGCGATTTTTCCGTCCATCGTCATGGCGTATTTCATGGAAACGAAGGGGCGTTTTTGTGGTGATATAGTGGAAGAACACCTTGTTCAGCACATCGCATTCCTCTTGCAGAACATTTTCGGTCACATCTATGCCGTGTGCGCGCAGGATTGCAATTCCTTTTCCAGCCACCAGCGGATTCGGGTCAGCAGAACCCACGACCACCCGGTGAATGCCCGCGTCCAGAATCGCATCCACGCAGGGCGGCTGCTTTCCGTAATGGCAGCACGGCTCCAATGTCACATACAGGGTCGCTCCCTGCGGATCTTCGGTGCAGGATGCCAGCGCATTGCGCTCCGCATGAGCCTGACCGTATCTCTGGTGCCAGCCCTGTCCGATGATCCTGCCCTCTTTTACGACCACGGCACCCACCATCGGGTTGGGAGATGTCCATCCGCAACCCTTTTTTGCAAGCTGCAAAGCCAGACGCATATACTCTTTGTCGTTCATCGTGTCGCCTCCAAAAGAAAAAGCCCTGAACAAAAAACGTTCAGGGCAAGCCGAAAAGACACAAGGGACCCTTGTGCAAAAAAGAAAGCTCCAGAATGCAAACGCATCCCAGAGCAGCCTCCACAAGCGCCGAACCGTGCGGGCTCTGCGCTTGGCATCTTCTTTCATCCAGACTGTACTGTCGGCTTCGGAGTTTCACCGAATCATGCCTTACGGCTCGTGGGCTGTACCACCGGTAGGGAATCGCACCCTGCCCTGAAGATTTCTGATTCAATTACAGCGGCATTATAGCACGGCTCCTTTCGGATTGCAAGGGCATTCTGCAAACCGGGACGAAACCGGGATGAAACCGGGATGAAGATGGGTACGAAACTTTTTTGACTATTATTGCCTTGTCAAGAGGGTAGGCGTCGTCCAGCCCTCTCTCTTTTTGCCAAAGTTTTCATTGTTTTTTCTTGCACACTGCCGAAAGTGGCGTGTTCTCAAAAGTTCGCGTTTGCGCAGCGCAGCGGAGCAATGAAAGCCCCAGTGGGGCTTTTAAGCGACAGAACGGTCTTGCGCAGCAAGATGGAGGGGCCTCGCCCCGACAAGTTCACGTTGACACGGCTCGATTTTTGTGGTAGTCTATCCCAACAATTGAATATAACATATTTTTACATATTCGTTCAGACCCTGCGGGGCTGAACATCTTGGCTTTCAGCGTTACATAACCGACTAGCATGACCTTCCAGAAAAAGCGAAGGCAGGGCTGGTCTGTTTTGTGACGGCTTTTTTGTTGCCGTTTTGCCCGTTGCACCTTGAAAACAGCATGACCGTCTGCATGGGATACCCGGCGATGACCCCCAAGTGGGAGAGCCGGAAAAACGCCGC
>ENA-OQAX01000044-OQAX01000044.1-human-gut-metagenome-genome-assembly--contig:-NODE-44-length-23303-cov-5.119434_pt1 | contig 23303 bp, 26 predicted proteins | sample MGYA00242741_ERZ504539 | MGnify/ENA primary metagenome ERZ504539 (study PRJEB26092, sample SAMD00036277) | human gut metagenome | host: Homo sapiens | study: EMG produced TPA metagenomics assembly of... | reverse complement strand
GCGGCTGCGGCACGGCATCTGCGTTGCCAAAATGCTCGATAAGACATCCAGTATTATCTGCGCTTTTGGCTTAGCATCTGCCGCACCTCGCTCGCCGTATCGGCACTTAGAATTATGCGGTATTGCCGGTATTTTGCCCGCTTTGTGCATAAATCCAATCTGTCCGCGCAACACTAATGGCATACACAACACGAACGGTGCGGTTGAAAATTCCGGGCGGCAGGTTTTGCGCCCGATATTTTGGCCGTACGGCAAGCAAAGGACGGGGGAAGATGAACAGCATTAAAGCATTTTTGAAGGCAAAAGGGCTATATCTTGTCTGCCTTGCGCTGGTGTTTGCGGCAACCATTACCGGAATTGCCGCCATCCGCAGCGTGGTGCGCGGGGTCGAGGACCTGACCCGCATCCAAAAGCAGGCCCTGGAGGAGGGAGCAGACGTATGGGATTCACCGGATGCGCCGTAAACCAGCCCGCACAGGATGTTCCTGTGGCGACAGCGCAGCCATCGCCCGCGCCGTCAGCTGCGGGGTCTGCATCGTCATCCTTGCAGCAGGGGGCTGGGCAGTCTGGCAGCGCCTCCGGCGGGACTGGCAGCTCTGCTGCTTCGTCCGCGCAGCAGGGAACCTTACCGCACGCTGGCTGGAACGGTAAAGTCAGCCAGGCGTTCAGCGGGAATACGCTGGTGTATAACCCCACCCTGGGGGACTGGCGCACCCACAACGGCACGGATTATACCGCCGAACAGGTAACGGCGGTGGCCGCCGGTACCGTGACCGCCATTGCGGATGACGCTCTGTGGGGCCGCGTGGTGGAAGTGACCGACGCGCAGGATCGCGTGTGGCGCTACTGCGGGCTGGAAGAAGTTGCCGTGACCCAGCGCGAAAAGTAACCGCCGGGACCCGCCTTGGCACCACAGGCAACGTGCCCGCCGAAGCCCAGCAGGGCAGCCACCTGCACCTGGAATGCCGCAAAGCCGGCGCCTGCCTGGACCCGGAAAAGAATTAACACAGACAATGCCGCTGCACCGTGGATGGTGCAGCGGCATTGCTCTGCTATGAATTCGGACAAGCTCTTAAAAAATATCCTGCTTGCCAGCAAATCCCGTTGACAAATGCACGAAACATGTGTATTCTTATGGTAAAGATATCTTACAATGTCTTATTTTATAAATTTTCTTACAACTCATTCCATACAGAAAGGAGCCCGCCATGACACGCCAGCGTGCCTTGATTTTGGAAATTTTACAGCACAGCCCCAAACATCTGACGGCGGACGAAAATTTTTGCCATTGCCAGGGAGAAGATGCCCGGCATTGCCCGCGGCACCGTGTACCGCAACTTAAAGCTGATGGAACAGGCCAGGGAAATTGCCCGACTGGAAATGCCGGATGGCCCCGACCGGTTTGATAAAACCTCCAACCCGCACGGCCATTTGTACTGTGATTGCTGCGGCAGCCTGCAGGACCTGCCGGTGATCGGCCTGGTGCGCGAAATTGAAAATGCCATTGGAACCGAAGTTCGTTCCTACCAGCTGACCATCCATTACATTTGCCCTGAATGCCGCGAAAAACAGGCTGAACTTTAACAGCGGAGAAATACGCCACAAACTGTGCTTCCCTGATTATATTTAGGGAGCACAGTTTTTTTATTCTGTCATCATGCTCCGAAGCGTCAAAAAAGGCTGCTGGACAGCCCTGCAGATGAGCAGGACGGGCGATATTTTAGGCAATACCGCATAATTCTAAGTGCCGATACGGCGAGCGAGGTGCGGCAGCTACTAAGCCAAAAGCGCAGATAATACTTTGTGTATTATCGAGCATTTTGGCAACGCAGATGCCGTACCGCAGCTGCCGGAGCGGTGCTTAAGCCGTCAGGCGGGAATTGTGCGGTGTTGCCTTTATAAAAATCAGGTATAGTATTGAATATTAATATATAAATGGTGCGGGAACATACAGGATGCTCTGCTGCCGGGTGGAACATATGAAATGCGGGTACAGCACTGTGACATGGCGTTGCAGGGAAAAATGCAGCCGGAATGGGCATAACATACAAAAACAGAACACAAAGATGTTGCAATATGCCAGATACGTACAAAATTCTGCAACTATTTTAGTCAAAATGCGCCTTGCTTTTCCTCCGGTTTTGCTATACCATAAAAACAATGAGCGGGAGCGAAAGAAGCATCCCGACCTATAAAGAAGGAGAACCATTATGAAAAAAACATTAGCGTTGACCTTGGCAGCTGCAATGACCTTGAGCCTGGCTGCCTGCGGCAGTAGTGCATCCAGTGCCTCCAGTGCCGCAACACCCACGGAAAGCACATCTACCGATACTTCGGCAGCTACCTCTACGGCTGCTGAAAGCGGTACCGTTGAAAATAAGGATAAGCCGCTGGTGTGGTTTAACCGTCAGCCTTCCAACAGCACCACAGGCGAGCTGGATACGGAAGCGCTGAACTTTAACGGCAATACTTATTATGTCGGTTTCGATGCCAACCAGGGTGCTGAACTGCAGGGCAAGATGATCGCAGATTACATTAAAGCACATGCTGACACCATCGACCGCAACGGCGATGGCGTTATCGGCTATGTTCTGGCAATCGGCGATATCGGCCATAATGACTCGATTGCCCGTACCCGTGGCGTTCGTAGCGCTTTGGGCACCGCAGTGGAAGGCAGCAACGGCATTGTTTCTGATCCTGTCGGTACCAATGCGGATGGTTCCGCTACCCAGGTCAGGACGGCACCATTGAAGTGGATGGCACGACCTTCGCCGTTCGTGAGCTTGCTTCTCAGGAAATGAAGAATTCCGCCGGCGCTACCTGGGATGCCGGCACCGCCAGCAACGCCATCAGCGCCTGGGCTTCTTCTCTGGGAGATTCCATCGATATCGTTATTTCCAACAATGACGGCATGGGCATGGCAATGTTTAACTCCTGGTCGAAGGAAAATGGCGTTCCCACCTTTGGCTACGATGCAAACGCTGACGCAGTTGCTGCCATTGCCGACGGTTACGGCGGAACGATCAGCCAGCACGCTGACGTGCAGGCCTACCTGACCCTGCGCCTGCTGCGTAATGCGTTGGACGGCGTGGACATCAACACCGGTATTGCCACTCCGGATGCTGCAGGCAATGTCCTGAGCAGCGATGTTTACTATTACAATGAGGACGAGCGTTCTTACTATGCTTTGAACGTGGCAGTCACGGCAGATAACTACACGGACTTCACCGACTCTACCAAGCCGTATGGGCCTGTTTCCAACCAGCTGGATGCCACTACCAGCCCGGAAAAGAGCGTTTGGCTGGATATCTACAACTCCGCAGATAACTTCCTGAGCGCTACTTACCAGCCCCTGCTGGAGAAATATGATGATCTGCTGAACCTGAAGATTGACTACATCGGCGGCGACGGCCAGACCGAGGCCAACATCACCAACCGCCTGGGCAATCCCAGCGCATACGATGCCTTTGCCATCAATATGGTTAAGACCGATAACGCTGCTTCGTACACTTCTCTGCTGAACCAGTGATTCAACGGCAACAGCAATAACTGACAGTTAAGTAACGGCAACGCTATTAGGGAGAATGTATTTCTCCATAGGGGAGAATGAAGTTTTCTCTAATAGCGTTTTTTTTATGAAAACAGGTGAGCAGCCGTAGGGCAGTTTGCCAATTTGCAAGACGGGAGTGACGAGAATGGCAGAAGCGAAAGACGATATTGTCTTGTCAATTCGCGGTATGTGCAAGTCGTTTGGCCGCAACCGAGTACTTGATCATATCAATCTGGATGTAAAAACGCGGTACAGTTATGGGGCTTATGGGCGAAAACGGCGCCGGTAAGTCTACCATGATGAAATGTCTGTTCGGTACTTATCAAAAGGATGAGGGCAAGATTTTCCTCAATGGCAAGGAGATCAGTTTTTCCGGCCCGAAAGACGCGCTGGAAAACGGAATTGCAATGGTGCATCAGGAACTGAACCAGTGCCTGGAGCGCAGTGTGATTGATAACCTGTTCCTGGGGCGGTACCCGGTCAACTCTATGGGCGTGGTTGACGAAGGCAGATGAAGAAGAAAGCAGCCGATCTGTTCCGCAAGCTGGGCATGACTGTCAATCTGACCCAGCCCATGCGCAATATGTCGGTTTCGCAGCGGCAGATGTGTGAAATTGCCAAAGCCATCTCTTACAATGCCCAGGTCATCGTTCTGGATGAGCCGACTTCTTCGCTGACGGTGCAGGAAGTGAATAAACTCTTTGAGATGATGCGCATGCTGAAAGAACAGGGCATTGCGCTGATATACATCTCACATAAGATGGACGAAATTTTTGAAATTTGTGACCAGATTTCGGTCCTGCGTGACGGCAACCTGGTTATGACCAAGGACAGCAAGGACACCAACATGGGCGAGCTGATCACCGCCATGGTTGGCCGTTCGCTGGAAAGCCGCTTCCCGCCGGTGGACAATATCCCCGGGGATCCGATCTTGTCCATCCAGCATCTGTCCACCAAATATGCGCCTTATCTGCAGGATATCAGCTTTGATGTGCGCGAGGGCGAAATTTTTGGTCTGTATGGCCTGGTGGGCGCCGGACGTACAGAGCTGCTGGAAACCATTTTCGGTGTGCGTACCCGTGCGGCAGGGCGTGTGTATTTCCGCGACCACCTGATGAACTTCAACAATGCCCACGAAGCGATCGAGCATGGATTTGCCCTGATTACCGAGGAACGCAAGGCAAACGGCCTGTTCCTGAAAAGCGATTTGACATTCAATACTACCATTGCCAACCTGGACCAGTACAAAGGTGGCCTTGGGCTGTCAATGCCCAAAATGGTAAAAGCCACAAGCAAGGAGATCAAGGTCATGCACACCAAGTGCATGGGACCTGACGATATGATCACCAGTTTGTCTGGCGGCAACCAGCAAAAGGTCATTTTTGGCAAATGGCTGGAACGCGAACCCCAGGTCTTTATGATGGATGAACCTACGCGCGGTATAGACGTTGGCGCAAAGTACGAAATCTATGAGCTGATCATCAAGATGGCCAAACAGGGAAAGACGGTTATTGTTGTTTCCTCTGAAATGCCTGAGATTCTGGGTATCACCAACCGGATCGGCGTTATGTCCAACGGACATCTTTCCGGCATTGTGAATACCAAGGAAACAAATCAGGAAGAGCTTTTGAGACTCAGCGCAAAATACCTGTAATGGGGGATAATGATCTATGGCAACTGCAACACAAACTTCAAAAATTCTTTCGGCGGAGCAGGAAGCCAAGCTTCGCCAGCCAATCGATGAATATGTTGGGAAAATCCAGGCGCAGATCGATGAACTTCGTACTGACGGTACTGAAAAAGCTGTCAATATCCAGAATGAGCTGGATAACCTGAAGCGCGACCGCATCTATACCGCGCAGGAAAAAACGGAACGTGAGACCAAACTGAAGGCTGAATTGGCAGCGGCCAAGGCAGTTGAAGAAAAAAACAAGGGCCAGATCAACAAGCTGATCGCTGATGCCGAAGCCTATTTGAAAGCCCATTATGACAGTGACTATTACCAGGCGGTGGTGGCCAGCTGCAAGCAGGAAAAGGTACAAGCCCAGCAGAAATATCAGGCAACTGTAGAACAGTTGAAAAAGGAACACGAGACGGCGCTTTCCAAGCTGAGCAATCAGCAGGAAATCAAGGACGAAAAGTATGTCCACAAGAACCGCCTGTTCGACGCCAAAATGCAGTTGGATAAGGACTGCCAGGCAATCAAGGACCGCCGGCATGCCGCGTTTGATTACAAATATCACCTGATCGATATGCTGCGCCTGTCCAAGTTTACGGTTGGCGAGTCTCTGGCGCAAAAGTGGGAAACTACAAGTACACATTTAATCGCCGTGACTTTTTGCTGCGCAACGGTCTGTACATTGCAATCGTTATCATCTTTATTATACTGTGCCTGATTGCCCAGTTCGGCAAGAAAGTGCCGCTGCTTACCGTCAACAATATTTTGAACATTCTGCAGCAGGCTTCGCCGCGCATGTTCCTGGCTTTGGGCGTTGCCGGGTTGATCCTGCTGGCCGGCACGGACCTGTCCATTGGCCGTATGGTTGGTATGGGCATGACTGCCGCTACCATCATTATGCACAAGGGAATCAACACCGGTGCGGTTTTGGCCATGTGTTTGATTTTACCGGGCTGCCGGTCGTTGCACGCGTTATTTTGGCGCTGCTTGTCTGCATTGTCCTGTGCACAGTCTTTACCACCATCGCAGGTTTCTTTACAGCCAAGTTCAAAATGCACCCATTCATTTCTACGATGGCGAACATGCTGGTCATTTTTTGGCTTGGTCACCTATTCAACCAAGGGTGTTTCCTTTGGCGGTATCGAAGGCAACATCCCCAGCATGATCATCCCCAAGATTGGCGGTTTCCCCACCATTATCCTGTGGGCTATCGCAGCTGTGATCATTGTGTGGTTCATCTGGAACAAGACGACCTTTGGTAAAAACCTGTTCGCAGTCGGCGGCAACCCCGAAGCTGCTGCTGTTTCCGGCATCTCGGTATTCCGCGTTACGGTAGGCGCGTTTATTCTGGCAGGCATTCTGTATGGCTTCGGCTCCTGGCTGGAATGCATCCGTATGGTGGGCTCCGGCTCCGCTGCATATGGTCAGGGCTGGGAAATGGACGCCATCGCGGCCTGCGTTGTGGGTGGCGTTTCTTTCACCGGCGGTATCGGCAAGATTTCCGGCGTGGTTGTCGGTGTGTTCATCTTCACCGCGTTGACTTACTCTCTGACCACTTTGGGTATTGATACGAACCTGCAGTTCGTGTTCTCCGGCATCATCATTCTGGTTGCTGTTATGCTGGACTGCCTCAAGTACGTTCAGAAGAAATAATCTATACCAGCTGTACGGCAAAAATTCGGCTGTGTTTATAAAAAACAGGCTGAATTTCCGGCGCTCCGGTGCCTCCCGGCATAAACCGCAGCGTATCATCAGATAACACAAAAGCATGTGCATGAGAAAACAAATCGAAAATTTTTGGGTTTTCGAGGAGGGCGGGTGCACATGCTTTTATTTTTGACCCGCAAAATCTTTGCCGTATCCCCAAAACCGCTGCCTGTATGCAAGGCATTTGCCTTTACCCGGCGGTATGGTATAATTTGAGGCAATACCACATAATTCTAAGTGCCGATACGGCGAGCGAGGTGCGGCAGATGCCAAGCAAAAGCGCAGATAATACTGGATGTATTATCGAGCATTTTGGCAACGCAGATGCCGTGCCGCAGCTGCCGGAGCGGTGCTTAAGCCGTAAGGCGGGAATTGTGCGGTGTTGCCTTGAGAAAGAAACCGGAAGGGAGGAGAGAGATGTGATCTATCTTTCGGAATTTTATTTTCCCAGCCAAAACAGCGAGGCTAACTACCTTGCCGAGTCGCCGCGGGCCAAAATGACCTGCTATGATTCTTTCTACCCCTTTGGCCTGTTTGCGGGCCGGGGCTTGAAAGCACTGGACCTGGCGGATGTGACCATTTTGTACGGCGGCAACGGCTCCGGCAAACCACAGCGCTCAACGTGATGGCGGACGCTTTGCGCCTGCAGCGCGGGGCACAGTATAACCGCAGTGATTTCTTCCCGGATTATGTTTCCCTGTGCCAGTTCCACACCCTGCACGCCATCCCGGCGGGCAGCCTGATTTTGACCAGCGACGATGTGTTTGACTATATGTTGGATGTGCGCGCCATCAACGATAACATTGATACCCGCCGCGGCAGCCTGTTTGATGAATACACCGAGGCCCGCACCGCCAAATTCCAGATGCACAGCATGGAGGATTATGACCGGCTCAAGCAGGTCAGCGCGGCACGGCGCTATTCCAAATCTCAGGTGGCGCGCAAAACTTTGTCTTCCAACATCCGCACCCACTCCAACGGCGAAAGCGCCTTTTTGATGTTCCAGGAAAAACTGCGCGGGGATGCCCTTTATCTGTTGGATGAACCGGAAAACAGCCTTTCCGCCGCGCGGCAGATCGCTTTGGCGGATTTTTTGGCAGATTCGGCCCGGTTTTACGGCTGCCAGTTTGTGCTGGCCACCCATTCGCCGTTTTTGCTGGCAATCCCCGGTGCCCGCATTTATGATCTGGACAGTGACCCGGTGCGCACCCGCCGCTGGACCGAGCTGGAAAGCGTGCGGGATACCTTTGAGTTTTTCCAACAGCACAAGGAGGAGTTTTGATGGCGGAACGCCGATTTTATCAAGGGGAGACCTTTGCCAATTATGACCCCGGCGAGCTGCTGGAAAACGCCGAGTTCGAGGACTGTGTGTTTGACCACTGCCGCTGGCTGGGCACGCGGGTGCAGAACTGCCGCTTCAACGCCTGTACCTTTGACCACTGCAATTTTTTCCGGCGTGGTGTTCAGCTTTACCACCATGAAAGATGCCTGGCTGCTGAACAGTGCGTTCCGCTCCATGGCGTGGGGCGGGCTGCAGGGCAAAAGCGGGGTGTTCCAGCCGTTTGGCAAAATCAAAAACTGCGCGTTCCGCTACAATGATTTTTCCGGCATGGCACTGAACGGCTTTGACTGGACCGGGGCGGAACTGCAGCAATGCACCTTTGATGATACCCGCCTTGCCGGGGCCAGCTTTTACGGTGTGCGGCTGGGCGGAACCCGGTTCACCCGCTGCGATTTGCAAAAAGCCGACCTGCGCACCGCCGAAGAATACGCCATTGATTTGGAGACCAACAAGTTGAAAGGCGCAAGGTTCAGCTTTCCTGATGTGGTAAGGTTACTGGATGGAACGGGGATTGTGATCGAGTGAGGCGCTTAAAACGACCCAACATAAGGTGCTTTGATGAAAACCCAAATAGGAAATTGGCTTCCCTCTGAGGGGCGGTTCCCTATGCAGCGCGTAGTAATGAAATTGTAAAAAGCGGGCCTGATATGCAGGACGATGCAAGCAGCGGCCCCTACAAATCAGGGCAACACCGCACAATTCCCGCCTGACGGCTTAAGCACCGCTCCGGCGGCTGCGGCACGGCATCTGCGTTGTCAAAATGCTCGATAATACACAAAGTATTATCTGCGCTTTTGGCTTAGCAGCTGCCGTGCCTCGCTCGCCGTATTGGCACTTAGAATTGTGCGGTGTTGCCTTTATAATGCACTACCACCATTTAACCTGCCTCTTACCCGTTGGAACGCCCATTGTGCGCCCGCTAACCTGACGGGATAACGATTTTTAGAAAATGATAAACCGGGTAAAAAAACCCAAAAACTCGCCCTGAATTTTTACAATTCGAAAATGGTAAAAATGTTGTGGAATTTTTTGGCGTGTGGTATAATAAATGAAATCGCGGTTTATGGTTGATTTTTCGGCCCGGCCGCATTTGATTAAAAAAGCAACGCGCGGCCGAACAGGCTGCCGGGTGCAGCCGGAAAATCCCCGGGTACGCCCATTTATAAGGAGGAACGAACGGAACATGCAGAAGAAAAAAATCACCGCATTCCTGCTGGCGCTGGCAATGGTGTCCGCTATGGCACTGCCCGTTTTTGCACAGGAGCCGAACCCGCAGGCTGAAACCGCTGCAAGCATTGCAGTGGTGGAAACTGCTACCCCGGAAACCGCAGCCACCGAGGAACCGAAAGTTGACGCTGAACCGGCAGAGGACAACGTGAAAGAGGACGCCGCTACCTATGATGCACCGCCGGAGAACGGCTGGTATCAGGAATACCCCGGCGGCCCCTGGTATTGGTACGAAAACGGCGTGCGCCAGGGCACCACTGGCCGCGGCAAGGAAATCTATGACCCCAAGAGCGATGCCTGGTACTGGCTGGATGCTGTTCAGGGCGGCGCTATGACCACCAATAAGGATGTCTATCAGGACTCCAACGGCGGCAAGTGGGTGCGTTACGATGCCAACGGCCATATGGTCAAGGGCTGGAATACCAACGAGAAGGGTACTTACTACTTCGATCTCGTGACCGGTGCTATGGTAAAGGGGATGTGTACGATAGACGGCATTCCCTGCGCATTTGATACCACCACAGGCATTGGCCTGGATAAGCAGTGGGTCAACATCAACGGCGACAAGTTCTGGTACGAAGGCGGCAAGCGCCAGGGCACCACTGGCCGCGGCAAGGAAATCTATGACCCCGCTTCCGATGCCTGGTACTGGCTGGATTCCGTCAATAACGGCGCAATGGCTGTCAGCAAGGATGTCTATCAGGACTCCAACGGCGGCAAGTGGGTTCGCTATGATGCCAACGGCCATATGATCAAGGGCTGGAATACCAACTCTCAGGGTACTTATTACTTTGACCTCATCACCGGCGCTATGGCAAAGGGCACCGTTGTGATCGACGGCATTACCTGCGTGTTTGATTACAACACCGGCATTTTGCAGTCCACCAACGTGGATGTGACCAAGTACCGCGAGATCAAGCGCACCAACTACTATGCTGACGGCAGCGTGATGAATACCCTGACCACCGATTACGATGCACAGGGCCGCCTGCTGAAAGAGCAGCGCCGCGATAAGTCCGGCAACCTGCAGGTTCAGGACGACTTCTATTATGAATACAACGGCATGCTGACCAAGCATACCCACCGCGAGTACGGCAACGACAACTACTCTTACGAGTATCGCTATGAGTATGATAACAGCAACCGCTTTGCCAAGATCTCCGTTTACCGCTACAATGGCGGCTGGTACCTGTACAGCTACTGGACTGCCAAAGAGTGGGACAGCCTGGGCAGCGTTTCCAAGTTCTGGGAATACAACGGCCAGAACAAAGTTACCTGCATCGTCAACCTGACCAGCAGCGGCAGCCGTAACCGTTACACCAAGATGACCATTGTGAACAGCAGCAACAAGACCGTGCGTACTGACACCTGGAGCTATGACAGCAATGGCCACCTGGCCGGCTGGACCAACAGCGGCAACTCCAACGGCTATTCTAACGTGCTCAGACTCTCCAGCGATAACAATATTGGTGCTGGCAACCCGCTGTTCGACCGTCATTGCGGCAAATTTGTCACCGATGACAAGATCACCAGCGCTTCCATCAAGTTCCAGAACGATGAAGTTGTCGAGATCCGCCAGAACAACCAGCGCATCTCTTACACCAACCAGGAAAGCATGGGTATGAACAGCAGCAACAATCTGACCCGTACCTTTGCTACCTACACCGATGGCGGCAACTTCCGTTACCGCACCCTGGTTGAGTACTTCAAGTACAAGAACTAAGGCAACACCGCACAATTCCCACCTGACGGCTTAAGCACCGCTCCGGCGGCTGCGGCACGCATCTGCGTTGCAAAATGCTCGATAATACACAAAGTATTATCTGCGCTTTTGGCTTAGCATCTGCCGCACCTCGCTCGCCGTATCGGCACTTAGAGCCCTAAGCGCAACAGCTTAGCTTGATGTAGGCTTAACCCTAAAACCACGGCCCCCGGCAGAGTTATTTTACGCTCTGCCGGGGGCTTTTTGTGTATTGCCGCCCATTTGCGGGCATACTGAACAATGAACCCCGATGACGAAAGGAGCACTGTATATGCCTGCAAAAATGAACCCCTTTGAGGTAAAAACCAAACCTGCCGACCGCTACTATATGGACTGGCAGAAACTTTACCCCCGCCCCTATGACAAAAACGAGGTGGACCCCTACACCCGGCTGCGTATTATTTTAATGAACGGCACCGAGTACGAGGCCAACTGGTTCTCCCACCAGTTCCACCGCCACTGCACCAACAACGACCTGCGCCGGGAACTTGCCGTGCTGCGCCGCACCGAGCAGCAACAGCAAAAGCGCATTGCCTGCTTAAAGCCGATCGACGAAAGTATTCTGGAAACCACCATCGGGTACGAGCAGCTGGCCGTGGACCTGACGGCTATTCTGGCCCAGCGGGAGCCGGACGCCTATGTGGTGCAGGTGATGAACCTGGCTCTGCTGGAGGATTTTGACCACCTGTACCGCTATGCGGATCTGCTGGAACTGGAACGCGGCATCCACGCCGAGCGGCTGGTGGGCTGCTATACCGAGATCATGCCCGGCCGCCCCACCATTGCGGAGCACCGCCACCCGCGGGACAGCGTGCGCAAGCCCATCAGCGCGGCCACGGCGGCCCCCATCACCAAGCTGAACGCCGCCATTATCACCGCTGCCGAACAGCAGACGATGAACTATTATATGAACATCGGCACCTTTTATGACAGTGACCTTGGCCGCAGGCTGTACCAGGAGATCGGCATGATCGAAGAACAGCATGTGACCCAGTACGGCGCTCTGCTGGACCCCGGCATGACTTGGCTGGAAAACCTGCTGCTGCATGAATATACCGAGTGCTACCTTTATTGGTCCTGCGTGGAGGATGAAACCGACCTGCATATTAAAAAGATCTGGGAGCAGCATTTTGAGCAGGAGTGCAGCCACCTGCATGCCGCCGAAGCCCTGCTGAAACAGTACGAGGGCAAGGAAGCCTGCCAGATCATCCCGGATGGGACTTTCCCGGAACTGCTGCGCTTTGGCCCCCAGAAAGAATATCTGCGCAAGGTGCTCAAAACCACCATTTTGAACACCGCTGTGCAGGATGACCCCGCCATTCCGGTGGAGACCCTGACCAAAGATGCACCCTACTATGCTTACCAGGCTGCCGTCTGCCCGGACGCTGCCCGCGTGGCCAGCCACCAGGTGATTGAAGAGCACATTGGCACCAGCGGCAAGGACTACCGCTTTGAAGAAAAGCCCCATCCGGTTGAAGCCCTGCGCGACCGCACCCAGGATAATACCACGATTGCCCGAGGCAAAATCTGAACCACCCGAAGGGGCAGAGGATGGCAACCCGCCATCCTGTACATGAAAACAGGCTGTTTTTTGTAAAAAATGCCGGAGTGGATGGGAGGGCCTGCCCCCTTGAACTGCCGTGCCGGGGAACGTATAATAGTAACATTGCTGTGTAAGCAGCCGGCAGTGGTTACCGGGCGTGAAAAGTGATGTTGCGCGGGGGTGATGGGAGCATGATGTACGCCCGCTGACCGCGCCCCAACAATGCTTTTTGACATGCGGCAACTACCTGCCGCTGCTTACAATGAGAGAGGATGTTGAGATTGAAACGTGAATCATTTGCTTCACGCATTGGCTTTTTGATGGTCAGCGCAGGCTGCGCCATCGGCATTGGCAATGTGTGGCGCTTCCCAACCGTAACGGGCCAGTATGGCGGCGGCGTATTTGTGCTGTTCTACCTGCTGTTCCTGGTTTTGATGGGAGCACCGGTGCTTACCATGGAGCTGGCTGTTGGCCGTGCGGGCCACGGCAGCGCGGGCACAGCCTACCGTGCGCTGGAACCAAAAGGCAGCAAGTGGCACCTGCACGGCTGGGCCTGCCTGATTGGCTGCTGCGTGCTGATGATGTATTACACCACCGTCAGCGGCTGGATGCTGGCCTATTTCTTCCGGTTTGTCAAGGGTACATTCACCGGCTTGGCCGCCGATGCCGTCAGCGGCGTGTACGCCGACCTGCTGGCCGACCCGTTCGAGCAGATCGTCTGGATGGCCATTACCGTGCTGCTGGGCTTTTTTGTCTGCAGCCGCGGTTTGCAGAACGGCATTGAACGCATTGGCAAATGGATGATGGGCGCGCTGTTTGTGCTGATCCTGGTTCTGGCTGTGCACAGCTTTGTGCTGCCCGGCGCGGGCGAGGGCCTGGCGTTCTACCTGCTGCCGGACTGGAACCGTGCCGCCGAAATGGGCATTGGCAATGTCATTGTGGCTGCCATGAACCAGGCGTTCTTTACCCTCAGCCTTGGCGTTGGCGCTATGGAAATCTTTGGCAGCTACATGAGCCGGGATTATACCCTGGCGGGCGAGTCACTGCGCATCTGCGCGCTGGATACCTGCGTGGCCATCTGTTCCGGCCTGATCATCTTCCCGGCCTGCTTCTCTTACGGGGTCAGCCCGGATGCAGGCCCCAAGCTGATCTTTATCACCCTGCCCAATGTATTTGCCAATATGGCGGGCGGCCGCCTGTGGGGTACACTGTTCTTTGTATTTATGACCTTTGCCAGCTTTTCTACCATCATTGCTGTGTTCCAGAACATTCTGGCCTGCCTGCAGGAAAGCTTTGGCTGGAGCCTGAAACGCGCCTGTGCCGTTGGAACGGTGTTCATCCTGCTGGCCAGCGTGCCCTGCATTCTGGGCTTTAACCTGTGGAGCGGTGTGCAGCCCATGGGTCCCGGCAGCACCGTGCTGGATGCTGAGGACTTTTTGGTCAGCAACCTGCTGCTGCCCATTGGCAGCTTGATCTACCTGCTGTTCTGCGTAACCAGGTGGGGCTGGGGCTTTGATAACTACTTAACCGAAGCCAATACCGGCAAGGGCCTGCGCCTGCCGCGGTGGTTCAAGCCGTATTTCAGCGTGGTGCTACCGCTGCTGATCGTGTTTATTCTGGTGCAGGGCCTGTAAAATAAAGCCGTACCGGAACCCGGCAAACCGCAAAAAAATACCTGCCTGCTGCAAACTGCCCAAAAGGCATGGCGTGCGGTGGTATTTTTTGAGGGATTTTGTTAATAATGTGTCAAATACCCCTTGCGCAAACCGCAGATTCTGCGTATAATATAGGCAGGGCAAAAGGGGCTGTCTGCCCCCTGTGCCAAACAGTACCAAAGCACAAGGCTAATATAAATTACCGAGAGGAGTTTTTTACCATGGGTTTGGGCAAAAAGACGATTGATGACGAAAACTACGCTGGCAAGCGCGTGCTTGTCCGCTGCGATTTCAATGTCCCGATGAAGGACGGTGTGATCACCAACGACAACCGCATCAATGCGGCTCTGCCGACCATCAAAAAGCTGATCGCTGACGGCGCAAAGGTTATCCTGTGCAGCCATCTGGGCAAGCCGAAGAACGGCCCCGAAGCCAAGTTCAGCCTGGCTCCCGTTGCTGTTCGCCTGAGCGAAAAGCTGGGCCAGCCGGTTACCTTTGCTGATGACGACAACGTTGTTGGCAACCAGGCCAAGGCTGCTGTTGCCACCATGGGCAACGGCGATGTTGTTCTGCTCCAGAACACTCGTTTCCGCAAGGAAGAAACCAAGAATATCGACACCTTCAGCGAAGAGCTGGCCAGCCTGGCTGACGCTTACGTTGACGATGCTTTCGGCTCCTGCCACCGTGCACACTGCTCCACCGCAGTGTGACCAACTATGTTAAGGATACCGCTGTTGGCTACCTGATGGAAAAGGAAATCAAGTACCTGGGCAACGCCGTCAACAACCCGGAGCGCCCCTTCACCGCTATTCTGGGCGGCGCTAAGGTTGCTGATAAGCTGAACGTTATCTCCAACCTGCTGGAAAAGGTCGATACCCTGATCATCGGCGGCGGCATGGCCTACACCTTCCTGAAGGCACAGGGCTATGAGATCGGCAAGAGCCTGGTTGACGATTCCAAGATCGACTACTGCAAGGAAATGATGGCTAAGGCACAGGAAAAGGGCGTTAAGCTGCTGCTGCCCGTTGACGCTGCCTGCGTTGCTGACTTCCCCGATCCCATCGACGCACCTGTCGAAGTGAAGATCGTTCCCGTTACCGCAATCCCGGCTGACATGGAAGGCTGCGATATCGGCCCCGAGAGCATGAAGCTGTTTGCTGATGCCGTCAAAGCTTCTAAGACCGTTGTCTGGAACGGCCCCATGGGCGTGTTCGAAAACCCGACCCTGGCAGCCGGCACCCTGGCTGTTGCCAAGGCTATGGCTGAAAGCGGTGCTACCACTGTGATCGGCGGCGGCGATTCTGCAGCTGCTGTGCAGCAGATGGGCCTGGGCGACAAGATGACCCACATCTCCACCGGCGGCGGTGCTTCCCTGGAATACCTGGAAGGCAAAGAGCTGCCCGGCATTGCCGTTATCCAGAACGCATAATTAAAAACCGCAGGAGCGCGGCGGCTTAGCCGCTGCGCTCTTTTTTGTTATGTAGCCCGCATGGTGGACAACAAATAAAATCCACGCAAGCAATAAGTAGTTAATAAGAAGGAGTTTTTATCATGGATAAACAGAACCGTAAGGCAATTATTGCCGGTAACTGGAAAATGAACAAGACCGCTACCGAGGCTGCTGAGCTGATTGACGCCCTGATCCCCGCTGTTAAGGATGCAGGCTGCGAAGTTGTGATCTGCGTGCCGTTCACCGACCTGGTGACCGCCGTTGCCAAAACCAAGGGCACCAACATCCATGTTGGCGCTGAGAACGTTCACTTTGAAAAATCCGGCGCTTTTACCGGCGAGATCAGCGCTGACATGCTGACCGACCTGGGCGTGAGTACGTTGTGGTTGGCCACAGCGAGCGCCGCCAGTATTTTGCTGAAACCGATGAAACCGTCAACAAGCGCGCCAAGGCTGCACTGGCCGGCGGCCTGAAGCCCATCATCTGCGTGGGCGAAAGCCTGACCCAGCGCGAACAGGGCGTGACCGAAGAGCTGATCCGCATGCAGGTCAAGATCGCTCTGAACGGCGTGACCGCTGACGAGCTGAAGAACGTTGTTATCGCTTATGAGCCCATCTGGGCCATCGGCACCGGCAAGACCGCTACCGCTGACCAGGCTGAGGAAGTCTGCGCAGCCATCCGCAAGGTGGTTGGCGAGCTGTACGGCGCTGACGCCGCCAAGGCACTGACCGTTCAGTACGGCGGCAGCATGAACCCCAAAAACGCAGAGGAACTGCTCTCCAAGCCCGATGTTGACGGCGGCCTGATCGGTGGCGCATCCCTGAAAGCAGACCAGTTTGCTGTTATCGTGGAAGCTGCTACCAAAGGCTGAGAATGAATGAGCAATTAGGAATGAGAAATTAGGAATTGGCTGAACCGGAAAGGCTTGAGCCGATGGAACCACCTTTCAGTCTGCTGCGCAGACAGTCCTTCCACAAGGAGCCAAGTGTGGCACCAAAATGGTATCTATTATTCTGTGCGCCTCTACGGTGGGATGCGTAACGAGCCTTTGTCCACCACAAACTCCTAACTCCTCTCTCCTAACTTCTAAGGCAATACCGCATAATTCTAAGTGCCGATACGGCGAGCGAGGTGCGGCAGATGCTAAGCCAAAAGCTGGATGTTTTATCGAGCATTTTGGCAACGCAGATGCCGTGCCGCAGCCGCTGGAGCGGTGCTTAAGCCGTAAGGCGGGAATTGTGCGGTGTTGCCCTAACTAAAACTAAGGGAGAACCAATCAATGGCAAAGAAACCTGTAATGCTCTGCATCATGGACGGCTTCGGCTGGACCCCGGACGAAACCTATGGCAACGCCGTTGTTGCTGCCAACAAGCCGCATCTGGATGCACTGATGAAAAATTACCCTATGACCACCATCAACGCATCTGGCATGGCTGTCGGCCTGCCAGATGGCCAGATGGGCAACTCTGAAGTTGGCCATACCAACATGGGTGCTGGCCGCATCGTGTACCAGCAGCTCACCCTGATCACCAAGTCCATCAAGGACGGCGAAATGTTCAAGAACCCCGTGCTGGTCAAGAACATGAAAGCTGCCATTGATGCCGGCAAGGCCATCCACCTGATGGGCCTGGTTGGTACCGGCGGCGTTCACAGCCATGCCGATCACTGGTTCGGCGTGCTGGAAATGGCCAAGCATATGGGCGCAACCAAGGTTTATCTGCACTGCATCATGGACGGTCGTGATACCGACCCCCATTCCGGTAAGGGATTCCTGGCTGACCTGCAGGCCAAGCTGGACGAGCTGGGTATTGGCACCATCGCCAGTGTCAGCGGCCGTTACTATGCTATGGACCGTGACAACAACTGGGACCGTGAAGAAAAGGCTTATGCCGCTTTTGTTTACGGCGAGGGCAACCATGCCGCCAATGCACAGGAGGCCATTGAGGCTTCTTATGCGGACGGCAAGACTGATGAATTCGTGATCCCCGCCGTTACCTGTGAGGGTGGCCGCGTGGAGGATGGCGATACCATCATCTTCATGAACTTCCGCCCCGACCGTGCCCGCCAGATGACCCGCATTTTCTGCGATGATGCCTTTACCGGCTTTGAGCGCCGCGGCGGCCGCAAGCAGGTTCACTATGTCTGCATGGCCGAGTATGATGCTACCATGCCCAACTGCGAAGTTGCCTACCCGCCGGTTGAGCTGAGCAACGTTCTGGGCGAGTATCTTTCCAAGAACGGTAAGACCCAGCTGCGCATTGCCGAGACCGAGAAGTACGCCCATGTGACCTTCTTCTTCAACGGCGGTGTGGAAGCCCCCTATGAGGGCGAGGACCGCAAGGTGATCCCCAGCCCGAAGGATGTGCCCACCTATGACCTGAAACCCCAGATGAGCGCCCCGGAGGTTGCTGACGAGTGCAAGGCCCGCATTGAGAGCGGCAAGTACGATGTGATCATCCTGAACTTTGCCAACTGCGATATGGTCGGCCATACTGGCGTGTTTGATTCCGCTGTCAAGGCTGTGGAAGCTGTTGATGCCGCTGTGAACGAGGTTGTGACCGCTGTGCTGAACGCCGGTGCTGCGTGTTCCTGACCGCTGACCACGCAACGCCGAAAAGATGAAGAACCCGGACGGCACCCCGTTTACCGCCCACACCACCAACGGTGCCGTTTGTGGCCATCGGCTGCGGCGATGTGAAGCTGCGCGAGGGCGGCTGCCTGGCAGATATTGCCCCCACCATGCTGCCTTATATCGGCCTGCCGGTACCCTCGGAGATGACCGGTAAGAGCTTGATCGTTGACTAAGCACTCAAATAAAGTAAAAGAGGCCCGGAACTGTCGAAAAGACAGTTTTTGGGCCTCTTTTTTGTGCAAAATGGAAATAATGAAGAAAAAAATTCAATGTTAACATATGATAATGAAATGCGGAAGTCATATGTGTTATAATACCGAATATGTTGGCTATGAACAAAAACGAAGAAAACAGGAGCGCATATTATTTATGGGGGGGGGTAACACTGCCAGCAAGTTGCGGGCTGGCTGTGTGCCCCGGATGCGAAGAGACAAAAAAAGGTATGCCTGAAGGGGAGAAACACACATGGAGAAAGCACGGAATGTTGATATCCGGCAGTTCTACCGGGAAGATCTTGGGGTCCATTCCGAAGAACTGTTGGATAAGCTGGAGGCGGTATCCCAGGCGGTAACGCTGCAAAAAGGGGAGATCCTGAATAAAAAAGGGGAACGCCAGACCATGCTGCCGTTTTTGATCGAGGCATGATGCGCTGTGTTACCTTGGATAGTGAGGGCAAAGAGAAAACCGTGGGCTTTACCATGAACCGCGGCGATGTGGTGCTTTCCAACATGGACCTGACCGGCTGCCATATCAGCACGGACCAGGCAATGGTTCCATCAACCCTGATTTTGCTGCCCATTGATTATGTGTTGCAGAACATGAAAGATGAGCCGGAGGTGATCCGCGTCTATCAGGAGCAGATCGTCAAGTGGGGCATGATCTATCAGTCCCGCGCCGTGAGCCTGAGCCAGGGGGACGCGACCGAGCGGTTCGAATGGTTCTGCAAGGAGTATCCCGGCATGGTAGATATGGTCAATAACCGCTATATTGCATCGTTTTTGGGCATTACCCCGGTCACTCTCAGCCGCCTGCGCCACGGCGTTGCCACAAAAGTGGGCCGCGAAAAGCGGACAGACGAAAAATAATAATCCTGATATGCAGCAGCGCCCGCACCGGACTGTAAGGATCCGGTACGGGGCGCTGATTTTTCTTTATGTGGTTTTGCCTGTGTATATCACTGGATCAGTACGCCGGTGGTTTCATCAAAAGTGGTAGGTTTGACCATCAATGGTGCTCCAGCCCTTGTACATGGCACCGGTGTTCAGGTCGTAATACCAGCGCTTGCCATCCTGGGCGTACCAGCCCTTGATCATAGCGCCGTTGGCGTCATACCGCACCCACTTGCCGCCGTTGGAATCCTGGTATACTTCCTTGCTTACGGCTTTGGCACCCTGCTGCACGCTGTCCAGCCAGTACCAGGCACCGCTGGCGGGGTCATAGATCTCTTTGCCGCGGTAGTTGGCGTTGCTGGGCTGCCAGCCCTGGCGCACCCAGTTTTCGTACCAGTAGCTCTTGCCATCAATCGTGTACCAGAAGTTGCCCGGCGTGCCGCTGGTCATTTTGCCGTAAACGGGGTCGAAGTAGTACAGCTGGTTGTTTACTGCAACGGAACCATACTGCATAATACCGGTCTTGGGGTCATAGTACACCTTGCGGCCATCCGGCAGGGTCCAGGGGCCTTTGATCATGGCACCGGTGACCGGCTCAAAATAGTACCACTTGCCGTTCTGGCAGTCCTCACCTTTTACCATGTGGCCGTTGGCATCATAGCGCACCCATTTGCCGCCGTTGGATTCCTGATAAACGTCTTTATTCACGGCCTTGGCACCGCCCTGGTTGGCATCCAGCCAGTACCAGGCGTTGCTGCCGGAATCATAAATTTCCTTGCCGCGGCCTGTGGTGCCCTGCTTTACGCCGTTCTCATACCAGTAATCGCGGCCGTTCTCGCTGCGCCAGCCGGTGTAGTTGTTGTTATTGCCGGGATACTCGCCAAACCAGTAGTTCAGGTCAACATTGGCATTCACACCGGGAACCGTACCTTTGTTGCTGTACTGCCACATGTTGCAGCTGCTGCCGTCATAGCTTACGCCGGAACGGTAGTCGGCCATCCACTTGTACCATCCGGAATTGCTGAACCGAGAGTCCGTCAGGTAATTCTGGAAGAAATAATAGTAAGAGTAAATGCCCACGCGGTAGCCGGCGTTGGAAACCATGTTGCACCAGGTCTGGGCAATATCGCCGTAAGTAGAGTTGCTGGCGATGGGCTTGCCGTCACGGGTATGTTCAATGTCCAGAAATACCGGCAGGGTGGGGTTGTGCCCGCTCAAAAGGCTCAGGGTATGGCGGGCCTCACTGGCGGCCATATCGGTATTTTCAGCGTAAGAGTAAAGGTACACGCCATAGGGGATGCCAAGCCGTTCACACTCGCTTACGTTGCGGTACCACTGGGCGTCATCCTGTTTGTTTTCGCCCACGCCTCGTATTCGCTGCCAATGCCGCAGCGAATCATGACAAAATCAATGCCGGAATTTTTAACGCGTCCCAGTCAACGGTGCCCTGATGGTAGCTGACATCAAAGCCGTTATAAGTAACGCTGCAGGTGGCAATGCCGTTGGAACTGTAGGTGGCAGCGTCCTGTTGGACAATATCCTCCCACTCGATGGCGGGCACGGAATCATCATAGATCGGCACGCCATCTTTGTAGCGGAAGCTGTTTTCCAGCCCGTTTGCCACATCATACGGTACGCCGGAATCTTCCTGTGCGGTTTCCGGCGTGCTGGTTTCGGCCGCCGCAGGCAGCGCCGCAAACAGCCCTGCTGCCATAACAGCTGCCGCAGCCAGGCTGGCTGTGCGTAGTTTTAGGGTCCCTTTCAAAATTTATTCCTCCTTCAAAGTGAACATCATTAACTATCATCATACCACAACCGCATAGCCTTGGGAATGGTTACATATGTAAAATTTGAAAGCAATACCGCATAATTCTGCGTGTCGATGCCCCCATCGACGCTTGAATTTGCAGGGCAGGGAAGGTTCGGTGCAGCCCAAAAGAAAAAACGTGCATTCTGACGTGTCTTGCGCTGCGTGCTACTTGCCAATGCAGGCAAAATCGGGTATGATAACAATAAGTAGAAATATTCTGCCGGACACCCGGCAGATTGGGTAAGAAACAGCAAAGGAGAACCTGTTATGCGTTATTGCAAAAAATGTACCATGCCGGACACCCGCCCCGGTATCACCTTTGACTCTGAGGGCGTTTGCAGCGCCTGCCGCCATTACGAAAACCGCAAAAATGTGGACTGGGACGCCCGCTTTAAGGAGTTTGAAGCCTACTGCAACAAATACCGCGGCATGAACGGCCCCGGCGGTTATGACTGCGCTGTTGCTGTTTCCGGCGGCAAGGACAGCCACTTCCAGGTTTGGATGCTGAAAGAAGTCATGCACATGAACCCCATCCTGTTCAGCGTGGAGGATAACTTCCCCATGACGCAGGCCGGCATCCATAACCTGAAAAACATCAGCGAGGAATTCGGCTGCACCATCATCAGCTGCAAGCCCAACATCCGCGCCCAGAAAGTGCTGATGCGCAAGTTCTTTGAAAAATACGGCAAGCCCACCTGGTATGTGGACCGCCTGATCTATACCTTCCCGCTGCACATGGCAGCCAAGTTCAACACCCCCATGCTGTGCTATGGCGAGAACGTCAGCTTTGAATACGGCGGCTGCTCCGATAAGGAGACGTATTCCGCCATGGATCAGATCGAAAATGGCGTGGCGGTCGGCTTCCCGATGGAAGAGCTGGTGGGCGACGGCGTGACCGAAAACGACCTGTCCCTGACGCTGGCTCCCTCTGCCGAAGAGCGCGCGAAGCTGGACCCGTTCTATATGAGCTACTTTGTGCCCTGGAACAGCTACAAGAACTACCAGATCGCCAAGGAGCACGGCTTCCATGACCTGACCCATGAATGGGACCGCACCCACCATGCCGAAAACTTTGACCAGATCGATTCCCGCGCCTACCTGGTGCACTCCTGGCTCAAGTACCCCAAGTTCGGCCATGCCGCTGCAACCGACTATACCGCCCGCTATATCCGCTATGGCATGATGACCCGCGAGGAAGCCATTCCCATCATCAAGGCCCGCGATGGCAAGCTGGACCCGCTGTGCGTGCGTGATTTCTGCGATTTCTGCGGCTACACCGAGAGCGAGTTCTGGAAGATCATGGACAAGTTCTATAACCGTGATCTGTTTGAAAAGAACGACTGCGGCGAGTGGGTGCTGAAACACCCCATCTGGGAGGAAAACAAATAATGGTACGTCATGTTATTTTGTGGAAGCTGAAAGAGATGCCCGCCGCTGAACAGGAAACCGTCAAGGCGGATATCAAAGCCGGGCTGGAAGGTCTGGCCGGGCAGATCCCCGGTTTGACGGAGATCCATGTTTACACCAAGGCCCTGCCCAGCTCCGCCAATGCGGACCTGATGCTGGATACCACCTTTGTGGATGAAGCCGCCCTGAAAGGCTATGCCGTTCACCCGGCCCATGTGGCTGTGGCTGATGGCAAAGTGCGCCCCTATACCGCCGTGCGCACCTGCCTGGATTTTGAAGTATAACAGGGTAAGCTATTAAGCTGAGGCAACACCGCACAATTCCCGCCTTACGGCTTAAGCACCGCTCCGGCGGCTGCGGCACGGCATCTGCGTTGCCAAAATGCTCGATAATACACAAAGTATTATCTGCGCTTTTGGCTTAGCATCTGC
>ENA-OQAX01000043-OQAX01000043.1-human-gut-metagenome-genome-assembly--contig:-NODE-43-length-23369-cov-3.246020_pt1 | contig 23369 bp, 37 predicted proteins | sample MGYA00242741_ERZ504539 | MGnify/ENA primary metagenome ERZ504539 (study PRJEB26092, sample SAMD00036277) | human gut metagenome | host: Homo sapiens | study: EMG produced TPA metagenomics assembly of... | reverse complement strand
GCAGGGCTACTCCCTTTGGGAGAGCTGGCAAAATCCAAAGGATTTGACTGAGAGGGCGAGCCCGCTAAAGAAAAAAGCATCTGCAGCAAGAATTCGTAGATTTTCTGAGAGCTCAAACGAATGTGCAGATGCTTTTTACTTTGTGTGCGATTGTGTTGTGCAATAACTTTTTCTGTTGAAAAATCAGACAGTTTTCAACAGTTTCCACTCAGTTTTCAACACCGTTTGCGGAAAAAGCATAAAATAAACGTGGAAAAGCGTCTTTTACGCCTGAAAAACTGTGTGGAAAACACGGGTAAAACCGTGGAATATCCATTTTTATGGGGAAAAGTTGTTGAAATCCCCGCCCGCCGCAGCGTGATGCGGCCCATGGATCCCGCAAAAGGAGAGTTTTGTATGAACAAAAAGCAGAAAAAGAACCTGCAGCGCATCATCATTGCGCTGATTTTGGTGCTCATCCTCAAGCTTTTGCCCCAGTTCCCCACGCCGGTGGAGCTGGTACTGTACTGCATCCCGTATCTGGTGGTCGGCTGGGACGTGCTGCGCAAGGCACTGCTTGGCATCAAGAACCGTCAGCCCTTTGACGAGTGCTTCCTGATGGCCGTTGCCACTGTGGGTGCATTTGCACTGGGCGACTACGTGGAGGCTGTGCCGTTATCATCTTCTACCAGATCGGCGAGCTGTTCCAGAGCGTGGCCGTGGGCAAGAGCCGGCAGAGCATTTCCAGCCTGATGGACATCCGCCCGGACTACGCCAACATTGAGGGCGAGGACGGCAGGCTGGAGCAGATGGACCCGGACGATGTGGAGATCGGCACCGTGATCGTGGTCCAGCCCGGTGAGCGCGTGCCATCGACGGCGTGATCGTGGAGGGCGCTTCTGCCCTGAACACCGCCGCCCTGACCGGCGAGAGCCTGCCCCGCGATGTGCAGACCGGCGATGAGGTCATCAGCGGCTGCGTGAACATGACCGGCCTGCTGAAGGTAAAGACCACCAAGGAATTCGGCGAATCCACCGTTTCCAAAATTCTCGATCTGGTGGAAAATTCCAGCATGAAGAAGGCCCGCGCCGAGAACTTCATCACCCGTTTTGCCCGTGTGTACACCCCCGCCGTGTGCTATGGCGCATTGGCTCTGGCCTTTATCCCGCCCATCGCGCTGCTGCTCATGGGCCAGCCCACCCGCTTTGGTGACTGGGTCTACCGTGCCCTGACCTTCCTTGTTATCAGCTGCCCCTGCGCACTGGTCATCAGCATTCCCCTGAGCTTCTTCGGCGGCATCGGCGGTGCATCTGCCTGCGGCATTCTGGTCAAGGGTTCCACCTATCTGGAAGAGCTGGCCCGCACCGGCATCGTTGTGTTCGACAAGACCGGCACCCTGACCCAGGGCACCTTTAAAGTGACCGGCATCCACCCCGCAGAGGGCACCAGCGAGGAGCAGCTGGTGGAAGCTGCCGCGCTGGCCGAGAGCTGGTCCAAGCACCCCATCTCCCTCAGCATCAAGGCCGCTTACGGCAGGGAGATCGATCCGAACCGTGTCACCGATGTGCAGGAGCTTGGCGGCCACGGCGTGACCGCCAAGGTGGACGGCAGGACCGTTGCTGCCGGCAACGCCCGCCTGATGGAAAAGCTGGGCCTGAAGGCTCCCGCCGTCAGCGAGACCGGCACCATCGTGCATGTGGCCATCGAGGGCATGTACGCCGGTTATCTTCTGATCGCCGATGTGGTGAAGCCCCACAGTGCACAGGCCATCCGGGGCCTGAAGGATGCCGGTGTGCGCAAGACCGTGATGCTGACCGGCGATGCCGAGCCGGTTGCAAAGGCCGTTTCCGCAGAGCTTGGGCTGGATGAATACCATGCGGGCCTGCTGCCGGGCGACAAGGTAGACCAGATCGAAACGCTGCTCGCCGCAAAGCGGCCCAAAGAGAACCTTGCCTTTGTGGGCGACGGCATCAACGATGCCCCGGTGCTGTCACGTGCCGATGTGGGCATTGCAATGGGCGCTCTTGGCTCTGACGCTGCCATTGAGGCCGCTGACGTGGTGCTGATAGACGACGACCCCGCCAAGATCGCACTGGCCATGCGCATTGCCCGCCGCACGTTACGCATCGTGTACCAGAACATCGTGTTTGCACTGGCCATCAAGTTTGCCTGCCTTGTGCTGGGCGCGATCGGCATGGCCAGCATGTGGACCGCCATCTTTGCCGATGTGGGCGTGATGGTGCTGGCTGTGCTCAACGCCACCCGTGCCCTGTACACCAAGGATCTGGCGAAAAAAGAAATGAACAGTAAAAAACAGTGCCGGACAGCCTGAAAACTGTCCGGCACTGTTTTTATATATGAGGTGCATACAGGCGTTCTATTTCATGCACAAGCTCCGGTTCTTTTTCGATATCAAATTTTCTGGCAAACATGCAGGGCGATGCTTTCAGCTGTTCCAGATCAGCGTATTTCCAGACCCACGGATTGCCTCTGTCCCAATCGATGGCACGGGCACTGGTATCACCCGGCCCCTGATAGATCTTATCCTGATACGGCGACTGCACGATCAGTGTCTGCACAAAGAACTCGTCCGAGCAAAAGGTCTTGTCCAGCACCTGCAGGACCCACTCTTCTTTTGTCAACAGATACCGTGCAAAGCCATCCGTGCAGCTGAACCATTGACTGCCCTTTGTGAAGTGAACGTCCTGATTGCGCTTTATTCTCAGCAGCTTCTGGCCCGACAGCAGGATTCCATTGATCACGCCGAGCACTGGATGGCGGCGCAGATCGATATTCTGGAAAAAGTGCCGGTAATAAACGCGCTCATCATTGAACGGGCTGAATGGGTGCGGGTCGAAATGAACAAATTCCTTGTCCGGGTTTGCCTCAAAGAATGCGCGGATATCTTCCGGTGGCTGAATCGGCAGATCCGCACCGGAGATCAGGTGGTAATGTTGGTATGGGCCGTGATCTACCGCTGCCTTGAGCAATACAAACTCTGCCTTTACTAAAGTAATACCACCCCAAACAGCGCTCGTTCTCTGTGCGTGGAAAACCTTGGCATATTTTACATATCGTTCAACGGTTTCTGGCTGGTAGTTTTCATTCTTGCTGTCCATATGGATGAAAATATCATTCCACGGTGCATCCAGCATCCGAAGCAAAGTCCAAAACATCTCATTGCACTGATGTGCCATAAGCATGTACGCCTGTTTTTCTCTTGGTTCCATCGCTTTTTCCTCTTACTTCTGCACCGCGTTTTCATTTTATTATAACAGAATCCTCTTTAAAAACAATCCCACCACCCCTTTTTTACAGCACAAAGCCGCTGCTTTCCCTTGCAGAGGGAGAGCGGCGGCTTTGTTTGGGTATGGAGAAAATGGAGGAGGTCTCAAAGTTTTATCCGCGGAAAGCAGCGGTATATACCGCCACCACCTCGTCGCGGGTGGGGGTGATCTGGTTGGTGGACATGCAGGTGTCGTGCAGGGCAAGCTCTGCCAGCTCGGCAAAATCTGCAGGGTCCACCTTGTTCAGCTGCGCAAGGTTTGCGGGGATGCCCACCCCTGCACTGAGCTGACGGACAAACTGGATCACTGCCGGTGCGGCAGTGTCCGGGGTAAAAGCGCCCTGCAGGCCCATGGCAGCGGCAATGGTCATGAACCGCTCCCGACACACCGGGCTGCGGCTGTTGAAGGCCAGCACGTAGGGCAGCAGCACCGCATTGCACACACCGTGGGGCAGGTTGTAGTGTCCGCCCAGCGCGTGTGCCATCGCATGCACCATGCCAAGGCCCGCGTTGGAGAAAGCCATGCCTGCCACATTTTCGGCGTAGGCCATCATGGTGCGGGCGGCTTCATCCTGACCGTTGGCAACGGCCCGGGGCAGGTTCTGCACGATCGCCTGTATGGCCCAGTAGGCATCCTTGTCCGTGAGCGGGTTGGCGTTTTTGGAAAGCGCCGCCTCGATGGCGTGGGTCAGCGCGTCCATACCGGTGGCTGCGGTGAGCTTGGGCGGCATGGAGGACATGAAGTCGGTGTCGTTCACCGCGATGCTGACCATGCAGTTGGGGTCCACCATGGCCATTTTGCTGTGGCGGACAGGGTCGGTGACGATGTAGAAGGAGGTGCACTCGCTGCCGGTACCGGCGGTGGTGTTCACCGCCACGATGGGCAGGCCGGGCTTGGAGGACTTGTTCTCGCCCTCGTACTGTTCCACGGTACCGCCGCAGGCCACCACGATGCTGGCTGCCTTAGCGGTATCGATGGCGCTGCCGCCGCCCAGAGCCACCAGCAGCTGCACCTGCAGGGTACGGGCTGCGGCAATGCAGTCGTTCACCACCTGTACGGTGGGGTTGGGCTGCACATTGTAGTACACGGCGTACTCCACACCGGCATCGGACAGTACCTGACCGACCCGGGCAGCGGCACCGGAATCATAGAGAAAGCGGTCCGTCACCAGCAAAGCACGCGGATGCCCATCTTCTGAAGCTCCGGTCCCAGAAGACGGATGGCACCCTTGCCAAAAAAAGCTGGTCTTGACGGCGTTGATGCGTTCTGCCATGTGTTCACCCTCCGCTTACTGTGCCTGACCGCAGACGATCTGCACCGGGTCCCAAATGGAACAGGACGAGGAGGAATAGACGAAATCCACCTGACCCAGTGCTTCCACGGTCATGCCAGCGCGGATGGCAACGGCAATGGCGTTGATGCGGGCCGAAACATTCTTTTCTCCCCATGCCTGCGCACCCAGCACCTGACGGGTATTGGCCTCATACACCAGCTTGATGGTGATGCGGTGGGGGTTCGGGCAGATGCCCGGACGGTCGGTGCCGGTGGCCATTGCACTCTTGACCCGCAGACCGGCCTTGCGGGCCTCGGTCTCGGTCAGGCCGGTGCGGGCGATCTCCAGATCCGCCACCTTCAGGCTGCTGGTGCGCAGAGAGCCGTCGCGGCAGGCTGCGCAGTCGCCCACGGCATAGATATTGGGCACACTGGTGGCAAGGTCGCACCAATGAGCACAGCGCCATTGGGTGCCAGCTGCGCCCCGGTACCGGCCAGCAGGCCGGTGTTGGGGGTAACGCCGATGGCTACCACGCAAAGGTCACAGGGGTAGGTGCCGCGGTTGGTCTGCACCTGCTCCACGAAGGTACGGCCCGGGAAGGAGCGCACCTGCTCGCCCAGATTGAACTGCACGCCCTGCGCTTCCAGCTCCTTCTGGATCAGCTTGCTCACCTCAGGGTCAAACTGGGGCAAAAGCTGCTGCTCTTTTTCAATGATACGCACATTGCGGCCCAGCTTGAGGAAGGACTTTGCGATCTCCAAACCGGCCCAGCTGCCGCCCAGGATCACGATGTCCCGCACATAGGGGGTGCGGACGAACTCCTTGAGGAAGATCAGATCTTCCACGGTCTTGAGGGTCTGCACGCCCACGCGGTCACTGCCGGGCACCTGCGGCACACGGTTGGAAGAACCGGTGGCCAGCACCAGCTTGTCGTAGTGGTCTTCAAACACGCGTCCGGTGGCAAAATCACATACCGTCACCTTGCGGGCGGCTGCGTCGATGCCGCGCACCTCATGGCGCAGATGTGCGGTGATGCCCTGCGCGTTCAGCTCAGTCTCCTTGGCCTGAATGGCCTTGTTCAGGCTGTCCAGATCCTCGCACAGGTAATGGGGCAGGCCGCCGGTGCCGCAGGAGTAGAAGCCGCCTTTTTCGTAGACGGTGATCTGCGCTCCGCGCTGGGCGGCGGCAAGTCTGGCGGCGGCCGAAACCCCGGCGCAATGCTGCCGATGATAATAATTTTCATTGTTTAAGCCTCACGATCCCGCCGGGAGGAAGCCCCTCTCTGCGGCAAAACTTGCAGGGTGTTACTTACTCAGGGTGGGAGGATTGTCCACGATGCCCACGATGAAAGCATCAATGGGCGACGGATGATCCAGACCATGCTGGGTGGTCTCGTCGGTGGTGACCAGAACCATCTCGCCTACACCCGCGCCGATGTTGTCGCCCGCCACGATGGTATCCTTTTTGGAGCCGAACACCGGCTCCACCAGCAGGAACTTATAGCCTACAAGCTCCGGCATTTTGCGGGTGGCGACAACGGTCCCCTTGACGATCCCTAAAATCATAGCTTACTCCTCTTTGCCCAGCACGGTGACCAGCTGCCCCTGCTTGAGCAGGAAGGCATTGCCATCGTCCGTGTCGATGTGAAAATCCAGTGCACATTTGTCGTTTGCGCGGATCAGCACCCCGCCCATCACGCCCGGCTTGGGGCCGTCGATCTTTACCTGCACGCGGTCGCCGTCGGCAAGGCCGAAGGCGCTGCCTGTGCGGGAGTCATGTGGATGTGGCGGTCGGCGATCATCACGCCCTCCGGCACGGTCAGGGTGCCATTGGGGCCGCGCAGGGTCACGCCCGGCGTGCCCTTTGTATCCCCGCTGGAACGCACCGGCGCTTTGATGCCGATGTTGCGGCAGTCGGTCTGCGCCAGCTCGATCTGAGTGGCACTGCGCTCCGGGCCAAGGATGCGGACATGCTTCAGTTCGCCCTTGGGGCCGATGATGTCCAGACATTCCTCGCAGGCAAACTGGCCGGGCTGGCTCAGCGCCTTTTTGGGGGTGAGCTGGTAGCCATAGCCAAACAGCTTGTCCACATCATCGCGGGTAAGGTGGATGTGCCGCACCGAGATGCCTACCGGCACCTGACGGCTGCGCTTTTGCAGCTCTGCCTGCACGGCCTGCGTGATCAGGAGCAGCAGCTGTTCCTGACTGATGTCATGGTAAACCAAGGCACAGCGCTCCTTTCTTATGCAGCGTCAGCGCAGGGTTCAGCGCAGCTCAGGCATGCACTCGGACACGCTTGCGTGCGGGCGGGGAATGACCAGTGCGCTGACCACTTCGCCAATGCGGGAAGCAGCGGTCTGGCCTGCCTCAACAGCAGCCTTCACAGCGCCAACGTCGCCCTGCACGAACACGGTAACAAGGCCTGCGCCGATCTTCTCCTGACCCACCAGAGAGACATCTGCGCTCTTCAGCATGGCATCGGCTGCCTCGATGGAAGCGGTCAGGCCGTTGGTCTCGATCATGCCCAGAGCGGCATCCAGCGGCACCTGCTCGCCTGCGGGCAGGCCGGACTTGCCGGTCGCGGGGCCCTTGGCAGGCATGATGCGGGCCAGATCTGCGTGAGGGCGTGCAATGACGTTGACGCAGAACAGCTCACCCACGCGGGAAGCAGCCTCTTCGCCAGCCTCGGTAGCAGCCTTGACAGCGCCCACCTCGCCGGTAACGATCACGGTGGTCAGACCGGCACCGATGGTGTCGGAACCAATGAACTCACGTCAGCAGCCTTCAGCATTGCATCGGTAGCGTCGATGTTGCCAACCAGACCCTTCGTCTCGATAAAACCCAGAGCTTTCATAAGTTGTTCCTCCTGTCAGAACACTGAAAAAAATTGTATGTGATGGTTTCGTCCTTCAAAAACTCAGATGATGCGCAGCCCGCCCTCGGCCAGCATGCAGCGGCGGCGGCGGCAGAAACTCTTTGCGCAGGTGATGCCCTCGCCGGTGGGGCCGGCAATGGTCATGGTGCAGTGGCCCTCGCCGCCAATGCCAACACCGGCCTTGGTGGCGCTGTTCTTTACGTAGATGGTGGTCTCAATGACCCGGGCAAAGCGGGTCATGTGATCCACATCCTTGGAGAAGATAGAAGCGGTGTGGCGGTTGCCGTGCTCGGCCACCACGGCATTTTCCACTGCCTGTTCAAAGCTCTGGCAGCGCACGATGGGCAGCACGGCATCATCTGCTCCACCAGAACGAACGGATGGTCGGCAGGCACCTCGCAGATGGCAAGGCGGCAAGTATCCGGCACATGCACGCCGATGGTCTCCAGAATGCGGGCGGCATCCTTGCCCACCCACTTTTTGTTCACCTCGTGGCCGCCGCCCTTCTTGGGCTGCAGCACGATGTTCACCAGCTGTTCGGTCTGGGCCTTGTTCAGCAGGTAGGCACCCTGCTTCTGCAGCTCGTGCAGCAGGCGTCGTAGGCGGTGTTCACGGCGAACACTTCCTTCTCTGCAAAGCAGAGGATGTTGTTATCGAACGAAGCGCCTTCGTAGATCTTGCGGCCTGCCAGCTCGATGTCTGCGGTCTCGTCCACGATGACGGCGGGTTGCCTGCACCGGCACCGATGCACTTTTTGCCGCTGCGCAGCAGGGCGTTCACCATGCCCATGCCACCGGTGCCTGCCATCAGGCGGATCTTGGGGTTTGCGGCCATCTTGTCCACATTCTCCATGGTCGGCTCACGGGTCATGGTAATGAGGTTTGCAGGGCCGCCCGCCTCGATGATGGCGGTATTCAGCGCCTGCAGGCAGTCGGCAGACACCCGCTTTGCGCGGGGGTGCACGTTGAACACCACGGTGTTGCCGCCTGCGATCATGCTGATGGTGTTGTTGATGATGGTCTCGGGTAGGGTTGGGTGGTGGGGGTGATGGAGCAGATCACACCAAAGGGTGCGTACTCTTCCAGCATCAGGCCCGCGTCACCGCTCTTGGCTTCGGTGGTCAGGCATTCGGGGCCGGGGGTCTTGTTGATGACGGCCAGATGTTTTTCCACCTTGTCCTCATAGCGGCCCATGCCGGTCTCTTCCACGATCTTGTGGCACCACTCCTCCACATGTGCGCGGGCACAGCGGCGGATGGCTTCAATGATGCGCTGGCGGTCCTCGATCTTGTAGTTGGCCGCCCAGTCGCGCTGGGCTTTCCATGCAGCCTCCACTGCGTCGTCTACGTTCTCGAACACGCCGCGGTCGCCTGCTGCACCGCCGGGTGCAGCGGTATAGGCTGCAGGGGCGGCGCTTGTCTGTGCACCGCCCATACCGGCAAGCACCTGCTTGACGATCGCTTCAATTTCCTGCGAACTGATATCCATGGTTTTCGTTCCTTTCCGTAAAGGTCATATCCGTTGGATCAAACGAAACTTTTTTTGTTATTGAAAGCTCTTCAGCGTCCGGCGGATGACCTCGGCCATTGCGGCATCGCGGGCATTTGCGGACTTCGGTGCGGCCGGGGCCGCTTCCATTGCAGGGACTGCCGCAGGCTGTGCGGCGGGCACCGGGGCAGGGGCAGGAGCCGCCTGCTGTTTGGGCAGGGTGGGCAGCGCCATGCCCGGCTGGATCAGCCCGGTAACGCCCGGCAGGCTCACCGGCTGGGCAGGCTGTGCGGAGGGTACTGCCATTGCCACAGGCTGTGCAGCGGGCTGAGCCATGGGCTGCACGGCAGGTGCGCCGCACTTGCTGCAGCCGGTGCAGTGACCGCCGCAGCTGCCGCATTTGGAGCAGCCTGCGCAGCCCAGCTTTGCGGTGACGGCTGCGTAGTAATCCAGTGCTTCCACCAGATGGGCCGCATCTGCCGGGGTCTTGCCCCAGGTCAGGCAGCCGTCATTTTCCAGCAGGACAGCCTTATCGGTGCGGCACAACAGGCTGACAGCCTGTGCCTGTGCGTCCACGTTCTGGGCGGGCAGCAGCTGCACCCGTCCCAGCGCCCGCACTGCGGGGCTGAACGCTGCAGGCTGCACGGTCTGGCCCTGCATCCCCATCACAGCCGCGCAGGCCGGATAGGTGTGCATCACGCACTGGGCGTTCTCGTTTTCCTGATAGATTTTCAGATGGATGGGCAGGTCTTCGGGCAGGGGCTTGGGCTTTGCGCTGAGCATCGCCTTGCCATTCATATCCACGCGCACCAGCATATCCTGCGTGAGCGCGGCCTTGTCGGCACCGGCAACGGTCACCCACACGGCCTGCGGGCCGACGCGGACGCTCATGCTGCCGTCACCGGCCACCAGCCAGCCCTTGGCTTCCAGCCGACGTGCCATTTCCATGATGGCTTTTTTTGCCTCAAAGTCTGAGAGGTAAGTAACGCCTTGAATCACCATACGTTTCTTTCCTCCTTTTTAACGGCGCAGCGGCGGGATCTTGAGCATGGCGCGCACCTCGTCGGGAGTCATGGGCATCATGCCCTTGGACTTTACGATGTCCGACACCTTTGCGATCAGCGCTGCGTTGTTGTCCACATGGACACCCGGCGCGATCATGTCCGAATCCTCAAAGCCGATGCGCACGGTGGAAGCGCCCATATCCAGCGCAGTCTTGACCATTTCCCAGTCCTCGCGGTGGGCCTGCGTGTAGCCCCACAGGTAGTCGCCGTTTGGAAAGTTCTCTTCCAGCGCCTGGATCATGTGGCGCAGGGCCGGCACCGTGGCAGGCATCTCGCCGCCATGGCCGAACACCAGTGCAAACAGGATGGGTTTTACAAAGTGGAACTTGTCGTTCAGTTCCCGCACGGTGTTAATCATGCCCAGCTCAAAGACCTCGGTCTCCGGGATCTTCTTGTTGTCCATGATGGTCTTGACGCAGTACTCCACATCCTTGATGGGGTTCTGGTACACCGAGGTACCCAGATTCACCGAGCCGACATTCAGGCTGTTGGCTTCCACCCAGGAGGGGTAGCAGGGCTGCACGCGTTCCTCAATGGTCAGGTTGGACACGCCGCCGGTGGAGATCTCCACCACGATGTCGCACATCTCGCGGATGTAGGCACCGTTTCTTCCAGCAGGCTCAGATCCGGGGTGAGGTTGCCGTTCAGGTCGCGGCAGTGCAGGTGCACCATGGACGCGCCGTTTTTGTAGCACTCATACACATCCCGGGCAATGGCCCGCGGATTGATGAGAATGTCTGTGGCCGCAACGGGGGCCACGGAGATCATGATTTTTTCATTGGATGAACACTCCTTGCATGTCGCATTGGAGAAGCTTAACAAAGGATGCTAACGTCATTTTAGCACAAACATCCTATCTTGTAAACTCACAGTCCCCCGCCCGCCTTTTACGGCAGGCAGGAGGCCTGTATGCTTACTTCTTCCAGAAGATGTAGTGATCCTGCACTGTAGCGGCGATCTCGTCCACCTGCCTGCGCTCGATCACACTGAGCAGCTGGCGGTGCAGCTCTACGAACCGCTCGATCTCCTCTTCGCCCTTGGCCAGCACCTTGCGGGTGGTCTCCAGACGGCTGGGCATCGTCAGCCGGGTGATATACTCGGTGATGGTGGCCAGCATGGGGTTCTGGGCCGCATTGGCGATCTGGGTGTGGAACCGGCTGTCCAGCTCCAGCACCTTGTCCACCGAAGGCTCCGGCGAGTGCATTTCGGCAGAAAGCTCGCCGAAGGTGCGGTACAGGTCCGGCAGAAAGGATGTGATATCATTGCGCTGAATGATAATATTCAGCGTACCGATATCGATGACGGAGCGCAGTTCCACAAATTCCTGCCAGCTGTTCTTCTGCAGGATGATGCTGTACAGCATCGGGTCCAGCATTTTCTGGTTGTAGTTTTCGCTCACAAAGGTGCCGTCGGCACGCTTGATGTACAGGATGCCGTAGGCCTGCAGCTTTTTCACAGCTTCCCGCACCGAGTTGCGGCCCGCGCCGAACTGCTTGCACAGTTCCATTTCGGTAGGCAGCTTGTCGCCCGGATGCAGGGTGCCGTCGATGATCTGGGAGATGATCCCATCCATGACCTGATCGACTACAGACTTTACCGCATTCTTCTGTTTTTCAGGATGTTCCATTGACATAGTTCCGCCTCCAAATCCGGTTTGGTGGATATTCGGGGTCGTTCAACGTGGAACGTTCTGGGGCAAAAAGCCTCCAAACATCACACGTTGAACTTCCACCACTATTTTACCATATCTGAAAAGCGGACGCAACGGTTACGCCATCAAATAGGTGGGCAGCAGGATCAGCTGAGGGAAGGCGACCATCAGGGCAATGCAGACGAAGGTAGCCGCAATAAACGGCACCAATGTTGGGAACACCTCGCCGACCGTAACATCCATCAGATCGCAGGCAACGTAGATGCACATGCCCACCGGGGGAGTGACCAGACCAACACCGATGACCACGGTGATCAGGACACTGAGCACGATGGGGTTGATGCCCACGCCCAGAGCAATGGGATACAGGATGGGCATGAACAGGGTCAGCGTTGCGATGGACTCCATGAACATGGTGACGATGAAGAAGATCAGCAGGATCATGATGAGGATGACGGTGGGGTTGGTGGAGAAGCCCAGCATGGTCTTGGCCACCCACTTGTCAAAGCCTGCGGTGGTCAGCATGACGGTGTACAGCTTTGCAGCGCCGATAACGATGAAGATACGGCCGCTGGTGCGGACGGTCTCTGCAAAGGCAAACTTGATGTCCTCCCACTTGAGTTCGCGGTAGATGATGCCGCCGGCAAACAGACCGTAAACAACAGCGATCACGCCTGCCTCGGTGGGGCTGACGATACCCATGGTGATGGTGCCCACGATGATGATGGGCATGAGCAGGGCGGGCCAGCTCTCCCACAGGCCATGCAGCACGGGACCGATGGTGAAGTGGCCCGGCTCCTTGGGCACGCCTTCCTTCTTGGCCATGAAATAGCTGACGATCATCTGTGCCAGACCGCACAGGACACCGGGGATGATGCCGCCGAGGAACAGCTTACCGGTGGAAATGCCGCAGATACCGGCAATGACCACCATGGGGATGGACGGAGGAATGATGATGCCGATGGTGGAGGAAATGGCGGTAACGGCAACGGTAAAGTTCTTGGAGTAGCCCTTGCGCACCATTTCCGGCATGAACATACCGGAACGCCTGCGGTATCGGCAACAGCGGAACCGGAGATGCCCGCAAAGATCATGCTGGAAAGCACGTTCACGTGAGCCAGACCGCCGTAGATGTGGCCGACGATGGAGTAACAGAAGTCCATCAGGCGCTTGGAAATACCGCCCTTGGACATGGTGAAGCCGGCAAAGGTGTACAGAGGGATGGCCAGCAGTGCAAAGCTGTTCATGCCCTCAAACATGCGCTGGGCAATGGTGACGGTGCTGCCGCCGCCCAGGAACAGGATGCCGCCCATGGCGGACAGGCCCAGACTCATGGCGATGGGCACACCCAGAAACAGCAGAACGAAGAATGAGATCAGCAGCCATGCGATCATTTGGATTCGCCTCCTTCAGGTTTCGTGGTAAGCTCAACCACCAGATTGAGAACGGCGGACAGGATGCACAGCACACCGGCAATGGGGAAGATGGTGTACACCTGACCCATGGTGAACTGCGGCATGGTGGAAACGGCCTGCTTTGCGCGGGTGCACAGCTGGTAGCCGCCGTAAGTGACCATGACGTAGAACAGGATGATGAACACATCACGGATGATGACAACGATCTTTTTGCCCAGCGGAGTCTTACCAAGGATGGAATCCACCACTTCCACGCGGAGGTTGGTACCCATGGCGTTGATGCCGATGCAGACAATGAGCATGGACCAGACGTTCAGATACTGGCTGCTCTCCATGTACCACTTGAAGCCGCCGATGCCGGGGATCAGGCGCAGCACAACGTTTGCGAACAGAATTACCATCATAGCTGCGCAGAGAATGGCGGAAATGAGGGTGGTGATCTTGTCCAGAGTGGTTTGCAGTTTTTCACAGTACAAACTCCTTTCCAAGTGCGATTCAGATAAAATGCAAAGGGACGAAGGGCACGCCCCCTCGTCCCTTTGCTTCGGTTTTATTTCAAGGTTTTCTGGTCAGTGATCTCAGCGGGCTTCTTTCCATGCCTTCAGCTGATCCAGCAGGTCGCCGTAGGTATCAGCGTTGTCGGTCAGGACTTTTTCGGTCGCAGCTGCAAACGGAGCCAGTTCCGGGCTGTTGATCTTCATGCCCTTCTCTTCCAGAGCGGAGACCAAGTCGTTGGTCTGCTGCTCGTTCAGCTCACGGTCGTAATCGGCAGATGCCTTTGCAGCGTCGGAAACGATCTGCTGCTGGTCAGCGCTCAGCTTGTTCCAGCTGCTCTCGGCATGGTAAAGCACATGCCGGAGTAGATGTGGTTGGTGATGCTCAGGTACTCCTGAACCTCGAACAGGTTGTTGTTGTAGATAACGGGGATGGGGTTCTCCTGTGCATCGTAGGTCTTCTGCTGCAGAGCCTGATACAGCTCAGAGAAGCTCAGCGGCTGGGGGTTGGCACCCAGAGCGGTCATGGTAGCCATGATGACGGGGTTCTCGGGGGTGCGGATCAGCAGACCGTTCATGTCGGCAGGGCTGTTGATGGGGCCCTTGGAGTTGGTCACGCAGCGGAAGCCGTTGCAGTAGTGGGCCAGCACACGCATATTCTGGCTCAGCAGGCCTTCCTCAGCGGCAGCCTCGATGTCGCTGTCCATGAATGCCCATGCATCGTCGAAGGTCTCGAACTGGAACGGCAGTGCGGAAATGCCCATCTTTGCATCGTAGGTGGCAAAGTTGGAAGCGTCGGTGATGATGATATCCACCGTGCCGGAATCCAGAGCGATAGAGTTGATCAGGTCAGCATCGCCGCCCAGCTGGCCGGAGGGGTACAGCTGAACTTCCACAGCGCCGCCGGTCTTTTCGGCAACTTCTTCTGCAAACTGCTTTGCGCCCTTTGCACGGGGGTCTTCTTCGTTGGTGGAGAAGCCCAGCTTCAGGGTGACAGCCGAGCCGGAAGCGGCAGCGGAAGAACCGGTGGAAGCTGCAGTAGAGGCAGTGGAAGCAGCAGTGCTGGTGCCGGAGCCGCCGCAGGCAGCCAGACCCAGAGCAGCAGCGGAAATGCCAGCCACCTTCAGGAAGTCACGACGGGAAATCATCTTTTTCATAAGAATTCTCCTTCAAAAAATATCTTCTCCTGAGCCGGTCTCGTGCTCCGGCTCTTGTTCCTTTTTTAAATGGTGCCTTTCTTTTCCAGCGCCTTTTTCAGCTCGGCTGCACCAAGCGGGGGCTGCTGAGAACCACCTTGCCAAACTTATCGGCGATATACTGTTCGCAGTAGGCCATGCTGCCCTGTGCAAACACGATCACGTCCACCTTGTCGGCAATGGTACCGGCCATCTCGGTCATGCGGGCCTTGAACTGGTCCTGATCCAGACCGAATGCACCGTCCACCAGACAGTCCACCAGTTCCACGTGCTGTTGCACTCGCGGGCCATGCGCAGGATGGTGCCCTTGGTGGGTTCCAGCGTGGTGGGCAGGGTAGCCATCACGCCGATGCGCTGGCCCTTGCGGACAGCCTCGCGGCACATCTCCTCGTCCACGCGGACGATAGGCACACCAATGTACTTTGCCACGTCCTGTGCGCTGTCGGCAACTTCGCCCACGCTGCTGCACAGGTTCAGCATGGCATCCACGCCTTCCTCAGCGGCTTTCATGTACATGCCGATCAGGCGTGCTGCCGGTGCAGTGGTCACATAGCCTGCCGCGCGAACATCTGCCAGAATGCTGGGGTCCTGCAGGCTGTACAGCTCCACATCATCGCCCAGCTGCTTTTTGACCTCCTGCTCCACCAGTTCGATCAGTTCCGGGGTGGTGCTGGTATAGATCAGACCTACCTTCATAACGGAAAAGCCTCCTTTTGTTTTTCGTGTTCTCGTGCCGGACAAGCCCGCAGCAAAGGCTCTTTGCTACATCCTACCTTTAGTTCAATCTCAACAGCTTGTCCGTCTTTACATCCTACTATTAGATTACTCTTCGGTCCGCAAAAAGTAAATTGGCGAATAGCCGATATTTCGGGCCGGTTTGGTCGTTCTGCACAAATGTGGGATGCAGGTGGTAAAAAATTCACTTCTTTCTGGACATCATCCCATCTTGCGGCGTATAATACCCTTAAAGAAAAAGACAGGGAAGGAGCCACCGGAACATGAATCCGTTTCAAAGTGATAACATCTGGAAAAAGAAGGCCCGGCAGGGCAAGGCGCAGCAGCATCCGCTCACGCCGCGGCAGGAGTGGCAAAAGCAGGTGAACAGCAGCAGCCTGTGGCTGGGCGGCGGCGTGGTGCTGCTGGCACTGTATCTGGCCGCTGTCCGCGCCGGCACCGTGGCGCTGGACGCAAGCGCCGTCGTGCTGATCGTGGTGGTGGGCTGCTTCTGCGTATACACTGCCGCATCCCTCGTCAGGCTGATGAAGAACAAGCCGGAGGAAAAGGCAGCAAAGAAGAAAAAGAAAGCCAAAAAAAGAGTGATCGTTCATTTAAAATGCTCCGCGTGCGCTGCGCCATAAACAGCGGAATTATTATTTTTGTATATTGCAAAGCCGGAATGACTGCGGTCATTCGGCTTTGCTTTTTCACGGGAAGGGGTCGTAACAGGTAGTGGCATTTGCTTCGCAAACCGGTCTGCGGCTCAAAAGTCCCACTGGGGCTTTCATGCCCTGCGGGCACCGCCGTCCTTTCTGGTTCTCTTTTGGCGCGCAAAAGAGAACGTATCCGGCGGCAATGCATTTTATAAAAGCCATACAAACCTGCCCCACACGAATACCCACTGCACAAGAAGCAGCTTATCTTCGTGAAAAAGCAAAACAGCCAGACCCGCGGAACTTGTCGGGGCAAGGCCCCTCCATCTTGCTCCCGCAAGAACGTTCTGCCGCTTGAAAGCCCCACTGGGGCTTTCATTGCTGCGCAACCGCGGTCTGCTGTTTTGCAATCATTAAAAATAATTTTTCCGCTGAATATGCCCAGAGCGAAGCGAGGGCATTCTAAATCATCAGAGTGTCAGCCCAGCAAAATTTCCACCGCTTCCCGCAGTGGACACTTCGCCCACATTGCCCGGGAAGATGATGTACGGCGTGCCGGGGAACAGGCTTTCGGCACCGGTCTGCCATACCGGGATGCCCGGCCGGATCTGGCCCAGCACCTTGGCGCATTTCACGCGCAGGGCCTTCACGCCCACGTCGCTGCTGGTGATGCCGCCCTTTGCCACCACAAAAGCCGGGGAAGCGGTCAGCCTGCCCACGCAGCTTTGCAGTGCATCGCTGATGGCAACGCTGCGCACGAGGGCTGCTTCCGGGGTGTCGTCCGGCAGGGTGAGCACCACGCGCTTTGTGGACACGCAGCAGGTGATGCCCTTTGCGATCTGCTGTGAGCAGTGGGCCACGATGGCGGCTGCTTCCTTTTCCAGCTCGCCCGGCACCAGCACCTTGTCGCTGTCCATCTCAATAAACTCGATGCCCTGTACTTTTTTCAGTTCTTCCAGCTGGGCCGTGGTCTTTTTGGTGTGGCTGCCCACCACGATGATGCCGCCTGCCTTGCTTTCCTGCGTGACCATCTTTTCCCGGGTGAGCAGCGGCTGGTCGGAAATATTGCCGATGGCCTTGACCAGTGCGGCCGCACTGCGGATGGTGAAGTGACGGCCCTTTGCCATGGCGCGGTACAGTGCCACTGCAAACACCTTCACATCGCAGTCCGCCACTGCGTTCACGATCACATGGCCGTAATCGTGCACCGCCAGCAGCTGGGCCTCGATGCCGTCAAAGTCCATGGCGCGCAGGCTTTCCAGAGAGATGCAGGTCACGTCTCCTGCACGGACTTTGCCGCCGGTTTTTTCCTCAATGTATTCGCACAGGTTGCTAGCGTGGTAGCCAAAGGTCTCGTCCTTGGCAAATTCGGTCTGGCCGCAGGGCACAAGCTCTGCGCCGTAGCGCACATAATGCACGTTGTCCAGTGTAAAGCGTCCGCCCTCGCGGAAGTAGGGGCACAGAATGTCGCCATCCATTTTGTAACCGTTCTCAGCCTCCGTCACCTCGCGCAGCAGGTCGGTCTCCAGCGGGTAGTGGCCGCGCAGGGTGGAGTCGCCGCGGCTGATGATCAGGTAGTCCATGCCGAACTCGCGGGCCACCTTGGCGGTGTTCTCCGCGATCTCGCGGTGGGCCTTGGTGGTCTCGGCCACGGTAAAGCCGCGGCTGTTGGTCAGAATAAAGAAGAGCTTTTCCGGCGCAGCAAAGCCCTTGCGCAGGCTTTCTACCGTCCAATCTGTATAAACATAAATATCATGTACCGTCTGTACGCCGGTAGGGTCGTCGTCCAGCACAATGATCTTGCGGTTGCTGGCGGCAGCTTCGGCGGCAAGGGCGGCGTTCAGTTTTTCCTCATCCACCTGCGGAAAATTGGCCAGAACATCGGCACTGCGGATCTGTTCCATCTGAAGCTCCTCCTTTATTCGTACAGCACCTGTGCGATCAGCACCAGCGGCTCGTCGCCCAGGCAGGCGATCTGGTGGGTGTCGCCGGGCATGGCGGCAATGATGTCGCCCTTCTCCAAGATCTGCTCCTCGCCGTTGATGATGTGGACCGCGCGGCCGGAGACGATGACCATGCTTTCCATCTCGTGCTCATGCGTGTGCCTGCCAATGGTCACGCCCGGTGCCAGCGTGTGGCGCACGTAGGCGCGGCCCTTGCCCAGCATTTCGGCAGGCGCATCCAGCAGGCGTTCCATCATCACGGTGCCCTCGCCGCCCATGCAATGGGGGATCGGAGTGGGTTTCATCTCAGAAGCTTTCTTATACAACATCCCATGTTCCACCTTTCAAGTCATCTGCAGCAGCATACGGCAGAGTGTTTTTAAACATCCTACCTTTCAAGTCAAGTCCATTATACATGAGTGCAAGCGGAATAGCAAGATTTTTTCCTGAAAAGCTGTTCAATTTTGTGTAATGCGTTTTGTGCAATCTGGCTGATATCCCGCCGTTCCTGCCCCGCAGGCATACAAAAAAGCTTCCCCGCCGCAGGCACGCAGCCCACGAAAAGGGAAGCTTTTGTCTGATTCAATTTCGGGTGCATCTGACGGAAGTAGTACACCGCAGCATAACACTCCGCTTTCCTTTTTTCGGATCCCGAAATAAATTGGAACTCTGCACATGTTCAAGCTGCAGTTTTTGTGTTTTTTTCAGAGAATCCGTTTTTGTTGCCGGAGCAGCGTTTCTTTTGTATAATGGCAGTGATGGAAGGCCGATGCCTTTTGCAGGTTTTTAATCACGACGTTTCAAAAGCGAGGTGTACTGATTATGGAATGGGCAAAATTGCTGTCAACTGAAAAGCTTTCTTCTGAACCTCCTGAGCCCGATTCGTTCAAGGAGTATCCCATCAATGCATTTGAAAAGGACTACAGCCGGATCGTTTCCAGCGCTGCATTCCGCAGGCTGCAGGATAAAAACGCAGGTGTTTCCTCTGGATAAGAGCGATTTCATCCGAACCCGCCTGACGCACTCGATCGAAGTCTCCACGATCGCCCGGCAGCTTGGCATCATGATCTCCAAAAACACAACACCGTACAAGCCAACTGATATTGCTGTGCCGGAGGATGCCGAAGCCATCGCATCGGTCCTGCTCTGCGCCGGCCTTTTGCACGACCTCGGCAATCCGCCCTTCGGGCATTTCGGCGAGACCGTGATCGGTGACTGGTTCAAAGAGAACCTCGACCATGTAAAATACAAAGGACAGCCCCTTCGCAGCTGGTTATCCGCGCAGATGATCGCTGATCTGGAAAATTTTGAGGGCAATGCACAGGCGCTGCGGATCCTGCTGAAAGCAAAACACGGTTCCAGCCTCAATCTGTCCAAAGCGATCATCAGCACGCTGGTAAAATACCCCACCGACTCCTGCTCCGTTGATAAAGGCAGTGCGGATATCCGAAAGCACAAACTCGGCTTCTTCGCTGCAGAACAGGAGACTTTTGAGCAGATCTCGGAAGCGGTTGGGACCACCACTCCCGACAAAGGCATCGTGCGCCATCCGCTGACCTACCTGCTGGAAGCGGCCGACGACATTGCATACTCTACTGCCGATCTGGAAGATGCCTTTAAAAAGGGCCTGTTCACCCTTGACCAGTTCATTGAATATTACACAAATTCTTATGACCATTCAAAGATCGTTCCCCGCAGAAGCCTGAGTACTTCTCCGATGAGCGGATCCAAGAACTTTCCAAGCAGCGCGGTGCAGACCACACCCCAGAAAACGACAGCGCTGCATTTAAAAAATGGCTCACCCAAACGCGTCAGTGGCTGATGTATGTAGCCATCTACCGTTTTTCCTGCAAATATAAAGAGATCATGGCCGGAACCTACTGCGGTGATCTGTTTGAAGGAACCAATCACGCCATCACCATTGACATTCTGAAAGGGGCCATGCGGAAATTCGCCTTCGATACGCCCGGCATCCTGAAACTGGAGCTGTCCGGACAGGTCATTCTCGATTTTCTGCTGGATCATTTTGTTCCCGCCGTGCTGTACTATGACTCTGCATACTGCACCGACGGGCAGGCACCTTCCAAGGCCGACAAAAAGCTTCTCGCCATTTTCTCCGGCAATTACAAGCAGGATTACCAAAACACCCGAACCGGCACGGAATCTTTTGACTTATACCTCCGGCTGCTGATGGTCACCGACTATATCAGCGGCATGACAGATTCCTATGCCCGCACGCTGTACCGCGAGCTTAGCGGTATTGAATAACGCTGCCCTGTTCAGATCCCACGTGCCCGGTTCGTCTGCCGCTTATGGGCTACGGCATGATCGTTCAAAAACTGCTGATACATCACTCTGGAAGCCTCGCACAACTTCAAATCAGGTGCCAGCTTTTTTTTACGAAGACACTGCTTGCGAATGCGAACGCCTTTTGAATTGCAAAATGATTTTTCAGTTGCTATACTGGGCTTATCAAATTTTTTCGGGAGGATGTCGCAGTGACCGCACAGACAATGCAAATCGGGAACAGACCTTGCCGCATTTACGGCGAAGCCCATGCAGAATACCTACTGCTCCAAATGACAGGCGAACATGAGCTGCAAAGCATGGAAAGCGAGATTGCCGCTATTGCACAGAGTGCGCACCACTTTTTTTGTTTGCGGCCATCCCGGTGGAAAGCTGGAACGATGCACTTTCTCCGTGGGAAGCCCCTGCCGTGTGGGGAAAGCAAGGATTTGGTGGCAAGGCTACGGAAACCCTGTGCTTTCTGACAGAGCAGGTCATTCCCACACTGAAGCAGCAGTATCCTCTCCCGGAAACGTCAAAATCATTCTGGGCGGCTACTCGCTGGCCGGACTGTTTGCATTGTGGGCATCCACCCAGACTGATCTGTTCTATGGTATCGCCGCCGCATCTCCCTCGGTGTGGTTTCCGGAATGGATGAAGTTTGAACAGCAGCACCCGATACAGGCACAGCGCGTTTATCTGAGCCTTGGCAACAAGGAAGAGCATACGAAAAACGCTGTCATGGCTGCGGTAGGTGATAACATCCGCACCCTGCACAGCCGGCTTATAGAGCGTGGCGCAGACTGCACCCTTGAGTGGAACAGCGGCGGGCACTTTAAGGACGCTGACCTGCGCACGGCAAAGGCATTTCGGTGGGCGATGGAGGAAAGCCGATGAATATTTGATTGATGCCGACGGCTGCCCGGTGGTGGACCTGACGTTGCAGATTGCAAAGCGGTTTGGCGTTCCGGTCATCATCCTGTGCGACACCGCCCACCAAATCGAGCGGGAAGGTGCGCAGACGCTGGTGTTCGATAAAGGGGCAGACAGCGTAGATTTTGCTCTCGTCAACCGGGTAAAGCCGGGGGATATTGTCGTAACACAGGACTACGGCCTTGCGAGTATGTGCCTTGCCAAGTGCGCCCGGGTGCTGAACCAGAACGGTCTGGAATACACCGCCGACAACATGGAAGCTCTCATGCTGCGGAGGTATGAAAACAAAAAGCTCCTCCGTGCCGGAAAGCACCCCAAGGGGAGTGCAAAGCGGACGAAGGAGCAGGATGAAGCATTTGTCGCCACACTGACAGATATTTTAGCGAGCATCTGATTTTCTGAACGGAACACCGGCGAATTTTTTTTCGCGTCACATTCTCTGTAAGTGAAACCCGTCAGAACAAAGCACCTCTCCACTGCATGAAATCATTGAGATACCGCCGCTTTATCCTCTGGCCACGATCTTCTGAGCGCCGCATAGGAAATAAGGAAGTTTGCAAGCCAACCTGCCGGGACTGCAAGCCAAACAAAAGCAATGCCAAAAACGCGGTGCACAAATCAAAGCAACAGACAAGCGGATTGCAAGGTTTACCATATTTGCAATAAGAAACGGCCGCATGATTCCAAGTCCGCGAAGAACGCCATCCGTTGCCATCTTGATGCCCATGAAGATGAAAAAGTAACCAAGCCATCTCATATAATCACCGGACACCTGATAGGCCAACGCGGTTCCGTCTTTTCCCAAGAACAACGAGGAAATCTGTGTGTGCAGTGTTTCAATGACCACGAAAGCAAGAACTGCAAAGCATAGATCCAACACCAGTGCAGCATGATACCCTTTTTTGATACGCTCAATTTTCTTTGCGCCAAGATTCTGGGATACAAACGGCGAAACTGCATTGCCGATGGATACGAAGATCAGCGAAAAAACATTTTCTACCCGCATCGTTGCCGCATACCCGGCAAGTGCCTGTGTGCCGAAGGGATTTACCACTGCCTGCACGATCATCATACCGATAGACACTGTGGACTGCTGCAAAACCGATGGTACCGCAATGCGAAGCGTGGAATACAGCTCCTGCCGGTCGAACCTGCTAAAGGAGCTCTTGTATTGCCGCATCCGAGACAGAAAGATCAAAAACGAAAACACGGCAGAAATTCCTTGTGCGATCAAGGTCGCAAGGGCTGCACCAAACACCCCCAGACCAAGACCAGCCACCATCCAGAGATCCATAAAAATATTCAGGATAGATGAGAATATCAGCAGTCCCAACGGAATTTTGGATTCACCGATGGAAGTAAACATGGTGGAAAGAATGTTGTACATGAATAGAAACGGGAAACCCACAAAGTAGACACGCAGATACAATACTGCTTCTTCCAATATATCGGCAGGGGTCTGTAATCCGCTCATCATGAAATGGGAAAAGCAAAAGCCAAAGACACCAAGGACAACGCTTAAGATCAAAAAGCTGATCAGGGACGTTGACACAATGGTTTTCATTTTACCATAATTTTTTGCACCAAAATAGCGGCTTACAAGCACACCTGCGCCCACACCAGCACCAAGCGCCACACAAATAAAAACATTGGTCAGTGCAGCACAAGCACCAACAGCCGCAAGTGCCGAGGAGCCAACAAATTGACCAACTATTATGGAATCGGCCATATTGTATACTTGTTGAAAAAAGCTGCCAAGGATCATCGGCATCGCAAAAACAGTCAGCGCTTTAAGGGGTGGATCTGTGATCAAATATTCATCTTTCGACATGATTATATTCCTTCCAAAAATCGTTTATCGCAAATTTTATCGCAAGTTAAGAAATTCGTGCAACATTCAAACGGCATCTTTGCGATATGCAATTCACCGCTTTTGCATTAAAAAGTTAAATTGCTATAGTATCGGAATCTATCCAATATAAGTATATTCCCCCCTGTCTCAAAATGCAATCTGCGACTTCTGGCGGAGATGGTGGATATTCTCCCGCGGGCTAAGCAACAGCCCGCTGGGCTGGTTGCTTGCGGTCTGCGGACCGCCGCCCTGTTCTCATCCGCAC
>ENA-OQAX01000042-OQAX01000042.1-human-gut-metagenome-genome-assembly--contig:-NODE-42-length-23385-cov-3.051294_pt1 | contig 23385 bp, 35 predicted proteins | sample MGYA00242741_ERZ504539 | MGnify/ENA primary metagenome ERZ504539 (study PRJEB26092, sample SAMD00036277) | human gut metagenome | host: Homo sapiens | study: EMG produced TPA metagenomics assembly of... | reverse complement strand
GGAACTATCTATTTGTTGGGACTATTTTGCAACAGTCCCTTTACGTTGGGGCGTTAGGGGGCCGCTTACAGTCTCTTGACTGCTCTTTTCCGATTTGCTTCTGCCCGGATTATACATGATTTCAGTGCGAAAGTCATCGAAACCTGCGCGAAACGTTCTTGAATCTGCGTGAACGAATCATCTGGGCAGCAAAAAAAGCCCCGGAAAGGCTGTCTGGGTGCCTTCCGGGGCTGCTGTGAAAGATGACTGCATCAGTAATACTTTTCAGTCAAAAAGTACTACTGATACACTGCTTCGAGGGCTTTCTCACTCACTTTTCTGCTTCAGGCGGGCGTATTCGGCATCGGCCTGAATGGCTGCAGAGGTGAAGCTGTTGTTGTTCCACCAGCTGATCAGCGCGGCCACGGTGGTGATGCCGGCGGTCACCAGCTGTTCCACAGTCTGGCTCTCAATGGGCAGCATAGGTTTGCCCAGAGCGCTCAGCACCTGATTGGTCAGGGCAAGCAGCAGCACAGCGGTGCGGGCGATGGTGGCGGCAGAAATTTTACCAAAGTTCATATCAATTCCTCACTTTCTCATTTTGTTCAAGGTCAGCGATGCGGTGGTTGGCCACCTTCATCTGTTCTTCTAAAATCGGTACGCGGCGGGCAAAATTGTTATGCTCGCGCACCTCGCGGGTCAGCTCTTCGAGCTTGGTGTCGGTCACGGCCTGACTGCGGCTGTTGGCAATCAGCACGCCGATCAGGGTCACGGCCCCGGCAATGACAGCGGATAAGATCGTTTCCATTCCGTTCACCGCCTTTACCCGACCCACCGGCTTTTTGCTTTGCGCACATCCACATGGACAAAGCCTTTTGCGGGGTAGCGGCCGATGCCGCCGGTGCCGGGCAGCAGGGTCTCGGCGTAGGCGGCAAGCTGCTCCACCGGCACGCCGGACACCCGGATATCCGCGGCACGGCCATACTGATGCTGGCTGTAAACCGCTCCGCCCACAGCCTTGTTGTGTGCAGCGGTGCGGTAGCCGCTGGTAATGACCACCGGTGCGCCAAAATGGTCACGGATGGCCTGCAGCACCTGCACCAGTTCGCTGTCCACAAACAAAGGGTCGGTGCCGTCTTTGCAGGCAAATTCCTTTGCGCGGAAGCTGCGGCTCAGCAGCGTTTCGCCATCCCTTGCGCGGGAGTAAACGTTAAGCATGGCCGTCCTCCTGCAGCAGCGCTGCCACGGCATCCCTCAGCCGGGCGGGCACATCCTCCAGCGTTTTGATGCCCTTGCGGATCAGGGCCGCATAGATCCTTGCCATTACACACCACCTCCTTCGTACAGTTCACACAGGGCCAGCTGCAGGTCGGTCAGCTGGCAGGTCAGGCTGGCAATCGTCTCGGGCAGACGGGCTGCTTCCTCGGCCTGCTGGCGCTCTTTTTCCCGCGCGGCCAATTCTTCTTCCGTATAGCGGATGTATCTCTGCACCGGCACCTGTTCGGTCCATGCGGCCTGCGCAGGCACGCCCGGCACGTCGATGACCTTCCGCACATCCCTGCCGCCGCCGGGATACTCCGTTACGGTCTCGTAGTGGCTCACTTCCTCCACGCCTTCCACGGCGGGGTGCTCCACTGGCTCGGTGTCGTCCACCAGATACCCAAGCGTCAGGTCAGGGTTTTCAATGGCTGCACCGTTCTCGTCAATGATCTTCATGGTTCAAAACCTCCTTTCTCAGGCCACGCGCCGCCAGATGTGCACATAGTAGGCGGCAGGCTGCACGGTGGCGCTGCGGCCGTAGATGGCATTAGACTTGGATGCATCCAGACTGAACTTATATACATCAGAAAAGGAATTGTATTCGCCCGTAGATGCGATCACGTTGCCGGCAGTGAATGCGCCGGATACCTTATGTTCACCCTTTTTTACATCCGCGACAAAAGAGCCTGTGATGTTCGGCAGTCCGGCCTTTACTGTGGTGCCCGCTGCGTGGCTACTGCTGGCACCCATCAGCACGCGCTCCGATGCGATCTGCTCCCATGTGCCGCCAAACAGGGCGGCAGGGCTGGTGGGGTTGGTGCTCTGGTAGATGCTGCCCACCGGGTAGGCAGCGGAGCTGGGTGCGGCCAGCAGAGCATCGACATCTTCCTTTGTATAATAGGAAGAAAAATCGGCACCGAAGGTGCGCAGGGCGTTTGCCTTTTCGGCAGCGGTCCATTCCCCGGCGGCTGCGGCGGTGGTCAGAGCCTTCTTCACGCCATAAGGCAGCAGGGCTGCGGTCAGCGGCAGAAGTGCATCCGTCATGCTGTCCAGCTGTTCGCGGGCAGCTGGTGCGGTGATCAGGGTTCCGTCGCTGCGCACGTTGATGCCGCAGGCGGGGTCCACCCGCACTGCACCGGGGCCGAAGCGTGGGCACCGTGCTGCTGCGCAGATAGGGCGACAGATCCGGCATGGCGGCAGTATCGGTCAACACGGCCCCGGTGTTGGGGTCCACGCTCAGCACCCGAAGCAGCTGGCCGGAGACCGGAACTGCCGGGCAGGGAAGCGCCCCCACATCCTGCGCCGTCAGTTTTACGATGCCGCTTTTGCCGTTCACGCTCACTACCTGACCGTCGGTAGGCACCAGCTCCTCTGCCCGTGCGGCAGCAGCCTCGGCACGGGCTGCACAGCGGGATGCAGCGGCACTGTCGGCGCTGGTGCGCTGTGCCGCGGTCTGGGCCTGTGCCGCATTGGATGCCGTGCTTGCAGCACTGGCTGCGGCACGCTGTGCGGCGGTGGAAGCGGTACTGGCACTTTCCAGCACACGCGCCACGAACTGCTCATACTGCGAGGGCGGCAGCTCTTCCGCGCCGCCGTCGGTGGGCAGGATGGCGTAGGTGTCGTAGCTGCCGGGCCGGGTATAGGCGGCGTAGCCGCTGGCATCGATGGCTGCCAGCATCCACTGTCCGCCGGTGCTTCCGGTCAGGCGGCGGTCCACGGTGACGCAGTGCTGCGTGTCCAATGAGACCGGTGCCAGCAGGGTGCCGTCGCTGCGGCGCAGGTAGAGCGCAACGGTGCACCCGGCCCATGCTTCCGGCAGCGTGAAGCACAGCTCGTCCACACCGGCAGCGTTCTGTGCACCGAGGTGCAGGCGGTGCGGCTGGGACAGAAATTCAGTGCCGCCGCACTGCCTTTGAATGATCTTGATGTTCACTTGAAAACCTTCCTTTCTGTTTTTTGTTTGATTGTACAGCCGCTGCCCGGCAGCTGCCAGTGTGGTCTTTTGCTGCACAAATTTCTGTGCTTCGGCATTTTGCCGGGAGGCGCTTTTCATGAGTAATTCGCACAGTTCTTTGTGGGTGAAAAATGGGATGAAAAAGAGGTGGCTTTGTACGGAAAACCAGCGATTTTTGGCCGCTTGCCGCATGGGAAAACGAACCCAAAAGTGCAGTTTCCGGTGCAAAAAGTCCAAAATAAAATGTTAAAAATTCGTGAACAAAACACCCCAGAAAACAGGTCGAAAATCGGAAGGAAATAACCGAAAAAACAATATTTTGGAGAAAACAATGTTAAAGTTGCACAAAAAATAACGTCAAAAAACTAACAAAGTATGAGAAGGTGATTTGACAAATGGCCATTGGACTGGTAAAATAAGACTCGCTCAACGGAACCAACAGACGTTGCAGCGTTTAAAAATTATCTGGATGAAGTAAAAAGCCGTCTTATATACGCGCGGCGCGGGCAGATGGGGTCCGGGCGGGAGGGTAACTGCACCCTCCGCAGCGGAGTCCAAATTGTATACGATGCTCGATTTACCAAAAGAGGGCATCGTATTTGATTGTGGGGCCAGATGGCATCTGCCCGCCCCGCAGTCCGGGCGGCCGGGGCATGAAAAACATGTCCGCAGCCGCAGCCAATTTTGAAAAGAGAGGAGTTGTCTCGTATCGCTTCCGTAAAATTGAAGAAAGCATTGTCTGACTGCAAGCATGCAGTCTCTCCCCGTGTGCTGGCGTTTTGTGTCATGGTCGTGTGCCTTGTGGCTACACTCAGTGTGACCGCTGCGAATCTGCGGCTGACCTACGTCACAGACTCCAATGGTGCCCGGCAGGTGATCCTCACCTCCGAGACCGACCCTGCACAGGTTATGAACCTTTCCGGCATCCAGTCCGAAGAGGGCGATCAGGTCTATTACACGGCCTACAGCGGCAACCTTGCCGCCCTGAACATTGAGCGCGCATTCTCCGTCAGCATCACTGCCGACGGTCAGGAGTACCCCGTCAAAATGGTGTTCGGCACTGTGGCGGATGCCCTGAAGCGTGCCGGTATCACCCTGGAGGGTGACGACTACACCGAGCCTGCTCTGGACCAGCTGGTGAGCGCAGGTTCCACCATCACGGTGCACCGCGTGGACTACACCGACCGTGTGGAGACGCAGGCCATCCCCTACGATACCGAGTACGTCTACACCAGCCTGTATTTCCGCAACACCGGCCGCGCCACCACGGTGCGCATGGTGCGGAAGGCCAGCAGACGATCACCACCCGCGACCGCTATGTGGACGGCGAGCTGGAAAACAGCATCGTGGTGGATTCCACCACCACTGTGGAGCCGACCAACCACATCGTAAAGACCTATGGCGCAGGCGCGCCGGTCTCCCCGCTGACCGGCCCGGACGGCACCACCAATGCACCCGCCTCTTACAGCAAGGTGCTCACCGGAAAGGCCACCGGCTACTATTCCAAGACCGGCAAGGGTTCTTCCGGTCTGGGTCTGGGCTACGGCACTGTGGCTGTGGACCCGGATGTGATCCCCTACGGCACCAAGCTGTATATCACCTCCACCGACGGCAAGTTCGTGTACGGCTATGCGGTGGCTACCGATACCGGCATTGCCGTGCAGAAGGGCCAGATCCTTGTGGACCTGTTCTACGAGACCTACGCCGAGAGCGTGATCAATGGAGCCATTCAGGTGAACGTCTACGTGGTGGACTGAGCAGGCTGAAAAGAACCGGGGAAACCGGAACTGAAAATTTCAACAGAAACAGAGAGCTTCTGTACACCTTCCCTTTGGGAGGGTGCGCAGAGGCTCTTTTTTATTGTCAGATTGGCAGGATTCACCATAAAATTTGTAAAAATTTGGCGGGTATGTATATAAGGAAAAAATATCAACGAAAAGATTATGGTAAATTTTACAGTAAAATGCGGCGAAACTCTTGAAAAACAGACCGAAATTCTTTAATATAAAAGGGTAAAAAGCTACAGGTGCGCTTTGTGCATCTGTACGGGGAGGAGCAGTCTATGAAACCGACCGAGGAGAAGATCCAGAGCAATGCATCGGACCTGCCGGTGTATTTGTTCAAACAGGGCAATAACTGTGAAGCATACCGCTACTTTGGCGCACACATGGAAACACGTGCCGGTGAAGCAGGTGTGGTGTTCCGCGTGTGGGCACCCCCATGCTGTAGCCATCAGCGTGGTGGGCGACTTTAACAGCTGGAAGCCGGGCAGCCACCCGATGCGCAAGGTGGATGGCGATTCCGTATGGGAATTGTTCATCCCGGGCATGAAGGAATATGATGTTTATAAATACTGCGTGACCACCCGCGCAGGTGATCTGGTCTATAAGGCCGATCCCTATGCGTTCCACGCCGAGACCCGCCCGTCCAACGGCAGCAAGGTCTACGATATCAGTGGTTTTGCGTGGCACGATGATGCATGGCAGGCAGCACAAAAAAAGGCTGATGTGATCAACAGCCCGATGAATATTTACGAGATGCACGCCGGCAGCTGGAAGATGAAGGAGGGCGGTAAGCCCTACAATTATTCCGAGCTGGCAGACGAGCTGATCCCGTATATCACAGAGATGGGCTATACCCATGTGGAACTGCTGCCGGTCATGGAATATCCGTTTGACGGCAGCTGGGGCTATCAGGTCACCGGCTATTTTGCACCCACCAGCCGCTACGGCCACCCCCAAGGACCTGATGGCTTTGTGGATAAGCTCCATGCCGCCGGCATCGGTGTGATCATGGACTGGGTGCCTGCTCACTTCCCGAAGGATCAGTTCGGCCTGTACAACTTTGATGGCGAAGCCTGCTACGAGGACCCGAATCCGAAGCGCGGCGAACATAAGGAGTGGGGCACCATGGTGTTCGACTTCGGCCGCAGCGAGGTGCAGAGCTTCCTGATCTCCAGCGCACTGTATTGGCTGGAGCAGTACCATATCGACGGTCTGCGCGTGGACGCGGTGGCATCCATGCTGTATCTGGACTATAACCGCAAGCAGGGCGAGTGGGAGCCGAACAAGGACGGCGGCAAGGAAAATCTGGAGGCTGTTGCTTTCCTGCGCAAGCTGAACGACACCGTGCTGGGCCGTCACCCCCACAAGTACATGATCGCGGAAGAGTCCACTGCATGGCCCATGGTCACAAAGCCTGCTTCGGACGGCGGCCTTGGCTTCAACTTCAAGTGGAACATGGGCTGGATGAACGATATGCTCAGCTACATGAAGACTGACCCGCTCTTCCGTTCCGGCAACCACAACAAGGTCACCTTCAGCTTCTTCTACGCCTTCAGCGAGAACTTTGTGCTGCCCATCAGCCACGATGAGGTGGTGCACGGCAAGGGCAGCCTGATCAACAAGATGCCCGGCGAGTACGACGCCAAGTTTGCAAACCTGCGCACCTTCTTTGGCTACATGATGGCCCACCCGGGCAAGAAGCTGCTGTTCATGGGTCAGGAGTTCGGCCAGTTCGCTGAGTGGAACGAGACAAAGCCGCTGGACTGGATGCTGCTGGGCTACGATAAGCACACCGAGCTGCAGACCTACGTCAAGACCCTGAACGCCTTCTACAAGGAGCATCCCGCCTTCTGGCAGGTGGATTACAGCTGGGAGGGCTTCCAGTGGATCGTGCCGGATGACTCGCAGCAGAGCGTCGTCGCTTTCCTGCGCAAGGCACTTCCGGCAAGCAGATCCTTGTGGTGTGCAACTTCAACCCCGTCCTGCGCGAGGGCTACACGCTGGGCGCACCGGTGGCAGGCTCCTACAAGGAGATCCTGAACAGCGACGATGCAGAGTTCGGCGGTTCCGGCGCAGTCCACAACAAGGCCGTGCGCACCCACAAAAAGCCGATGCACGGGTTTGAGCAGAGCATCACCATCACCCTGCCGCCCATGAGCACCCTGTATTTTGAAGTGCCCACCAAGCGCACCCGCAAGGCCGCAGCGGACAAGACCGATAAGGCGGGAAAAAAGACCGCAGCCAAAAAGGCAAAGACCGCTGCGGAGGAAGCTGCAGCAAAGGTAGTAAAGAAGCCGGGCCGCAAGCCCAAGGCAGAAGCTGCCGCTGCAGAGGAAAAGTCGGTGAAAAAGACCGCCCGCAAGGCAAAGGTTGAGCCGGAAAAGGCCGAGGAAGCACCCAAAAAGCGCGGACGCAAGCCCAAGGCAGAGGCAGAACCCAAGGCGGAAAAAGCACCCGCAAAACGCACCCGCAAACCGAAGGAGCCCAAGGAATGACCCGGCTCTTCGGCCGACCCATACCGCACATGTTGACGATCATTTCCGAACAACGGAAATGTTAATGTTAAAGGGGAGAATAAAGCTATGGCAAAAGAAATTGTGGCAATGATCCTTGCCGGTGGACGTGGCTCGCGCTTGTACGCGCTGACACAGAAAACGGCAAAACCCGCAGTGTCCTTCGGCGGTAAGTACCGCATCGTGGACTTCCCGCTGTCCAACTGCGTGAACTCCAACATCGACACCGTTGGCATCGCGACCCAGTATCAGCCCCAGAAGCTGAACGAGTACATCGGCAACGGCCAGCCCTGGGATCTGGATCGTCTGCACGGCGGCGTGCACACCCTGCCGCCCTACGAGCAGGCAAAGGGCACCGACTGGTACAAGGGCACTGCAAACGCCATCTACCAGAACATCGGCTTCATCGACAGCTACGATCCCGAGTATGTGATCATCCTGTCCGGCGACCAGATCTGCAAGCAGGACTACGCCGACTTCCTGCGCTTCCACAAGGAAAAGGGCGCAGAGTTCTCTGTGGCTGTTATGGAAGTGGACTGGAAGGAAGCCTCCCGCTTCGGCCTGATGGTGGCTGACGAGAACGACCGCATCACCGAGTTCCAGGAGAAGCCCCCCGGTACCCAAGTCCAATCTGGCTTCCATGGGCATTTACATCTTCAACTGGGATGTGCTGAAGAAGTATCTGGAAGAGGACGAAGCAGACCCCAACTCCAAGAACGACTTTGGCATGAACATCATCCCCGCCCTGCTGCGCGACGGCCGCAAGATGTACGCCTACCGCTTTGCCGGCTACTGGCGTGACGTGGGCACGATCGACAGCCTGTGGGAAGCCAACATGGAAGTGCTGGATCCCGAAAACTCCGGCATCGATATCTTCGACGAGAAGTGGAAGATCTACAGCCGCAACCCGGTCCTGCCTCCGCAGAAGATCGCCCCCGCGCTGTGGTGCAGGATTCCCTCGTCACGGAGGGCTGCAAGATCTACGGCAATGTGCATCACTCTGTGCTGAGCGCAGGCGTTGTTGTGGAAGAGGGCGCTACTGTTGAGGACGCAGTCTGATGGACGGGCGTTGTGGTCAAGGCTGGTGCTGTTGTCAAGCGCTGCATCCTGGCGGAGGATGTTGTGGTCGGTGCAGGTGCACGAGTGGGCGGCGATGGCCCCATTGCCCATGTGGGCACCGGCCTGACCGTCGGCGCAGGCGCAACCGTCAAGGAAGGTGCCAAAGTCTTTGAATCCGTCAAGGAGGGTATGGAAGTATGCTGAGCCAGAACACCAATGCGTTGGGTATTATTTTCCCCAACAGTTATGATAATACCGTCCCCGAGCTGGTGACCGAGCGCGCAATGGCTTCGATCCCCTTCGCGGGCCGCTACCGTATGGTGGACTTTGTTCTGTCCAGCATGGCAAACTGCGGTATCTCCAATGTCTCCATCGTGGTGCGCAAGAACTACCACTCCCTGATGGATCATCTGGGCACCGGCCGTGAGTGGGATATGGCCCGCCGTCACGGCGCTGAACATCGTGCCGCCTTTCGCTGAGAAGGGCGTGCGCATCTATTCCGGCCGTGTGGAAGCTCTGGCTCCATCATGAACTTCCTGGAGAACCAGAAGGAAAAGTACGTGGTCATGAGCGACGCCAATGTTGCCCTGAACTACGACTTCAACGCTCTGCTGGCTGCTCATCAGGCAAGCGGTGCCGATGTGACCGTTGCTTACCAGAAGACCGAGATCCCCGAGGGCCGCAAGAATGACAACTACACCCTGACCGTTGATGCCGACGGCCGTGTGACCGAGCTGCTGTTCAACGATTACCGCCCCGGCGTGCAGAACCTTGACCTGAACATCTATGTTCTGGAGCGCGAGACCCTGCTCAAGCTGGTCCGGGATGCGACCTCCCGCGGCCTGATCTACTTCGAGCGCGATATTCTGGCCCACAATGTCAACATCCTGAACATCCACGCTCTGGAGTACACCGGCTATGTGGCACATGTCTGTGACATGAAGAGCTACTTTGACGAGAACCTCAAGCTGACCGATGACGAGAATCTGGAAAAGCTGTTCCCCAAGAAGAGCCCGGTCTACACCAAGATCCGCGACGACAACCCCACCCGCTATGTGCCGGGCTGCAAGGTGACCGACTCCATTCTGGCCGACGGCTGCGTCATCGAGGGCACGGTGGAGAACTGTGTGCTGTTCCGCGGTGTCAAGGTCAAGAAGGGTGCCGTCGTCAAGAACTGCGTGCTCATGCAGGACACCGTTGTGGAAGCCAATGCCGAGCTGGACTGCGTTGTTACCGATAAGAACGTGAAGATCACTGCCGGCAAGAAGCTGTCCGGCACCGAGAGCTTCCCGGTGTACGTGCAGAAGAAGCACACCGTCTGATTTTACTGAGTTATCCATAGGGGCGGCTTCCTCCCCGGTAGCCCCTCTTGAGAGGGGCGGGGGCATCTGTGTGCCCCCGCCTGCTCTTTTGTAAAAATGGTTCGTGCTGCCTGCAAGGGCGGTGGGGGAGAACGAAAATATCCCACTATATGGAAGGAGCGATCCTATGAGAATCCTGTATGCTGCTTCGGAAGCTGCCCCTTTTGCAAGTCCGGCGGTCTGGCCGACGTTGCGGGTGCCCTGCCCAAGGCTCTGGTCAAGGACGGCGTGGATGCCCGCGTCATTATGCCCCTGTACGGCGATTTGAAGTTCCGTGATACGCTGGAGTACGTGACCAATTATTCCGTCCCCGTGGGCTGGCGCAGCCAGTACTGCGGCCTGTTCAAGACCGAGCGGAACGGCGTGACCTACTACTTCCTGGACAACGAGTATTACTTCAAGCGCCGCGGCCTGTACGGCTTCTACGATGACGGCGAGCGTTTCGCTTTCTTCTCCCGCGCCGTTTTAGAGACCCTGTTCTACATCGATTTCACCCCCGATATCATCAACTGCAACGACTGGCAGACCGCTCTGGTGCCGGTGTACCTGAACCTGTACTATCGCCATCTGGATAAGTTCAACCGCATCAAGACCATCTTCACCATCCATAATATCGCTTATCAGGGCAAGTACGGCACCGACATTCTGGAGGACACCTGCGGCATCGGCCGCCGCGACCAGCACATCGTGGAGTACGATGGCTGCGCAAACTTCATGAAAGGTGCTTTCGAGACTGCCGATAAGATCACCACTGTCAGCCCCACCTATGCCATGGAGATCCTCGACCCGTGGTTCAGCTACGGTCTGGATGCTCTGCTGCGCGAGAAGCAGTACAAGCTGTGCGGCATCCTGAACGGCATCGATACCGATTCCAACGATCCCGCTACGGATAAGAACATCCCCTTCAACTACGACATCACCAACTTTGAAGAGGGCAAGGCAAAGTGCAAGGAAGCCCTGCAGGATAAGTTCGGCCTGAACAAGGATGGCAGCCCCGTCTTTGCCATGGTCAGCCGCATGGTCGGCATGAAGGGCTTTGATCTGGTGCAGAGCATCGCCGATGGTCTGGTGGACCGCGGCATCGAGCTGGTCGTTCTGGGCAGCGGCGAGAGCCAGTACGAGAACTTCTTCTCCGACCTGTGCGCACGCCATCCGGGCCGCGTTGGCACCTACATCGGCTTCGAGCCGGCCCTGTCGCAGGAGATCTACGCAGGCGCAGATGCCTTCATCATGCCTTCCAAGAGCGAGCCCTGCGGTCTGGCACAGATGGTGGCCTGCCGCTACGGCACGCCTCCCATCGTCCGCGAGACCGGCGGTCTGCGCGACTCCATCCACGACAGCACCATGGGTGAGGGCAACGGCTTCACCTTTGCGGGCTACAATGCCCACGAGCTGTATGTGGCCTGCTGCAACGCACAGAATGCTTACTATGACAAGGAGAACTGGAAGAACCTCGTGCACCACTGCATGGAGTGCGACTTCAGCTGGGATGTCTCCGCCAAGAGCTACGAGGGCCTGTACAACGAGACCGCAAACCTCTGGTAATGTCCTGAAAACTGCATAACGGCTGCCGCCCGGTTCCCAAAGAGCCGGGCGGTTTTTTGTGTGACCCTCTCAGCTTCGCTTCGCTCAGCAGCTCCCCCGAAAGGGGGAGCTTTATTTGTGCTGCCCGAAAGATGCATAAAAGCTCGCCCTTCGGGAGAGCTGGCGCGTCAGCGCCTGAGAGGGTTCGCCCGTTTTTTTTTGCATTCTGCACAACAAATCCATCAAACTTTTGGTATTGATGCGCCCGCAGACGCACAAACTCCATACAGGGCGTACAGTTACGGCATTAGTGTAAACAAACTATGAAATTTTACTAGAAAACAGTGGAAAATTGATTGAAAAAAACGGCCGGTTTGAATTATACTATCGTTATAAGATTTTTTTTTGCTGACTGCAAATCCTTGGCAAAGAATCCAGAATCTGGCTTTTGTAAAGGCACATCACACAGGGAGGAAACACAGGTTGAAGGGCTGGTATAAGGCACTGGAGGATCTTGTCTGGCTGACCCAGCTGGGCCTGAATATGCTGCTGCCGCTGGTCATGTGTCTGGGCGGTGCATGGTGGGCGGTGAACAACTGGAGCTGGCCGGAATGGGTGTTCCTGCGGCCATCCTGCTGGGGCTTGCTGCCGGGGCACAGAACTTCTGGTATTTTGCAAAGGAACACATGGACCGCACCAAAAAGGAAAAACCAAAGCGGGTGGGGTTCAACTCGCATCAGTAAACTTAACAGGAGGTTTCCCTTTATGAAACTGCAGCCGGAATCCAAAAAGGAGCTGACCCGCATCGCCTGCGGCACGGCCATCTGTACCGCCGTCATGTGGGTGATCTTTGCAGCTCTGCACCTGGTTGGCTGGGTGAAATTTGATTACACTGTTGTTCTGGGCAGTCTCATCGGCGCGGCCGTGGCCATCGGCAACTTTGCGGGCATCTGCCTCGTGTGCCAGAAGGTCATCGACGAGCAGGATGAGAAACGGCGCAAAGCGACATTGCAGGCTTCCTACAATGTCCGGATGCTTTTGCAGGCGGTGTGGATCATCGTTGCCATCGGGGCACCGGTGTTCCAGCCGTTTGCCGGTGTTCTTCCGCTGCTTTTCCCGCGTGTTACATTTACTATCTGCAAATAACCGGCAAGTACAAGCCTCTTGCACCGGCCGGGCCTTCGGTGGACGTCTCTGTGGAGGACGACCCCGAACCCGCACCGGAGCCGGAAGCTGAACCCCGTGACGAAGGGGGTGAAACGTAACAAATGGAACTGAACGGCGCAAAGATCCTGTATACCATCCATACGGACATCCCCCTGCTGGGTGATTTCAAGATCACCCAGACCCTGGTCAGTACCTGGATCGTCATGGCGCTGCTTTCGGGTCTTGCCATCTGGCTGGGCAGAAATCTCAAGCTGGAAAATGTCTCAAAGCGGCAGGCCGCCGCCGAGTTCATCGTAGAACGGCTGGACCAGTTCGTGCACGACAACATGGGCTATCACTTTGATAAGTATATCCCGCTCATCGGCGCGATCTTCGCTCTGAGCATCGGCTGCAACCTCATCAGTGTCATCGGCCTGTGGAGCCCCACAGCGACCTGAACACCGAGGCGGCGTGGGCCATTGTGGTGTTCGTGCTGATCATGTACTACAAGATCAAGACCAACGGCATCCTTTCCTACCTGAAAGGTCTTTTGGACCCCATCTTCATCATGGCACCCATCAATGTGCTGTCGGAGGTTTCCACCCCCGTCAGTATGGCGTTCCGTCACTTTGGCAACATCTTGTCCGGTACGGTCATTTCCACACTGCTGTACTGGGCGCTGGCAAGCCTGAGCCACGTCATTTTCGGCTGGCTGCCGGGTGCTTGAGCCAGATCCAGCTGTTCCAGATCGGCATCCCGGCCTTTACGGGCCTGTATTTCGACTGGTTCGGCGGCTGCATTCAGGCGTTCATCTTCTGCACCCTGACCGCAATTTTCATCAAACGTGCTGCCGGTGAGGACTAAGCCCTCACAACGGCATCTCCCAAAACAAAATTTTTTTGGAGGACAAATCTTATGACTGACTTTCAGTACCTCGCTCGTGGTATCGCTCTGGCAGGCTGCGGCATCGGCGCAGGCTGCGCACTGATCGCAGGTATCGGCCCCGGTATCGGCGAAGGCAACGCAGCAGCTGCTGCCTGTGAAGCTGTGGGCCGTCAGCCCGAGTGCAAGAGCGACGTTACCAGCACCCTGATCCTGGGCGTTGCACTTTCCGAGACCACCGGTATTTACGGCTTCGTCACCGGCCTGCTGCTGATCTTCCTGGCACCCGGTATGTTCATGAAGTTCCTGGCATAAGCGGAACCTTTTACAAAATAACGAAAGGAGACGCTTATGGAACTGTACCAGGCGTTGATCACGCTGGACGGCTGGACCTTTCTGGCCCAGATCTGCAACCTGATGATCCAGCTGTTCATCTTCAAAAAGTTCCTGCTGAATCCGGTCAAAAAACGTGATCGCAGAGCGCAAGGCGAAGGCAGACAGCCAGATCGCCGATGCCACCAAGCTGCGCACCGAAGCCGAAGCCATGAAGGCAGAGTACGAGCAGAACCTGCAGAATGCCCGCACCGAGGCCAACGAGATCGTTGCCAATGCGCAGAAGACGGCCACCGCCCGCGGCGAAGAGATCGTGGGCGAGGCCCGCGCGCAGGCTGCTGCCCTCAAGCAGAAGGCCGAAGCCGACATTGCGCAGGAGCGCAAGAAGGCCGTGAACGAGGTCAAGGACGAGATCGGCGGCATCGCCATGGAAATCGCCTCCAAGGTGGTGGAGCGTGAGATCAGCGAGAAGGACCACAAGGATCTGATCGACGAATTTATCAAAAATGTGGGTGAAGCATCATGACCGAGACTGCAAGGATGTACGGCGGAAGCCTGTACGATCTGGCGGCGGAGGAAGGGCTGGAGGCCCGCATTCTGGGCGAGCTGGACGAAACCGTGGCGCTTTTTAAGGCAAACCCGGACTACCTGCATCTGCTCAGCACCCCCAGCATCCCGAAAAGAGAGCGCTGCGGCCTGCTGGATGAAGCACTGCGGGATCAGGTCCACCTCTATGTGCTGAACTTTTTGAAGATCCTGTGCGAGAAGGGCACCCTGCGGGAGCTGTCCGGCTGTGCACGGGCTTACCGTGTGCGCTACAATCAGGCACACGGCATTCTGGAAGCAACGGCGACCACTGCAGTGGCAATGACGGAGCAGCAGGCAAAGAGCCTGCACGAAAAGCTGGAAAAGCTCACCGGCAAGACCATCGACCTGAAAACAAAGGTCGATCCGGCAGTGCTGGGCGGCATCCGGCTGGATATCGAAGGCACCGAGCTGGACGGCACGGTGCAGAACCGTCTGGCCGCCCTGCGCAGGGATATTGCTTCCGTGACACTGTGATCGAATTTCCACCCGAAAGATTTTTAAGAATTGAGTGGTGAACAAACAAAGATGCAACTGAAACCTGAAGAGATCTCCAAGATCATCCGTGCGCAGATCAAGCATTACGAAAATGCCATTGAGCAGAGCGAGACCGGCACGGTCATTATGGTGGGCGACGGCATCGCCCGCGCCAGTGGTCTGGAAAAGTGCATGGCAGGTGAGCTGCTTCAGTTTGATAACGGCGAATACGGCATGGCCCAGAATCTGGAGGAGAACACGTCTCCATCGTTCTGCTGGGCTCCGACGTCGGTATCAAGGAAGGCAGCACTGTTAAGCGCACCGGCAAGGTGGTGTCCGTGCCGGTGGGCGAAGCATGATCGGCCGCGTGGTCAACGCGCTGGGCCAGCCCATCGACGGCGCAGGCCCCATCGAGACCACCGAGTTCCGCGCCATTGAAAGCCGCGCTCCCGGCATCATCGACCGTCAGCCGGTCAAGGAGCCGCTGCAGACCGGCATCAAGGCCATCGACTCCATGATCCCCATTGGCCGCGGCCAGCGTGAGCTGATCATCGGCGACCGCCAGACCGGCAAGACCACTATCGCCTCCGATACCATCATCAACCAGAAGGGCAAGGACGTCATCTGCATTTACGTTGCCATCGGTCAGAAGCGCTCTACCGTGGCAAACCTTGTGCAGAGCCTGACCGAGGCCGGTGCTATGGGCTACACCATCGTGGTGTCCGCAACGGCATCCGAGCTTTCGCCCCTGCAGTATATCGCACCCTACTCCGGCTGTGCCATGGGCGAATATTTCATGCATCAGGGCAAGCATGTCCTCATCATCTACGACGATCTGTCCAAGCACGCCGTGGCCTACCGTGCACTGTCGCTGCTGATCCGCCGTCCCCCGGGACGTGAGGCCTACCCCGGCGACGTGTTCTATCTGCACTCTCGTCTGCTGGAACGCGCGGCCAAGCTCTCCAATGAGCTGGGCGGCGGCAGCCTGACGGCTCTGCCCATCATCGAGACGCAGGCGGGCGATGTTTCCGCCTACATCCCCACGAATGTCATTTCCATCACCGATGGTCAGATCTTCCTGGAGACGGAGCTGTTCCACTCCGGTGTCATGCCGGCAGTCAACCCCGGCATCTCGGTGTCCCGCGTGGGCGGCAATGCCCAGATCAAGGCCATGAAGAAGGTCGCCGGCACCCTGAAGCTGATCTACTCCCAGTACCGCGAGCTGCAGAGCTTTGCACAGTTCGGTTCCGATCTGGATGCCGACACCAAGGCCCGCCTTGCACAGGGCGAGCGCATCGTGGAAGTGCTCAAGCAGAACCGTTCCGCTCCCGTGCCTGTGGAAAAGCAGGTGGCCATCCTGTATGCGACCATTCACGATCACCTTGTGAAGGTCAAGGTGCCGGACGTGGCCGAGTATGAGAAGGGCCTGTACGAATATCTGGACAACAATGCTGCGGGTGCCGCCGTCATGGAGACCATCCGCACCACCGGCAATCTGGATAAGGACACTGAGGAGCAGCTTAAGAGCGTGCTCACAGCCTATACCGACAGCTTCGTCAAGGCGCACTAAGGAAGGAGGCGTAACGCATGGCTGGTTCCATGAAGGACATCAAGCTGCGCATCAAAAGCGTAGAGAGCACCATGCAGATCACCAAGGCAATGGAACTGGTGGCTTCCTCCAAAATGCGCCGCGCCAAGGAACGGGTGGAGCACAGCCGCCCCTACTTTGAAACGCTGCATGAGACTTTGACCAAGATCGCCGCGGCCGACCCCCGCGCCGCAACCCCTACCTGCGCCGTGACGAAGTGAAGCGCACCCTGCTCATCGTGATTGCAGGCGACCGCGGCCTTGCCGGTGGATACAATTCCAACGTGCTCAAGCAGGCCGGGGCCGAAGAGGGCGAGGTGCTGGTGCTGCCCATCGGCAAGCGCTCGGCAGAGTATTTCGTCCATCACGAGGTGCCCCTGTTCACGCAGGAGGTGCTGCTGGCGGCAGATGTCTCGGTGGGCGAGTGCTTCCAGCTGTCCCGTCAGATCACGGAAGGATATCTCAAGGGCGAGTACGATGCGGTAAAGATCTGCTACACCCGGTTCGATTCCATGATGACCCAGACCGCAGCCACCATGGAGGTGCTGCCGCTGTCCATCGAACCTACCGAGCAGCAGAAGGCGGATGCCCGCCGCAGCCAGATCCTGTACAAGCCCAGCAGCGAGGAAGTATTCAGCGCGATCATCCCGGAGTATGTGGCCGGCATCGTCTACGGTGCCGTGTGCGAGAGCGTGGCAAGTGAGCTTGCCGCCCGCCGCACCGCCATGGATGCCGCCACCAAGAACGCCGGTGAGATGATCGACCATTTGAACCTGTATTATAACCGTGCCCGTCAGGCTGCCATCACGCAGGAGATCACCGAGATCGTGGCCGGCGCGGAGATTTAACAACCTATCAAGAAGGAGTTGTAGCCTATGTCCGAAAAACATATCGGCAAGGTGCTCCAGGTCATCGGCCCGGTGCTGGACATCCAGTTTGAGGATGGCCAGCTGCCGGAGCTGCTCAACGCCATCGAGATCGACAACCACGGCGAAAAGCTGGTGGTCGAGGTGGCACAGCACACCGGCGATAACGTGGTGCGCTGCATTGCAATGAACAGCACCGATGGTCTGGTGCGCGGCACCGAAGCCGTGGATACCGGCGAACCCATCAAAGTGCCCGTGGGCGACCAGTGTCTGGGCCGCGTGTTCAACCTGCTGGGCGAGCCCGTGGACAACAAGCCCGCCCCGGCCCCGGAGGCCTACTGGCCCATCCACCGCCCTGCTCCCAGCTACGAGGAGCAGCAGTCCACCACCGAGATCCTGGAGACCGGCATCAAGGTCGTGGATTTGATCTGCCCCTATGCAAAGGGCGGCAAGATCGGTCTGTTCGGCGGTGCAGGCGTCGGCAAGACGGTCCTGATCCAGGAGCTGATCTATAACATCGCCACCGAGCACAACGGCTACTCGGTGTTCACCGGCGTTGGCGAGCGCACCCGTGAGGGCAACGACCTGTACGGCGAAATGACCGAGAGCGGCGTTATCAACAAGACTGCGCTGGTCTACGGCCAGATGAACGAACCCCCGGGAGCCCGTATGCGCGTGGCACTGTCCGGCCTGACCATGGCAGAGTATTTCCGCGATGTGAAGAATCAGGATGTGCTGCTCTTCATCGATAACATCTTCCGCTTCACCCAGGCAGGCTCTGAGGTGTCCGCACTGCTGGGCCGTATGCCCTCTGCCGTCGGCTACCAGCCCACGCTGGCCACCGAGATGGGTGCTCTGCAGGAGCGCATCACCTCCACCCGCAAGTTCCATCACCTCGGTGCAGGCCGTCTACGTGCCCGCCGATGACCTGACCGACCCGGCCCCTGCCACCACCTTTACCCATCTGGATGCCACCACGGTCCTGAGCCGTGACATTGCTTCGCAGGGCATCTACCCCGCTGTGGACCCGCTGGATTCCACCAGCCGCATCCTCAGCCCGGAGGTCGTGGGTCAGGAGCACTACGAGATCGCCCGCGCCGTCCAGAAGGTGCTGCAGCGCTACAAGGAGCTGCAGGACATCATTGCCATCATGGGCATGGACGAGCTGAGCGAGGAAGACAAGCGCACGGTCAGCCGCGCCCGCAAGGTGCAGCGCTTCCTGAGCCAGAGCTTCCACGTGGCAGAGCAGTTCACCGGTATGCCCGGCCAGTATGTGCCGCTCAAGGAGACCCTGCGCGGCTTCAAGATGATCCTGAACGGCGAGTGCGACGAGCTGCCCGAGAGCGCATTCCTGTTCGCGGGCACCATCGATGACGTGTTCGCAAAAGCGAAGAAAGGGTAAACCATGACGACCTTTCATCTGACGGTGGTCACGCCGGACGCTGCGCCTTTGACGGGCAGGCCGAGCGCATCGTCTGCCGCGCCATTGACGGCGATCTGGCCATCCTTGCCAAACACGGGGATTACTGCACCGCGCTGGGCATGGGCGAAGCCCATATCGTGGATGCCGAGGGCCAGCGCCGCCGCGCGCCTGCATGGGCGGGCTGCTGAGCGTGCTGGATGGCGAAGTGCGTCTGGTCGCCACCACATGGGAGTGGGCCGAGGAGATCGATCAGGCCCGCGCCGAGGCTTCCAAGAAGCGCGCGGAGGAGATCCTTGCGCAGAAGAACCTCGACAAGCGGGACTACGAGCTGGCTCAGGCGCGTCTCAAGCGCGCACTGGTGCGTACCTCTATCCACTAAAACAAAAGAAAAGGAGCCATTGCACAAACTGTGCGGTGGCTCCTTTTGCGTGCATGATGAAATTAAAAATAAGATTTCCGCTGAACATGCCCAGAGCAAATGCGGAGGGCATTTAAATCGTAAAGACGTTACATCATATTTGCCTTCTCGATCAGGTTGCGGATGTGATGGGCCAGCATCTCCACCGCAGCGGTGTTCTCGCCGCCGTTGGGCACAATGATGTCTGCGTTGCGCTTGCTGGGTTCCACAAAGGCTTCGTGCATAGGCTTGACGGTAGTCAGGTACTGATTGATGACGCTGTCCAGACTGCGGCCCCGCTCCTTCACATCCCGCACCAGACGGCGCAGGATGCGCTCGTCGGCGTCGGTGTCCACATAGATCTTGTAGTCGAACAGGGCGCACAGCTCCGGCTCCACAAAGGGCAGGATGCCTTCCACGATCAGCACCGGTGCGGGCTCAATGTGCTGCACCTTGTCGCTGCGGTTGTGGTTGGAGTAGTCGTACACCGGGCAGTCGATGGCGCGGCCTGCCTTCAGCTCCTGCAGATGGTAGATCAGCAAGGCGTTGTAAAAGCATCCGGATGGTCGTAGTTCAGCTTGCAGCGCTCCTCAAAGGGCAGCTCGTCGTGGCGCTTGTAATAGCTGTCGTGGGAGATCAGGCGCACTTCATCCTCGCCAAAACGCTCCTTCAGCCGCAGAGCAAGGGTGGCCTTGCCGCTGCCGGAGCCGCCTGCAATGCCAATGATCAGATTATTCATAGGGGTCCCTCCTGCATCATCCTGCCGCTTTGGGTGGAAAAAAGGGCAGGAATGGATTATAATAGGTGCAAAGCTGCCTGTCCGGGACACAGCGCCGGGCGGGCTTGTTCCTGTACATCATAACACAAACCGGCACATTTTTACAGCCCCAGGGCTGCAAATGTGTGAGATAAGGAAAAATGCCATGCAGAAAAAACAATTTCAGCAAAATATGAAGGACAAGGTCCGGGTGTTTGAGGATGGCGGCATCCGCCTGCTCAAACGGGGACAGAAGGGCGTGGTACACGCTATTTTCAGCCGTTTTGGCCTAGTGCTGGTTCTGCTGCTTTTACAGGCGTTCGCGCTGTTCAGCCTGCTGCAGTGGTTCGGCGAGCTGCTGCCGCATTATTTTGGCGGCACCCTGCTGGTAACAGCGGCAATGATGGTCTATCTGCTCAATCAGGACATGGACAACAGCGTGCGCATTACATGGCTGGTGGTCACAGCGCTGATGCCGGTGCTGGGCGTGCCGCTGTTCTGGTACACCAAAAGTGATGTGGGCCACAATGCCCTGAAGCGCCGCCTGCTGGATCTGGAGGGCCAGACCCGCGCCCAGCTGCCGCAGAATGAGCATACCGTGGAGCTTTTGCAGGCGCAGGCACCCGAAGCGATGCCGCTGGCACGGTATCTGCGGGGCAAGGGAGGCGGATTTCCGGTCTATGCCGACACGGTGGCCACCTACTTCAACGGCGGCGAAGCTATGTTCGATGAAATGCTGCGCCAGCTGGAAACGGCAAAAAAGTACATCTTTCTGGAATATTTCATCGTGGATGAAGGTCTGATGTGGGGCCGCATTCTGGAAGTGCTGGCCCGCAAGGCGGCGCAGGGGGTGGATGTGCGGGTGATGTATGATGGCACCTGCGAGTTCTCCACCCTGCCGCGGGATTACCCCAGCCGGCTGGAAGCGCTGGGCATCCAGTGCAAGGTGTTCTCGCCGGTCACGCCCTTTGTTTCCACCCACTACAACTACCGCGACCACCGCAAAATTCTGGTCATTGATGGCCAGGTGGGCTTTACCGGTGGTGTGAATCTGGCAGATGAGTACATCAACCACATAGAAAAGTATGGCCGCTGGAAGGACTCGGCCCTGATGCTGGAAGGCGAAGGCGTGCGCTCCATGACGGCGCTGTTTTTGCAGATGTGGAGCATCCTGTGCCAGCCGGAGTTTGAGCAGTTCCTGTCCGATCCCATCCCGGCGGCAGCAAACGCCAAGGGCTTTGTGGTGCCCTACGGAGACTGCCCGCTGGACGGTGAGCGGGTGGGCGAAATGGTGTACATGGATATGCTCAACCGCGCCCGGAAGTATGTGCACATCATCACGCGTATCTGATTTTAGACGGCGAGCTGGAAACGGCCCTGCGCTTTGCGGCAGAGCGCGGTGTGGATGTGCACCTGATCCTGCCCGGCAAGCCGGATAAGTGGTTCGTTTATGCACTGGCCAAGACCCACTACAAGGCGCTGCTTTCTTCGGGTGTGAAGATCAGCGAGTGGCAGCCCGGCTTTACCCATGCGAAGATCGTGATCGCCGACGGCGTGGAAGCTGTGGCGGGCACCATCAATCTGGACTACCGCAGCCTGTACCATCACTTTGAAAACGCGGTCTGGATGCGCGGCACCGACTGCATTGCCAACATGGAAGCGGATTTTCAGGATACGCTCACCCGGTGCCGCAGGGTGGAGCGGACGAAAGAAAGCATCTGGCAGGGCAAAAAGCTGCTGCATCTGGCGGGCATCCTGCTCAAGTTCATTGCGCCGCTGGTGTGAAGGACTTCCTCCGTTATGGCTGCGTAAGCAGACAGGAGAAGCTCTGAATACAAAAAAGGCCCGCTGCCTTTCGACAGCGGGCCTTTTTGTTACCGATTTAAAATAAAAAATCAGCGCTTAGTTTCTGCTTCATGCGAGCGAAGCAGTCAGAGCAGTAGACCGGACGGTCCTCACGGGGCTGGAAGGGGACCTTGCAAGCCTTGCCGCAAGCTGCGCAGACAGCATCGAACATCTGACGCTCACCGCTGTTGCTGCGTGCGCCGCCGTTCTTGCGGGCGTCACGGCAGGGCTTGCAGCGCTGGGGCTGATTCTCGAAGCCGCGAGATGCGTAGAACTCCTGCTCACCAGCAGTCCAAACAAATTCCTTACCGCAGTCCTTGCAGACCAGAGTCTTGTCTTCAAACATAGTAGTATCTCCTCTTTAGTTAGTTCTTGCCCACGGAAGGATTGTAACCATACCTTTGGTTTTGGGACCATCGCGCTGATCAGTAAGCTTACCAGGGGCTTGAATGAATGGACGTCCTCCAATTGAGGACTTTTCTATTGTACCGTTCTTTTTTGAAATTTGTCAACCAAAAAAACAACCATTCGCCTTGTTATTTGTATAGATAGCACAATCCGACAGGGCTGATTTGGGTAAAATAACTGCCGGAAGATGAAAAAGGGGCTGCCGCACATTCCGTGCAGCAGCCCCTGCAAAGCCCTTTGGAAAACGGTTACTTCTCAATGACTTCCTTGGTGTCGCGGGCGATCATCAGCTCCTCGTCGGTAGCAATGACCAGAGTGCGCACCTTTGCGCCCCAGGCAGTGATCTCGCACACATCGCCCACGGGGTGCTTGTTCTTCTCGGTATCGATGCGGATGCCCAGCCAATCCATGTGGTGGCAGACTTTTGCACGGGCGATCGCGTCGTGCTCGCCGATGCCGCCGGTGAAGACGATAGCATCCACGCCGCCCATTGCAGCGATGTAAGCGCCAACGGTCTTCTTGATCTGGTAGTTCAGCATGTCGGAAGCCAGCTGTGCGCGCTTGTTGCCGGCAGCAGCTGCCTCTTCCACGTCACGCTTGTCGCTGGAAACACCGGAGATGCCCAGCAGGCCGGACTTCTTGTTCAGGATCTCGTCCAGCTCGTGGCCGGTGATGTTCAGGGTGTACTTCAGGTAGTTGACCACAGAGGGGTCCAGGTCGCCGCAGCGGGTGCCCATCATCAGGCCGGCCAGCGGGGTCATGCCCATGGAGGTGTCCACGACCTTGCCCTGATCCACAGCGGCAATGGAGGAACCGTTGCCCAGATGGCAGGTGATCAGCTTCAGGCGCTCAATGGGCTCTTCCAGATACTCGGCAGCCTTGTGGGCAACGTACTTGTGGCTGGTGCCGTGGAAGCCGTAGCGGCGCACGCCGTACTTCTCGTAGTACTCATACGGAATGGCGTACATATAAGCTTCGGAGGCATGGTGCTGTGGAAAGCGGTATCGAACACAGCCACCATGGGGATGTTGCCGAACACCTTGCGTGCGGCCTCGATGCCCAGAATGCCGGCGGGTTGTGCAGGGGAGCCAGAGGGCTCAGCTCGCGGATGGTCTCGATGACCTCGTCGGTGATCAGGCAGCTCTCCTTGAACTTCTCGCCGCCGTGCACGACACGGTGACCGATGGCATCGATCTCGCTGACGTCGTTGATGCACTTGCCTTCGCCGGTGGTCATCTTCTTCAC
>ENA-OQAX01000041-OQAX01000041.1-human-gut-metagenome-genome-assembly--contig:-NODE-41-length-23563-cov-3.098097_pt1 | contig 23563 bp, 26 predicted proteins | sample MGYA00242741_ERZ504539 | MGnify/ENA primary metagenome ERZ504539 (study PRJEB26092, sample SAMD00036277) | human gut metagenome | host: Homo sapiens | study: EMG produced TPA metagenomics assembly of... | reverse complement strand
GGCCGATGGAGGGGTTGATGATGTCGTTCACCAGTGAGTTGACGATGGCGGTAAAGCACCGCCGATGACAACGCCGACTGCCATATCCAGCACATTGCCGCGCATGGCAAAGGCCTTGAACTCTTCAAAAAACTTTTTGATGCCTTTCACTTCTTTTTCTGCCATAAGAAATCCACTCCTTTACTCCCTTTATGCCGCAAGGGAACGTATTTGCGTCTATGATAGCGGATTTTTGGCGTGATTGCAAGGGAAAATGACAGCCTCAGCCCTCTTTTGGCAAAAAAATAAAACGGGAAAGCCCGCAGACTTTCCGTTTTGCAAGGATGAAACAGTTTTTACTTTTCCGGTGCAGTAAAAGCGATGGGGGTAGCACCTGCAGCGGCATCCACACTCAGCAGGGAGATGGGAGCGACCTCGTAGTGCAGGGTCTCAAAGCTCTGGGTCTGGCCGTCCTCGGTGGTGAACTCCAGAATGTAGGTCACGTTGGACTGCTTGTCGGCCTCCACATCGCGGGTGATGACGATGTTCTCACCGTCAGCCAGACCGTTCTCGCCGGCCCGATTGTCGCCCTTCTCGTCGCTGCCTGCATCGTACAGGTACAGCTCGGTGACGGTAGAACCGGTGGTGTTGTACACAGTGTACTCAGCGGTGGTGGACTCAGCTGCTTCGCTGGAAGCAGCCTCGGAAGAAGCGGCAGCAGAAGAAGCCACAGAAGAGGAAGCGGCGGTGGAGGATGCAGAAGAACCGCAGGCGGTCATGCCAACAGCCAGTGCTGCAGCGGCAGCAACGATCGCAATGTTCTTGAGTTTCATGTGAAATATACTCCTTTGAAATTTCTTCGTATTCAGATCAACCAACAGGGTGTGATGGATGATGAGGACGATTATACGGGAATTTCGACAAAAAATCAAGACGTCTATGTGCAGTTTGAACGATGAAACAGGAACTGTTACCAATTTGACATGAAATTGGAACATTTTAACATGAGTTCACATGAAGCAAAGTTTTGTAGGAAAGGCTGCTTGCCGCTTCGTAAAAAACAGCTCCATGCAGACTTTGGCCTGCACAGAGCTGTCTGGTCGGAAGATTAAGGAAGGCGCAGCACCCAAATGGCTTTACTTGGGCTGGCGGCCGATGTAAGCCAGAATGCCGCCGTCGGCGTACAGGATCTGACCGTTCACAAAGTCGGAAGCGTGGCTTGCAAGAAACACGCAGGGGCCAACCATGTCGTCCGGCTCACCCCAGCGGCCTGCGGGGGTCTTGGCGGTGATGAACTGGTCGAAGGGGTGGCGGCTGCCGTCCGGCTGCACCTCCCGCAGAGGTGCGGTCTGGGCGGTGGCAATGTAGCCGGGGCCCATGCCGTTGCACTGGATGTTGTACTCGCCGTACTCGGAAGCGATGTTCTTGGTGAGCATCTTCAGTGCACCCTTGGCGGCAGCGTAGGCGGAGACGGTCTCGCGGCCCAGCTCGCTCATCATGGAGCAGATGTTGATGATCTTGCCCTCGCGCTTTTCCATCATGTCCGGCAGAACGGCCTTGGAGCAGTTGAAGGCACCGCCTACATGCACATCGATGACCCGCATAAAGTCGGCGTGGCTCATCTCGATCATGGGCACCCGCTTCATCAGACCGGCGTTGTTTACCAGAATGTCCACAGGGCCGACCTCGGCCTTGATCTTTGCAACCATGGCGTTCACAGCATCCTCATCGGACACGTCGGCCACATAGCCGTGTGCGTCGATGCCGGCTGCCTTGTATGCTGCAAGGCCCTTTTCAAGGCTTGCTTCGGAAGAGCAGTTGAAGCAGATGGCGGCACCGCACTTGGCCATGCCTTCGGCGATGGAAAAACCGATGCCGTGGGCACCGCCGGTGATCAGAGCCACCTTGCCCTGCAGGTTGAAAGCGGAAAGATCCATGATTTTCTCCTTCTCAAGTTAAATTTTTTAGCAAAAAAGCCCCCGTACCGGTGGACCCGGTACGGGCTTGTGTATGGTGCTTTTTTAGCGCAGGTCAGTGGTAGCGATGTTGTCCATGTCGTCAAACTCCATGTTCTCGCCGCCCATTGCCCAGATAAACGTATAGTTCGAGGTGCCTACGCCGCTGTGAATGCTCCAAGAAGGGCTGATGACAGCATCCTCGTTGTGCATCACGATGTGGCGGGTCTGGGTAGGCTCGCCGCACATGTGGAACACCACCTGCCCCTCGGGCAGTTCAAAGTAGGTATAAATTTCCATGCGCCGCTCGTGGGTGTGGCTGGGCATCGTGTTCCAGTTGGAACCGGATTCCAGTTCGGTCATACCCATGCTCAGCTGGCAGGTCTTCAGCACATCCGGGTGGATGAACTGATTGATGGTGCGCTTATTGCAGGTCTCGACGCTGCCCAGAGGACGATGGTTTGCATCGGCCATCTTGATCAAGCGGGTCTCGTAAGAGCAATGTGCGGGAGCGGATACCATGTAGAACTTGGCGGGATGCTCCGGGTCGGCGGAAGCAAAGGTGACTTCCTTGGTGCCCTTGGTGATGTACAGGCAGTCCTTGTAGCCCAGCTCGTACTTCACGCCGTCGGCCACCACGATACCGGTGGAATCCTTGCCGATGTTGAACATGCCGATCTCGCGGCGCTCCAGAAAGTAGTGGGTGCCGAAGTTTGCCCACACATCGATGCCCTTGTCGATGGACACGGTCTCGTGCACCGGCATGCAGCCCAGCGTGACCATTCGGTCCACATGGCTGTACACAGCAACGACCTCATCGGCCTTGTACAGGCCGGTGATGAGCATTTCGTCCCGCATTTCCTCAGTGGTATAGCGCTTGAAATCCTTCTGGTTGCAGGAGTAGCGGATATCCATTCTGGACTCCTTCCTGCAATTAGCGCTGGATACGGCCGGAACCGTCGCCGCCAGCCAGCTTCTCGACCTCGGACACGGTCATCATGTTGTAGTCGCCCTCGATGGTGTGCTTCAGAGCAGAAGCAGCAACAGCGAACTCAACAGCATCCTGAGTGCTCTTGCCGTTCAGCAGAGCGTAGATCAGGCCGCCGCCGAAGGAGTCACCGCCGCCAACGCGGTCGATGATCTTCAGCTCGTACTTCTTGGAGAAGCAGTACTCATTGGAAGCAACATCGTACAGCATTGCGCTCCAGCCGTTCTCGGAAGCGTTGTGGCTCTCACGCAGGGTGATAGCGACCTTCTCGAAGTGGAACTTGTCAGCCAGCTGCTTTGCCACGCTCTTGTAGCCCTCGGCATTCAGCTTGCCGCCGTAGATATCGGTAGCCTCGGCCTCGATGCCGAACACGTCCTTAGCATCTTCCTCGTTGGAGATGCACACGTCAACATACTGGCACAGATCGGTCATGGCAGCGCGGGCCTGCTCACGGGTCCACAGCTTGCCGCGGTAGTTCAGGTCGCAGCTGATCTTCACGCCGTGAGCCTTAGCAGCCTTGCAGGCCTCGCGGCAGATCTCGACGACATTCTCGCCCAGAGCCGGGGTGATGCCGGTGAAGTGGAACCAGTCCACGCCCTCGAAGATCTTATCCCAATCAAAGTCGGAGGGCTGAGCCAGCTGGATGGCGCTGTTGGCACGGTCGTAGATGCAGACGGAACCACGCTGAGAAGCACCCTTCTCGTTGTAGTAGATGCCAACGCGATCGCCGCCGCGGGTGATCATGCTGGTGTCAACGCCGTAACGGCGCAGGCTGTTGACAGCGGCCTGACCGATTGCGTGTGCGGGGAGCTTAGTGACGAAAGCTGCGTCCAGACCGTAGTTGGCCAGAGAAACAGCAACGTTTGCCTCGCCGCCGCCGAAGCTGAACTCCAGGCTGTTAGCCTGAACGAAACGCTCGTAGTTGAACGGCTGCAGACGAACCATCAGTTCGCCAAAAGTAACGACTTTCATTGGTTATTCTCCTTTTATTTACAGGTGTTTATGACCTTCTGCTGCGGGGCATCCCCGGCGCAGCAGGGCTTTCACGGATAGGGGAGCCGGAGCTCAGGCCTGAACCAGGTGGAATGCGAAGCCGCCGATCTCGTCTGCAAAGTAGCAGGCGATGGTCTTGCCGTTCTTCACGACCTTGCTGTCCAGATCGAACTTGGCACCGCGCTGAGACAGGTGATAGATGGCACGATCCACGTTGTTGCAGCCGATGGCGATGTGGCCATTGGTGCCGCGGCCGACCTTCTTCATGATCTCGAACTCCTTGTTGCCGACGAAGATGCTGGAGTTGCCGGGAGCGACCTTCATGTTCAGCAGGCTGCCGATGAGGTTTGCCAACTTCATGGCCTCTTCCTCGTTCTCGGTGTTGATGCCAATGTGCATCAGCTTCAGACCCAGCATGGTGTCAACAGCTTCCTTGCTCTGAGCAGTGATCTTTGCCCAGTCGCCGGCTTTGATCACGTCGCTCTTGCACATCCAGGTGCCGCCCACAGCGAAGATCTGGTCATAGCCCAGATAATCGTTGACGTTCTTTGCGTTGACACCGCCGGTGCACATCCAGCGTGCGCTCTTCAGGGCAGCGCCGATGTTCTTCAGCATGCCGACACCGCCGTTTGCCTCAGCGGGGAAGAACTTCAGGGCCTCGCAGCCCATGTTCATAGCCTGCTGCATCTCGCCTGCAGAGCAGGTGCCGGGCATCATGATGCCGCCCTTGTCGATGACGTGCTTGCAGACTTCGGGGTCGAAGCCGGGAGCAACGATGAAGGATGCGCCTGCTGCCATTGCACGGTCAGCCTGCTCGGTGGTCAGGACAGTGCCTGCGCCCAGCAGCATCTCGGGCATCTCCTCGTGGATCTTGCGGATGCACTCCTCAGCGCATGCGGTACGGAAGGTGACCTCAGCTGCGGGCAGACCGCCGTCAGCCAGAGCCTTGCACAGGGGCAGGGCTTCATCAACGCTGTTAAAAGCGATAACAGGGATAATGCCGATCTGATAGACCTTTTCTACGATGGGATTCATAAATGCATTTCTCCTTTTAGTTTGAACTCTCTTGGTGCGCGTGGGCTGCCGTTTGGGCATGGTACACCCATCGTGCGCTTGTAATATTAGTATAAACGACGGAAACAAGTTTGGTAATGCTCAACAAGCACAAATGTTTTGCATAAGAGCTTGTATACATTGCACAAAAATGACGAATGACCTGAAAAGCAGGGCCGTTTTGCCCCGGTTTGCTCAGATGCCGAGCCTGCCGAACAGCTCTGCAACGCCGTCGTGATCGCAGTCGGCTTCGCTCACAATGCTGCCAATGGCCTTGATCTGGGGCATTCCGTTGGCCATAACAGCGGCGATCCCTGCCTTTTCCAGCATGGCGCGGTCGTTCTCGCTGTCGCCCACGGCAAGGGTGTTCTCGTGGGGGATGCCCAGCAGGTCGGCCAGAGCCAGCAGGGCACTGCCCTTATCCACACCGGCAGCGGTCACTTCAATGTTATCCGGCGAACCCTGCACCACGGCCACGCCCGGGATAGCCTGAAACTTTGGCAGGGCAGCGGCGGTCTTTTCGGTGCTGTCGAAGAACATGCACAGTTTTTCGATCTCGTGCGCATGGCGGGACATCCAGCTCTCGATGCCGGGAATGACGGTAAAGCGGCCGTCGGTCAGGTTCTGCCGCGCCTCGGAGGAGAGAAAGCGGGCGGTGCGGGAGGTGAGCTTTGCAATGCCCTCCGGAGTCTTGATGGCAAGGCCGTCGCTGAATACGCTCAGCTCGCCATCGTACTGCTGGAACAGGTCAAAAGCTTCCCGTGCCACTTCTGTCGGCATCAGGCGGTGCAGCAGGCAGGCGGGTTCGCTGGTGTGGCGCTGGGCAGCGTTGGCATAGCGGCTGTGCACAGCACCCATGGGGTCATCGCCAAGGTCCCACACGGCGGCACCGTTGGAGGTGATGGCATACCGGATGCCGGGCAGCTTTGCCACAACAGGCGGCAGGCTGGCCAGCGGGCGGCCTGTGGCGGGCACCACCACCACGCCATGCTCTACAGCGCGGGCAATGGCTTGACGGGTGGCAAGGGTGACCTCGTTGTTCCGGTTCAGCAGGGTGCCGTCCAGATCCAGCGCGGCAAGGCGGACAAGGGGAAAGCTTTGCAACATAATGGCTCCTTTTATAATAGGTACGCTCAAAACAGAGCGCAAGTTTACAACACTCTTTTTATTTTATCGCACCGGAAAGGTTTGCGCAAGATGGCGTGATGTGGTATAATCATACGTCATCACATTGAAAATATAGGAGAAATACCATGAATCCCAAACAATTGTGGAGCCGGCGCCGCCCGCACCTGTGGTTCCAGCTGTACTGGGTGGTGTATCTGATCTGGTTCTTCTGGCTGGATCTGACCATCAAAGATCCCAAATATATCATCCACGCCCCGCTTGATGACCGGATCCCCTTCAATGAGTGGTTCATCTTTCCGTATTGCAGCTGGTTTGTGCTGCTGGCTGGTGTGACGGCCCTGCTGTGGTGGTGCGACACCCAAAGCTACGATAAGCTCTGCCTGACCATGTTTTCCGGCATGACCTTCTGCCTGATCCTGTACATGCTGCTGCCCAACGGTCTGGATATCCGCCCCACAGTGGATGCGGTGGGCCGCAGCAACATTGCAATGAGCATCATGCAGCTGATCTGGAGGGCGGACGCCTCGGTCAATGTGTGCCCGTCCATCCATTGCCAAAGCTCGGCCTGCATGGCACTGGCGTTCAGCCACAGCAAGCTGGCAAAGAAGCGCCCGGCCCTGAAAATTCTGGCCTGGGTGTGGGCTGCACTGATCTGTGCGTCCACCGTGTTCACCAAGCAGCACTCCATCATTGATGTGGTGTGCGGTCTGGCCGTGGCCTTTGTGTGGGTGCCGGTGGTGTACCGTTCCGCTAAAAAGTAAACGCAGCAAAAGCCCTTCACCCGGAGGGCTTTTGTGCTGCCATGGGGCCTGTCTTGACAAAACAGAGAAAAATGTTGGCGATTTTTAGTTGCAGCCACACTTGACAGCCGACCTGTGGTTGGGTAATATGGTCTTGATAACTTCAATACTAGTATATCAATTTTTGCTTTACACCGGAGGTTGAAGGGAGAGAGACCACATGCCATTACTGAGTGCGCGCGAAACGGCATACCAGACGATCCGCAGCCGGATCATCACGATGGAGCTGAAGCCCGGTGATCCGCTGAATGACCGGGAGCTGGCCGAAGAGCTGGGCATCAGCCGCACGCCCATGCGGGAGGCTTTGCTGATGCTCAATCTGGCCCGCATGGTGGACATCAAACCGCAGAGCGGCACCCATGTGGCACCCATCAACCTAAGTTGATGGAGATGGAGCAGTTTGCCCGCTATACACTGGAAAAAGAGATCCTGAACCGGCTGCGCGGCCGTGTGACACCCCGGCAGGAGGAAGAATACCGCAGCAACATTGAGACATACCGTGTGCTGGAAGCGGATATGAGCCAGCCGGACCGCACTGCCCGTATGCTGGAGCTGGATAATGCATTCCACCGCAAATCCTTTGAGTTGTGCGGCATGGAAGCTCACTACGACCACATGCTGGCCAGCCTGCAGCATGTGGAGCGCATCCGCAAGTTCAGCCTGCAGACCGAGGAAAACAAGTCGGTCTGCTCCTCGCACACGGCAATTCTGGAAGCACTGCTGCACGGCAGCACGGACGACGTGAGCGAAGCGCTGGAAAGCCACCTGAGCCGGTATAAGCAGTCGGTGGCGCAGGCCCGCAGCGTCCACCCGGAATATTTTATTGATGAATGAACTTGAGGGAGAAACCACTGGAAGAGGGCAGGTTCCTCTTTTTGCATAAAATATAAAAAAAATTGAATTACTTGAATCACGTTATTGACCAAAACAGCGTTTTGCGGTAAAATCGAGGTGCAACAGGCATGGTATCATGCCGGTTCCCGACGCAGTGTGCCGTGGGGCGCGGCTGTGCGATCCCTTTATAGAATAAGGAGGTCTTAAGCAATGAAGGCCAAACGATTGATAGCTCTTGCACTGGCAGCAGTGTTCATGCTCAGCGCGGCAGCAACGCCGGTGTTTGCCGCAGCAGCTCTGCCGCAGGAAAATGCAGCGCTGGAGCAGCAGAATGATATGGTTTCCATCCGGCTCAAAGCCACGGGCGACCTTGTTTATGGCTCCAACTACAAGCTGGAGGTGCAGACCAACCCTGCCGATACCCAGTATATCGGTGTTGTGGTGGGCGTTGGCGGCGAAGCGAATGGCTATGTGACGCTGGTGCTGTCGGATAAGATCCGCACGCTGCTCAAGATGATCCCGCTGCCCAAGAAGATGTCCAAGACACCGGATCAGGCAGAGGAGTTCAATGTGTACAGCTACCTCAAGCAGCTGATCGACGGCAACGATGTCAGCGTGCTGCTGCGGGTGGCCGATGAGGCCGTCTCGGTGATGGATGTACTGCACTTCTATGTGCCTACCATCGATCAGGTGTCCAACGGCCTGCGCCTTGCGCTGAACCTGATCCGCAAGTATCTGCCGGAGGGCGCGTTCAGCCGCATTTATCTGGACGAGCAGCCGGTGGATGCCGGCAACTATGTGGCCGGTGCACTGGCGCTGGAAAGCAGCGATATGAACACCGCAGGCTTTGCCATGTTCAAGATCAAGCCCAAGACAAACGGCGTGCGCATGTACTGGGCACAGCAGGCCGAAAAGCCCATGACCGCCGAAGAGCTGCAGAGCTTCAATGAAGCGGCTGTGCTGGAAGTGGATGGTCAGGTGGTGCCCACCGATAAGATCCGCTACAGCTACAAGAAGTCCGGCTGGGGCTGTGATGCCACCAGCGAGCTGCCCACAGAGCCGGGCACCTATGTGCAGACGGCAGAGATCGGCGGCAATTACTCCTGCAGCAAGATCAGCCGCAACATCACCGTAAAGTGATGTCGTAAAGCAAAAAACAAGACCCCGCACCAGAAGGTGCGGGGTCTTGCTGTATCTTATGAGAAAAACGGGATCACATGCGGAAATGGAAGCCCCAGCCGCCGCAGCAGCAGTTGCAAAGCAGGTTCAGCAGGATCATGCTCCAGCACCACTGCATCAGGCCGCCGGGGCTGGTGTAGGTGGCCTGTGTGGTGCGGTAGGTCTGGCCGGGGTTCTGCATCCGGCGCAGGTGCATCTGGTACTCGGTGTTGCCCGGGTCCAGCTGCACGGCACGGCGGGCATCCTGCAGCGCATCGATGCGGTTGCCCAAGCCTGATTTGCGAGGGAGGAAAGATAATACCACCGGGCATTGCGGCCGGTCATGCCGTCCAGCACGCGGCGGGCCTCCGCATAGCGGCCATTGGCCACAAAGTTGCGGGCGGCCTGCATCTCCGGGCTGTCGGAGCCGGAATAGCTTGCGCCCTGCTGGCCATAACCCTGCTGGTAGCCGCCAAAGCCAAACCCGAAACCGAACGGGTCAAAGCCATCGAATCCGTCAAAACCGCCGTAACCGTTCTGATAACCCTGCTGCTGGTAGTTCTGCTGGCCGTAACCCTGTTGTTGGTAGCTGCCGTAGGGATTTCCGCCCATCTGGGGGCCGGTCTCGCCCTTGGTAATGGCATCGTAAGCCGCCTGCACTTCCTTGAAGTGCTCCTCGGCGGTAGGATCGTTGGGGTTCAGGTCCGGGTGCCAGCGCTTGCACTTGGCGCGGTATGCTTTTTTGATCTCGTCATCGCTTGCGCCGCGCGAAACGCCCAGCACCTCATAGGGGTCTCTCATGGATATACTTCCTCACGTCTCATTTCGCGCAGCCACAGTGCCGCGCAATGTTTATAGTCTACCGTATTGCCGTGGAAAAATCAAGACAAAGCCGCCATTCAGCCACGGCTGCGGGCCTGCTTGGCTGTTTTGCAGTTGTATTTGAGCCATACGCCGGAGTAAAGGATGTTGCGCAGCAGGTCTGCGTCCTCCACGCAGGGCAGGCGTTCAAAGCTCTGGGCACACTGCGCCAGCAGCAGCTCAAAGATCTCTTTCATCTCTTCCTCATAGCCGGGCTGCTGACTGAGTACTTTCAGCGGATTGTAGGCCCCCTTGCGCTGGTCATGCTCCAGATCGTCATAGGCATCCAGCAGGTAGATGAACTTGCCCAGATGGAAGCCGATGCTGCGCAGCTCCGGCGACCAGTGATCCTGCCGGTAGTCGAACAGCTCTGCCATCAGCTCGCCAAAGCAGCCGGACACGGCATCCAGATCTTCGCTCCCGGCAGCTTCATATTCTGCCAGCCTGTCCAGACAGGTGCGGATGGCGCTGCACTGACGGGGCCAGCGGCTCTCGGCAGCCTGCTTACAGCCGGTAAGCAGCTTTTCATATCCAAGGCCCAGCAGGCTGCGGTCGTCCTTCCACTTATCCTCGGCGTTGTAGTAGTGCAAGGCTACGCTCAGATCTGCACAGTAATCGGTGGGGGAGGCTGCCCGCCATTCCACACCGCCCAAGGGGTGGATGGGGCACCGGTCGTGGCCGGAAGAAGCTTCGGTCTCGCCCTCGTACAGGCTGCACAGCAGCAGGTTCAGGAAGGTGAGGTCATAGCTCAGCGTAAAGCGGCCCCGCAGGCCGTGCAGTGCGTCGATGCGGCGGCACAGCCCGCAGTAGGCGGTGCGGTATCGCTTTTGTGCTTCGTCCGAAAGCGCAGCCTGATTGGGCACAACATAACCAAACATGGCCGCTCAGCTCTTTTTGATGAACTGGGTGCCGCAGCGCGGGCAGGAGATCTGGATGCGGCCGCGGCCACGGGGCACACGCAGCTTCTGACGGCACTTGGGGCAGCGGTAGTAGTGGTAGAGCTTGCGGTTGGCCCACTGATCCTTCAGACCGCGGAACTTACGGTCTACGCGGTCCTTCAGAGCATAGTACTGGTAGTTCTCCTCCGTGCGCTTGGAAATGTTGCGGCTGAGCGAGCGGTAGTAGCACAGCACCAGCAGCACCAGACCCAGCCATGTGAACAGGCTGAAGCGGGTGAGCAGCGAGATCAGCAGCAGCACGATGGACGCGATGCTCAAAAACTGGTTCAGGCCATCGGTACCGTAGCGGCCGATCATAAACTGACGGAATTTTTCTCTCATAACTCCTGCATCCTTTGTTTTGGAATCAAAGCGGGCGCGCCCGCCGTTATTTTACAGTTCTTAGGATACCAGTCAACCATGATGAAATTTTGAACAGAGTGCAAATCTATCATGAAGGGACGGAAATTAAGCTTCCCGGCAACGGATGGTCACCACGGCATCGGTATCCAGCGCACCTTCCATGCGGCAGTGCAGCACGGCGCGGCCCGCTTCGCCGGTGGTGGCAAGGTAGGTGCCCGCCATGCCGCCGCGCAGCGGCACCACGCTGGGACCAATGATCTTCAGCGGGCCGTCCACGCTCAGCTGAACGGCTTCGCCGCAGTAGGGCAGCAGGCTGCCGTTCTGGTCGATGGCGCGCAGGCTGACAGCGGCGCAGTCCCAGGTGGGGCCGTCGGTGAGGATGGGGTTGTGCACGGTGCATTCCAGCCGGACGCTCTGCACCGGTTCCCGCACCACGGTGCGCACGGTGCGGCCATGCCACACGGCTTCAAAACGGTAGGCTGCGCACGGTGTGCCCAGCACGCCGATGTATTTGTAATACATGCGGGCTACCTCGTTCCAGCTCAGCCGCAGCGAAAGCATCCGCGCCTTGGAAAGCGGCGAAAGCTCCATGGCATCCCGGCGCATCTCGTTCAGGATAGCGGCTGTCATCTGGGCGGAGGCCGGGTCCATGCCCTCGTACTTTTCCAACAGAGAACCTACAAAATCGTTGATCTCAATGGGCGGATGCGTCATGGCGGCAAAACGGCCGTGCCGGTCAGGCGTGAACTCGGCAATGTAGTCGTTGCCGCGGTACAGCCGTACGCTTTCGGCGTTGGTGAACACCCAGCAGGCCGTGGGAACGCCGCCGGGCAGGTCGCCCAGTGCCATGCCGGAAGAGACTTCCAGCACGATGTCCGAGGGGGAACGCGGCGTTTTCTGGCTTGCATATACCGCCGCCGAAAGCTTCGGGTTGCGGAACATATCCATCACACCGTGGTAGCAGATGCGGTCGCCGCTGCCAAATTCCCGGTGGGTGTTGTAATCGGCCATGCACCAGCCAAAGCTGCCGGCCACGCCCTGCTGCGCAATGGAATCGTTGATCCCGGCGGCATAGCGCAGAGCCTGCACCAGCCGGTGGGTCTCGTCGTCAAAGGGCTTGGTGGGCAGCTGCTGCCCGCCGAACTCGCTGATGAGGTAGCCTTGCGGGGATCGGAAGTCACCGCGGCGCGGGCTTCGCAGGCGGCACCGCGCCACGGTAAGAGTAATCGTTGTAGGCGTAAACATCCTCCAACAGCTGGCTCTTGCGGTGGTTCCGCGCGCCTGCGGTGGGGCGGGTGGGGTCCAGCCGGTGGATGGCCTCGTTGGTGCGCTTATAAAAATGTTTCGTCGTCGGCGCTGCCGTTTACACGGGCACCCCACAAAAAGATGCTGGGGTGGTTGCGGCACTGGCATACCATTCGCGGCAGTTCTGCAAGGCCTGCGCCTTCCAGCTCTCGTCGCCGATGTATCGCCAGCCGGGCATCTCGGTGAACACCAGCAGGCCCAGCTCATCGCAGGCATCCAGAAACGCCGGGCTCTGGGGGGAATGGCTGGTGCGCACCGCGTTGCAGCCAAGGTCTTTTTTTTTCGGGATCTGAGCATCCAGCCGCTGGATGCTGTCCGGCATGGCATAGCCCTGATAGGCGTAGCTCTGGTGGCGGTTCAGGCCCCGCAGCTCCACGCGTTGACCGTTCAGGTACAGCCCGCCTGCCACGAACTGCACGGTGCGGAAGCCGAAGCGGATGGTCTTTTCGTCCAGCACACGGTCCGGCAGACCGGCAGAGCCGGGGCGGATCAGCTGTACGGTGAGGGTGTACAGGGTGGGATGCTCGATGCTCCACGGGTGCACACCGTTCAGCACGCCGGTGATGGGCAGGGAAAGCTCGCCGCTGTAGGCGGCGCGGCTGCCGGAAGGGCTGCAGATCTCGGCCTGCAGTGTGCAGCCTACCGTCTCACCCACGGTGGAGGTATAGATGCGGAAATCGCCCTCGGCCTTTGCCTCGATGAACACATCCCGCAGGTAAGCAGGCTCCTTGATGTCCAGACTGACGGCACGGTAGATGCCGCCGTAGGTCAGGTGATCGATTTGCCCACCAAAGGGCGGAATGTTCAGATCCTCACGGCTGTCGCAGCGCACAGCCACCACGTTTTTCTGACCCCAGATGCAAAGCGCTGGTCAGATCTACCGTGAAGGCGGTGTAGCCGCAGGCGTGGTGGAACAGCCGCCGCCCGTTGCAGAACACGGTCGCGTCATGGGCAACAGCACCAAAGGTGAGCAGAACAGTGCGGCCTGCCCACTCTCTGGGTGCAAAAAAACTCCCGCCGGTAGCCGCACAGGCACTGGTATTCATTTTCGTTGCAGTAATTGTAGGGCAGCACCCGCACAGTGTGGGGGATGCGCACCGGTTCCAGTTCCAGTCCGCACTCCGGCCGCACCAGTGCCGGGTCGAACCGGGGCGTGAACAGCCAGCCTTCGTTCCAATCGTAGTGTTCCATACAAGGGTCTCCATCCTGCTAAAATCACTTTACATCTTATAGTAACACAAACTTATGAACGAAAAAAAGAAGCGGAAGGCGCTTTGAAAAAGGTTTTTTGCTGTTTTTGGCACGAAATGGCGTGGACTGCAAAGAAAAGAGGCTCAGAGCAGCTTACGGACTGTTCTGAGCCTTTGGATCAGAAATTGATTTTCCGATCAGCGGATAAAATTGGTCATGGGGCGCTTGGGGTTCTGCGGGTGTTCAAAGCCTGCGGCCCTGCCTGCTTCGATGCAGTGCAGCAGCCATGCCATGTTGCGGCCCAGCTCCTGCATTACGGCGCAGCCCTCGGCATCCTGCAGCACCTGCTCGGCATTGGAGCCGTGCACCATGGCCCAGTAGGAGCCGTTCACCAGCGGCATGTGGAAGAACTGCGGGTACTTTACCAGCTGGTCCAGCGTGGTGGTGGTGCCTGCACGGCGGGCCGAGCAGCAGATGGCGGCGGGCTTGTAGGCCAGATATCTGCCGCCCGCGTAGGACAGGCGGTCCATGAAGCTGGTCATGTTGCCGGATGCGGATGCATAGTGCACCGGGCTGCCGAACACGAAGCCATCGGCAGTTTTGGCCTTCTCGATGGCCTCGTTGACCACGCCGCCAAACACGCAGCCGTTGCCTGCGGCACAGCCGCCGCAGCCGATGCAGCCGCCCACGGGTTTGCCGCCGACATGCAGGATCTCAGTGTCCACACCGGCATCGTTCAGTTCCTTTGCAATGAGCGAAAGGGCGGTATAGGTGCAGCCTTTTTCGTGCGGGCTGCCGTTGATGAGCAGAACTTTCATGGGAATACTCTCCTTTTATGCCAGAATGCGCCGCAAAAGCCCGGCGCTGCCGGTTTTATTGTAGCACAAACCGCCAGACGGCGCAACGCGCGGCCCTTGACAAGAATATGCAGGTTGGGCGATAATAAAGTGATACAAAAAAACGTGTTTGCAGCCATATCTTTCGGCTGCAAGGAGGAGGAAAGAGAACATGCGCGTGATCGCAGGAGAAGCCCGGGGCCGCAGTCTGGAGGCCCTGCCGGGGACCGACGTGACCCGGCCCACCCTTTCGCAGGTAAAGGAGGCGATGTTCAGCATCGTCCAGTTCGACCTGCCCGGCGCACGGGTGCTGGACCTGTATGCGGGCAGCGGCCAGCTTGGCATTGAAGCACTGAGCCGCGGCGCGGCGCGCTGCGTGTTTCTGGACGAGAACCGCGAGGCAGTGAATATCATCATGCGCAACTGCAAGGCCTGCGGCGTGTTCGACCGCAGCCGCGTCAATATCGGCGAGGCTGCGCGGTATCTTTCCGCCTGCCGGGAGCAGTTCGACATCGTACTGCTGGACCCGCCCTTCCGCAATGGTACGCTGGAAAAGATCCTGCCGGCGGTGGACAAGTGCACCGCACCCGGCGGCATCGTGCTGTGCGAGAGCGAGACGGGCATCGTGCTGCCGGCCGAGGCAGGCGGCCTGACCCTGCGCAAGCAGTACAAGTACGGCAGAGTGCTGCTGTGGAAGTACACAAAGCCCATGCAGCCGGCCGGTGATGAGCAGAAGGGAGAAGCACTATGAACGTGAACGAACTTTTGGATACCATTGAGGATGCACTGGAGGAAGGCGCAAATGTCCCTCTGTCCGGCGGCAAGAAGATCGTGGACGTGGAGCAGATCCGTGATCTGCTGGACGAGATCCGCGCAAACCTGCCCGGTGAGCTGCGGCAGGCCCAGCAGATCGTGAACGACCGCGCCCAGATCGTGGAAACGGCCAACGCGCAGGCACAGGTCATCGTGAAAAAGGCGGAGGAAAGAGCCCGCATCCTGACCAGCGAGGCGGAGATCGTGAAGGCGGCGCAGCAGCGTGCCGCGGAGATCACCACCGCAGCCCAGAATGAGGTGCGCACCCTGCGCCAGACCGTGACGGACTACTGCGACAATATGCTCCGCAACACCGAGGAGACCATGGTGGAAAATGCGGCACAGGTGAAAAATGTGCGGGCAAATCTGCGCCAGAATGCCAAGAAAAACGGATAAACTGCGGCTGCATGATGTGACACCGCAGCAAAAGCGCCAGACAGTCGGGCAGAGAGGCTCTGCACCCACAAGCTCACACACAAATTACACATCCCCGGAATAACAAAGTCCCTGCAGGCAAAAATGACGGCTGACAGGGGCTTTTTTTGTTACATTTTGCGGGAAAAACGGAAACGGAAACCCTTGCATTCAAGGGCTTGATTTGCTACAATAAAAATTGTGTCATCGGGTGAAAGCGTGCACTGCGCGCACAGCCCTTTGATGTACAAAGCCATGAACGAAGAAAGGAGGCCGTACCGATGGAACTTGAAACACAAGCAGCCTTTGACCCGGCCTCGTTTGAGCATATCCCGGTCCTGCTGAACGAGTGTCTGGAGGGTCTTGCCATTGACCCGGCTGGCACTTACCTTGACGGAACGGCGGGCGGCGCGGGACATTCCCGCCAGATCGCCCTGCGATTGGATGCGGCAAAGGGCGGACGCCTGATCTCGCTGGATCAGGACCCGGATGCTGTGCAGACCGCGCGTTCCCGTCTGGCGGGCCTGCCCGCTACGGTGGTGCAGATCAACTTCCGCTATGCGGGACAAGCTCTGGAAAGCCTTGGCATCGACAAGGTCAACGGCGCGCTGCTGGATCTGGGCGTTTCCAGCCATCAGCTGGACGATGCGGCCCGCGGCTTTTCCTACCGTGCGGATGCACCGCTGGACATGCGGATGAGCCAGCAGGGCGAAACGGCAGCGGACCTTGTGAACACCGAGAGCCGCGAAGAGCTTGCACGCATTCTGCGGGATTACGGCGAAGAACCTTTCGCATGGCAGATCGCGGGCAGGATCGTGGAGGCAAGGGAGAATTCTCCCCATCGAACGACTCTGCAGCTGGCAGACATCGTGGCCAGCGCCATGCCCCCGGCGGAACGCCGCAAAAACAAGAACCCTTCCCGCCGCACCTTTCAGGCGCTGCGCATTGCAGTGAACCATGAACTGGATGCGCTGGAAGAAGGCTTGGATACCATTTTCGATCATCTTGCGCCGGGCGGCCGGCTGTGCGTGATCACCTTCCACTCGCTGGAGGACCGGCTGGTGAAGAACAAATTTCGCCGCTGGTCCACCGCGTGCACCTGCCCGCCGGAGTTTCCGGTGTGCGTATGCGGCGGCAAAGCCAAAGCGAAGCTGATCACCCGCAAACCCATTGAAGCAAACAGTCAGGAATTGGAAGAGAACCGGCGCAGCCGGTCCGCCCACCTGAGAGTTTTGGAAAAATGCTGAACGGCAGAAGCCGTTGTGTGAGGAGGAGAGCAAACCATGGGTCAGGCAGCATATGATTATAACGCGGTACGCCGCAGAAAAGCCCCGCAGACACAGCGCAAGGCAGATCTGCGGGTAGCAAAGGGCGGCAAGCGTCGGCTTTCGCCGCTGCAGGCAGCGGTGCACAACGCCATGCATCTGGTAGCAGCAGCACTGCTGGTGGGGTTTGCCATCAGCCTGCTGTGGAGCGAGTCCAAGCTGGTGGAGCTGAACGACCAGATTCAGGACGCAAAGGCTCAGCTGGTCAGTGAGCAGAGCCAGTATACTTACTATAACAGCACCCTGAACAGCAAGACCAACATCACCAGCGTGGAAGAGACGGCCGGCAGGCTGGGCCTGATGAAAATTGATCAGAGCCAGATCACCTACATCCGTTTGGGCGAGAGCGACACGCTGGAGCGCACCCAGTCCGCTGTGCGGCAGTGGACCGACTTTATCTACAACGGTGCCGTGAACATTCTTGGCACTGTAAAGTGAACCAAATACGGGAAAGCGTGCGGCAGCGCACGCTTTTTCGGTTTATACACCCTGTTTGCAGGACAGTTCCAAATTTGACAAAAGCGCGGCAGAAGGCGGCAAATGCCCGCTGCCGCAGGAGCATACCATGTGGAAATTCTTCCGAAAATTCATACAAAAAATAAAAAGGCCCCTGGCCGGAAACCAGCACCGGTGCCCGCATGAACCCCAGAACCAGTCTGATCTGCGGCGGTCTGGCCCTTGTGGTCATGGGCCTTGCTGCGGCCCGTGTGACCTACAGCCTGTATGATATCCAGATCAAAAACGGTGACACCTACCGCCAGCTGGCCGCAAAGCAGCAGCTACTGGATACCACCATCAAGGCCACCCGCGGCGAGATCTACGATACCTCCGGCATCACGCTGGCCTCCACCAGCGTGGTGTGGACCATCTGGGCCGACCCGGACAACAGCAAAATCTTATATACCACCACCGGCAAGGATGGGGAGGCGGCGCGCACGCTGGACACGGCCATGTGCGCCGAGGTCAGCCGGGAACTGACCCTGCGCCTGCTTTCCGGCGACGGTGAAAGTCTGGACGCGGTGGACACTTCCTCGGAAGCGTACCAGACCCAGTACCAGAAGGTTTACGATGCACTTTCCAAGATGGACACCAAGTATCAGGTGCTGGCCACCAAGGTGAACAACGCTGTCAAGCTGTCCATCGAATCCTACGTTTCCCAGTTCAACAAGGCACACAAGCGTGCCACTGAGACCTCCCGCAAGGGCAACATCTCGGTCGGCAGCGAGAAGAGCTTCCAGCGCAATTACCCCTACGGAGCGTTTGCAGCGGCAGTGCTGGGCTTTACCGATGCGGACGGCATTGGTACTTACGGTCTGGAAAAATCCTATCAGTCCACGCTGGCCGGTGTGGATGGCCGCACCATTACCCAGCGCAATGCCTACGGCAACGCCATTGCGGACGAGAATGCCACCACCTTTGCAGCCAAGGATGGCTCCAATCTGGTGCTTTCGCTGGATGTGAATGTGCAGGAGATCGTGGAACGGTATCTGAACGAAGCCATTGCAGCCAACACGGTGGAGAACCGCGGCTGCGCCATCGTGATGAACGTCAAGACCGGTGCCATCCTTGCCATGGCTTCCAAGCCGGATTTTGACCCCAACGACCCGCTGGACTACAGCGCAAATCTGGATTACCTCAACGAGCTGGTGCGCGCTGAGCCGGAGCTGTACGGCATCTACAAAAAGGATGAGAACGGCAACGAGCTGAAGGACGCAAACGGCAACCGCATTCTGGACGAGGAGGGCGATTACTCCGGCTACTTCCGCGATATCCAGTGGAAAAACAAGGCCATCACCGAGTTGTACTACCCCGGCAGTGTGTTCAAGGTGATCACCTCGGCCATGGGCGTGGACTCCGGCCTTGCAAACATCAACACCACCTTTACCTGCGCCGGTGCTTACGGCGTGGCAAAGGAGACCTACCACTGCGCAGGCCACAAAGCCCACGGCACCATCACACTGGCCGAAGCTCTGCGCCAGAGCTGCAATATCTACTATATCCAGCTGGGTCAGCGCGTTGGCTCCCAGACCTTCTATAACTACTTCGATGCCTTTGGCTTTACCAGCCGCACCGGCGTGGACCTGCCCAGTGAGACGGGCTTCATGCAGTATTATAAGGCCAACCAGCTGGGCGAAGTGCAGCTGGCTTCCTCGGCCTTTGGTCAGGCAATGGCCATCACCCCGCTGCAGATGTGCACCGCTGTGGCCGCAGCCGTCAACGGCGGCTATCTGGTCACGCCCCATGTGGTGGATAAGATCACCGATGCAAATGGCAACGTGATCGAGGAGATCGGTGCCAATGTGCGCCGTCAGGTCATCAGCGAGAGCACCAGCAATGTGATCCGCCAGTTCATGGAATATGAGGTGGGCGCCGGTACCGGCGGCGGCAAGTATGCCTATGTGTCCGGCTACCGTATCGGCGGCAAGTCCGGCACTTCCGAACAGTTGAACATGGACCGCCGCGCTGATGGCGACTACAAGAAGGTGGCATCCTTTGCCGCTGTCCTGCCCGCCGACGACCCGGAGATCATCGTCTATGTGATGCTGGATGACCCCAACAACGCCAGAACGGACTACTCGTCCCTGCTGGCAGCGCCCGTTGTGGGCAACATCATCAGCGAGATCGCACCCTACCTTGGCATTGCCGCCGACGGCGAGGATCGCAGCCAGACTGTGGTCACTGTGCCGAATCTGGTGGGCACCGAGTGGAGCAGTGCGCAGGTGCAGCTGAACATCAAGGGCCTCAGGCATCAGCTGGCCGAAAGCACCACCAGTCAGGCGGCAGCAGCTGTCACCTACCAGTATCCGCACGCGGGTGCAAAGGTGGCCTACGGCACCACCGTGTACCTGTATACCGATACCTATGAGGGCAGCCATACCGATGTGCCGGATGTGACCGGCAAGAGCGCGGACTTTGCCCGCCAGATGCTGTCTGCCGCCGGATTGAACTGTGTGGTGGAGGGCAATGCGAACGGCACTGTGCAGGCCCAGAGTGCAGACCCTGGTTCCAGTGTGCAGCGCGGCACCATCGTGATCATTACCTGTGGGTAACAAGAACCCTCTCAGCGCTTGCGCGCCAGCTCTCCCGAAGGGCGAGCTTTATGAGTGGGCACGGTAAAGTGAATCTTCTGAAGAACTGCACTTTATCGTAAGATGCAAAAGAGCTCCCCTTTCGGGGGGAGCTGGCAATGCCGCAGGCATTGACTGAGAGGGTTTTACAAGATAAAAGAGAGGGGACATGAACAATGGAAAAAAATTTCTGCAAGCAAGCTTCTGGCAGGGCTGGTGCCCGCAGACTTCATCCGGGAAGAGGTGCAGGTGGAACTGGTGACCACCGACAGCCGCGAGGTGCGGCCCGGCTGCATTTTTGTAGCGTTCCCGGGTGAAAAATTTGACGGCCACGATTTTGCGGCCAAAGCACTGGAGAACGGTGCTGTTTATGTGGTGGTGAACCACCCGGTGGAGGGCGTGCCTGCGGAAAAGGCCATCCTCTGCCCGGACAGCTACCATGCCATGATGGTGATGGGCGCGAACTACCGCAGCCAGTATCACCCCAAGATGGTGGGTGTGACCGGCAGCGTGGGCAAGACCACCACCAAGCAGATGACCTACGCCGCCCTTGCAGGCTTTGGCGAGACCATCAAGACCGAGGCAACCAGAACAATGAACTGGGCATGCCCCGCACCTTGATGCGGCTGGAAAGCAGCACTGAGTATGCCGTGATCGAGATGGGCATGAGCCATGCGGGCGAGATCGACCGTCTGGCCCGGGCCGCACGCCCGGATGTGGGCATCATTACCTGCATCGGTGTGTCCCACATCGGCAATCTGGGTAGTCAGGAGAACATCTGCAAGGCAAAGCTGGAGATCTGCAACGGTCTGCCGGAGGGTGCACCGCTGGTGCTGAACTATGATGATAAGTTCCTGCGCGCCGCAAAGCTGCCCGCCCACGTGAAGCCGGTATGGTTCAGTCTGGCAGATGAGAACGCTGATGTGTGTGCACTGTCCATCCGGCAGGAAGAGGACGGCATGAGCTTTGTGCTGGAAGATCAGGAAGAGGGCACCTTTGTGGTCAAGATCCCGGCCATGGGCAAGCACAATGTGGCAAACGCTCTGGCTGCCTACTGCGCCGCCACCCGCTTGGGCTGCGACCCGCGCGGTGTCATCAAGGGGCTTTCCAATTTTGAGCAGACCGGCCGCCGCCAGAAGGTGGTGCACAGCAAGGGTGTTACCGTCATTGAGGATTGCTACAATGCAAACCCCGACAGCATGAAGGCCGCGCTTGCCATGTTCAAGGAATTCCCCTGCAAGCGCCGCTTTGCCCTGCTGGGCGATATGCTGGAGCTGGGCGAGCTGTCCCGCGAAGCCCACGAGGAGCTGGGCCGTCTGGCTGCGGAGAGTAATCTGTACTGCCTTGTGACCTACGGCGAAAACGCAAAGCGCACGGCTGTGGTGGCTGCGGCCAAGGGGGTCAAGACCCTCCATGCCAACAACTACCGCGAGGCAGCGGATGCTCTGCTGAACCGGATAGAGCCGGGCGATGCCCTGCTGGTGAAGGCAAGCCGCGGCATGGCGCTGGAAAAAGTGCTGGAAATTTTCTACGCAGAGCAGAAAGATGCCGAAGAATAACCCTTTGGCATGAATTTGGAGATTGAAAAATGATTCGTTTCGCCTTGGTCGTCGCGTCGGTGCTGGGTTTTGTGCTGACTGCGGCGCTCGGCAATATGATGGTGCCGCTGCTGCGGGAGCTGCAGCGTGCGGCACGCGGTACACAGCCGGACAGCGATGACCCGGACAGCCCGGTGCCTACCATGGGCGGGCTGTGCCTGATGGTGGGCACCCTTGCCGCTGTGGGCGTGGGCTGGCTGGCCGCATGTGCTGCACAGCCTTCCCTGCTTGGCAGCGACCGGCAGATGACCTCCCGCCTGCTCATTGCACTGCTGGGGTCGCTGGCCTTTGGCGCAGTGGGGCTGGCCGATGATCTGGCCCGCATCCGCGGCCGCTACCCGAACGGTTTGGGCCTTGGCCTGCGCCGCACACAGCGCCTTGCACTGGAATGCATCGCTGCAGCGCTGGTGCTGGGCCTGCTGGCACTGAACGGGTGCCTGCCCACAGGGCTGATCCTGCCGGGAGCAGGCTATGTGGAATGTGCGCTGGCACCGCTGCTGTGGGCTGTGCTGCTGGTGGCGATGGCCGAGGCGGCCCGCGTGGCCGACGGTGCCGACGGCACGGTGTGCGGCGCGGCCTTTGCGGCCATGCTGGGCCTGATGATGCTGGAAACACAGCTGGGCTGGTTTCCGCTGGCAGTATTCCCGGCGGCACTGGCCGGTGCACTGATGGCCTTTCTGCTGTGGGATTTTCCACCGGCAAAGCTGCACCCCGGCCGGTGCGGCTGCTTGTATGCAGCGGGAGCCATTGGCTGCATTCCGCTGTGCATTGGCTACGCAGAGCTGAGCATCCCGCTGGCACTGCCCTTCTGGGTGGAGGGCGGCATGGTGGTGCTGCAGGTCCTGTTCTGCCGCTGGAAGGGCAGGCCGCTGTTTGCGGCGGCACCGCTGCACCGCTGGCTGGAAAAGCGCGGCATGAGTGCAGTGAATATTTTTTACAGCCTGTGCGCACTGAGCGTGTGCGGGCTGGCGCTGGCCGTGCGTCTGGCACGCTGGGCCTGAGCGCCTGATTCTGAAAATAAGGGGGAGTGGCAATGGCAGCCACCCGCAGACAACATAAAAAACCAAAAAGAAAGTGCATGGGTGCCGCCGCTGCAGCGGGACCCGGGACCGTGGAACCGGCTGCTGCTCAACTGGCTGGCAACGCTGGCCATTATCATGGTGTTCGGCCTTGTAATGCTGTACAGCGCAAGCTACACCACCGGCTACCTGCGCATGGGCGACAGCCTGCACTACATCAAGCAGCAGGCTATCTGCATGGCCATTGGCATTGGCTGTATGGTAGTCATGAGCTATGTGGATCACCGCTTTCTGCGCTGGGCGAGCAAGCCGCTGTACTGGGTGGTGCTGGCCATGCTGGCCGTCACGCTGACCTTTGCACCGCTGAACGGCTGCCGCCGCTGGATCCGTCTGGGCGGCCTGACTCTGCAGACCTCTGAGGCGGCAAAGTTTGAGATGATCCTGCTCTCGTCCCATCTGGCGGCAAGTGCGCCGCAGATCGGCCGGTTCAGCCCGTCGCTGAGAGAAAAAAGTCAAGCCAAAGGATTGGCTGTTCATCCGCATCGTAAGGCAGCTGATCGTGCCGGTGCTGCCGCTGGTGCCGGTGGTGTTGCTGCTGTTTTTAGAGCCGCACATGTCCGGCATCCTGCTGACCACCGCCATCGTGGGCACCATCCTCATGCTGACCGGCTGCGGCGGTGTATTGACATGGTGCGGGGCCGCAGCGGCGGCTCTGCTGCTGAAACCGGCCCTGACGCTGGTGGAATCCATTGGCTATCTGCAGGACCGCCTGAACACATGGTCCGATGATCTGGAAGCGCTGAACGACCAGACCAAGCAGAGCTTGTACGCCATCGGCTCCGGCGGACTGAAGGGCCTTGGCCTTGGCAACAGCGTGGAAAAGCAGCTCTGGCTGCCGGAAAGCACCAACGACTTCATCTTCAGTGTGGTGTGCGAAGAATTGG
>ENA-OQAX01000040-OQAX01000040.1-human-gut-metagenome-genome-assembly--contig:-NODE-40-length-23589-cov-3.070071_pt1 | contig 23589 bp, 25 predicted proteins | sample MGYA00242741_ERZ504539 | MGnify/ENA primary metagenome ERZ504539 (study PRJEB26092, sample SAMD00036277) | human gut metagenome | host: Homo sapiens | study: EMG produced TPA metagenomics assembly of... | reverse complement strand
GCCCGGAACTTCGGTCCCGCCCTACTGCCTGTGGCAGCAGGGTACCACCCCCAGGACATTCGCTGGAGAAACTTCCTGCCGTCCTGCCCGAAAAAACCGTATTGATTCGGGACGGCATTCACTTACATTCAAAATACTCTTTAAGATTACAAAAAGGATATTTCGGTGTCAAGGTACTGTTTGTAAATAAAAAAAGAACAAAATCGGAAAGCTGCCGGGTGCGCATTTGCCCTTTAGCGCAGGGGCAGTTTTTGAGACGGTAACGCACAAATAAGGCATCTTCCAGCCGAATCTCAGGGGACTGGCAACAAATAAAGCCACGACGAAACCGCATTTGTAAACGGTTCATCGTGGTTTTTTGTCATATCGGAGTGGCGAGACTCGAACTCGCGGCCTCCTGCTCCCAAAGCAGGCGCGCTACCAACTGCGCAACACCCCGGCATCCGGCGGCACTGCTGCACCGCCGGAATATAGTATATCGTTTTTGGAGCGGTTCGTCAATAGCGGCGTGGCCCTGCCGTGCTTTAATTAAAGGAGCGGAAGCCCTTGCCGATGATCTCGCTGGAATTGACGATGGTGATAAAGCTCCGGGGGTCGTTCTCCCGCAGGAAGTTGCGCAGCTGCAGGGCCTGACGGCGGGTCAGCACCGTCACCAGCACGCTCAGCTCGTGGTGGGTGTAAGCGCCGTAAGCCTTTTCCACGGTAGCGGAACGGTTCATTTCCTTGATGATGAAGTCCAGAATGGGCTGTGGGTTGGACGTCACGATGGTGCACACCTTGCGCAGGCGGATGTTCTCGATGGCACCGTCCACCACAAAGCTCTTGCCGATCAGGCCAAGGATGCAGTAAAGGCCGGTGCCCATGCCGAACCGCCATGCCGCCGCCAGCACGATGAGGATATCGCTGACCATCAAGGCTTTGCCGATCTCCATAGAGGTATATTTTGCCAGAATCAGGGCCACAATATCCGTACCGCCGGTGGATGCACCGATGTCGAACACGATCGCCGCACCCAGAGCCGGCAGGAACACGGCGAACACCAGATCCAGCATGGCATCACCGCTCATGGAAACGTTGACGGGATAGAGCCACTCGCACACCGACACAAAAAAGGACAGCGCAAAGGAAGAATAGATCGTCCAGCCCATGGTCTTGATGCCCAGAAAGACAAAGCCCAGCACCACCAGAATCAGGTTGATGATCCACATAAAGCCGCCCACGTTGATCTTAGGGAACAGGTCTGCCAGCAGAATGGACAGGCCCGAGGTGCCGCCAAATGCAAAATGATTGGGATTTTTAAAGTAAACGATGCCGACCGCCGTCAGGATCAGGCCGAGATTCAGCTCACCGAAGAAATTTAAATTCTTCAGCATATTTTTCCTGCTGAACGCTTCTTTTAAACTGTTCATGGGGTTCCTCCTATTTTAAACACGGCAAAATGCGCTGTATGCCATGCAAAAATATACTCTCCTTGCACGGCGGTGTCAAGGGATAGGGAAAAAGTTGTGGAAAACAACATGAATTGGGGATTTTTCGGATGGGAGAACTCCTTCAGTCAAAGCCTGACGGCTTTGCCAGCTCCCTCGGGGAGGGAAGCCTTTGGCAAAGAGGAAAAGCTTTACCGTACTGCCAAGGGCCCCATCTCTGAGGGGGCTGTCACCGAAGGTGACTGGAGGAGTTAAGCTCCCCCTCTCGGGGGAGCTGGCGAGCGCATGCGAGACTGAGAGGGTTTTCTCTTGAAGAAATCGGCAGAATAGTGTATTATATAGTATTATGGAATATATAGGCACTTTGTGCCTTTGACAGGGGGAAAACACATGGCAGATAAAAACTTTCTGACCGACATCATCGACGCGGATCTGGCCGAGGGCAAGATCAGCGAGATCCATACCCGCTTCCCGCCCGAGCCCAACGGCTACCTGCACATCGGCAGTGCCAAGGCCATCTACATCAACTGGTCCATTGCAAACCAGTACGGCGGTAAGTTCAACCTGCGTCTGGACGACACCAACCCTGCCCGCGAGGGTGAGGAGTACGTGAACAGCATCATCGAGGATCTGCACTGGCTGGGTGCCGACCCCAACGGCGGCATCTTCTACGGCAGCGACTACTTTGATAAATGCTACGAGTATGCCGAAAAGCTCATCATGGAGGGCAAGGCCTACGTGGACGACCTGACCCGCGATGAAATGCGCGAGTACCGCGGTGCCGATGCCGGCAAGCCTTCCCGTCCCTCTCCGTGGCGTGACCGCACCCCGGAAGAGAATCTGGATCTGTTCCGCCGGATGCGTGCCGGTGAGTTCCAGGAGGGCGAAAAGACCCTGCGTGCCAAGATCGATCTGGCCAGCCCCAACATGAACATGCGTGACCCGGCTATCTACCGCATCAAGTACGCCGAGCATCACCGTCAGGGCAGCAAGTGGTGCATCTACCCGATGTACGACTTCGCACACCCCATTCAGGATGCCATTGAGGGCATCACCCACAGCATGTGCAGTCTGGAGTTCGAGAACCACCGTCCGCTGTACAACTGGGTCATCGAGAACATCTTCGGCACTGCCTTCCCCAAGCAGCGTGAGTTTGCACGCCTGAACATGACCAACACCGTCATGAGCAAGCGCTACCTGCGTGAGCTGGTGGAAATGGGCATTGTGGACGGCTGGGACGACCCCCGTATGCCCACCCTGTGCGGCCTGCGCCGCCGCGGCTACACCCCCACCTCCATCTTCACCTTCGTGCGGGAGGCCGGCATTTCTAAATCCGACAACCTGATCGACATGCGCCAGCTGGAAGCCTGCATCCGCAGCGAGCTGGACCTGACCGCTCAGCGCCGCATTGCAGTGCTGGACCCCGTAAAGCTGATCGTAGACAACTACCCGGAGGACAAGACCGAGTACTTTGATGTAGCCAACAACCCCAACCGCGAAGCCAACGATACCACCACCGCAAGGTGGCCTTTACCAAAGCAGCTGTGGATCGAGAATGAGGACTTTGCCGAGGTGCCGCCTCCCAAAGTTTCAAGCGCCTGACTATTGGCGGCGAGGTGCGTCGTGATGGGCGCTTACATCGTCAAGTGCACCGGCGTGGAGAAGAATGCGACGGCAGCATTGCCGCCATCCACTGCACCGCCGACCTTGAGACGGGCAACGGCAATCCCGCCGACGGCGCAAGGTCAAGGGCACCATCCATTGGGTGAGTGCCGCCCATGCCGTGGATGCCGAGGTGCGCCTGTACGACAAGCTGTTCACCGAGGCCAACATGAACGCCATCCCCGAGGGCAGCGATTACAAGGACTACCTGAACCCGGAAAGCGTTGTTGTGTGCAAGGGCTGCAAGCTGGAAGAAAGCCTGAAGGACGCAAAGCCCGGTGAGAAGTTCCAGTTCGTGCGCACCGGCTTCTTTACCCCGGACTCCAAGAACCCCGGCGTTTACAACCGCGTCGTCACCCTGCGCGACAGTTTCAAACCCGCAAAGTAAAAAATATATCACGTCAAAAGGGAGCATTTGATCTTTTTATGAAGAAACTCACCCGGAATGTTATCATCATGGCTGTTGTCACTGTCATTATGGCAGTTGTGCTCGGCCTGTACATCAAGAACACCGGCACTGTGCCCGCTGCCGACAACGCCGCCAGCCTGACGGATGGCATCTATACGTCCAGCGCTCAGGGCTGCCTGAGTGATGTGACCGTCACCGTCACCGTCACCGGCGGCCGGGTGACCGGTGTGGAGATCGATGCATCCGGCGAGACTCCCGAACTGGGCGGCACCGCTGCTGAAACTCTGGCAGACCAGCTGACCAAGGCCGGTTCCACCAGCGGTGTGGACGCTGTTGCCGGTGCTACCATGACCAGCGACGCTGTGTTCACCGCCATGGACAACTGCCTGAGTCAGGCAGAGTAAAGACCCGAAAGACCGGCATGGCTCACAGCTCTGCCGGTCTTCTTTCTTAAAATACAGCACAAGGAGAGGGAACATTATGGGCGTATTATCCAATCTGGAACCAGCTTCGGTTTTTTTATTACTTTGAGGAGATCTGCGGCATTCCGCACACCTCCCACCACGAAAAGGCACTGAGCGACTACTGCGTGCAGTTCGCCAAGGCCCACGGCCTTGCCTGCCGTCAGGACGAGATGGGCAATGTGCTCATCAAGGCACCGGCCACACCCGGATACGAGAAGGAGCCGGGCCTGATCCTGCAGGGCCATCTGGACATGGTGGGCGACAAGACCGCCGACTGCCCGCTGGATCTTGAGAAGGATGCCATCCATCCGGTCGTAGACGGCGGCTATGTGTGCGCCGAGGGCACGACCCTTGGCGGCGACGATGGCATTGCCGTGGCCTATGCGCTGGCTGTTCTGGACGCAAAGGACATTCCCCACCCTGCGCTGGAGGTCGTGCTGACCGTCTGCGAGGAGGTGGGCCTGCTGGGTGCATCTGCCATGGATTTTTCCGACCTTGAGGGCCGGATTCTGGTGAACATCGACTCCGAGGAAGAAGGAGTGCTGACCGCAGGCTGTGCAGGCGGACGCCGCGTTGAATGCCATCTGCCCATTGCCCGTGTTCCTGTGACCGGCACCGCCGTAAAGGCGGATGTGACCGGCCTTGTGGGCGGACACTCCGGCACCGAGATCCACAAGGGCCGTGCCAACGCCATTGCCCTGCTGGGCCGCTGGCTGACACTGCTGACCGAAAATGGCGTGGACTACGCCGCTCTGGCACTGTCCGGCGGCGCAAAGGAGAATGTCATTCCCAAAGAAAGCAGCATCACGCTGGTGCTGCCCGCAGGCATCACCGAGGGCGTGCACACTGCTGCCGCTCAGTTCGCCGCACAGATGCAGGCCGAATACGGCACGGCAGACCCCGCCATCTGCCTGCAGCTCACCGAGGAGGGCTGCGGCGAATACGATGCACTGGATGCGAACTCCGCCGAGCGTCTGCGCAAAGCCCTGCTGCTGATGCCCTGGGGTGTGCAGAGCATGAGCATGGATGTGCCCGGCCTTGTGGAGACCTCGCTGAATCTGGCGTTGCCGAGATGGACGAGCAGGAAGCCATTCTGCGCTTTTCCATCCGCAGCTCGATGCCTTCGGCCAAGGAGCTGCTGTGCTGCAAGGTACAGACCCTGACCGAGCTGCTGGGCGGCAGCGTGCGGTTCCACGGCGACTATCCCGCTTGGACCTACGCCCGCGAAAGCGCCCTGCGCGACCGCTGCGTTGCTGTGTACGAGGCGCAGTACGGCGAAAAGCCCCAGATCGTTGCCATTCATGCGGGCCTGGAATGCGGTATCCTCTCGGGCAAGATCGACGGGCTGGACTGCATCTCCTTTTGGCCCGAACCTGCTGCATGTCCACACCCCCAACGAGCGCGCCGACATTGCATCGGTGGCCCGTGTGTGGGAATACCTGAAGGCTATTCTGGCTTACAAAGCATAACGGCCCAAAAACACAAAACGGCACCTGCGGAACTGGCAGGTGCCGTTTTTGCATAACTCCCTCAGGCACGGCTCACGCCGCGCCCAGCTCCCTCAATGAGGAGCCTCCGGCGAAAAGATAAGTTTTCCGCTCGGCCAAAGCCTCCCTCCTTGAGGGAGGTGGCATTATGAAGCAATGACGGAAGGAGTTTAGTCCAAATACTTGATCTTGCCCGGCTCAATGCCCTTGATGCCAAGGCCCGGCTCGTTGGAAACCGTGATGTCTTTTTCGTTGAACACTGCACCGCCGAGGATGGGGTCCTCACTGCACAGCACGGGGCCGTCCAGATCCACGCGGGTGATGATCTGCTTTGCGCAGGCCAGATGCACGGCGGCATTCACGCTGATCTTGGCTTCCAGCATACAGCCGATCATGCACTCCACGCCGTACACCTCGGCAGCGGATGCGATCTTGAGGGCGTTGTACAGGCCGCCGCACTTCATCAGCTTGATGTTCACGAGGTCTGCGGCGCCCATCTGCATGATGGTCAGTGCGTCCTGCGGGGAGAACACGCTCTCGTCGGCCAGCACCGGCACATAGGAGCGCTCGGTAACATACTTCAGGCCTTCAAAGTCGTGGGCCTTGACCGGCTGCTCCACGAATTCAAGATCAAGGCCCTTCTCCTGCATTCCGTTCAGGATGCGCACGGCTTCCTTGGGGGTCCAGCCCTGATTTGCGTCGATGCGGATGCAGGTCTCCTTGGGCACAGCACCGCGGATGGCGCTCAGGCGTGCAATATCCTTTTCCGGCTCCTTGCCCACCTTGACCTTCAGGCAGTCGTAGCCGCGGTCGATGGCGTTCAGGGCATCGCGCACCATCTCTTCGGGGTCGTTGACGCTGATGGTGATGTCGGTGACGATGGACTTCTTTGCGCCGCCCATCAGCTTGTACACAGGGATTTTGTACAGCTGGCCGTACAGATCCCACAGGGCCATATCCACAGCAGCCTTGGCGCTGGTGTTCTTCTGGATGCAGGCATTCAGTGCGATCATCAGGTCTTCAAAGTCGTCCACATCGCGGCCGATGATGGTCTTTGCGATATGGTCGCGGATGGCACCGATGATGGCACCGGTGGTGTCGCCGGTGATCACACCGGTGGGAGGTGCCTCACCATAACCCACAGCGCCGGTGTCGGTGTGGATCTCTACGATCACATCCTCCACGCTGCTGACCGAGCGCAGAGCCGTCTTAAAAGGCACGCGCAGCGGCACGGAGATCAGACCGAGACGTACTTCCGTGATTTTCATGCAAAAACCTACCCCTTTCGATAAAAAAATATTGCCAGATTATGAAATCTATGGTAGTATTGTATACGAAATTGTCGATATTGTAAAGACAATTGTCCGCAAAAAAAATTGCACAAAAAGAAAGGGGATTGGGTTCATGATCACAAACGGTTTCACCTACATCGCCGTGCTGGTGTTCATTGCCGCACTGCTGGTGTGGCTGCAACGCTACACGAAGTCGAAATTCTTCGACTATGCACCACCTATCGTTCTGCTGTACCTCATTACCATGATTCTCTGCACGCTGGGTGCATGGGACATGGAGGCCACCAAGCCTGCCTACTCCGTGCTGAAAAACAACCTGCTGTATGCATGATCTTCCTGATGCTGCTGCGCTGCGACATCCGCAAGATCATCAAGCTGGGTCCCAAGATGCTGGGCGGCTTCTTTGCCGCTTCCGTCTCCATCTCGTTGGCCTTCATTGCCACCTTCGCCATCATGAAGGGGCCCCTTGGCTCCGAAGCATGGAAGGCACTGGGCGCTCTGTGCGGCAGCTGGATGGGCGCTCCGGCAACATGATCGCCGTGCAGGCTGCGCTGGACATCGGCGAAGCTGACATGGCCTACGCACTGGTGGTGGACTCCATCGACTACTCCATCTGGGTCATGTTCCTGCTGTGGGCCATCAACCTTGCTCCCAAGTTCAACAAGTGGGTCAAGGCCGACACCACCACGCTGGATGAAGTGTCCCGCCGTCTGGAAGAGGACGCAAAGGGCAACGAGGACAAGGCCAGCTTTGTCAACCTGATCTTCCTGCTGGGTCTGGCTCTGGTGATCTCCGCCTTCGGTCAGGACATCGGCGCAGCCTGAACGGCGCAATGCCCTTCCTGGACAAGGCCACCTGGACCGTCCTGCTCATCACGCTGTCCGGCCTGATCGGCGCTGTCACCCCCGTGGGCCGCATGGCAGGCAGCACCGAGCTGTCCAACCTGCTGCTGTACTCCGTGGTGGCATTGCTTGCCTCCCGCGCAAGCTTCCTGGAGCTGACCGATGCACCCGCATGGATCCTGGCAGGCTTTATGATCCTGGCCATCCACGGCATCATTCTGGTGCTGCTGGCAAAGATCTTCCATCTGGATATGTTCACCTGCGGTGTTGCATCTCTGGCAAACATCGGCGGTTCCGCATCCGCTCCCATTCTGCTGGTGCCTGTTGGCGTTCTGATGGCTCTGATGGGCTACGTCATTGGCACGGCAGGCGGCCTGATTACCGCAAATATCATGGCTCTGCTGGCATAACAAATACTGCAAAAAAGGGGCTGTTGCATGTGCAACAGCCCCCTTTTTTTTATACGATTTTTTGCTTAGCCGCCCAGATATGCACTGCGCACGCGCTCGTTGGTCAGCAGTTCGGCACCAGTGCCCTCCATGACCACACGGCCCGTCTCAAGGACGTAGGCACGGTCTGCCACAGAAAGAGCCATCTGTGCGTTCTGCTCCACCAGCAGGATGGTCATGCCTTCCTTGTGCACGTTCTGGATGATGTCGAAGATCTCCTGCACCAGCAGCGGCGAAAGGCCCATGGAAGGCTCGTCCAGCATCAGCATGGAAGCGTTGCTCATCAGTGCACGGCCCATAGCCAGCATCTGCTGCTCGCCGCCGGACATGGTACCGGCCAGCTGCTTGCGGCGCTCCTTCAGGCGGGGGAACAGCTCAAACACCTTTTCCTTGTTGGGTGCAATGGTGGAAGCAGGCTGGGTGTATGCACCCATGTCCAGATTTTCTTCCACGGTCATGTGCAGGAACACATGGCGGCCTTCCGGCACATGGGCAAGGCCTGCTTCCACGATCTTGTGGGCGCGCATGCCCTTGATGCTGCTGCCCTTGTACAGGATGTCGCCGGTCTTGGGCTTCAGCAGGCCGGAAATGGTCTTCAGGGTGGTGGATTTTCCAGCACCGTTGGCACCGATCAGGGTGACGATCTCGCCCTGATCCACCTCGAAGGAGATGTCCTTGACGGCGTGGATGTTGCCGTAATAGACGTTGATGTTATCAACTTTCAGTAACGTATCAGCCATGGCTTAGCCCTCCTTCTTGCCCAGATAGGCTTCGATGACCTGCGGGTTGTTGCGGATCTCATCCGGCGTGCCCTTGGCGATGATGCGGCCGAAGTTCAGCACGGCAATGCCCTCGCAGATGCCCATGACCAGGCTCATATCATGCTCGATCAGCAGCACGGCGATGTTGAACTCGTCGCGGATGCGGCGGATGGTCTCGGTTAGTTCTGCAGTCTCGGAGGGATTCATACCGGCAGCAGGCTCGTCCAGCAGCAGCAGCTTCGGGCTGGTGGCCAGTGCACGCATGATCTCCAGACGGCGCTGTGCGCCGTAGGGCAGGCTGCCTGCCTGCACATTGGCGAGGTCTGCCATGTGGAAGATATCCAGCAGCTCCAGAGCACGCTCGGTGCACTTCTTCTCTTCCTTCCAGTAGTTGGGCAGGCGGATCAGGGAGGAGGCCAGATTGTACTTCATGGACTCGTGCAGGCCCACCTTGATGTTATCGATGACGCTCAGTTCCTTGAACAGGCGGATGTTCTGGAAGGTACGGGCCACGCCCATGCGGTTGACCTGATAGGTCTTTTTGCCGGCGGTGGGCATACCATCGATCAGGATGGAGCCGCGGGTGGGCTGGTAGACGTTGGTCAGCAGGTTGAACACGGTGGTCTTACCGGCACCGTTGGGGCCGATCAGACCGGTGATCTCGTTGCGGCCGATCATCAGGTTGAAGCCATCCACGGCGGTCAGACCGCCGAAGTCGATGCCCAGCTCACGCACGTCCAGAATGGGCTTTTTGTCCTTGTCGCGGTCGGTCAAAAAGCCGCCGGAGGGCACACTGTGTAACTTGGTCTGGAACTCACTCATGGTCTGCACCCTCCTTTGCTTTCTTCTGGAACAGTTCGCCGTTCATGATCTTTTCCACAATGCGGCTCATGGAGAAGTCGTAGCTGCCAAGCAGGCCGCCCGGACGGAAGATCATCATGAGGACCAGCACCAGCGAGTAGACTACCATGCGGTAGCTGTCAAAGCTGCGGGTCGCCTCGGGCAGGATGGTAAGCACGGTCGCGGACAGGATGGAGCCCAGCATGAGCCCATGCGCCCAGAACCACCATGACCAGAATTTCGATGGACTTCATGAAGCCGAAGGTGGAGGGGTCCAGAACGCCCAGATAGCAGGCGTACAGGCCGCCGGCCAGACCGGCAAAGGCGGCGGAGAATGCAAAGGCCATGACCTTATAATAAGTAGTCTGGATGCCGCAGCTTTCGGCAGCGATCTCGTTATCGCGGATGGCCAGCACGGCACGGCCGTGGCGGCTCTTCATCATGGCGTGGATGGCAAAGCAGGTAATGACCACGCAGATGAACACATTGGCGAAGTTAGAATACTTGGGGATGTTCTTCAGGCCCTTGGCACCGTAGAACAGCTTGAAGCCCAGCACATCATCGATGTTGTTCAGGGTGATGCGGATGATCTCGCCAAAGCCCAGCGTCAGGATGGCCAGATAATCACCGGTCAGGCGCAGAGCAGGAATGCCGATCAGCACGCCGAACAGGCCCGCCACGATGCAGGCCAGCACCAGACCCACGACAAAAGCGACACCGGAGGGCAGATTGCTGTATTTCGTGAACAGGGCGCAGGTGTAAGCACCCACGGCCATGAAACCGGCGTGGCCCAGCGGCAGCTGGCCCAGATAACCGGTGGCAACGTTCAGCGAGACAGCCAGAATGATGTTGATGCCCACGGTGAGAAGCACCTTGTTCTGGTAGGTGGACAGCACGTTCTGGGTGAGGAAGGACAGGCCCACGAACAGCAGAGCCACCAGCACGGCGTTCATCAGGTAGCGCACGGGCATTTTGAGCGTTTTGCGTTTGGTATTCATCTTCATGCCCTCCTTACACCTTTTCCTGAACCTTGCGGCCAAGGAAGCCGGTGGGCTTGACCAGCAGCACGATGATCAGGATCGCAAACGTGACGGCATCCTTCCATGCGGAAAGGCCGATGGCGGAAACAAAGCACTCACACAGGCCGATGGCGATGCCGCCGATCATGGCACCGGGGATGGAGCCGATGCCGCCCAGAACGGCTGCAACGAAGGCCTTCAGGCCAAGCATGGAGCCCATGGTGGGGGTCGCCTGCGGGTAGCTGCAGCAGTACAGCACCGAGCCGATACCGGCCAGTGCGGAGCCCACCGCAAAGGTAAAGGAAATGGTGCTGTTGACGTTAATGCCCATCAGGCGGGCAGCGTCCATATCCTCAGACACGGCACGCATGGCCTTGCCGAGCTTGGTCTTCTGCACAAGGAAGGTGAGCACCAGCATGGACAGCACCGTGACCAGCAGGGTGATGACAGAGGTGAGGCCCAGCGGCACAGAGCCGATGCGGAAGGTCTGGTTGGTGTAGTAGGCCGGAATGACCTTTGCACCGGAACCAAGGATCAGCTCTGCAGTGTACTCCAGGAAGAAGGACACGCCGATTGCCGTGATCAGCAGGGAGATACGGGGTGCGCTGCGCAGCGGGGTGTAGGCGATCTTCTCGATCACAACGCCCAGCAGCGTGCAGGTGATGATGGTGGCGCACACAGCAGTGACCGGGCCAAGGCCCAGCTGATTCATCACGAACCAGGACATGTACGCACCAACCATAATGACATCGCCATGGGCAAAGTTCAGCAGCAGGATGATGCCGTACACCATGCTGTAACCCAGTGCGATCAGTGCATAGATGCTGCCAAGGGACAAGCCGTTGATCAGCTGGCTAAAAAACACTGTCATGGACTGATACTTCCTTTCTTTGCGGCGTTTGCACGCCTTTTGGGGGAATGCACTTTTTTACCAAAAAAGCGGAGACGGCCGAGCAAAACCTGTTCCGGCGGATCTCCGCAATGGGTCTTTTATTTCTGAGTGCTGCCTTTATGCCGCACACCGGTGCGCAGAATCAAAGCAGATCAGAACATTTCCTTCAGAACGGGGGTTGCACCGTCGAAGCACAGGATAGCGGTCTGCTTGACGGGGTTGTGGTGCTCATCGAAGGTGAAGGTGCCGGTGATGCCATCGATGGTGCCGCCTGCGATAGCATCGATGACGGCCTGCTTATAGTCGTCATCACCGGCAGCCAGACCGGCATCCTCAGCAGCCTGAATGCCATAGACAACGGTCATGGCAGCATCGTAGCCCAGAGGAGCGAAGCCGTTGGGGTACTCCTCACCGTACTCAGCCTTGTAGGCATCCTCAAAGTCGGGGTTGGAGCCCTTTGCGTAGTTTGCGCAGAAGTAGGCATCCTTCAGCTGGTCGGCAGTTGCGTAGCCTTCCAGACCATCCCAGCCGTCGCCGCCCAGGAAGGGAACTGCCAGACCGATGCTCTCAGCCTGAGCCAGGATCTGACCGACTTCCTGATAGTAGTTGGGGCAGAACACCACTTCGGGAGCCTTGCCCAGAATGGTGGTCAGCTGGGTCTTGTAGTCCACATCGCCCTCAGAGTAGGTCTCCTGATCGACGATGGTGCCGCCCAGGCTCTCGAACTCGTTGACGAAGTTCTCTGCCAGACCCTCGTTGTAGTCAGCGCCCTTCTGGAAGATGACGGCTGCCTTGGTGTAGCCCAACCGCTGGTAAGCGTAGTCAGCCATCTTGATGCCCTGGAACGGGTCGGTGAAGGTTGCGCGGAACACATTCTCGTTCACGGTGTCGGTCTCGGCATCGTAGGTGACAGCCTCAGCGGTAGCGGAAGCGGTGACCATGGGCATGTTGTAGTCTGCGCTCTCGGCAGCAAGTGCCAGAGTCGGGGTGGTGGTAACATCGCCCACCAGAGCGGTGATGCCCTGATCGCACATCTTGGTGAAGCAGGTAACAGCCTGAGTTGCATCGCCCTGCTCATCCATGGCGATGATCTCCAGCTGCTTGCCGTTGATGCCGCCCTTTTCGTTTACCTGCTTCAGGTACAGGGTAGCGCCGTTGACAACGGCCTGACCGTAAACGGAAACATCACCGGTCAGAGGTCCAAGAACGCCCACCTTGATGGTGTCGCCGGAAGCAGCGGCACCAGAAGCTGCGGTAGAGGCGGAAGCAGCAGTGCTGTTGGAAGAACCGCCGCATGCAGTCAGAACGCCGGCTGCAGCAACAACACCTGCAGCGGCCAGGAAATTACGACGAGAAATCATCTTTTTCATAGTGAATATCCTCCTTAGGAGCATTCGTGCTTCAGTATAAAAACGGAAGCAAGGCCCTCTTTCCCTCAAAGCGACCTTGCTTCGTTATCAATATTATAGACCTGTGAGCCAAAATCCGCAATTCACAAACCGTCCATACTTTCAGGGGCATTTTGTGGACTTTGTCGCCAAAATAGCCAAAAGCAATGGGTCTGTTTTGTGCACTATTTCAATTGCTTCATTTTGTTTGTGTGTCAGGTGAACACAATTCACAAGTTGCAAAAGGGTTACAGGGTCTCCATTTCGGCATCTGCGGCGAACTCGGCCTCTGCACGTGCCTCGGCAGCTTTGCCCTCTGCTTCCGCTTTGGCCAGAGACTCTGCAAGGACCTTGCGGATGGCGGTGAAGTAGAACACCAGCGACAGGCCGGTGCCGATGCACCAGCCCACGGGCCATGCCATCCAGATGCCCGTGCTGCCCAGAGCAGTGCTGCTCAGCACAATGGCGATGCCCACGCGCAGGATCAGGTCGGAGAAGGTGGCGATCATAAAGCGCACCATCATGCCGCAGCCGCGCAGGATGCCGTCAGTGACCAGCTTGAGCGACACCACAAAGTAGAAGGGAGACAGGATGCGCAGGAACAGCATACCGGTGTCGATGGCCGGACCTGCGGGTCATTCATGAACAGCAGCAGCAGGAAACGGCCGAAGAAGAAGTACAGGAGCACGATGGGCACGCAGATGATCCACACCAGATTGCGGCCTGCGCCAAAGCCCTTGTGCACACGGTCCATCTTGCCCGCGCATGTTCTGGGAGGTGTAGTTGGAGATGCCGTTGCCCAGCGTGGTAAAGGAAGTGATGACCATGTTGTTCAGCTTGACGGCTGCAGAGTAGCCTGCAATGACGCTGGCACCAAAGGTGTTGATGACGCTCTGCAGGATGATGTTGCCCACAGAGACGAAGCTCTGCTGCAGGATGCTGGGAATGGCCACCACGGCCACCTTGCCCAGCATGTTCCAGGAGAAGAGCACCACCTTGTGGGTGGACTTGAAGGCACCGATGCGGCGGAACACCACCACCATGGCCAGCACGCAGCTCACACCCTGACACAGGAAGGTGGCCCATGCCACACCGGCTACGCCCATCTTGAGACCGGCCACGAACAGGATGTCCACGCCGATGTTGGACAGGGACGAGACTGCCAGAAAATAGAAGGGCGTTTTGCTGTCGCCCAGAGCGGAGAAGATGCCGGTGGCGATGTTGTAGAAGAACATGAAGGGCAGGCCCAGCACGTAGATATCCAGATACAGCGAAGAATCCGCAAGGATCTCCTCCGGGGTGTTGATGAGCTCCAGCAGGCTGTGGCAGCCCACAAGGCCGATCAGCATCAGCACGGCGCACAGCACGGCAGAGCCGATCAGGGAAGTGTAGACCGAAGTCTTCATCTCATCGTAGTCCTTTGCGCCAAAGTAGCGGGACACGATGACCGAGCAGCCAATGTTGCAGCCAAAGGCAAATGCAATGAAGATCAGGGTGATCTCGTAGCTGTTGCCCACAGCAGCCAGTGCATTCTCGCCGATGAACTTGCCTGCAACAAGGCTGTCGGCAATGTTGTACAGCTGCTGGAAGATGATGCTGCCGAACATGGGCAGGCAGAACTGCCACAAAACCTGTGACGGCTTGCCGACCGTCAGATCCTTATTCATATAGAAAATCCTCCTCTATCTACCATAAAGAAACATATTAGAACCAAAAACAGTATAGAGTCATCCTGACAAAAAGTAAAGAAAAATTTTAGTATATCTGCCATATTAAATTAATATGATAGGCATGACGCATCCCCGCTGCTGCCAGTGGGCAAACTGTAGAGACCAGCTGTTTCCTGCTTTGCCGGAATGTTCTGCCCCATCAGCTGCCGTTTTTTGCCCCTTAAAAAGTTTACATCCGCAAACATGCGCGTCGGCTCTTGCACCGGGCCGGAAAGCGTGGTAGGATACTATTGGTTAGTTAGACATAACTATCATAATTGGCCGTCACCCGTCTGCCCGCCCCGGGCAGCACAGGGAAGGAAATGATATTCAGGAGGTTTTCGAGATGAACTATCTGGAAATTGAATCTGTTGTAGGCCGCGAGATCCTGGACTCCCGCGGCAACCCCACCGTGGAAGCTGAGATCACGCTGGCCGACGGCACTGTGGCACGCGGCTGCGCACCTTCCGGCGCATCCACTGGTGAGTTTGAAGCTCTGGAGCTGCGGGACGGCGACAAGGGCCGCTATCTGGGCAAGGGCGTGACCAAGGCTGTTGAGAACATCAACACCGTCATTGCTGATGCTGTTGTGGGCATGGATGCCTCCGACATCTACGCCATCGACGCTGCCATGATCAAGGCCGACGGCACCAAAGATAAATCCAATCTGGGCGCAAACGCCATTCTGGCCGTGTCCATTGCCGCCTGCCGTGCAGCCGCTGCTTCTCTGGATATGCCGCTGTACCGCTTTCTGGGCGGTGTGAACGGCAACCGCCTGCCCGTGCCCATGATGAACATTCTGAACGGCGGCGCACACGCCACCAACACCGTGGATACGCAGGAGTTCATGATCATGCCGGTGGGTGCACCCTCCTTCAAAGAGGCGCTGCGCTGGTGCGCTGAGGTGTTCCATGCCCTGGCTTCCATCCTGAAGGCCAAGGGGCTGGCTACCTCCGTGGGCGATGAGGGCGGCTTTGCCCCCAACCTGTCCAGCGACGAGGAGACCATTGAGACCATTCTGGCCGCCATCGAAAAGGCCGGTTACGTGCCCGGCAAGGACTTCATGCTGGCTATGGATGCCGCGTCCTCCGAGTGGAAGAGCCCCAAGGGCAAGGGCTTCTACAAGCTGCCCAAGGCCGGCACCGAGTTCACCTCCAGCGAGCTGATCGCACACTGGAAGAGTCTGGTGGAAAAGTACCCCATCATCTCCATCGAGGACGGCCTGGATGAAGAGGACTGGGAAGGCTGGCAGGAGATGACCCGCGAGTTGGGCGGCAAGGTCCAGCTGGTGGGCGACGACCTCTTTGTGACCAACACCGAGCGTCTGGCCAAGGGCATCGGGCTGGGTGCAGGCAACACGATCCTGATCAAGCTGAACCAGATCGGTTCTGTTTCCGAGACGCTGGAGGCCATCAAGATGGCCCACAAGGCCGGTTACACCGCCATCAGCTCTCACCGCTCCGGCGAGACCGAGGACACCACCATTGCCGATCTGGCCGTGGCTCTGAACACCTGCCAGATCAAGACCGGTGCGCCCAGCCGTACCGAGCGTGTTGCAAAGTACAACCAGCTGCTGCGCATTGAGGAGCAGCTGGGCGGCAGCGCCGTTTACCCCGGCATGGCAGCTTTCAACGTAAAGCGCTGAAGCTGTTGAAAAACAATTGCTCTTCCGGCACCCGTACTGCTTTTGCAGCGGCACGGGTGCCGTTTTGTTTTCTCCCAATTTTTTCCTGCAATCCGCTGCTCTGCCCAGCCGTATTCCATGCATGCCGGGCATTTTTTTTGACCCGAAATTGCAAAAAAGGAGCAAAACATTCATGTTATCTACTCTGATCTCTCTGTACAAGCTGCTGGGCACCGGCGATTTTGTAAAAGTGCTGCTGATCCTGCTGAAGGGGCTTTTCGGCTGATGCAAAGCCGCCCTTCTCACTGCGGAAACGGGACTGCCTTACCGGCGGTCTCTTTTTTTGCCTTCTCACTTTACTTTCTTAAAAAAATATGCCATAATGAAACCAGTATTTTCCGGTTTAAAAGCCGTGCCCTGTACTGGGAAATCAGGGCCAGAATCCAACAGAAGAGGGGTATTTTGTTATGAGCAAAACCATCATCCCGCAAACTATACGCCCGCGCTGAACCTGTACGACACGCAGCGCGCCATTGGTACGGTCAAGCGTCTGTTTGCCGACACCTGTGCGCCACACTGAACCTGTACCGCGTGTCTGCTCCGCTGTTTCTGGAAGCATCCACCGGTCTGAACGACGACCTGAACGGTGTCGAGCGCAAAGTTACCTTTGATATCAAGGAAAGCGGCATTGAGGCACAGGTGGTGCAGTCACTGGCAAAGTGGAAGCGCAAGGCCCTGAAGGACTACGATTTCCGTGTGGGCAAGGGCCTGTACTGCGATATGAACGCGATCCGCCGTGACGAAGATCTGGACAACCTGCACTCGATCTATGTGGACCAGTGGGACTGGGAAAAGGTGATCCGTCTGGAAGACGCAACGAGGCTTACCTCAAGAGCGTGGTGCGCTCCATCGTGTCCGCTGTCTGCGCCACCGAGATGAACCTGCACGCCATGTTCCCCCAGCTGCAGGAGCTGCCGCTGCACAGCCCCAACGTCACCTTCATCACCACGCAGGAGCTGGAGGACCAGTACCCGGACCTGACCCCGAAGGAGCGTGAGAACGCCTTTGTGAAGGAGCACGGCACCACCTTCCTGATGAAGATCGGCGCTCCGCTGAAGAGCGGTAAGCCCCATGACGGCCGTGCCCCCGACTATGACGACTGGGATCTGAACGGCGATCTGCTGTTCTGGAACGACCCGCTGCAGTGCAGCTATGAGCTGAGCAGCATGGGCATCCGCGTCAGCCCTGAAAGCATGGACAAGCAGCTGACCATGGCCGGCTGCGATGACCGCCGTGCCCTGCCCTTCCACAAGGCCGTGCTGAACGGTGAGCTGCCCTACTCCATCGGCGGCGGCATCGGCCAGAGCCGTCTGTGCATGCTGCTGCTGGGCAGCGCCCACATTGGCGAAGTGCAGGCCAGCGTTTGGGACGCAGCCACCCGCGAAGCCTGCGCCAAGGCAGGCATCCCGCTGCTGTAAGCAGATTTTCCACACAAAGATTCAAAAGGCAGGATACCACCCTCATGGTGGTACCCTGCCTTTGTTCGTTTTTTGCCTGTATCCGGGGAGAAATAGTTCGAGTCCTATACCACCACCAAACAAAAAATCCCCAGACGAATGTCTGAGGATTTTTGTGGTGGAGAATTAGGAACTCGAACGCCAGCCCCCCTGCGTGGGCAGCAGCGTGCCGCTTGCGCCGGTGAGATCAGTATTCAGTTCCATACAGCGTCTCAGCTCCGGTATTCCGCCGGCAGCTGATCCATGGTCTGCCACTTGTCCATGGCTTCTTCCAGCTTCATGCCCTTAGCCACTGCATCGCGGCGGCAGGCGTTGACAGCCTGGATCTCCTTCATCTTGGCACCGGTCAGGGTGTAGCCCTTCATGGCGATGAGGGTAGCCGCCCATGCCACCATGGGGATGATGCAGAACAGCACGATGACCACCCAGTTCATGCCCGGGGTGTAGGGGTCATACTGGGTGGGCAGGCTCTGCAGGCCCACAAAGCTGACCGCAATGCCCACAACGGTAGCGGACAGGCTGGACACCAGCTTGTCCACCAGACTGAACAGGGTGCCCATGATGCCGGGGATATACTTGCCGCTGCGGTAGGTCTCGTAGTCGGAGCAGTCGGCCACCATGGGGATGGGCATATCGGCGGTGGCGTAGTAAGCACCGTAGCCGATGCCGAAGAAAGCGATGAACAGGATGGTGTACAGGTTGATGGAAAGGCCGTTCTCGCCCAGAATGGACAGGGTGAAGGCATCGCCGCGGCCCCAGAGCAGCAGCAGCACCAGCACGCCCACATAGCACACCAGCGCCACGCTGACGTACTTCATCAGGCTGGCCTTCTGGCCCTCCTTCTGGCTGGTGCGGACGGTGAGCAGGAAGAAGGGCACGCTGCACACATAGCCCAGCACCATCATGGGCAGATACAGGCCGTCGTAGTTGCCCATCATGCAGCCGTACAGCATGCACAGCACGGTGGTGTTGGTGGCGATGGAAAGTGCCAGCTTGCAGCCTGCACCGGCCACCATCAGCCGCTGCATGGGATCGTTGTTCTTGATGATCTGGATGTACTCGCTCACTTTGATCTTCTCGGCCTTTTCGCCGCCGATGCCAAAGTACTTGGGCTGGTCCTTCTCCCAGATGCCGATGACAGCCAGCAGGGTGAGCAGGATGGAGATGACGATGCCCACCGGAGCCAGCGTGCGGAAGAACCCGGCGGAAGCGTAGCCGCCTCATAGTTCTTGGCAAGGATGGGGGCAAAGAACTGCATGGCACCCATGCCCAGCAGGCTGCCCACCGTGTTGAAGATGGTGAACAGGGGACGCTGCTTGGGGTCATTGGTCAGCACGGTCTGGCCGGAGCGGGTGCAGCTGGTCTGGAAGGTGTAGCCGATGACCCACACGGCATACAGGGCAACGAACGCAGCGTAGCGCAGCCCCATGGCACTGGCGGGGATGAGCGGGGTGAGGCAGTACAGCACCAGAATGCTTGCTGCCATGATGAGGTTGCCGATGACCATGAAGGGCCGGAACTTGCCGAACCTGCCGTTGGTGCGGTCCATGAGGGCACCAATGATGGGGTCGGTGACGGCATCGAACAGGCGCATGCCGGTGACCATCACCGAAGCAAACAGCATGCTCAGGGCCAGCACTTTGCTGCCGAAGGTCGCGATGTAGGAAAGCACCAGCACATAGTACACGTTGGTCGCGCCGTTGTTCAGCGGAAACAGCACCAGCTGGTAGGTTTTGGCGCGGTTCACACTCGACGCCGTTGTTTTTTTGTTCGCCCATTGCGGTCTCTCCTTTTGTCTTTGATAAAAAGCGGCAGCCCGCCCCGCCTTCGGGGCAGGCTGCCGTAACATGGGGTCAGGGATCGTGCAGACCGGAATTACTTCTGGTCAACAGCAGGAGCGGTGTCTGCCAGCTCCTTCTTGCGCTTGAGGGCCTTGCTCAGCTGCCATGCGCACAGCACGGTCAGCACAGCCAGCACGGCGATCAGTGCATAGATCGCAGTCTGCCACCAGGGCAGCACGGTCTTGAGCGTATCGCTTGCAGACCAGCCGTTCATGGCGTTGGAGTTGACCACGGTGTACAGGATGTGATGCATTGCATTGCGCATCTGGGTCACGATGTAGGCATCGTTCTCGTAGTTGGCAGCCTTGGTGGTGTGGATCTTGGGCATCGGGCTGTCCCAGATGTCAGAACCGGCGATCAGGCCGTCCACCAGATCCATGTACTGGCTGGAGCCGGAGAAGTCGGTGATGCACATGCCGCGCATGCCCAGCTCCTCGCGCAGGAAGCCGTTCAGCAGGTTGGCGTTGGCACCGCACCAGGTTGCGCCCCAGCGGTTGAAGCCGGTCATCACGCACCATGCGCCGCCATCCGTGATGGCCTTATCGGCCACTTCCAGATAGATCTCGCGGGCGGTCTGCTCGTTCAGCCAGGTGTTGACACCACGGCGGCTGGTCTCGGAGTCGTTCAGGGCAACGTGCTTCAGGTAGACATACACGCCCTTGGACTGGATGCCCTGCACCTCGGCAGCGCAGATGGTGCCGGCCACAAAGGGATCCTCGGCGTAGTACTCGAAGTTACGGCCGGAGTAGGCGGTGCGGTGCATATTGATGCCGGGGCCGTACAGGCCGGAGTAACCCATGGCAAGGCAGTCCTCACCGATGCACTTGCCCACTTCGTTGATCAGGTCCACATTGAAGGTGGCAGCCATGACATCCTCGGAGGTGTAGCACATGGCGGATGCACCGCCGGTCAGGGCAGCGGTCAGGCCCTGCGGGCCGTTCTCGTCCTTGGTAGCGGTCTTGCCGATGGAGGCAGCCGCTGCAGTGTTGTGGAAGCCCAGAGTGATGGTGTTGACCATCTCATCGAAGGTCAGCTGATCCAGCAGGGTCTCCCATTGGGGATCGTCGAAGTCCTTGCCGATCATGGAAGCGAGGGTCAGGCCGTTCTTGGCACCCAGAGTGGGCATCTCGACGCTGTCGGCCTCGGTGCCGTCGTACTGGGTAAAGGCCAGATCTGCAGCCAGCGTTTCGTTGGCGGTCAGGGCAGCAGGCTGGGTGGGGACCGTGCCGGTCCAGTCAGAGCGGCTCATCCAGGTCACGCTGCCGGGAGCATCGCTGCTCTTGTTGGGGTCGGACTCATCGAACAGGTTGGTGATGGCAGTGCCGTTGGCGCTGGTGGCGTAGGTGGTGGTATCCAGTGCCTCGTTGGTCCACTTCCAGACCAGAGAAGTATCGCCGTCCTCGGTCATGCGGCCATTGGTGCCGGCCACGGTGTAGCCCTTGGCAGCAAGGATGTTGTTGACAGCGTTGTGAGAATCGGTAGCAGCGGTGAAGTAGTAGTCACCGGCATCCAGAATGTAGGTCTTGGCGTTGTTTGCGTCGTAGGTGCGCAGCTCGCTCTTCTTCACGGTGATGGTCACATCCTCGGAAGCGCCGGGAGCCAGCACATCGGTCTTGGCAAAGCCGCACAGCTCTGCAGCGGCCTTCTCGATGCCGTTTGCCTTGTCGTAGTCGGTGTAGGGAGACTGGAAGTAGACCTGCACGGTCTCCTTGCCGGAATAGGTCTTGCCGGTGTTGGTGACCTTCAGGGTGACGGTGAAGGCATCGTCAGACTCGGCCACATTGAAGTTGCTGTAAGCGAAGGTGGTGTAGCTGTCGCCGTAGCCGAAGGGATAGGCAACGGTGGTGGCCCAGTCATAGTCGCCTGCTTGGCAGTGCCCATGACCACATCCTCGTAACGGGTCTCGAAGTAGCGGTAGCCCAGATAGATGCCTTCCTGATAGACGCTGTACATGCCCTGCACGTCTGCACCCTCGGTCAGCAGGTTGTACTCTGCTGCGTTGGGGTAGGCCTGGGTGTAGAAGTTGTACATGGCAGGGTTTGCCAGATTGTCGTACAGGTAGGTGTCCACCAGAGAGCCGGAGGGGGTCACAGTGCCGGCGAGCAGCTGGCCCACACCGTTGATGCCGGTTTGGCCCACATCACCGATCCACATGGCGGCATCGATGCCGTAGTCCTCGCCGCAGATGGCAGGGTTGAGAAAGTCCATCTCCAGTGCGTTGGAGCTGTTGATCAGGACGACGATGGACTTGAAGGTGCCGTTGTCCTTCAGTGCCTTCAGGTTCTTCAGCAGCTCGATCTCTTCAGCAGACAGCTCCAGATAGTTGCCGCTGCCCTCGGAACCGGAGATCCAGCTGTCGTTGGTGCCGTTGGCACCGCTGGGCAGGTCTGCGCCCTCACCGCCGGAGCGGGAGAACACCACGATGGCAGCATCGCCGTACTCGGCAAAGCTGCTCTCGGCGCTGGACAGTGCGCTCCACGGAGCTTCATTGACAGCGTACTGGGTGTTTGCTTCCAGCGTATCCGAGATGGAGGCCGGGGTAATGCGGCTGTAGTTCTTCATCATGCTGTCGGACTTGTACAGATCCCACAGCGTCTGGTTGACCTGAATGCCCTGAGCTTCCAGTGCTTCCTTCAGGTTGGGGGCCTTGCTGGTATCCACGGAACCGGAGCCGGTGCCGCCGTACATCAGGTCCACAGAGCCATGGCCGAACAGGCTGACCTTGGCGCTGCCTGCCAGCGGCAGGGCAGCGTTGTCGTTCTTCAGCAGGGCAGCGCCCTCGGCCTCAACGGTGGCGCACAGCTCAGCCTCATAAGCCTCACGCTCTTTGTCGGAAGCAAAGCCCGCTTTGAAGTATTCGGTATCTTCCGTAGTGTTGCCCTTGATGATCTTATAGGTCGATGCATTCAGAGCAACGTTCAGGGTGGTGGCGTACTGATTTGCGATCATGTTGCCCACGATGGCGGCGATGGTCAAAATTGCCGTCAGCGCAGTGAGCACCGACACAAACGTACTTTGGGTTTTTTGGTATTCATTGGTTCTCCTCCTTTTCATGTATAACAACCGCCAGACAGCGGAATGTCCTTGTTTATACCCAGTTTGCACTCTTGGACTTGGTTTTCACCAGCTTGTAGCTGGGGTTCGGCTCTGCCACATTGCAGAAGGATGCGGTGTCGATGCAGTCGCCTGCAACGGCCTTCAGCTCCACCTTGCCATGCAGCGGCACGCGGAACTTGAAGATGTGCTCGCCGGTCTGCTCTGCCAGCTTTTTGCCGTCCGCATACAGGGCGACGGTGTTCTGGTTGGAGTAGACCTTGACCTCGATCTCCTTCTCGGTACGGTCGGTGAACCGCTTGGAGCAGATATGGACGAAGTTTTCCTCGCTCCACCATGCTTTATAGAGGTAGAAGCTGTCCTTTTTGGTCTTTCGGTCAAAGGTGACAAGACCCTTGTGGTTCATGCCCGGCTCGCCGCCCTGATCCCGGGCATCGGCTGCAAAATCGAACATGTTCCACACATGGGTCGCCCACAGCCACGGGTGGCGATCAAAGCACTTCAGCATATACTCGTGGTACTTGGCCTGATATTCCTCGGTGTGGTCGCCCCGGCGGGGGTGGGCACTGTGGAGGTTGGGCATGCCCTCGGCACCGTACTCGGAAAAGCCCAGCGGACGGTTGGGGTATACCAGATGGAAAAAGTCCATCCACAGGTCGTTCAGGAACAGGCCCGGCACATACCAGCCCAGATACAGGTTCCAGCTGACCAGATCGGTGATGTGCGCCACCGGGTTGAAGGGGCCGCACACAGCGTAGCAGGCCAGCGTGGTCAGGCGGGTGGAGTCCATCTTGTGGCACAGCTCGTTGAGCACCCGGTGGTTGGCCAGCATATCCGCCTTGTCCTTGGTGGAAATAGTGATCTCGTTGGACACACCCCAGCAGACGATGGAGGGGTGGTTGTAGTTCTGGT